>Ga0075021_10001399_pt1 | contig 12360 bp, 11 predicted proteins | sample ColStrG_CSR_2012_FD_72749 | JGI IMG/M metagenome (GOLD analysis project Ga0075021, IMG submission 72749) | Freshwater sediment microbial communities in response to fracking from Pennsylvania, USA - Cold Stream Run_MetaG_CSR_2012 | ecosystem: Environmental > Aquatic > Freshwater > Creek >...
CGACTCCGACTCCGAACACGACTGTCGCGTCGACCCGCCGCCGGTTCGCCTATCCACCTCAACTTCTGCTGATCGACGGTGGCCTGGGCCAACTTCATGTGGCCACGCGGGTCCTCGACCAACTTGGACTGACGGAGCGCATTCCTGTCGCCTCACTCGCCAAGAGCTTCGAGGAGGTATTTCGGCCGGGCTCCTCGGTGCCCATTCGGCTGCCTCGACAATCCGAAGCCCTCTACCTGCTCCAACGTCTCCGTGACGAAGCCCACCGGTTCGCAATTTCGTACCATCGGACGCTGCGAGGCAAGCGCATGACGGTGGGTGCCCTCGACGGAGTCACCGGACTCGGCCCGAAACGCCGCACCCGGCTGGTCGAGCAGTTCGGCGGTCTGGCCGAGCTGCGCAAGGCCACCCGTGACGAGCTTCTCGGCCTATCGTGGTTACCGGCCGAGGTGGGTGCCGCCGTGTTCGAGCGAATCCACACGCCGCTGGCGCCGGAGTGATCCAGGTCGGTGTGTGGATCGACGGCCGAGAATCGACGATCGGGCGACGCATGAGAGTGGTTGGATGAGAGTGGTCGGATGAGCGAGTACCTGGTGGTGACCGGTATGTCGGGGGCGGGGCGGTCCACGGCGGCCGCCACCCTGGAGGACCTGGGCTGGTTCGTGATCGACAACATGCCGTCCGCCCTCATCTCCAAGGTGTCCGAGCTGGTCGATGGAGCCGGCTCGGAGATGGAACGTGTGGCTTTCGTGGTCGGTCGTGGCGGCGGGGACCTCGATGACGTGCTACCGGCCGTGGACGCGCTGATCGCCGGTCGCAACCGGGTGAGAATCCTGTATCTCGACGCGGCCGATGACGTGTTGATCCGGCGGTTCGAAGGCACCCGACGGCGCCATCCCCAGGCGGCCCGCGGCGTGGTCGACTCCATCGCCGACGAGCGGGCACTCCTATCGGCTCTGCGGGACAGAGCCGACCTGGTGGTGGACACGGGCGAGCTCAACACGAACCAGCTCCGATCCCGGCTGCTCGAAGTATTCGGTGCCGAGGAGGACGGGAGCACGATGCAGACCTCCGTGACCTCGTTCGGGTTCAAACACGGTGTTCCCCTCGACGTCGACCTCATGTTCGACTGCCGGTTCCTGCCCAATCCCTACTGGGACGAGTCCCTCCGTCTGCACAGTGGTCTTGAGCCCGAGGTCCGGGCCTACGTCCTCGACCGACCCGAGACCATCGCCTTCCTCGACAAGCTCGACGATCTGCTGACCATGCTGATCCCGGCGTACATGAAAGAAGGCAAGTCCTACTTGACGGTAGCCATGGGTTGCACCGGTGGCCGCCACCGCTCGGTAGTGCTTGCCGAAGAACTGTCGCGCCGATTGGATGCCCACGGAATGCCCACCACCGTCTTCCATCGAGACGTCGACCGATGAGCGCCATCACTTCCGGGCAGGGGCCAAGGGTGGTGGCAATCGGCGGCGGGCACGGCCTGGCTGCCACGTTGCGGGCGGTACGCACCTATACCGACCAGGTGACGGCCATCGTGTCGGTGGCCGACGACGGCGGCTCGTCGGGGCGCCTGCGCGAATTGCTCCACATCATTCCGCCCGGCGACCTGCGGATGTGCCTGATCGCCCTGGCCGAGCCGGGGTCGACCCTGGCCATGGCGTTCGGCCATCGTTTCGATCAGGAGGAGTTGGCCGGCCATTCGTTGGGCAACCTCATCCTGGCCGCGCTGATGGATGCCTCGGGCGACCCGGTCTCCGCCCTCGACGAAGCGTGCCGCCTTCTGGGGATCCATGGCCGGGTCCTGCCGTCAGCGACGGAGCCGGTGGTGTTGAAGGCCGAGGCGGCCGGGGGGTCGGTCACCGGCCAGGTAGCGGTGAACGGCACCGGCCACATCTCGAGGATCTCGGTCGTCCCGTCTGACCCGCCGGCCCCACCTGCTGCACTCGAAGCCCTGGCCAACGCCGATCAGATCGTCCTTGGCCCCGGATCGCTCTACACCAGTGTTCTGGCCGCCCTCATCGTGCCCCGCATCCTCGAGGGATGTAACAGGTCATCCGCTCAACGGGTCTACCTGTGCAATTTGCGGCCGCAGGACACGGAAACAGCCGGCTACGACGTGGCGATGCACGTCGCCGCACTACTCGATCACGGGGTCACCATCGATACAGTGGTCTGCGATTCGGCCAGTATCTCGATCGGACGGACCCCGGTGCCGGTGGTCGATGTCCCCCTGGCCCGGCCCAATGGGCTGGCCCACGACCCGACCAGACTGGCGCAGACCCTCTCTGATCTGCTCGGATGACCCCGGGGCACCTTGGATGCCGTAGCGTAGATGTGCTTCGCTTGTCGGAGGGGCACCGGAGTGGACCACCGGGATCCGGGCCGTTCGCGTACTGGCTGGAGATCATGCGATGAAGACAAATCGATGAAGAGCATGCAATGAAGGGTGAGGGACGAGCACTATGACCGTACGGATAGGCATCAACGGCTTCGGGCGGATCGGCCGGAACTACCTTCGCGCCGCTCGACTCCTCGAAGCAGACGTGGAGATCGTTGCCATCAACGACCTGACGTCGGCGGAGACGCTCGCCCATCTCCTCAAGTACGACTCCACCCATGGCCGGTTCGGAGGCGATGTCACCGTCGAGGGCCCCGACCTGATAGTCGACGCCAGCAGGATCGCCGTGCTGGCCGAACGGGACCCGAAGGCTCTCCCGTGGTCTGACCTCGGTGTCGACGTTGTCATCGAATCGACCGGACTGTTCACCACCAAGCAGTCGGCCGGGGCCCACATCGACGCCGGCGCCAAGCGGGTCATCATCTCCGCCCCGGGTAGCGATGTCGACGCCACCTTCGTAGTAGGGGTCAACGACGACCGATTCGACCCGGCCAAGGACTTCGTCGTCTCCAATGCCTCGTGCACCACCAATTGTTTCGTGCCCCTGGTCAAGGTTCTGGACGATGCCTTCGGCGTGGAGTCCGGACTGATGACCACAGTTCACGCCTTTACCAATGACCAGAACCTGCTCGACTTGCCCCACAAGGATCTGCGTCGAGGCCGTGCGGCGGCCGTCAACATTGTGCCGTCGTCGACCGGGGCAGCGCGGGCGACCAGCCTGGTCCTCGAATCGATGAAGGGCCGTCTCGACGGAACGGCCTTGCGGGTGCCCGTGGCCGACGGTTCGATCACCGATTTCACCGCCGTGATCCCCGGAGAGGTGACCGTAGAGCAGGTGAATGCCGCTTTCGCGAGTGCCGCTGCGTCCGGTCCTCTGTCCAAGGTCCTCGTCTACACCGAGGACCTGATCGTCTCGACCGACATCGTCGGCAGCCCCGCATCGTGCACGTTCGATGCGGGGCTGACCATGGTCATGCCCTCTGCGTCAGGGATCACCTTGGTAAAGGTCAACGGTTGGTATGACAATGAGTGGGGATATGCCAACCGATTGGTGGATCTGTCCCTGGTCGTAGGTGCCTGAGCCGGATTGACGGACGGTCGGACTGACGGACGGTCGGACGGTCGGACAGACGGACTGCCGGATTGGTGGACTGACGGAGTGATGGACGGACTGCCGGATTGGTGGACTGACGGAGTGATGGACGGACTGACGGATTGGGGAGTGGACATGCAGCGTGGGCAGATGGCATGAGTGGGGCCAACGACAATCCGCTGATGCGTGGGCTTCCCCTGCTCGACGACCTGGGCGAACTTGAAGGCTCCAGCGTACTGATCCGGGTCGACTTCAATGTGCCTTTGCGACCATGTGACGATGCTCCGGCCGTCGTGACCGACGACTTCCGCATCCGAGCCGCCCTGCCGACTCTGGAGTACCTCACGGCTCGCGGTGCCAAGGTGACCGCATGCACACATCTGGGACGGCCGGACGGAGCACCGGATGCCCGATGGGAGCTCGGCCCCGTACGTGAGGAGCTGGCTCGGCTGGCACCGCAGGTGGAGCTGTTGGAGAATCTGCGTTTCGACCCGGGCGAGACGTCCAACGATGCGGCATTCATAGAGAAGCTCGTCAACTCCCATGATGCCTACGTCAACGACGCGTTCGGCGTCTCCCATCGACGTCACGCCTCCGTCGTCGGTCCGCCGGCCTACCTTCCCAGCGCCGCCGGGCTCCTCCTCCAAAAGGAGATCGATGCTCTGGGCCGACTTCTGGGCGATCCCGACCGGCCATTCATCGCCGTCGTCGGCGGAGCCAAGGTGGCCGACAAACTGGGGGTGCTCAACGCCTTGCTGCATCATGTCGACGCCCTGGTGGTCGGCGGTGGTATGGCCTTCACCTTCCTGGCTGCCCAGGGTCATGAGATCGGCGGGTCGCTGGTCGATCGCGACATGATCGCCAATTGCGCCGCAATCTTGGCTTCGGGCACCCCGATTCTCCTTCCGACCGACATCGTGGCCCTCGAACCGGACGCCTCGTTCGGTTGCGACTGTTCCGGGGGCGAGGTACGCACGGTCGGCGCCGATATTCCTGATGGGTGGCAGGGGCTCGACATCGGCCCCGAAACCGCCGAGGCGTACGCCCGATGCATCGCCGGTGCGGGAACCGTGCTCTGGAACGGTCCCATGGGAGTCTTCGAAGATCAGCGGTTCTGTGCTGGCACCGCGGCCGTGGCCGCCGCCGTTGCCGCCTGCCCCGGCTACACGGTGGTGGGAGGTGGCGACAGTGCCGCCGCCGTAGACAAATTGGGACTCGACGAGGACATCAGCTTCATCTCCACTGGCGGCGGCGCGTCGCTCGAACTCCTCGAATTCGGGGATCTTCCGGGCCTGGCTGCGCTACGCGGCGCCCCCAACGCCCCCAACGCCCCCAACCGTCCGATCTCATGAGCCGCGCCGCCGGCCGCCGGCCTCTGATCAGCGGAAATTGGAAGATGAACCTGGACCACCTCGAGGCCATCCACGGCGCACGAGATCTGGGTCTACGCCTGCAACCGGCAGACGTCATCGGACTCGACGTCTCTGTCCATCCGCCGTTCACCGACATCCGCTCGGTCCAGTCGGTCCTCGAGGGCGAGTCGGTCCCGGTGGCGCTCGGTGCACAGAATTGCGCCATCGAAGACTCGGGTGCCTTTACCGGCGAGGTCAGTCCGGTGATGCTGGCCAAACTGCACGTCGAGTATGTGATCGTCGGGCACTCCGAGCGCAGGGCGATGTTCGGTGAAACCGATGCCGTGGTGGCCGCCAAACTGAAGGCCGTCCTCCGAAATGGGATGACCCCGGTCTGCTGCGTCGGAGAGACCGTTGACGAGCGTGATGTCGGCCTGACCCGGGAGCGACTGTCGACCCAGGTGGGTGCGGCGCTGTCCGCGGTACCTGCGGAGGCCGTGCCCGGGATGGTGATCGCCTATGAGCCGGTGTGGGCAATCGGTACCGGCCAGGCCGCCACCCCAGAGGACGCCCAGGACGCTTGCTCATGGATCCGGGGGGTGGTGGCGTCCGAAGTGGGCGAGGAGGAGGCCACCCGGGTCCGGATCCAGTACGGGGGGTCGGTAAAGTCGGACAACACCGAGGCACTGATGGCCTGCCCCGACGTCGACGGTCTACTGGTGGGCGGGGCCAGCCTGGAAGCAGCGGCATTCGTCGAGATCATCCGGGCCGCTTCGTCCGCTTCGGCCGCTTCGTCCGCTTCGTCCGCTTCGATTTCGGCTGCATCCGGTGCCGATTCCCGATCCGCATCCAAGGTGACTCGATGAGTTTGGTAGCGTCTTCGATGGCCCCGACCCCAAGGAGAGCATCCCCGTGTTGACCGCAGTCATCGTCGTGCTTCAGATTGTGTGCTCGCTGGCGCTCATATTCCTGATCCTGATGCACTCCGGCAAGGGCGGCGGGCTGTCCGATATGTTCGGTGGTTCGGTTGGTTCGGCCGCATCGGGTTCGACGGTTGTGGAGAAGAACCTGGACCGGATCACTGTCACCGTGGCCGTGGTCTTCGCCTTCACCAACATCATCCTCCTGCTTCGCCTGCAGTGAGCATGCCCGGCGCCGGGTCCGAAGGGCGCCGATCCCGGATGTCGTCCTTCTGGCAGGAACGTCGTGCCCGGTGGACACTGCCCCTGGTGATCGTCGTGATCATCGCTGGCGTGGCCGTCGTCGACCATCTCGGTAGCCGACAGATCCGGCAGGTGGACCAACCGACTATTCCGGCCCAGGTCGAGGCCACCGGGGGAACCTCGGTGGTACATCTTCCGGGGCCGTGGTCCGGATTCAATCCCAACACGCCTGCTGGGGCACGGTCCACCACCGCCAGCCTGCTCAGTGCCGTTCTGCCGAGCGCCTACGTCATCAGCGCCAAACTGGTTCCCCTGGTCAACAGCGACCTGCTCCAGAGCGTCGAAGCTACGGCAACCAGTCCACTTACCATCCAGTACGTCATCAATCCCAAAGCCACCTGGTCAGACAAGGTTCCGATCACTGCGGAGGACTTCGTCTACGCCTGGTTGTCCCAGCGAGGTGACGGCGTGGACATCGACGGCCAACCCGACCGTGTGGCCTCCACACTCGGCTATCGGGATGTTGCCTCGGTAACCGGGAGTCAGGGTGGTCGGACGGTGACCATCGTGTTCGCCAGGCCCTATGCCGACTGGCGGATCATGTTCGACCACATGGTTCCGGCCCACATCGCAAAGAAGGTCGGTTGGAACACCGGCTTCGCTACCTTCAACCCAGCGGTCACCCTGTCGGCAGGGCCGATGAAGCTCGTATCGGCGTCCAGCGGGACCGCCCGATTGGTTCGCAATCCGGAGTGGTGGGGCACCCGCTCGCTGATCGGTTCCGTGTCCGTCTCTGCTGAACAGGACGCCGCCAGTTGGATCGGTCCGCTCGCCACGACGACCACGGCCGTAGTCCAACCGGGACGGTTCACCCTTGAGTCGCTCTCGTCAGTGAGTGCACTTCCCAGTGCCCAGAGTTCGATCCATCCCTCGCTGCGACTGCTGTCGCTCGAATTCAACGTGGGATCGCCTGTCGTCTCCCGCGTGGCTGCCCGGCAGGCCGTGGCCCATGCCATCGACCGTGCCACGTTGTTGAACCATCTGTTCGGCACCGTTGCGCCGGCAATGACGGTCAACCAGGACCACCTTTCCGTGGCGGGGCAGACGTCCTACTCGGCTTCGACGGCAGCAGGGGAGTACGCGCATTCCGACCCGGCGGCCACAGAATCACTGCTCAAGACCCTCGGGTACAACCGGACGCCGGGAACGCCTTACGAGGACGCCACCGGCAAGGTGTTCAGCCTTCGACTGGCCGTCGAGACGGGTGATCCATGGATCGACCAACTGGCCTCAGATGTGGCCGCACAATTGCGGGCGGCGGGAATCGACATCGTGATCGTCCCGGTTCCTGGTTCCGCCCTACCGGCGTTGGCGCCCTCGTCCGGAAGCTACGACATGGCACTGGTGACCCGAACTTCCGGCCCGTTCCAGTCGGTCACCCAAGGGTGGTACTCGACCGGCACCGGTCGAGCGGGGTTGAACGACCAACAGAATTGGAGTCAGTTCAACGACCCCCAGGTCGACCGCCTCTTCGTCCAGGCGTCCCAGGAGCTCAATCCGGTGACCGGCGAGGCGATCTACACCCAGATCGACGATCAGTTGTGGGACCAGATGGTGGCGCTCCCCCTGTTCGGTGAGCCCGCGCTGTTGGCCAACGGGGTCCAGGTGGCCAATGCCGTCTACAACCCTTCAATCGACGGAATCCTGTGGAACGTCGCACTGTGGACCCGGCTCAAGCCGGCGGCGACTCCCGGCCACTCCTGAGACAACTTCCGCCCGCCCGTCGGAACGGGATACCCTCGGGCCGCGCTACCATGCCCTGCGCCCCGATGGCATCATCGGAGTCACTCGTCGGAGTGGCGGAATAGGCAGACGCGCTAGCTTGAGGGGCTAGTGTCCGAAAGGACGTGGGGGTTCAAGTCCCCCCTCCGACACCACCACCATGACCCCATCAACTCGTGACAGCCGACTGATCGGGCACCAGCGTCGGTTCGCTGAAGCTGTGATGCAGATCGACTCCGAACTGGACTTCCTCTCGGGAGAAGTGGTCGGTGCACGGCGTGACGATGTCGTCGCCGCCGCCCGGGCCGCATACGGGCCGACCGAGGACTACCGGGGTGTGCGCGATGCCTGGGATGCGATCTTTCCCGATGGCACCTACAGTGCGAAAGGCCTGGCCGAGGCGAAAAAGCGCTACTGACCACACGGCAAAAGGCGACGATCGGGTTCGTCGGAACGTGGTTCAACTGGGATTCTGCTGTCCGTTGTCCCGGCGCCAACGGCAGAGCGCCGGATAGTGGAGCCTGGCTGATCAGCAGTGAGGGATGGATGGCCCTCCGCTTCGCTTCACAGCTACAAAATCGCAGCTCACCATCCGCTGGTTCGGAGCGCGGGACTTGCCAGGTCAGCCCTGCAACCGAGCGACCAGGAACCGAAGGCCTGGCCGAACCACCTCGGCCGAATCACCTCGGCCGCATCATCTCGGGAGCTCCACCTCGGCCGCACCACCTCGGCCGAAACGGGCCACGGAGCCAGGGAGACCGCACCGGCCCGGTCGACACCGCTAGCCTGAGCGGATGCGAAAGATCACCCTCCGAAAGGCTCTGGTCGTGAGCGCGGTGGCGGTGGCCGCTGCGGCCACGCTGGTGGCCATTCCCACGGCCGTCAATTCGGGGGCAAGCGAAGTCGACCATGCGACGGTCACGTCCGTGACGACCCACGCTGCGGCTCCCTACACGCCGCAAGCCATCAACGGCGGAACCGATGACTACCACTGCACCCTGATCGATCCGCATGTGACCAAGAATTCCTTCATCGTGTCCAGCCAGTTCTTCCCCGGATCCGGCCCCTCGGTCAAGGAAGTTCACCATGCAATTCTCTTCCTCGTCCCACCCGATCTGGTCGGTGCGGCCCGAACGGCAGACAACAACGGACAGGGTTGGACCTGCTTCGGTGAACCGCCGGTACTCGGTCAGGGTCTCGGTCAGTTCTTGTCGATGCCGTGGCTCAGCTCCTGGGCACCGGGGCGCGGTCGGGACGTGATGCCCGTCGGCACGGGAACTCCACTTCCCGCCCACAGCCTCATCATCATGCAGGTGCACTACAACCTCTTGGTCGGCGACCTACCGGTCAGTCCCCACGCGCAGCTCGACACCGTGCCGTCCTCGACGAATGTGCGGCCGACTTCGATTCAACCGCTCGTGTCGACGCCCAATATTCCGTGCCCGACCGGTGTCACCGGACCCCTGTGCGACCGACAGGCGGAGTTGACCGACCTGGCCAAACGCTTTGGCACCTACATGACTCTCTTCGACATGGGAATGGAGTCCGTCTGCGGCCAGGACCCGGCCAATCCTCCTCAGGGAACGACGACCTCATGTGAATGGCACATCGGCAACGCCGGTTACATCGTACGCGTCGCCCCCCATATGCATCTCCTGGGAACGTCGATGACGATCACCCTCAATCCAGGTACGGCCAATCAGTCTGTACTGATGAACGTGCCGAAGTACGACTTCAACAACCAGAAGGCGACCAACCTCTCGAAGTGGGTAAAGGTCACGCCCGGTGAGACGGTGAAGGTGTCCTGCACCTACGACCCGAAGCTCGCCCAGGAATTGCCGGCCCTGCGGAAGTTGCCACCGCACTACGTGACCTGGGGGGACGGTTCCTCCGACGAGATGTGCCTGGGTCTGATGTGGCAGGTCCCAATTTCCTCGCACCCGACTGTTGACTGGGCCCACCCGACGGGCGGGTTGACTCTCGGCATCGGCAATCCGGGAAAGGGCGCTCCGGCCTGGGAGCACCCGGTGGCCACAGCGAGAACCGTCATCCCAAACTGACACTGGGGCTGACGGCGTCGGTCCCGGCAGGATCAGTCGGGTCCCGGCAGGATCAGTCGGGTCCCGGCAGGTGGCATATCACGCGTCGACGGCACTCGAGGCCCGTGGCTCCGTCCAGATCTGGATCGAAATGATCCATCGGACGATACCTCTTGAAGTGGGTGTCCGATCGGTCCGTCAGCGGCACATTGCGCGCCCGGGGGTTGGCTACGATCCGTGCGTGCCAACAGAATCGTCACGAGTCGGCATTCATTGACAACCAGGTTGCAGAGCGGGGAACCAGGAGAGCCTGCGGTCATCCCGGCCGAGCCCTTCGAGGCCCCTGATCCGCCGCGATCCACTCTTTCGGTCCGCTACCGACAACTCTGGTTGGCCGGGTGTGCCGCCTTTGCGCTACAAGCGGCGACATTGATCGGCTGGAGCCGCCACCTCTGGAGCAGGTTCGACCTGACGAATGACTTCGCCACCTTCAGCCAGGCCTGGAACCAGATCGGCACCGGTCATCTGAATCCCGACGAATCGACCTTCGCCTACTACTACCCGCACTACGGGTACTCGTTCTGGCAGAGCCACCTCGAGCTGATGATGTGGCCGCTCGCGCTTCTGCGCACTTTCGGTCTCAGCGCCTTCAGCCTGCTGGTCGTGCAGGATCTCGCGCTCGCAGGTTTCGGGCTGGTGGCATTTCGCTTCGGACTCGAACTCCTGAACCGGAATTGGGGTCCGCATCTCGCCGGTGGACCTGTTGTGGCCCTCGGACTGCTCGTCGCTCTATTGGTGACACCGTGGACCTACTGGGCGGCCTCGTTCGACTTCCATTTTCAGCCGATCGCCGCATTCTTCCTCGCCCTGTGTGCCCGCGACGTCTGGAACGGAAAGCGCCGGGCCTGGTGGTGGGTGGTCGCCGTACTCCTCTGCGGCGACGTTGCCGCCTCCTACCTCATCGGGCTCGGCATGGCGGCCGTCCTGTCGGGACGGTCCACTCGCCGGATGGGCTGGAAGCTGATCGCGTCAGGTTTGGTCTGGATCCTCTTCGTCATCGCCATCGGTTCCGGCAAAGGTTCGAGCCTCGCCGGCAACTACGGGTACCTGGCCCATGTGAGCAACTCCTCCGGACTCGGCGCGACCGTGGCCGTCGCTTTCGGCATTCTCCGACACCCGTCCATGGTGATCAGCGTCCTCCACACTCGATGGAGCGAGATGTACAAGTTCATCGCCGCGTCCGGAACCATCGGAGCTGTCTCCGCGCTGGGCTTCAGCCTGGCACTCGTCATTCTCGTTCCGGATGCCCTCAATCAATCAGCGGTGTTCATCGGAGCTACGGCAGGATTCCAGAACCTCGTAGCGGTGATCTTCATGACGGTCGGGGTGGTTACCGTTCTCACCTGGGTCCTACCCCGCAGGCACGGTCTCGCGCTCGCGGTGCTTCTCGGTTCCGCATCGTTGATTCAGGTGATCGTGGTGAGTATCCAGTGGATCCCTCGGATTCCCTCGAACTTCGCCGTTGTTGGCGCCTCGACCGCCCAGCAACTCGCACGGGCTCAGGTGCAAATCCCGACGAACGCCGAGGTCGTCGTATCGCAGGGTGTCATCGGCCGATTCGGGTCACATCGCTTCGTCTATCCCTTTCTCGACGGCTTCGCCGATGGGCAGACTGTTCCCATCGACACCGGAGTGGTGGCGTTCGTCTTCGTGCCGAAGGGAGGACTCGAACTCGCCACGCCGGCCCAGACAAATGCGGCGATCGCCTTGGTTCGGAACCAACTCCACGCCGAGCCGATTCCGGCTGGACCCAACGTCACCGCTTTCCTTTGGCACCCACCTCCGGGCACCAGGTCGATCAGGTTTTCCCCGTAGATCCGAGGGTTGGTTCAGCCGAAGACATGCGGGAGGCCGGACGACGGATCGTTGACCATGCTTCGGACCATGTCAGCGAAGCCTCCGCCCGTCATGTACATCGTGTGTTCGACCCGACTGGCAATCCGCCAGGCATCCCCCAGACGTACATAGCTGTCGTCGTACCAGGCACCTACATCGAAGAGTTCATCGTTCCCGTTCCACTCGACACCGTTTCGATTGAACACGTGCACCCGTCCGACGGCCGTATCCGGGCCGGAAAAGCGGATCTCGTGGGTGGAGGTGGTGTGCAAACAGAAGGTGAATGTGGCCATCGCCCCAACCATCCATTTGGCGACTTCGGAAGGAGTACCCGCAATTCCTCCGGCACGCGTGTAGTCGACCAGCCCATCCGGCTCGAACAGCGCCTCCCAACGGGACCAGTCACGGTCATCCACTGCGTAGGCATAGGAGGTGGCGAGATTCTTGATGGCTCCGATGTCTGCCAACCGTTCCGCATCGTGCACTGCGCCGTCCCGGTGGTCTTCGGATTCGGTGATCATGACTGTCTCCTCGGTTCTGACTGCCGATGCCGTATTACTCGAGTCTCATCCCTGCATCATTGCCCGTTCTGAGCGCCGGCACTTGTGAGGCCGGAACGCCGGAGCTTGTG
>Ga0075021_10001402_pt1 | contig 12350 bp, 12 predicted proteins | sample ColStrG_CSR_2012_FD_72749 | JGI IMG/M metagenome (GOLD analysis project Ga0075021, IMG submission 72749) | Freshwater sediment microbial communities in response to fracking from Pennsylvania, USA - Cold Stream Run_MetaG_CSR_2012 | ecosystem: Environmental > Aquatic > Freshwater > Creek >...
ACCTGAAAGATTTCCATTCGCGCATCTTTGCACGTCACCCGGAAGACGGCTACACTTCGCCGACCTTGGGGTGGTCCGAATTTGGGCCTGAGATGCGGGAATCTTCCTGCAAACCCGTTGAACCTGATCCGGTTAGTACCGGCGTAGGGAGCAGGTAAATTGAAAATCCATCGATTAAAATTGGCGTTGGTTTCGTTGCTGCCCGCGGCGGCGCCGTTGCGGAGGATCCGCGCGGGTTCAGCGTTCCAGTGTTTGGCCATTTTTAGGAGCAATTGCGATGCAAGCAGCCGTTGAAATCAGCCTTTATCCATTGAACGCCGACTACATCGACCGGATCAAGGCCTTCATCAACAAGCTGAACTCCCACGAGGAGCTCAAGGTGCAGACCAACTCGATGAGCACCCATGTGTGGGGTTCGCTGGATCAGGTCATGAGCATCCTCACGCAGGAGATGGAGATTGCGTCGAAGGGATCGCCGCGACTGATTTTCGTGATGAAGGTGATTCCCGGCCTTGCTCCTCCTTAAATGACGGAAATTTGGGCCCAGCTGATCGAGGCATGGCGGTCCACCGGTTGGGTCGAGATTTCGGCAGTGGTGCTCGCGCTTGCCTACCTCGTTCTCGCTATCCGCGAGAACATTGCATGCTGGGCCGCGGCTTTCGTCAGCTCATGCTTGTATGTGGTGGTGCTGTTCCAAGCGCGCTTGTACATGGAGTCGGCCTTGAATGTTTTTTACGCCGCGACGGCCGTGTACGGTTTTTGCCAATGGCGCGGAGGAGCCAAGGCGGAGCCCTTGCGCGTCGGTCATTGGCCCCGGATCCGGCATGCCGCCGGGCTTGCGGCGGTCGTGGCGGCCTCATTGTTGAGTGCCTACGCTCTGAAAGCGCACACGGCCGCGGCATGGCCGTTCGTGGATTCGATGGTGACCTGGGCCAGCGCTTTCGCAACCATCCTGGTGGCACGCAAGGTGTATGAAAACTGGCATTGGTGGCTGGTCATCGATTCCTCCGCCATGTATCTGTACTACACGCGGCAACTGTACGCGACGATGCTGCTGTTCGCTGTTTATCTGGTCTTGATCGGGTTTGGGATGCGCGCGTGGCGTCGCAGCATGGCGGCGCATGCGTACTAGATCCGATCGCGCTCCGGATCAGCAAGTGCTTGACTTGGCGCGTCGCTGCGTACCCGGCGCCGGTGAACCCGAGGTTGCGTGGCTTCAATCCGGCGCCGCCAATTCCAGCTACTCGGTGACCCGCAGCGGATCGCGATACGCCATGCGCGTTGCCAACGCCGACAGCGGCAAATTCGGAGTGGATCGGGACTGGGAGCGCCGCGTTTTGGAGCAGGTGGCGCGCGCGCGGCTGGCGCCGGTAGTGGAAGTCTGCCTTCCGGCCGACGGTGTGCTGGTGACGCGATGGGTCGAGGGGACTTGCTGGTCGGCCGACGAGGCCCGGCAAGCGGACACAATCGCGCCGGTGGCCGCACTCATCAGAAAGATCCATTCGGTACGGGCACCGGTCCTGGCCCGGGCGATGACGCCCGCGCGCTGGATCGATCTGTACCGCAAAGCGCTGGCGCAGCACGAATCCGCCGGCGCCGCTGCGCAGAGTTTGACCGCACTGGATGAACAAGTCCCGCGGCGGCAAAAAGCGTACGAACGGTGCGGGCCTAAGGCGGCCACGCTGTGTCACAGCGACCTGCACCGGCACAACCTGATTCAGTCCGGCGACGCGTTCGTGGTCCTCGATTGGGAGTATGCGCACGTCGGAGATCCGTTTTGGGATCTCGCCGGCTGGCTGTCCATGAACGATTTGTCCGGCGATGTCGCTGAGAGGATTTTGACTGCGTACCTAGCACGCGTTCCGCTCGACGATGAACGCCGGCGATTGCGGATACTGCATTGGTTTTACGACTACGTTGGATTGCTCTGGATCCGTCTTTGCGGCGTCATTCGGGGTTCCGCTGCGCCGGTCGAATTGGGCGCGCTCGCCGGCATTCTGCAGGCCCGTCTTGAGGCGAGTTCCTCAGCCGGACTTTGAATTCCCGTAAACGTAGTCTTCGATCACCTTGTGAAAGTGCCGGATGCGCAGCTCTTGCGCACCGATCCAAAGCCCCGGAAATCCAGCCGAATGCATTCCCGCCTGAACGCCCGGAAGGTTGGCCGCATCCTGGTCCAGCACCAGACCAATTGATTTTTCGCCGTGCTTGTAGTGCGTGTGCGGCGGCCGCTCCGGCCTTCCGGCGCCCGCCGGCAACAACTCCAGCGTCCAAATGTCGTAGAACATCTTGTCAGGATCGCTCGGATGCGGGCGCTGCCGAAACAACATCAGGTCATCCGCATGCGTGTTCAGCGTGATGTTCGGAAAAATGAGGTAATGGTAATCGTCGGTCAGCTGGTCATCGTTCAACAGCGAGTAGTCCTTGCCCTGCGACGGCCCGTGCTTGCGCTTCCACAGCTGCACGTCGCGGCGGATGTTGTCGATGGGGTCATCGTAATCCGCCGGGTCCATGCCGGCCGCCTTCATGATGACCTTTATCGGCTCGGGGATCGTGTTGGGCTTGCGCACGCGCGGGCTGAGCGCGCCGAACGGAATCAGGTATCGATTGTGGCGTTCGTAGCAGTCGATCTGAATGTCGAGATCGTGCAGATACCACATCAATTGCGGATGTATCGCCTGCACGTGATAGCTTTCATTGAACGCATCGACGGACGTTTTCCAGTTGCAGTCCCATTCAACAGTGATGTCGCGCGTCAACACCATCTTGTCGAAGCGGTAGGGAGCGAGATGTTCGTGAACGGGATCCAGATATTGCTCCAGCGGTTCGACTTCCGGATTCAGGCTGAACCAGACGAACCCGCCCCAAGTCGCGCACGGCAGTTCCGTCAAACCGCGGCAGGGTGGTGCGCCTTGCGGGAACGTATCCAGGTCGGGAATGCGCTTGAAGCTGCCGTCCCAGTTGTATTCCCAGTGGTGATATTGGCATCTGAACGACTGTGCACCGCCGATGCCGGCCTCGCGCAGCCGGTTGCCGCGATGCATGCACACATTGTAGAACGCTCGAACGCGGCCGTCTGCCTGGCGCACGATCAGCACGGACTCGCGTCCGATTTCCGCGGCGATGTAATCGCCCGGTTCGATCAAATCGCTCATCAAGCCGCCGAGAAGCCAAACCTTCGTCCAGATGCGGTCCCACTCCAGGCGCATGAAGTCGTGCGAAACGTATCGCTCCTTCGGAATGAGCTTCGAACCCAGTTCAGGATCCGGCGCCTTGTCCGGCGGCGTGACCGGGCTGTCCTTGGGCGCGACGCGCCCGACTTTGCGATAGGCCGGTGTCAGCGAGGCGGCCAGGAGCGGATCTGATTTCGGATCCACGGCCATCGTCTTAACGCGTCAGGCCGGGCACGATATAGGCGCCCGTCACCAGACTCGCCGCGGGACTTGCGAGAAACGCGGCCGTTCGCGCAACTTCAGCGGCGGATCCGGATTTCGGCGACGGCGCCACCAGGTTCACCCGAGTGCCGTTCCGGCCAAGGAACTGAGACAGTTGCTTGGAGTAGGTGACGAGCCCGGCCTGCATCGCCGAATAAGCGGCAAGCTGGGGGTCCGCGTCCGTGGAACTTGCGCCGATGATGACGATCGCGCCGCCGCCTGCCGCTTTCAAATGCGGCATCAGGGCTTCGCAACCGCGCACCGTGTGCAGCACCTCGGTTTCGAAATCGTCCGACCACGAATGATTCTGATTCAGCCCGGAATCGAGGCCCGTATTGACGATGAATATGTCACAACCGCCCAATGCGGCGACGGTTTGCTCGAGCCAAAGCTTGAATTTTTCACCGTCGCGCACATCGACGCCGCCGCCGACGACTGCGACCCCCGCCGCTTTCAAGGCGGCTACGGCGGACTCGACGTCTGCAGCGCAGCCGCAAAAGCCGATGTCCGCGCCTTCGTTGGCCAGCAGTTCGGCGACCGCCCGCCCGGTACCGGCGGTTGCGCCGGTGAGGATGGCTTTCTTGCCGCGTAGGCCTAAATCCATGTATCTCTCCGCTTTATCTTACGGCAAACTACCGCGCGACGCGGCGACGGCCGTATTATACGAACCGGGGCTAGGTTAAGAAACAGTCATGACTGTTTTTTTCAACCCTTTACAGGTGGCTTAAGGAGGCCTAGATGGCGCGGATGACGGTAGTGGATCGCGACGGCAATGAACATGAGATCGAGGCGAAACCGGGTCTCAAGATCATGGAGATTTTGCGGGAACTCGATTACGGCGTTGCAGCGATCTGCGGCGGCCTATGCTCCTGCGCCACATGCCATATCTATGTCGATGAAGCCTGGGTCGATCGCCTCCCCAAGAAGCAAAGCGATGAACAAGAGTTGTTGAACGAGCTGTCCGATTATCGGCCCCAGACCTCGCGCTTGTCGTGCCAGGTCGAATTCACGGCTGAATTGAGCAATCTGAAGGTGGCGATCGCTCCGGATAGTTGAGAGTGATCGGATCACTGGATCGTCAGCGCGTTGTCGATGACGATTTCCGTTCCATTGATGAAACGGGATTCATCCGAGGCCAGGAAAAGCACCGTGTTGGCGACATCAGCCGGTTTGCCGAGGCCCCAGGGGGCGGATTCATACACGGAGTTGTCCATGCCCAGCGCCTTGTTCGCCTGGGCGATCATGTTGGTGTCGATCGCGCCCGGATGAAGCGAGTTGCATCGGATGTTGTACTTGTTCATCTGACAATGGACGGCAATCGACTTGGTCATCGCGCGCACGGCGCCTTTGGCGGCCGAATAGGCGAAGAAGACCGGATAGCCGAGGTGCGTCGCCGTGGAGCACATGTTGATGATCGATCCGCCGCCGCTCGCGTTCATCGCGGGTATCGCGTATTTGCATCCAAGAAACACGCTTTCCGACATGACCGCGTTGACGAGACGGAATTGTTCCAACGTCGTGCTTTCCGGGGTTGCCACGAGGACGATTCCCGCGTTGTTGACGAGCACATTCAAGCCGCCGAACCGCTTGACGGTAGCGCCGATGGCCGCGACCCATGCGGCTTCGTCGCGGACGTCGAGCTTCATGAACACCGTGGAATCCGGGATCTGCCGGTTGATCGCAGCGGCGGTTTGCCTGCCGGCCGCCTCATTGATGTCGGTTATGACCACTTTGGCGCCCTCGCGCGCCAGGACCAGTGCGTCTTCGTGACCCAAACCACCGGCCGCTCCCGTTACAATTGCAACTTTTCCAGCTACCCGGCCCATGACGAACTCCTCTTTTGAAGATACGCTAGCAGTCAAGGTTGCTGGTTTCAATCACCTTTGACTTTTTTTGGATCAGTCCGCATGCTTTTCAAACCTATGGCAAACCGCAGCACCCGGCGAATCGGCTCACGACACGAAGCTGCTGCCGATTCGGGCGACCAACCCACCGGCGCCGGCTGGCAGGCGCAAAAAAGCGCCTCCACCCGCAACCTGATCGTCGACGCCGCGATCAAGTGTTTCGTCGATCTGGGTTATGCACGCACGACCACAACCGCCATCGCCGAGAGGGCCGGGTTGTCGCGCGGTGCGATGCTTCACCACTTTCCGTCCAAGATCGACATCGTGCGCGCCGCCGTGGATCATCTTCACGCCAAACGGCTCAAAGCGCTGCGCAAGTCGATGATGCGCCCGTCGGGAGAGACCGATCGGGTGCGCCAGGGCGTCGATGCCTATTGGGCTCACGTCAAACATCCGATGTTCGTGGCTTTCTTCGAATTGTCCGTTGCTGCGCGCACGGACGCGGAGCTCGCGTCGATCCTGCGGCCGGCGCAGGAAGGGTTCGAGCGCGATTGGAACAAGACGACGCTCGATGTCTTTCCGGAATGGCACGGCAATCAGGAAGCATTCGAACTGGGCCTCGATTTGAGCCGATATCTGCTCGAGGGCATGGCCATCAGCTTTCTGACCCACAAGGAGACCGAACGCGACAAGCGCGTATTGCAATACCTCGAGGAAAAGCTGCGCGAACTGCGCGGCGTCGCTTCAGGTAAAACCTAAGGCAAGGACCATTTATGTACCCGACATTGAATCTCGACGTGCGCAACCGCGTCGCATATCTCGCGCTGAACCGTATCGAGGCGATGAACACGCTGAGCCTGCAGATGGGCAAGGATCTGCTGCAAGCCGCGATTGCAATCGAAGCGGACCAGGGCGTGCGCGCGGTGGTGATCACGGGTGCGGGCAAGGCATTCTGCGCGGGCGGCGACTTGCGCGGCATGAGTGAACAGGGCGATCGCATCGGGAATTACGTCCACGAGCTCACGATCCAATTGCATGCCGCCATCAATCTGTTCACGAAAATGGATGCGCCCGTGATCGCCGCGGTCAACGGCACGACTGCCGGAGCGGGCGTCGGTTTGGTCGCGATGGCGGATCTGGCACTCGCGGCGCAGAGCGCGAAGTTCACGTTGGCTTATACCGGCGTCGGCCTGACTCCCGACGGCAGCACCAGCTTCTTTTTGCCGCGCTTGATAGGATTGAAGCGCGCGGCGGAGTTGCTGCTGTTGAATCGCACTTTGAGTGCCGAGGAAGCGATGAATTGGGGATTGGTGAACCAGGTGGTCGCTGATGCGGACCTTGCGGAAGAGGCCGCGAAGCTCGCCGCGAAGCTCGCCGCCGGCCCCAAAGGCGCGTACGGAAAGGTCAAGCGTCTGCTGGCGGCCTCCTGCGGTGCGCTCGAATCGCAGCTCACCCTCGAGGGCCGCGAGATTTCCGCCCAATGCGTCGGCACGGAAGGACGCGAGGGAATCGCCGCGTTCCTTGGAAAGCGCAAACCGAATTACACCTGAAGGATACGAACATGCTCACGAAATTCATGCAGCGGCCGATTTTCCAGTATGCGTGGGTCGTCAATGATCTGGACGCCGCGGCGCACCGCTGGATCGATGCGTTCGGCGCGGGTCCTTTTTTCACGGCGCGCCACCACAAGGCGGAAGGGTACTACCGGTACCGGGGCAATCCGAAGGAATGCGACTTGAGCTACGCCTTCGGCTACTGCGGTCCCGTGCAGATTCAATTGATCGAGCTGCACGATGACACTCCTTCGATATTCCACGAGATGTTCCCGCGTTCCAAAGAGGGGTTTCATCACGTTGCGATTCTTGGGCACGATTTCGCCGCCGACCGCGACCATTTGTTAAAACAAGGGCTCGAGCTCGCCAACGAAATGTGGTCTGGCGCGGACGTCTGCTATTTCGATGCACGTCCTCAATTTGGAATGTTCGTCGAAATCCACGGAACTTCGCCCGCGGTGCTGGCCTTGTTCAAGGGCTGGCGCGACGCTCACGACAACTGGGACGGCGTAACGGCGCCAATCCGCGGGGCACACGAACTTCCGAAGCAAAACGGCTAATGCGTAATCGACGGTGGATCGTGGGCCGTCCGGATTCCGATCCCGGAGGACTTTGCCTGCGGCGTGGTCATTTCGTCGCCTCCGACGCAAGCGTGCCCGCGCCCGCCGAAGGACAAGTCCTGATCCGTGCGGTGTATTTTTCACCGGATCCTATGAATCATGCATGGGTCCGGGGCATGCCGGGAAAGTTCGATCCGCTCCCCATCGGCAGCGTGATGCGCGGTGGCGCCGCCGGAACCGTCATCGATTCCCGCCATCCCGATTGGAAGGCAGGCGATGCGGTGGCCGGATTTCTCGATTGGGCCGACTACTCGCTCTGCGACGGCATCGACCACATGGGCGTGGCGCTGCAACGCATTCCGGCCGGCGTGGATCTCGGCAGCGGACTGTCCGCATTGGGCATGACGGGTTTGTGCGCTTGGCTTGGCCTCGCTGATTTTGGCCGGCCGGGGCCTGGAGATACGGTACTCGTGTCGGGCGCATCGGGCGGCGTGGGTTCCATCGCCGGTCAGATTGCGAAGCTCTCAGGTGCCCGTGCCGTCGGGATTGCGGGCGGGCCGGACAAGTGCGCGTTCGTGGCAAACCTGGGCTTCGATGCGGTGGTCGATTACCGGCTGCCGGACCTTGCTGGGCAGATCGCCAGGGCATGTCCCGCCGGCGCCGATGTTTTTTTTGACAATGTCGGAGGATCGATCTTGGATGCGGCACTGCCGAACATGGCGAACCGCGGACGCATCGTCATTTGCGGCGCGGTGGCGCATTACGGCGCCCAACCCACGCCAATATTCAATCACATGCAGCTCGCTCTTCGCAGCCTGACGATGCAGGGCTTCTTCTACTTCAACCTGACCGGCCGATGGGCTGACGGACGGGCGCGTCTGACGCGGTGGCTCCAAGATGGCTCGATACGCGATGCGCTCGACATCGCGGACGGCTTTGACGTCGTTCCCGACGTCGCGATCGATCAGTTCGCGGGCGGCGCAAAAGGGCGCAAACTCATCCGGATCACTTCTTCTCCGTCTGCCGCTTGACCGCTTCCTGCGCCGCGGCGATTGCGTCCGCGTCGCCCAGGAACCGGCGCCCCTGCGGCTGAAGTTTCCCGTCCAATTCGTAAAGCATCGGAATGCCGGTGGGAATGTTGAATTCGACGATGTCGGCTTCGGACATTCGGTCGAGCATTTTCACCAGTGCGCGCAATGAATTGCCGTGCGCAACGACCAGAACGTCCTTGTTTGCCGCGAGTTCCGGCGCGATCCGTGCCTTCCAGAATGGCTGCACGCGTGCGAGCGTGTCCTTCAATGACTCCGTCGCTGGCAGCTGTTTGGGGTCGATGCCCGCATAGCGGCGGTCGAAGCGCGGATGACGCGGATCGTCCCATTCCAGCGGCGGCGGAGGAATGTCATAGCTGCGGCGCCAGATCTTTACCTGGGCTTCGCCGTGCTTCTCGACCGTCTGCGCCTTGTTCAGTCCCTGCAGGGCGCCGTAGTGGCGCTCGTTCAGGCGCCAATCGCGCTCCACCGGGAGCCACATGCGGTCGGTCGTGTCCAGAATGATCCACAGCGTCCGGATCGCGCGTTTAAGCACCGATGTAAAGGCGATTGCCGGTTCAAGATTCTCCTTCTGCAGCTCGAGCCCGGCCTGACGGGCTTCAATCCTGCCCTGCTCGGACAGATCCACATCGTGCCAACCCGTGAACAGGTTCTCGAGGTTCCAGGTGCTCTGGCCGTGTCTCACCAAAATCAATTTTCCGCTCACTGGTGCATCCTTCTATGGGTTGATCATTCTCCGCCGATGCGCCGCACCGACTGCAACGCAACGGACAGCGTCGCAAAGTCCGGGCTCGCTCCGGTGCGCATGTCAATCAATACGCGCTTCAAATAGCCGATCTCGCTCGAATGCCGGGTCGACCACTTTTCCAGGCGTCCGATCGCAGTGCTTCCCTTTTCGGCCACCGCGGACGCCGTCAGCTTGCGCTGCAGCGAGTAGAGATTGTTCGTCAAGGTTTCGCGTGCGACGGACTGCCACTGGCCATCCACGGTCAACGAATCGATTTGCTGTTTGAGCCAGCTCAACGCCAGCCGCTCGCCCATTTCGCAATAGATGCGCGCGGCGAACATGACCGGCACGTGCGCGGTGGTCGCTACGTCGACGACATCGAGGCCGGCGTGCAGAGCTTCGAGCGAGGCCAGACGGTTCGCGAGAGCGTCCGGCGCGCCCTGTTCCATCAGTAGTCTGCGGCGGTTCGCGAATTGCGCGGCCTCGCCGGCGCCGAGCACGCCGCTGAGCTCCCGCGACAGCTCGGCGATCCGTGGAGAATAGCGTTTGACGCTGGCGTCAATGTGCAGGTGATTCTTGTCGTTCGCGAGAAGCCAATAGGTCATATGGCGCAGCAAGCGCGAAATCTCGCCCATCGCGGCGTACTGCGCCTTCGCCGCCATATTGTTGTCGAGAGCTTCGATCTTGGTCCACAAATCGCGAACGTTGAATACTTCGCGCGCAATCGAATAGGCGCGGGCGAGCGCCGCCGGCGTCGCACCGGTTTCATCGAGCGCCTGGATCGCAAATACCGGTCCCATGCGATTGATCAGGCTGTTCGTGATCGCGGTCGCGATGATTTCCCGGCGCAGGCGGTGGCGCTTGATGCGCAAGCCGAATCGGCGCTGGACCGGCGCGGGGAAATAGCGGCTCAATTCGCCCGACAGGAACGGATCCTCGGGGACGTCGGACTGAATCAAGGCCCGGTACAGCCAGATCTTGCTGTAACTCAGGGTGATGGACAATTCCGGCCGGGTGAACCCTTCGCCTGCCTTGCGGCGCTCCGCAATTTCCTCATCCGAGGGCAGATACTCCAGCGCGCGGTTCAGATCGCCGGAGCGCTCCAGCGCGCGAATGACGAACGCATGTTCATTCAACCTCTCCACGGCGTGAGATTCCATTGCGCTGATGGCCTGGCTTTGCAGGTAGTTGTTGCGAAGCACGAGGCCTGCCACATCATCGGTCATTTGAGCCAGAAGACGGTCGCGGGCACCGCGCGTCAGATCCTTCGCTTGAACGGCCGCATTCAGCAGGATCTTCAGATTCACCTCGACGTCGGAACAGTTGACGCCGGCCGAGTTGTCGATGAAGTCGGTATTGAGCCTGCCGCCTGCGCGTGCGTATTCAACTCGCCCGAGTTGCGACAAGCCCAGATTGCCGCCCTCGCCGACCACCTTGCAGCGCAATTCGCGGCCATCGATGCGCACGGCGTCGTTGCTGCGGTCGCCGACTTCGCCGTTGTTTTCATGGCTGGCCTTTACATACGTGCCGATGCCGCCGTTCCACAGCAGATCGACGCGCATCTTCAGGATCGCCTTGATGACCTCGTTGGGCGTGCAGGTGGCGGCGAGTTCCAGCATCGACTGGCCCTCTTTTGACAAATTCAATGTCTTCGCGACGCGTGAATAAATGCCGCCGCCCTTGGAGATTAATTTCGCCGAGTAGTCCTCCCAGCTCGAGCGGGGAAGCTTGAACAGCCGTTCCCGCTCCACAAAGGACTTAGCTGCGTCGGGATTCGGGTCCAGAAAGATATGCTGGTGGTTGAAAGCCGCGAGCAGGCGGATGGTCCGGGATTGCAGCATGCCGTTGCCGAAGACATCGCCCGCCATGTCGCCGATGCCGGCGACGGTGAAATCCTGCGATTGGACATCGACGTTGATTTCGCGGAAATGGCGTTTGACGCATTCCCATGCGCCGCGTGCGGTGATCGCCATCTTCTTGTGGTCGTACCCAACGGAACCACCGGAAGCGAACGCATCGCCCAGCCAGAATCCGTAATCGGCGGATATCGCGTTGGCGATGTCCGAAAAGGTCGCCGTTCCCTTGTCCGCCGCGACGACGAGATACGGATCATTCTCATCGTGCCGCACTACGGACGGAGGCGGCGTGAGCTTGTCCTTCACAATGTTGTCCGTGATGTCGAGCAGTCCGCGGATCAGCGTCTGGTAGCAAGCGATGACCTCGCGTTGCTGCGCGTCGCGGTCGCCGGCGGGCATGCGTTTGACCACGAAGCCGCCCTTTGCACCGACCGGGACGATGACCGTGTTCTTGACGTTTTGAGCCTTCATCAACCCGAGAATTTCAGTGCGGAAGTCCTCGCGCCGATCCGACCAGCGGATCCCTCCGCGCGCCACCTTGCCCATGCGCAAGTGCACGCCTTCCATGCGCGGGGAAAATACGAAGACTTCGAACATCGGGCGCGGCAGCGGAAGTTCGGGAAGCTTCTGGCTCTCGATCTTGAACGATAAGTACTCCTTCACGTTTCCGTTCGCATCCGCCTGGAAACAATTCGTGCGCGCCGTCGCGCGCAGCGCGTTCCAATATCCGCGCAGAATGCGGTCCTCATCGGAGGCGGTGACGGCGTCAAGGCTGTCGTGTATGCGCTCGTTGAGCCGCTTCATCGCGGCCTGACGCGCCGGAGCGGGGGTGCCCGGCTTGAAGCGCGCCAAAAACAAATCGGCGAGCAGCCGCGTCGTCTTGGCCTGGTTCGCCAGCACCTGGGCGATGTAACCCTGGCTGAAGGGCAGGCCAGCCTGGAGCAGAAAGCGCGAGTATGCGCGGAATATGACCACTTCACGCCACGGCAGCCCCGCGCTCAAGGTCAATTGATTGAAGGAGTCATTGTCGGTCAGATGGGTCCAGACGGCTGTGACTGCCGACTTGATCTCGGGTTCGAGGCTTTCAAACTTCGATGATGCGCGTGACCGCAGTTCGATTTCCAGGTCCTGAATCCAGGCACGCCGCCCCGGGGCGAGTTCCAGTTCGTAGGGGCGCTCCGCGATCACCTTCAACCCCATATTTTCCAGCATTGGAAGCACGTCGGAGATTGGAATGGCGTCCTGTTTGCGAAATATCTTCAGGAAGAACTTGTCGTGGCGGCGCGTATCGAGTCGGTAGATGTCCAGATGCAATGCGTCAGGCTGATTC
>Ga0075021_10001403_pt1 | contig 12349 bp, 15 predicted proteins | sample ColStrG_CSR_2012_FD_72749 | JGI IMG/M metagenome (GOLD analysis project Ga0075021, IMG submission 72749) | Freshwater sediment microbial communities in response to fracking from Pennsylvania, USA - Cold Stream Run_MetaG_CSR_2012 | ecosystem: Environmental > Aquatic > Freshwater > Creek >...
CTACCTCACCCGCGTGCACTGGTCGTTGCTGCGGCACATGCAGCGCAGCCTCGCCGTCCTGAATCGCGTCGTCGAAAGTTGCGCGCCCACCTACACGCCCGACCCTGGCCTGCGCCGGCCGGAAGCCGGAGCCCGGAAGGGAGACTAACCATGTCTGGTTTATACGGATCGCTTTCGGTCGCCTTGAGTTCACTCATGGCCAGCCAGCAGGCGCTGGAAACCACCGCCAACAACGTGGCCAACGCCAACACCCCGGGCTTTTCCCGCCAGCGTCCAGTGCTTGTTCCAGGCGACCCGGTGATTGAAGGCAATCTCAGCTTTGGCACCGGAGTCCTGATTCAGCGGTTGGAGAGCTTGCGCGACCCAATTCTCGAGATTCAGCTCAACCAGGAAACCCAACAGCAGAGCAAGCTCAACACAACGCTCGGCGCGCTCCAGCAGATGCAAACCATGTTTTCCAGTTCCAGCACCGGCATCGGCGCCGATATCAGCAACTTCTTCAGCAGCCTCCAGCAGCTCTCCCCCGACCCTTCGAATATTTCCCTGCGCCAGGCCGTACTCACCGCGGCCGGTAACCTGGCCACCGACTTCAATACCACCGCGCACAATCTTCAAACCCAGCGCAGCAATCTGGATCTGAACGTCGTTCAAACCGTAGGCCAGATCAACAACCTCACCGCGCAGATCGCCAGCGTCGACCAGCAAATCGCCAATCTCGAAAACGTCCATCAGGACGCGAGTTCTCTGGTCGACAAGCAGACCAACCTGATCCGCCAACTCTCCGGCCTCGTCGATGTCTCGGTCATTCAGACCGAGCATGGCATCGCGTTGACCACTTCAAACGGCACTCCGCTCGTGAGCGGCGGGCAGAGCTTCGCACTCACTAGCCAGACCGGCAGCAATGGCCTGCAACACATTTTCGCCGAGGGCCACGACCTGACCAGCTCGCTGACCGGCGGCAGTCTCTCCGGACTGATCCAGATGCGCGACCAGCAAATCCCGGGCATGCAGAGCAGTCTCGACCAGCTCGCAGCCGGCCTCGCAACCGCGCTCAACACCGCCCACCAAACCGGCTTCGATCTCAACGGCAATGCCGGCGGCAATCTCTTTGTCCCTCCGCCCACCGGCGGCGCCGGAGCGGCCTCCGCCATGGCCGTCGCCATCGCCGATCCCGCGCTTCTGGCCGCCAGTTCCGACGGCACGCCGGGCAGCAACGGGAACCTGGCGGCCCTGACAGCCGTGCACGACCAGCCGGTCGTCTCCGGCCAGAAGCCGCTCGATTTCTATTCCAACATCGTTTTCAAGATCGGCAGCGCAACCTCCAATACTTCGGCCGACGTCGATGCGTCCACCCTCATCATGCAGCGCCTTCAGGACCAGCGCGCCAGCGTCTCCGGCGTTTCGCTCGACGAAGAGGCCGCCAACATGATCAAGTACCAGACCGCTTATCAGGCTGCCGCCCGCATCGTGACCACCGTCAACGACATGCTGAATGCCGCCGTGAATCTGGGGAGGTACTAATCCATGCGTGTGAATCCGAATCAGACCGCCACTCTGCTGGATGCACTGAGCCAGGCTCGCAGAGAGGAGCAGCAAGCCCTGCTCGAACTCTCTTCCGGACGCAGGGTGAATGCGCCTTCCGACGATCCCGCCGCCGCCGCCATGCTCGTCAGCAACAACGACCAGGCCACGCTCACCGACCGCTACCAGCAAAGCGTGGGATCGATTCAAGGGCAGCTGCAGATGGCCGACTCCACGCTGAGCTCGATCGAAACCGCGTTGCAACGCGCCATCTCGCTCGGCGTCCAGGGCGCCAATGGCACGCTCGGCGACAGCGACCGTGCCGCCATCGCCAGCGAACTCCAGAATATTCAGAGCTCACTCCTCGCCCTCTCCAACACAAAATTCCAGGGACGATACCTGTTTGCCGGCACGGCCATCAACGCCGCCCCCTTCGCTCTGGACAACACCCAGGCCTCTGGCGTGCGCTACGACGGCAACAATGCCGTCAACCAAGTCACCATCGGCGACGGTCACCAGCTCGCCGTCAACCAACCCGGATCCCAACTCTTCGTGGCCGCCGGACACGACATGTTCTTGGCCGTCACCAACGCCGTCCAGGCCATGCAGTCCAACACCGGCTTCGATGCCGCGGTCAATAGCTTGCGCGATGCCTTCGACCACGTCGCAGCCCAGCGCGTGTTCTACGGCAACGCCATGAACCAGGCTCAGGCACAATCCACCTATCTGAGCGACGTAAAACTCCAGCTCAGCCAGCAGGAAAACACGCTCGGTGGAGTCAGCCTGGACGCCGCTGCCACCCGTCTCGTCAACGCCCAGAACGCCACCAACGCCACGCTAGCCGCCATGGGCCGCGTCTCAGGGACGAATCTGTTCGACTTCCTGAAATAGCGGCTGTGACAGTGGGTGGTCTCAAGTGAGTGGGTCTCAAGCGGGTGCCCCGTCCAAGCTTCGCTTGGGCGGGCCCATAATTCTCACATAACGAATGTTCGCAGGTCACAAACCCACACTCACCTTGGAAGCATACTCGCGCTGTGCCTTGGGGACTGAAGCGCTTCCAACAAACTCGTCAGCTTCACTTCCTGACGTTCAGGTGTTATCACCGCCAGCCAAAGTTCGGAGCTCCTACGTCCTGCGCAACCTTCGAATCCGCCCTCGAACAAGTCCGCCAACACTACGACCTCTGCGTCTACGGATACGTAGCAGTGCCGGAACATGTGCACATGCTAGTCAACGAGCCGGAGCGTGGCACCCTGGCAAGAGCGATGTAATCGCTGAAGGGGCAGCAAGAAGTCGGGTGAACAGTCCATGACAGACAAGGTCCATCGCTATCGCAAGCTTGCTAAGTCACTCGCCCAGCTGGGTGATGAAAATGCGAAGGCAATTACCACTGATCGCTACAAACTGATGTATCACTACTTTATTCGGTGCTCAGGATTGACCTCAGCAGTGATCTTGCTGGTCGAGGCGGGGCACCTAGCTGCGGCATATGCTTTGGAGAAGAGCCTCGTCGAGGCGCTACTAAACGGGCTGTACATAGGATATGTCGCTTCCGAGAGGGAGATCAAAGAGAACATCGCGCTCGCCTTGAAGGGGCGGTGCACCGGCCATTCTGCTATGAAGAAACGTGCAAGGATGATAGATGAGAATTTTTCGCGCCGTCGCGTGTTCATGCCTGGGATGTTTGAAGAAATGGTAAAGCGTACCAGTGAGCGCCTAAATGAGTTCGGCCATGGTGGGTTGCTCTCGACCGTCCTGGAAGTGAAGAGTCTTCCACCAGAAGTCGGGAACAAAGTGCTCGCTAGAAGCGTTTTTGTCTTGATCATTTTCATGGGCAATGTGTTCATGTTAGAAAATCTCGATTTGACACCGCTGGAAGCCTTGCAGAAGGATTTTGATGGTACAGGAGATGAACTGACAGAAGTGAAGCAATATCTGTAAGGGTGACCCGGCATATCGCCACGATCTTTCTATCAAGAGGGTGGCCCGCCCAAGCTCTGCTTGGGCGGGGACTTTGGCTGAGGCTATCGGAGCCTATCTTCCAGCTCGGGCGCATGCTTGGGCGCTGTCCGAAGAAACTTCATGAGTCCCTCGCCCGTGGCCTTTCCTGCTCGCTTCTTGAAAAACTCAGCCGCCGTTTCCACTACCCCCACTTTTTCGGCGACCGCGACCGCAATCCACTGATTCAAAGACACGCCATCTTCCTTCGCGAGCCGCTGGGCAGCCTTCTTGATGGAAAGGGGAAGTTTCAATGGATACGTAGCTTTACTCATGGTTTTTTCTTTCTTAGCACGTCCGCTGGACGCAGTACAGAAATTCTAAAACGCTCCGCGGCCCCGGCGAAATCGCGCACGTTGTACGTCACCAGCGCATCCGCCCGGCCATTGATCGCAGCCTCGATCACCATCTCGTCATTCGGGTCTCGGGACTGCGGCCGCCACTGGAAGTGAACTTCGACTGGCTCGATCAGTGCCGCCAGCTCCGCCAGAAATTCGTCAATCGCCTCGATCGTCAGGCCGTGGACCAGCCGATGCTCCGGACGCTTCAACACATCCTCATACTCCAGAAACAGAGGCGGGGTCGCCAAGGCCACCAGCCGGCGCTGGGCGACCAACCGCAGAACAGCGTTGCCCGCTCCCAACCGAGTGCGCAGTCCAGCGACCACGACCGAGGTGTCCAGAACGATCTTTTTCATGTAACATCGTATAGGATGTCACATCGATTAGAATGTTTCAACCTCGATAGCGACCCCGCTTCGAGTTCCCGAACCTGGGTCGCTGGTCCGCCACACGCGAATTCCATCCAGATGGCGCTGGTCGAGGTGATGCGGCTGATCGTTACGCAGCAGATTGGTCCCAAGGCAGCGGGGTTGCTGTTGTATGCCTTGCAGACGGCGTCGGCCAATTTGAGGCGGACGTCGTTTGAGCCGGAGTTGCCGACGCAGGTGGTGATCGATCGGGGGTGCGTGGGGCGGCGTCCGATTGGGGCGACGGCGTGGTCGGCGACGGCGGTGCGCGAGTACGACGATGTGGCTGGGCCGGGAGGCGGCGACGGGTCGGATGGTGCGGGCACGCGGTCGCTCGAAAAGCTGGGACTGCTGCCGGCGTCGGTCGACAACTTGGGCCAGGACGACGAAGGCGAGGAGTCGGAAGAATATCGGGAGTGAGTCGGGCGTCGTAAGTCGGGCGCGCGAGTGAGCGCGGCTTAGCCGGAGTTCTTACGCGTCGACCGCGCCCACGCGGCGGCAGCTTCCAAATGGATGCGCTCGGCTTCCAGCCGTGCGCGCTCGGTAAGCAGGTGGCCGTGGATCCTGGGCAGGAACTGGCGCAACTGCTTTAGGTGCTGGTGGTATCTTGCCAGTTCTTCGGCCATGCGGCCTGTGGCGCTGTCGGCCAAGCCGTCGCGCAGCCATTCTCCGACGCGCATGACCTCGGCGAACACGTCCGCCACATGTTGGGTGTTGATCGCAGGAGACGCTTCGGCCGGCCCGAGAGTCTCGAGCAGCAACTGAAGTTTGCCGTTGCTTTTTTCCAGTTCCTGCACCGGGACGGCTAGGCGCTCCATTCCGAGTCTCCTGCTGTGTGTTCGGTTTGGAATTCGGGCGACGGCGGGCGGGCAGGGACTGCGTCGGGCACGCTTTGTTGACGCTCCACTTCAAGCCACGCTTCGCGCACGCTGAGAATGTTCTGCCATTGTTTCTTGAGCAGGTCGGGCGAGCCCTGCACGGTGGATAGCAACAGACTGTCTCGAACCGTGTTGTAGAAAGTGTCCAGTATCTGGGCGACTTCTCCGCCGCTGTCGTGGTTGAGAGTTCCCTGCAACTGGGCGAGCACCAGCAAAGCGTGATCGAGTTCGTCGCAGCGGCGCGGAATGTCTTGTTTGTCGAAGGCGTCCAGAGCGCGATGCAGATCCCGCAGCAACTGGTCGTACAGCAGGACGATGAGGTGCACGGGATTGTCGTTCGTGATTTCCGATTGCCGGTAAGCCTGAATCGCGTCCATAGTTATTTGCTCGTCGAGGTCGTACCCAGCTGAGCTTGCAGCTGCTGAATGGTCAGTGGATATTGGCGCAGCATGGCGTCGACCTGCGCGTATTGCGTGGTCAGCAATTGGCGCCGCGCGGTGAGGTGATCTTCGAAGTCGCTGATGGTCTTGGTGAGCATCTTCTGGTTCGAAGTATTTTCGTTGATGTTGATGGCCAGCAATCCCGAAGACGGATCGACCATGCTGCTCAAGCTGCTGCTGAGATGTTTGCCGAAGCCGTCGGCAGCGACAGACTGGAAGAAGTTCTGCACGGCCGGGAAGTTGCCGCTCACCGCGGCACTCAGCTTTGTGTTGTCGACGCTGAGGGTGCCGTCGTCAGCCATGTCGATGCCCATGGAAGCGAGGTTGACGATGCCGTTGTTGCCGGCGACCGAAAAGGTGACGTCGGAGAGCAGCGAACCCTGGAGCGAGCGCAAGGTGCTATTGCCGGCCAGGGGCCCCGCGCTGTTGCTGGCGTCCACTTGGAACTGGGAATTGATGGACTTGATTGCTGAGTTGTAAGCGGAGACGAAGCCGTTGACGGCCTGGGTGATCCCGTTGCTGTCAGGAGCGATGGTCAAGGTGACGGCGGTGGTCGGCGCCTCCGAGAGAAGGTTCAAAGTCACATTTGGGATGGAAGAAGTGACCGTGTTGGTGCTGCTGGTGAGTGGGACGCCATCGAGCGTGAACCGGGCGTCAACTCCACTGGCCGATTTGTTGAAGACAAGGGTGGAGGAATTCGCGGTAACGTTCAGATCGCCGGCCGCGCCGCTGCTCTTGCTGACTAGTGCCAGCCGGGCTCCGTTATTGTCGTTCACTACGCTGGCCTGCACGCCGTAGTCCTGCTTGTTGATGTAAGCGGCCAGTTTGTCGAGCGTGTTATTGGTGTCGTCAACAACGATGTCATGACTGGCGGAGCCGACGCCCAGCGAGATCGTGCCAGCTCCTAGCGTCGTGGAACTGCTGGCCACCGCGTCGGTGTAGTACGAAGAGACGGTCGCCAGTTTCTGAACGACGAGAGTGTGGACACCGGCGACGGCCCCGGATTTCGCGGTTGCCGCCGCGATTCCCGACGCCGAGGACGAAACAGTCTGGGAGGAGAGCGCTCCGCTCAGGTCAGTCAGTGCGTAGGCTTTGGTCTGCAGGGCTTGTAACTGGCTACTGAGGACATTCAGGGTGCTGGCTTGAGTAGAGAGAGCGGCCTGCTGTTGTTGCCAGATGCGCTCGGGCGCGCGTTCTGCGGTAAGGATCTGATCGACCACACTGGTGACATCAATGCCGGTCCCGGAAGTGGCGCTACTCTGACTAAGGTTGATACTAGCCATTTGGTCCTCGTTGCGGCGTTACGAGAGTTGCGTCGACGGCGACTCCCTGTTCCTGGAGCAGTTGCCGGATAAAACGGGCAACGCTCAGCACTTGCTCGCTGGGAATCTGACGCACAACCTCTCCGCTAATCTTGTCGGTGAACTTCAAAACCACTCCGTCCTCGGAATTCCACTGCACGTTCACTTCATCGGAAGGCTGGGGAGCGGAGACACTGGCGGGCTTGGTGAGTTGAGCCGCACTTTCGGCGTGGGCGGAGTCTTGAGGGCGAACGTCGGCACGAGCCTGGACTGCGACCGCTGCGGGCAGCAATTCGCTATGCCGAAGTGGATCCGCCAACATGACAAGCTCCACGGAAAAGGCCGGAGGCGAGGGTTAGCTCGCCTCCGGGCCGGTTGTTACTTCAGGAGCGACAGCACGCTTTGCTGCATCTGGTTGGATTGCGCCAAAGCGGAGATGCCCGTCTGGTTCAGGATGGAGAACTTGGTCATGTTCGCCACTTCCTGAGCGATGTCGGCAGCGCGGATGCCATCTTCGGCAGCCGACAGGTTCTGGGTCTGGTTGTTGATGACACTAACCGCGCTCTGCAGGCGGTTGATGGCCGCACCCAGGTTGCCGCGAGTTCCTGCGATCGACTGGATGGCAGCGTTGATGTTGGTCAGGGCAGCCTGTGCGGCAGAAGCGGTAGTCAGACCCGCCGATCCCGCCCCTCCGGCGAACGTGCCGGCGGTGCTGAAGCCGAAGTTGGCGCCCGTGGTGGTAGAGACGATGGCGTTGCCGCCCGTCCCCGACACTTTGGCAGTAAAGGTCACCGTCGGCCCTTGGGCGACCGCACTGGCGTCGACGTTCGCCAACGTTCCGCTGCCGTATGCTACGCCAGCGCCCGTTCCGCCATTAACGGCGGCTGCCAGGTTGGCCAGAGTATCAGCGGTGGTCGCGCCGATCGCAACGGTGTTGGCGGCGCCGGCTGCGGCTGCGAAGGTGTAGACCTGGGTTCCGATCGTCACCGTATCGCCAGCCGTGGCGTTGCCAATGGCGCTCATGACGTTGCTGGCGTTCGCACCGAGGCCGATGCCCAGTGAGGACATCACGCCGGTGATCACCGAAATCGTGCTGGCGTTGCCTGCGCTGGAGTCGCTCAGATAAATGTCGGTGTTGCTGGCACTGAAGACCGCCGTGCCGTTGAAGTTGGTCTTCGATCCGATGCGGTCGATTTCAGCCTTGATGGCCGTGAACTCGGCATCCAGGGCGCCGCGCTGGGTATCGGACACGGTGCCGGTGGCCGATTCCGTGGCCAGCGTGACCGCGCGGTTCAGCAGGTTGCTGACCTGCGCGAGTGCGCCGTCTGCCACCTGCAGTTTGCCGACGCCGTCGTTCGCGTTCCGGCTCGATTGTGTGAGAGCCGTGACGTTGGCGTGCAAGCCGTCAGCAATCGCCAGGCCGGCCGCGTCATCGGCGCCGCTGTTGATGCGGGAACCAGACGAGAGCCGGAACAATGTTCTCTGCAAGTTCGATCCCGTGATCGCCAGTTGGTTCTGGGCAGCCAGGGACGGAATATTGGTCAGAATGCTCAGTGCCATTGTGAGTCTCCTTTGTTAGTTGGTTCCGTACTGGAACCGTCCCCGAAACCGTCCCGGAGCTCGTTCCGTTTCTGTTGCGGAACCCATTGTGCTTCACTCAGGACATCGGCACAGTGCGTGGGCGCTTTATTTTCACAGGTACTACTCGACTTAGACCCTTGGTAACCTGGGCCAAAGAATGGGCCCCTGCGTGCCCCCAGCGCTTCAGCCGATCTTTATTACGGAGACCTATGGGTGCTCTCTGCCTGCTAAGGAAAGCGTAAATATGATCCAACTGACCCGGCTGAACAATCATCCGCTGGCCGTGAACTCGGACCTGATCAAGTTCGTCGAGCAGGCGCCGGACACCGTGATCACGCTGGTCAACGGAGAAAAGATCGTGGTTCGGGAAAGCGCCCAGGAGGTTCTTGAGCGGGTCGTGCGATTTCGACGCTCGGTATTGCAGGGCATCATGCTGTGGTGGGACAACCACACGGCTTTGCCTCCAATTGCGGACAATGACAGCCGCAGGCCCGAGGAGAAATAGGAGGCCGCTTGGATAAGGCAACCTTCGGCGGTGTTCTGCTAGCGGTTGGCGGGATCCTGCTCGGCTTGTTGCTGGAAGGCGGGAACCTTGGGCAGGTGGTCCAGCCGACTGCGGCGATGATCGTCTTCGGAGGCACGCTGGGCGCGATCCTGATTCAGTACCCGCTGCCGGTCGTGATCATCGCATTCCGGCGGCTTGCTCATATCTTCCTTGAGCCCGGCGACAACGCGCGGGCCACGGTCGAGATGCTGGTGAAATACGCCAACCAGGCGCGGCGGGAGGGCATCATCTCACTCGACAAGGAACTCCCGAACATCGATGAAGCGTTCCTGCGGCGAGCGCTTACGCTGGCGGTGGACGGAACCGAGCCGCAGGAACTTCGCAAGATCATGGAGCTGGAATTAGATAACCAGGCCGAGCAGGAAGAGAAAATTCCCCAACTGTTCGAATCGGCGGGGGGGTTCTCGCCCACGATCGGCATCATCGGAGCGGTGCTGGGACTGATTCAGGTGATGCAGCATCTCGACAAAATCGACGAAGTCGGGCGCGGGATCGCGGTTGCGTTCGTGGCCACCATTTATGGCGTGGGCGCCGCCAATCTGTTTTTCCTGCCTTCCGCCGGGAAGCTCAAGATTCGCATCCGCGACGAGCAAGTGATTCGCGAAATGACACTGGAAGGCGTGATCTCCATCCTGGAGGGCATGAATCCCCGCATGCTGGAATCGAAACTGTTGGGCTTTTTAACCCAGGAGCATGAGACGACTGAGCCGCCTCCCGAGGCTTCCAAAGCATGAGCCGCCGGAGGAGAGCCGCAAGCCACGCCAATCACGAGCGCTGGCTGGTTTCCTACGCCGATTTCATCACTCTGCTGTTTGCCTTTTTTGTGGTGCTGTATGCCTCGTCACAGGTGGACAAGAGAAAGGTTGGCAAGCTTGCACTGGCCATCCAGGTTGCGTTTCAGGAGATGGGTGTTTTCCAGGCCTCGACCACGCAGGTTCCGATTGACGCAAATGCACCGATGCCTTTCAGCAAGGCGCAGGCAATCGAGAGCGCCCAGCGCACTGCGAGCCTGGGGCGGATTGTTTCGCGTCCCGACGGCAATCTAGGCGGGGGCGCGGAGAACGGCGACCTGGCGCAACTCGAGACTGAGTTGCAGACGGCGCTCGCGGCGGAAATCAAGCGCAACGAGATCGCAATGCGGCGCGAGCCGGACGGGCTGGTCATTAGCCTGCGCGAAGTCGGATTCTTCGAGAGTGGTTCGGCGCAGATGAAGTCCGCTTCGCAACCAGCCTTTGACCGCATCGCCACCATGCTCCGGCAGCGCGCCTACCGCGTGCGGATCGAGGGCCACACCGACGACGTTCCCATTCATACCGCGCGATTCTCTTCCAACTGGGAACTCTCAACCGCGCGCTCCACGGAAATCATCCGGCTGCTGATTGTGCGCGATGGTTTTTCGCCGGACCGGCTGAGTGCTGCCGGGTATGCCGAGTATCACCCGATTGCTCCCAACGGCACGGCGGAAGGGCGGGGCATGAATCGGCGGGTGGATATTGTGGTTCTGGGCGCCGCCCTGCCGCCACTTCCCGTGGCAAGCAGTGAACCTCGAGAGGCACAGCCGTCGCCCGCGATCGAGACAAAACCGCACTCGTAATGCGGTCGCTCAAGAACTTCTTCGGAGCGGCAGAAGTCGATATCTCCAAACTTCAGCCCCTAAAGGGCGACATACGGCACAAATGAAGTCGTGCCCTTCCAAAAAAAACCTGCCCGAACCAGATGAACGGGTGGCACCGAAGCCTCAATTCGAGCCAGAGGCGGCCGATTCCGTCGCAACGAGAACCGGTCGGCAGTCGGAATTGACAATGTCCACGATCGTGCGTCCGAACAGCGCGGCCTTGGCCTCGGAATGGACATGCAGTGGGATTGCGTATCCATCGACGTCGGCAAAATCCTGTACAAAATCAATCTTCTTCACGAAGATCGATGGCGACTTCACCACCCGCCCCTCGGCTCGCACGAGGCTGCCGCTGGAAGCGTCGAGATAGATGTGGCCTTTGAACAGGCCAGGGCGGTTTTTGCGCGGCTTGACCTGATACACGTGCACCGTGCGGCCCGCGATCTGCGTTGTGTGCTTGTGTGAAAACCTGTAGTTCTCAACACGGATCGCAGTGACGGTGGGATCGTCTTTCTGGACGTGATCGACTTCCGACTGAAGCAGCCGCGCGATCACGTTGGTCTTGATGAAGCCGTCGCCGGCGTAGTGCAGGGCCTTGAAGGTCAGCGTGCGTGGAACGATGTAGCGGCGCTCAAGTTCCAGTTCCCCGTGCTGGGAACTGCGTGGGAGTTCGGCCCGAATGACTGTTGCCGCGGAATATCCGCCTAGTTCCTGCGCCTGGCGAGTGGAGCGTTTCTGGAAGGTCTGAAGGGCAAGATCCGCGGACATCTGCGGGCGCGAAACCGCGGGTACGAGATCGGGCGTGGACGTGTCCAGCATCAGCCGCGGAACGTTCTGGCCGGGAACGTACGTCGCGGAAACTGGCGCCGTCATCGCGGCTGCTGGGCCGAGCGACTGGGCTACGGAAACGCCAGAAAACACCGATCCTAAAATCAATAGTATGACTGCTGAATGTCTCATGAGATATATGGGATACCTACTTTATAAAGGATTCGCGGCGATTTGAAAAGTGGCGGGCGATGTACTCCGGCCGCGAGGCCCATTGTCCGCGCTTCGCAACGATGGCGCACCTTCGTGTGATTGCACGCGGCGTGCTCGACGATTAAGATTCCTGCACTCCCATGTCGCAAGCGATCTCAACCGAGTCCATGCCTTCCAACCCTGGGTCCAACTCCGCGCCCGAGCCCTCCGTGGAAGTGTTTGCCGTCTACGGTGTTGAGCCCGAAATCCAGGCCTACGCCATGGCCAAGTATTCGCGCTCGGCGCTCTCGATGAAAGAGTCGCTAAAGGAAATTACGACGCAGAAGGCGGAGAAATTCCTCAACACGTTCTACTTCCAGTACGGTCACCGGTCGATTGCGGATCTTGCGCACATCGCCCTGGCCATCGAGCGCCTTTCGATTCTTGCCGCCATTGTCGTCGCCGATGAGCAGCGCTGGGACGGGCAGGAGCGCTCGACGCGCTATCAGGATTTCAAGCGCAGCGGCTACACCACGCCTTCGTTCGGCGAGGATCGCGCATCGCGGACGCTTTATTGCCAGACCGTCGATCAGCTTTTCGTGGATTACGAGCTGCTTTCGGAGACGATGTTCCAGTATCTCGCGGGGATCACGGCGAAGCCTGCCGACATGAAGCAGGAAGCGTATGAACGCACGCTGCGGGCCCGCGCATTTGACGTCTCACGCTATCTCCTGCCGCTGGC
>Ga0075021_10001404_pt1 | contig 12346 bp, 9 predicted proteins | sample ColStrG_CSR_2012_FD_72749 | JGI IMG/M metagenome (GOLD analysis project Ga0075021, IMG submission 72749) | Freshwater sediment microbial communities in response to fracking from Pennsylvania, USA - Cold Stream Run_MetaG_CSR_2012 | ecosystem: Environmental > Aquatic > Freshwater > Creek >...
GCTGTTGTCCGAACGTTCCGCCGCGAGCTTGTCGGCCCGCTCCATCACGTAGGGCATCCAGCCGACCTGACCTTCGGAGTACGCGAGCTTGATCGTGGAGAATCGCTCGAGCGTGCCCGAGAAGATGTAGTCGATCATCGAGCCCATGGCGTTGGAGAACGTGAGCGTCGAGCTCACGATGAACGGCGCGTCGGGCGATGTGGTCGGCATCTTCGAGCTCGATCCGATGTGCATGCAGATCGTGGTGTCGGTGTCCTGGCACGCCTGGAAGAACGGGTCCCAGTGGTGGTTCGCGTCGTGGATCGACGGCAGGCCGAGCGGGTAGGGGTTCTCCGGGAACGTCACCGCGAAGCTGCCCTTGTCGGCGCAGCGCCGCACCTCGGCCGCCGCGAGCTCGACGTCCCACAGGGGCACCATCGTGAGCGGGATGAGGCGACCCTTGCCCTCGTCCGCACACCAGTCGTCGATCATCCAGTCGTTGTACGCCTTGACGCAGAGCAGCGCGAGCTCCTTGTCGTCGCGCTCCAGGAACGTCTGTCCACAAAAGCGCGGCAGCGTGTTCGGGAAGCAGATCGACGCCTCGGTGTGGTTGGCGTCCATCGCGACGATCCGCTCCGACTTGATCCAACAACCGGGCTGGATCGCGTCGAACGTGGTGGGGGTGACGTCGAGCTCGGGGAATCCGACCGCGGCCGACAGCTTGGGAAACGGGTAGACGAGGTCGTCGTAGAGCCACCAGTCACACGGCTCGCCGCCGTCGACGCCCTTCTCGTAGGAGAACACGCCGCCCTCGAAGTGGAAGATCGCCGAGTCGCGCTCGACGCGCGGCGCCCGGTCCTTGAACTTCGCGGGAATGCGATCGGTCCACAGATCGGGGGGCTCCACCACGTGGTCGTCGACCGAGATGATCAGGGGGATGTCCATGCCTGCGACTCCTTCGTCGGCGTCCGTGCGGCGGGCGTCTCGCGACGATACCTGACCTCACCGGGTCGCCTCCCGGCGCCAGGTAGCGTCGACCGATGCCGCAAGACCTCGCATTCGGTGTGGTCCCGTCGACCGGCGCGAGCACGTTGAGCCGGCTCGAAGCGTTACCGATCGACTCGATGTGGATGGGCGGGCACGTCGCGTCGCCCAACCCGAGTCCCGAAGTCATCGTGGCGCTCACGGCGCTGGCGGCGCGCACCGAGCGCGTGCGCATCGGCTCGTCGATCCTGCTGCTGCCGCTGTATCCGCCGGCCATCATCGCCAAGCAGATCGCCGACCTCGACAACCTCAGTGGTGGGCGCGTCACCCTCGGTGTCGGCATCGGCGGCGAGTACCCGGGCGAGTTCCGCGCCTGCCAGGTGCCGATCGAAGAGCGCGGGCCGCGTACCGACGAAGCCATCCCGCTGCTGCGCGAGCTCTGGACCGGCGAGCCGGTCACGCACACCGGGCGCTTCTACGCGATGGACGACGTGCGCATCCACCCCGCGCCGCGGCAGCCGGGCGGTCCACCGATCGTCGTCGCCGGGCGTCAGGAAGCGGCGATGCGACGCGCGGCGCGACTCGGCGACGGGTGGATGCCGTATCTCTACTCGCCGCGCCGCTACGCCGCGTCGGTGGCGACGATCCGCGAGCACGCCGAGCAGGCGGGCCGGAGCCTGGAGGGTTTCGAGTGGTTCGCGTTCGTGTTCGTCGGCATCCACGACGACGGCGAGCAAGCGCGCGACGACGCGGCGCGGTTCCTCGGTGGGACCTACCGCCAGGACTTCAAGGCGATGGTGTCGAGCGTGACCGCGACCGGAACCATCGACGAGGTGGCAGCCGCGCTGCAGGCATTCGTCGACGCGGGCGCCCGCCACCTGATCTTCGCCCCGGCGACACCGGATCCGCTGACGACCTTCGATCGGCTGTTCTCCGAAGTCGTGCCGGGACTCGTCGTCGCGGGCTGACGTCAGCCGAGGGCGCCGGCGTCGCGCAGTGACGCCACTTTGGCGTCGTCGTAGCCGAGCACGTCGCGCAGCACCTGCTCGGTGTGCTCCCCCACCTCGGGCGCCTTGGTCGGCACCGGGAGCTTCTCGCCCTCGACGTGCAGTGGGAACAGGAGCATGTCGGCGCCGGCGTCGTCGTACGACGTCCACTCGAAGCGGGCCTGGAACTGCGGGTCGTGGCGCACGGTCTGCGCGGTGTTCGCGGGCGCGATGGTGGTGTTGTGCTCGTCGGCGAAGTCGATCCACTCCTGGGAGGTGCGGGTGCGGAAGATGTCGCGCAGTTCGGCCTGCAACTCCTTGTTCCCGCGCGCATGGTCGGCGATCGTCTTGCCCGGCCAGCGCTCGAACAGGTCCATGCGGTTGACGCCCTCGCAGAAGTTCTTCCAGAACGACTGCTCCGACGCCATGAACAGGATGTGGCCGTCGGACGACTCGTAGTACTGGTAACGCACGCCTTCCCACATCCCGCCGAGCCCCGCCGGACGACGTTCGTAGTCGTCGCTCGGGTTCCCGGTGACGACGTCGTCGGGATAGTCGTCGTACCCCTTCCACGTCTCGATGCGGTACCAGTCGAAGTACGCGGAGCTGTCGGACTGCGCGATCTCCATGCACGCGCCCTCGCCGGTCTTCTCCGCGCGCACGAGCGCGGCGAGGATCCCGATGGCGCCGAAGGCGGGTCCCGCGGTGATGCCGATGTTGGCCTGGTCGGGGATGTGACAGAAGCCTTCGTCGTCGAGAACCGGCTGGATCGTGCCCGACCACGCGTCGTAGGCGATGCCGTGACTCGGGAGGTTCTGGTACGGGCCGGTGGCGCCATACCCCGAGATCGTGCACATCACGATCTTCGGGTTGAGCTGCTTGAGCCGGTCGTAACCGAGGCCCATCTTGGCCAGGAAGCCCGGGCGCATCGCTTCCACGACGACGTCGGAGCAGCGCACGAGGTCCTCGAACACCGCGATCGCATCGGGCTGCTTGAGGTTGAGCACGAGCGACTGCTTGCCCCGGTTCACGTGGAGGTGCAGCAACGACGTGCCCTCCATCAGCGGCCAGGTCATCTTGCGGCCGTAGTCGCCTGCGGGCGGCTCGACCTTCACCACCTCGGCGCCGAGATCGACGAGGTGCGAGGTGATCGCGGCGGGACCGAGCAACGAGCACTCGACGACCCGCACGCCGGCCAGCATCGCGGGCTTCTCGGCCGAGCTCATGCCGGCCACACCACCGACTGCATCTCGGTGTAGGCGTAGAGACCGAAGTCGCCGCCGTCGCGGCCGATGCCACTCATCTTGAAGCCACCGAACGGCGTCTCCATGTTGCGCTGCGCGGTGTTCACGCCGACGTTGCCCGAACGCAGGCGACCGGCGAGGCGGAAGCCGCGCTCGGTGTCGTTGGTCATGACGTAGTCGTAGAGACCGAACTCGGTGCTGTTGGCGATGGCGACCGCTTCGTCGTCGTCGTCGAACGGCAGCACCACGACAACGGGTCCGAAGATCTCCTCCTTCACCGGCTTCATCTCCGGTTTGCACCCGGCGAGCAGCGTGGGTGCGACGTAGTAGCCGCGCTCCATGTGCGCGGGGCGACGACCGTCGACCACGATCTCCGCGCCTTCGTCGGCGCCGGCGGCGACGTAGCTCTCGATCCGATCCCGCTGCGTCGCCGAGATGACCGGACCGACGATGGTGTCGTCGTCGAGCGGGTCGCCCACCTTCATGTTGCCGGCGACCGCGGCGAGGCGATCGACCATCTCGGCGTACTTGCTGCGGTGCACGATGGCGCGGGTCGGGGCGGTGCAGATCTGACCGCTGTGGAATCCCCACACGCTGGCGATGGCGGTGACCGCAGCGTTCACGTCGGCGTCGTCGAGCACGAGCGCGGCGCCTTTGCCCCCGAGCTCCAGCAACACCCGCTTCATGGTGGGGGCACCGGCCTCGTAGATCCGCGCGCCGACCGCGGTGGAACCGGTGAACGACACCATGTCGATGTCGCGGCTCGAGCTCAACGCAGCTGCGGGCTCGGGCGACGCCGACGTGATGAGGTTGACGACGCCTGGCGGGAACCCGACCTCGCGCAGCACTTCGGCGAGCACGATGATGGCGAGGGGATCCTGCGGCGCGGGCTTCATCACCACGGTGCAACCGACCGCGAGCGCGGGCGCGATCTTGCCGACCATGTTGGTGAGCGGGAAGTTGTAGGGAGAGATGCACGCCACCGCGCCCACGGGCTGGCGGTTCACGTACGCGCCCATGAGACCACCGGGGGCCAGCGGCGTGGCCTGCACCGGCTGGGGCGGCATCGGAATGCCGATGCTCTTGGTGGCGTCGCGCGCGTAGCGGTGGAAGCGCTCCAGCGCCACCGGCACCTGCATACGCGAGCCAACCGTTGCGGTGGCGCCGGTCTCGGAGATGATCAACGGCACGAGGTCGGGCCCCAGCGCTTCAAGGCGCGACGCCGCGGCCTGCAACAGTGCGGCGCGCTCGGCCGCAGGAGTGGCCGACCACGCAGGGAACGCTTCCTGCGCCGCCCGGGCTGCCTCCTCCGCCTGCGCCACCGACGCCTCGGGCGCCGCGGCCACGACCTCCTCGGTCGCGGGGTTCACGATCGGCGCGGTGCCGGCCGCTCCGGCGACGAGCTCGCCCCCGATGAGGAGCTTCCACTCGTGGTCGTGCCAGTCGGCCATTGCGTCGTCCCCCTGTGCGCCCTCGGATCCGTGTCGGGGGCCAAGGCTACAATCTGACGGTCCGTCAGACTTGTGCCGGCGCCAGAGAGTCACCGCCGATCGGGGGGTCACGTGCTCGACGAGATCATCAAGGGCGCGACCGTCGTCGACGGCACCGGGACTCCGGGCGTCGTCGCCGACGTCGGCATCGCAGGGGGCCGCATCGTGGCGGTCGGCACCATCGACGAGCCCGCCGCGAACGTGGTCGACGCCGCCGGGCTGGTCGTCGCCCCGGGCTTCGTCGACCCCCACACGCACTACGACGCGCAGTTGTTGTGGGACCCGAGCGCGAGCCCGTCGAGCGTGCACGGCGTCACGACCGTCATCGGTGGCAACTGCGGCTTCGCGCTCGCACCGTTGCGCGACGGCGATGCCGACTACCTGCGGCGCATGATGGCCAGGGTCGAAGGCATGCCGCTGCCCGCACTCGAGCAGGGCGTCGACTGGAAGTGGGAGACCTTCGCCGAGTACCTCGACAAGTTCGAGGGCGCCATCGCGGTGAACGCGGGCTTCCTCGCCGGTCACTGCGCGATCCGCCGCTACGTGATGGGTGCCGACGCGATCGGGAGCGAGGCCACGCCCGAGCAGATCACCGAGATGCGTGCCGAGCTCGGCCGCGCGCTCGACGCCGGCGCGCTCGGCTTCTCGTTCACGCAATCGTCGTCGCACAGCGACGGCGACGGCCAGCCGGTCGCCAGCCGGTGGGCCACACCCGCGGAGCTCATCGCGATGAGCGAGGAGACCGGCGCTCACCCCGGCACCACCCTCGAAGGCATCGTGCAGGGTTGCCTCGACCAGTTCTCCGACGACGAGATCGAGCTGCTCGGCCAGGTGAGCGCGGCGGCCAACCGGCCGTTGAACTGGAACGTGCTCACCGTCGACGCCCGCGAGCCTGAACGGGTGCCGCGCCAGCTCTCGGCCGGCGACCGCGCGCGCGAGCTCGGCGGTCGGCTCGTCGCCCTCACCATGCCGGTGCAGGTGCCGATGAACATGAGCTTCCTCAACTTCTGCGGCATCTGGCTCATCCCCGGCTGGAGCGACGTGTTGAGCGCTCCGGTACCCGAGCGCATCGCGAGGCTGCGCGACCCGAACGTCCGCCTGAAGATGTTGGAGTGGTCGCAGTCGCCCGAGGCCGGCGTGTTCCGGCGCCTCGCCGACTTCGGCGACTACCGCCTCGGCGACGTCTACGCGCCCGAGAACGAACCGCTGCGCGGCCGCATCGTGCGCGAGATCGCGCGCGAGCGCGATCAGTCGAACTTCGGCACCCTGCTCGACATCGTGATCGCCGACGAGTTGCGCACAGTGCTCTGGCCCATCCCCCAAGACGACGACGGCTCCTCGTGGGACCTGCGCCGCGACGTGTGGAACGACCCGCGCGCGATGATCGGCGGCTCCGACGCGGGTGCACACCTCGACCGCATGTGCGGCGCGCCGTACACCACGCGATTCCTCGCCGACTGCCTGCGCGGCCGCCAGCTCATCTCACTCGAGAGGGCGGTGCAGCTCATCACGAGTGCGCCGGCCTCGCTGTTCGGACTGCGCGACCGCGGCGTGCTGCGCGAGGGCGCGATCGCCGACGTCGTCGTGTTCGATCCCGAGACCGTCGGTGCCGACGACGCCAAGCTCGTCACCGACCTCCCGGGAAGCTCCGCCCGGCTCACGGCAGGCTCGCAGGGCATCGTGCGGGTGCTCGTCGGTGGTGTGCCCATCGTCGAGGACGGCGCGCCGACGGGCGCGACGCCCGGCGTGCTGCTGCGCTCCGGCCGCGACACCGAGACCGTCACCGCCCGCTGACTGGAGACTTTGTGAGCACCTCCTCGCTGATCCTGATCGACGACCCTGCTCCCGCGGTTCGCCGCATCACCCTCAACCGGCCCGAGAAGCGCAACGCGCTCAATGCAACGTTGCGGCGCGAGATCCTCACCGCGACCCGCGAGTTCGACCGCGACCCGGAGGTGCGGGTCACGGTGATCCGGGGTGCGGGCAAGTGCTTCTCCGCGGGGTACGACCTCTCGGGCGACCCGAACGCGCAGGGTGAGCCGCTCGACTACAACGCCGAGGGCGAAGGCTCGTACATGCGAGGCGTGACCAACGGGTGGATGAGCATCTGGGATCTCGCCAAGCCGGTGATCGCGCAGGTGCACGGCTACTGCCTCGCCGGCGGCAGCGAGCTCGCCACCGGCTGCGACCTCGTCTACGTGGCCGAGGACGCCAAGATCGGCTATCCCGCGGTGCGCTTCGGCACCCCCGACATGCAGTACCACGCGTGGTTGTTCGGCATGCGCGCGGGCATGGAGTCGATGTTGACCGGCGACTCGTTCTCCGGCGTGGAGGCGGCGCAGCTCGGCTGGGCCAACCGTGCGTACCCGGTGGCGGAGCTGGAGGAGAAAGTGCTGGCGATCGCCGAACGCATCGCCCAGATCCCGACCGACCTCGTGCAGATCAACAAGCGCACCGTGCACCGGGCCATGGAGGTGATGGGCCTGCGCTCGTCGATCCGGGCCGGCACCGAGCTCAGCGCGTTGGCCACCCACACCGAGACGATGGCCAAGTTCGTGGCCGACATCCGGGCGAGTGGCCTGCGCGACACGCTCACCAAGCGCGACACGCCCTTCGGCGACTACCGCACCGCGGAGCCGCGCGACGACGCGTGAACGTCGCGACGTTCTAGGGTGCTCGCCGTGAACCGGGGGGTACGAGTGCTGGTGGCGACGGGCGTGGCGATGGCCGCGGTCGCGATCGGCGTACGTACGACTGCACCGGCGGGAGCCGCGACGTCGGCGACGGCCAACCCGTTCGCACCCACCGGGACGTTCTGCACCAAGACCGGGCCCGCGCCCACGAAGGGCACCATCAAGGTCGTCCAGATCCGGTCGCAGCTCGAGAAGCTGCAAGCGCTCGGGTTCTCGATCCCCGTCGGCGACGTGAACGACATGTTCCAGGTGTTCACCGACGAGATCAACGCGTGTGGTGGCATCCGGGGCAAGAAGGTCGTGTTGCAGAACGAGGAGTACGACCCGACCAGCAATGCGAGCCGCGACGCCGCCTGCATCGCCGCCACCGAGGACGACAAGGCGTTCGTGGTCGTGAACGCCAACACGCTCACCGGAACCGGACCCATCTGCGTCGCCGGCGACCACAAGACTCCGCTGGTCTACGTCGGTGGCGCGCAGGACTCCGAGTACCGGTCGACGAACGGCCGGCTGGCGTCGTACGGGCCGTCGGCCGAGGGTCAGCTGCGGCTCCTCGCCGCCGATCTCCTCGCGTCCGGCGCGCTGAAGGGCAAGAAGGTCGGCATCGTCACCACCGACCTCCCGGCCCAGGCCGACGTCGTCGCGGCCGCGCTGGTGGCACCGCTGAAGAAGAAGGGCGTGAACGTCGCCGTCAACGACGTGATGCCGTGCCAAGGCAGCCCGATCTGCACGCAACCGATCCCCCAGTCGGTGTTGAAGATGGCGAGCGCCAAGCCCGACGTGGTGATCCCGGTGCTCACCGCGACGACGCTGCCCGGCTACGTGAACGAGATGAAGCGCGCCGGCATGACCGCGAAGCTCTACGAGTCGTCCTACAACTCGCTCGGCACCGACATCGTGCAGAGCAAGGTGCTCCAGGTGGGTGGCGCCGACGTGGCGAAGTACTACCAGGGCGCCATGTTGGTGTCGGCCACGGTGACCGGCGATTGGCGTCTGCCCGGCTTCGGTCCCCCGCCCATCGGCGTGATGTGCAACGACGTCTACGCCAAACACACGAAGATCGGTGGCTCGTTCAAACCCGACACCGAGGGCTACACCAAGTGGGGCATGGTCGGGTTGTCGTGCGCGAACATGCGCATGGTGGCGCGCGCGCTCTACGACGCGGGCGACAAGCTCACTCAGCAGTCGTTCGTCAGCGCGCTGCGCAAACTGCCGCCCGATCCCATCGGCGGCATCGGCGGCGCGCCCGTCGTCGTCTACATCGACAAGAACACGACACCGACGACCGCGTTCGAAGCGCGCGCCACCTACCCGTGCAAGCTCCCGGCGCCGCCGACCAACACGATCTGCCTGATCCCGGTGAGCACCAAGGCCCGCGCGATCAAGCCGTAGGCGCGCCCGCGACCTCGACCGACGTGGCACCGAGCCACTGGCGGAGCACGAGGTACTCGCCGTGGAGCGCGCCCCGGTCCCAGTGGCCGAAGCCGAGCGTCGTCCCCGCCCGGCCTTCGGCCGACGGCACCAGCTTCACGAGCTCGAGCCCTTCCTTCACGCCTTCGGTGGTGAGCTCGGGCGCGCGGGCCAGACCTTCGGCGACCAGGAGGCCGAGGTCGTAGCCGACGGCGGGGAAGAGCCGGGGCGCGCCGGCGGCGACGCCGACGCGCGCGCACAGCGCGGCCAGCACCGGGTTGTCGTCCGACACCATGTCGACGTAGACCCAGCCGTCGATGTCGCGGCCGAACTCGGGGTCGTAGCCGCGCAGCCCGGCGGTGTTCATCGCCGCGGGAACGTCCCAACCGCTTTCCGCGCGGGCGCGGGCCACCGCGGTGGCGGTGAGGCCCAACCCGAGGTACACCAGCGCGTCGGCACCCGCCGACCGCACCGTCGCCACCTCGCGGGTCGCGTCGGTCGCCAACGGGCCGATCGGAACGCGCGCCGCCAGCTCCAGCCCGAGCACCTCGCATTCGGCCTCGAAGAACGACGCGTAGCGACGCCCGATGGGCGAGCGATCGAACACGACACCGACGCGTCCGACGTCGCGGGCGGCGAGGTGACGCGCGAGCACCACGCCCTCGTCCTCGTGCGAGCCGACCTGCAGATGGAACATGAACTCACTGCGGCCGCGCTCGGTTCCCGCCCAGTTGATCGTCGGTACCCGCGCCTCGTCCGCCAGCGGTGTGGCGACCAACGCGTTGTCGCCGATCGCCGGGCCGACGATCATGAGCACGCCTTGGCGCACGAGCTCGGCGTAGGCCTGTTCGATTGCGAACGCGGTGCCGCCGGGAAGCCCCAGCCCGGCGGCGTGCACGAACTCGACCTCACGATCGAGGCGACCGGCCTGGACCAGATCGTCGATGGCCAGGCCCATGAACGCGACGGAGCCTCCGCCCAGCATCGGGTCGTCGGACACGCTCTCGACCATGTCGTGCAGGACCCCGATGCGCATCGCTACAGCCATGATGAGGAGACTAGGAGGAACGCAACGGTTCGTGCGCGGCTACCTTGCGCGGGTGGCCGACGGTCTGCTCTTCGTCACGCAGGTCGCGCCGTACCACGACGGGCCGGCGGGCGTCCACGGCGTGCTCGACCAGGCCGCGGTTGGCGTCGCGCAGGTGGCCGAGATGCACGGCCTCGACACGCGGCGCGTGGACGACGTGCGCTCGGTCGACGCGGCCGAGCTCCGGGACGCCCGTGTCCTCGCGCTGTTCACCATCGGTGAGACGCCATGGAGCGCGCAGCAACGGGCTGCGATCCTCGACCGCGTGCGGGCCGGCCGATTGGCGGTCGTCGCCATCCACTCCGCGACCGACTCGTGTTACGGATGGGACGATTACGGCGCGCTCGTCGGCGCCCGCTTCGACGGACACCCTTGGACCCGGACCTTCACCGCCGACGTGCTCGACATCACCCACCCCGCGTGCGCGCACCTCGGCGACACCTGGGAGTGGCACGACGAGGTGTACCAGTTCCGCGCGCTGCGGCCCGACGCGCGTGTGTTGCTCCGGGTACCCGACGACCAACTCGACCTGACCGCCCCCGGCGCGCGCCGACCTGCGTTCGGCTACCCGCTGTCGTGGTGCTTCACCGAGGGCGCAGGCCGGGTCTTCTCGACCAGCCTCGGCCACTTCCCCGCCGCATGGGAGAGCCCGATCTACCTGCAACACCTGGCCGGTGGCCTCGGCTGGACGTTGGAGGAGTAGCAACCCCGCGCGCGATCAGCGCAACTTCGCGATGATCTCGTCGCCGTGGCGGTTGAGGTTGTCGATCTTCTCCTGGAGCGTCTCGGGATCGGTGTCGAGCCCGTACGGGTTGAATCGCCCGAACCCGCCCGCGGTGTGGGTGACGCCGAGGTCTTCGAGCCGCTTGATGCCGTCGAGCGTGAACGACTCCGGCGCGGTCGCGTAGATCGCGAAGGGCTCGCGTTCGCGTCCGTACTCGCGGCGGAGATCGTTCATGCGATCGATCATGGGCACGAGGTCGTCGAGCATGCCACCCGCGCCCATCCAGCCGTCGGCCAGACGAGCGGCGCGCCGGAGGTTGGCGTCGCCGTGGCCGCCGATCAACACCGGGATGGGTCGCGACGGCACCGGCTCCATCTTGATCGCCGGGAAGTCGTAGAACTCGCCGTGGTAGCCGAAGTACCCGCCGGTGGCGAGGCCACGCACGATCTCGATGCACTCGTCGAAGCGCCGACCGCGACCTTCCCACGGCAGCCCGACGATCTCGTAGTCGTCGGGCCAGGGGCTCGTACCCACGCCGAGCACGAAGCGGTTGTCGCTGATCACCGCGAGCGACGTCGCCTCCTTGGCGTAGATCACGGGGTGTCGGATCGGCATCTTCAACACGAAGGTGTGGAACTCGATCGTGCTGGTCACCGCGGCCATCGCCGAGATGGCGACGATCGGTTCGATGAACGGCTTGTTCTCGAGGAACTCGCGCGTACCGTCGAAGTTGTAGGGGTACGTCGACGACGACTCCTGCGGGTACGCGATCGAGTCGGGCACCGCGATCGTGTCGAACCCAGCCGCCTCCGCAGCTTGCGCGAGCGGCACGTAGAACGACGCGTCGCACATCGAGATGTTGGCGATGAACTTCATCTGCTACTTGACCGCCACCGGTACGACCGGCGCGCCGGTACCGCCCGTCACCGGCTCGGGGGTCGCCGACAGCAGGAACGTGTAACGGCCGTCCGCCGCGCAGTCGGCGGCCAGCTCCTCGAGGTTCCAGTTCTGCCCCTGCATCATCCCCATCTCCACCAGGTGCAAGGCGTGCACCGGTAGTGGCACCTTGCGCTCGAATTGCACGCACTCGAACGTGGGGTTGTCGGTGGCGACGGCCGCGACATCGTGGTCATGGAACCAGTCGACACTGAGTACCGACGGTCCCGCATTCGTCATCGCGTAGCCCTCCCGATCACCAGCGAGGAACAGTGACATCGCGCCGGTGCGCAACAGCACGACGTCGCCGGGCTCGACGGTGACGCCGGCCATTTCGCACGCGGCGTCGAGGTCGGCGCCGGACAAGGGCGTCGGCGCCGGGACCACGTCGACACCCTTCAGCCGGGCGATGTCGAGCAGCACGCCGCGCGACACCAGCGCCTTCACCAGCCCGATCCCGCATTTGCCCGCGCCGGCCTCGGTGATCGCGTCGGCCGGGTGGCCGTTCCAGAGCTGGCCGCCCTGGCTCGCGTGGGACAGGGCGTCCCAGTGCGTGCACGCCTGCAGCGCGAGGTCCATCTGGTCGTCGGAGAACCGCGTACCTTCGGGGTCGCCGATGGTCACCTCGTTGATCTGGAACACCTTGTGAATGGGGTTGTAGCGCCCGGGGATGAACCCGATCTGCGGCCCGTTGTCGTCGAGCGGGATCGCCAACGAGAACGTCTTGCCGTCGCGCGCGCACGCAACGCCACGCTGCACCGCGGCGGCGTCGATCAGGTTGAGGGTGCCCAACTCGTCGTCGGGACCCCAGCG
>Ga0075021_10001405_pt1 | contig 12341 bp, 12 predicted proteins | sample ColStrG_CSR_2012_FD_72749 | JGI IMG/M metagenome (GOLD analysis project Ga0075021, IMG submission 72749) | Freshwater sediment microbial communities in response to fracking from Pennsylvania, USA - Cold Stream Run_MetaG_CSR_2012 | ecosystem: Environmental > Aquatic > Freshwater > Creek >...
GGCCTTGACCACCTCGTAGATCGTCATGGGATCGAGGCCCGCCTTCACGCCCAGGATGAAGCCCTCCATCATCGCGGCGCTGTTCACGCACGCCATCATGTTGTTGATGGCCTTCACGGTGTTGCCCGCGCCGGCCGGGCCCACGTGGAAGACATTGGGCCCCATCGCCTTCAGCACCGGCTCCGCCCGGGACAGCGCGGCCTTGTCGCCACCCACCATGATGGCCAGCGTCGCCGCGCGGGCTCCGGTCACGCCGCCGCTCACCGGCGCCTCCAGGAAGTGGACGCCCCGCGCCTTCGCCCGGGGCTCGATCTTCCGGGGCGTCGAGGGCAGGACGCTCGAGAGATCGATCAGGATGGTGCCCGGCTTGGCCCGCTCCACCAGCCCGCCCGCGTCGAGGTACATCGCCTCCACGTCCGGCGAGGCGGGCAGCGAGGTCAGCAGGATTTCCGCCCCCTCCAGCGCGGCCGGCGCCGAGTCGGCGCGGCGGGCCCCGGCCTCGACCAGGTTCGCCATCGCCTTGGGGTTCAGGTCGAAGACCGTCATCGGGAACCCGGCCTTCAGGATGTTGGCCGCCATTGGATTGCCCATGTTGCCGACACCGATGAACCCGACCGAGAGAGCCATGCGCGCCTCCTTGGGCGACCTGCGGGATGACGGGGGTCGAATCGAACGCGCCGAGCATAAACCTCCGCGACGAGCGGAGCAACGTGCGGTAGACTCCGCTCTAGTGTTACGCGCCTTCGCGCTCGACCCGATCGGGACCGTCTCCATCGAGGAGATGTCGTCGGTGGGGCTTCTGAAGCTCTCGACGCGGACGTACTGGCGCCGCGTCTGGCCCGCCGGGGTCGGCCTGGCCTCCTACATCGTGGAGCGCTTCGGCCCCGAGGGCATGCGGGACCGCGACGTCCTGGACCTCGGCTGCGGGGTCGGCCTGGTCGGCATCGTGTGCGGCCGCCTGGGGGCGCGCGTGACCTTCCTCGACCGCGAGGCGGGGGCCCTCGCCGCGGTCCGTCGCAACTGCCGCCGCAACGGCCTGGCCCCGGCCCGCACCATCGGTGGCGACTGGAACCACGGGGGCCATCGGGTCGAGCCGGACGCCTACGACCTGGTCGTGGGCGGCGACGTGGTCTACGACGATCTGGAGTGGCCGGCCATCGGCACCGCGCTGATGCGAACCCTGCGGGTGGGCGGCATCGCGCTGCTGGCCGATCCGGGCTGGGTGGTCCAGCGCAAGCTGCGCGGCGCGTTCCGCCGCAGCGGCTTCACGGTGACCCGGAGCCGGCGGCGGGTGAGCTGGCCACCGTGGCGGACCACCCACCTGCGCGTCAAGGACATCAACATCTACGAGCTGGGCCGGCGAAGCCCCTCACCCTGCCCTCTCCCCTGAGGGGAGAGGGTTGGGGCTCACCTCTCGGGCGCGTCCGGCCTCGTGATCCGGCCGACGCGGAGGGTCCCGACCTCGAGGTCGGCGATCTTCAGCGAGCGGATCTCGCCCCGCCCGAGCTTCAGGCTCCGCACCACGAGCCGCCCGATCACGAGCGCGCCGATCGCAAAGGCCCCGAGCGCGAGCGCGCCGAAGGCGAGCGCCCCCACCCGGCCGGCGCCGACCAGGCCGTCCCGGACCACCACCCGCGCCACCTGACCGTGGCCCGGGCCGAGGGCCTCGGCGCGGCCCGTCCTCCAGTCGGGGAGATCGGGGTGGTCGGGGAGATCGGGCGACTCGGGCTCGGGCATGGCTGAGGTCAGCGCGGCGGGAGCGGCCAGTCGAGCCAGTCGCAGACCGCGCGGCCCATGACCACCTCGAGGTTCCGCCCCGTGAGCCAGGGCAGCTCCTCGGTGAACAGGGTCACACACCGCCGCCACGGGCACGGCATGCGGGTGATGTCGGTGCCCCAGAACATCCGCTCGGGCCCGAAGGCGTCGTGGATCCGGCGCAGGTGGTCGTGGATGTTCCGGTAGGGATAGGGCGCGCTCGAGTAGCTGGGCGCGCCGGTGGCCTTGATCGCGATATTGGGGTGCTTGGCCAGCGCCAGCATCTCGGGCAGGTTGGCCCAGGCCGCGTCGTCCTTGGTGCCGGAGGGCCGGCCCAGGTGGTCGACGATCAGCTTCAGTCGCGGATGGCGCTCCGCGATCTGGCCCACCGTCGGCAGGTAGGTCGCGGCGAGGAGCGCGATCGGCAGCCCCGCGCGCTCCGCCGCGGGCCAGAGCCAGTCCATCGTCCCGTCGGTCGGCCACGTGCGCTGGCGCGGTTGCAGCAGGGCGAAGCGCAGCCCGAGCATGCCCGGCCGCTTCTTCCAGCCGTCGACCAGGCCACGGCTCGCGGGGGCGTCGAGCGGGAAATTGCCGAGGATCGCCAGGCGATCCGGATGGCGCCGGGCCGCCTCCACCGCCAGCTCGTTGGAGTCCGGGTCCCACGAGGCGGGCGGGTGGATGACCGCGGCGTGGACGCCCGCCTCGTCCATCTCGGCCAGCAGATCGTCCGCGGAGTAGGTCTCCACCTGGCGGTGGTTCGCGTTGGTCGGCTTGTGGTTGGCCCAGATGTGGACCTGCGCGTCGACGATGAGCATGCGGGGTCCCGGGGTCAGATGATGCCGCGCTTGGCGAGATCCGCGATGTCGGCCGTGCCGTAGCCGAGCGCGCCAAGGATGGCCTCGTTGTCCTGGCCCAGCTCCGGCGCGGCCGCGCGGATGGGGTTGCGCCGCGCTCCGTGCGAGACCGGGTGCCCGAGGATCGTGAGGTCACCGAGCGCGGGCGAGTGGACCGGCTGCGCCATCTCGAGGTGGCGCACCTGCGGATCGGCGAACGCCTCGTCGATGCGGTAGATGGGCCCGCACGGCACCCCCGCGTCGTTCAGGATCTGGATCCAGGCCGCGCTGTCCTTCTGCCGCGTGACCGGCATCAGGACCTCCATCAGCACGTCACGGTTGGTGGAGCGGGCCTTCGAGGTGGCGAACCGCGGGTCGGTCCGCAGGTCGGGGCGCTCGATGGCGCGGCAGAACCGCTCGTAGAGCTCGTCGCCGGACGCCGCGATGTTGATGTGGCCGTCCTTCGTCTCGAAGACCCCGGTCGGGATGCCGGTGGGATGGTTGTTGCCGGCCTGCGGCGCGATCTCTCCGCTCATGAGCCAGCGCGAGGCCTGGAAGTCGAGCATGGAGAGCATCGCCTCGAGCAGCGAGGTGTGCACCCACTTCCCCTGCCCGGTGGTCTCGCGCTCGATCAGGGCCACCAGGATGCCCTGGGCCAGCAGGATGCCCGAGCAGAGATCCGCGATCGGGATGCCGACTCGCACCGGCCCCTGCCCCGGGATGCCGGTGATCGACATCAGCCCGCCCATGCCCTGGGCGATCTGGTCCACCCCGGGCCGGTCGCGGTAGGGCCCGCTCTGGCCGAAGCCCGAGATGCTGCCGTAGATCAGCCGCGGGTTGAGCGGGCGCAGGCTCTCGTAGTCGATGCCGAGCCGACGCTTCACGTCCGGGCGGTAGTTCTCGACCACGATGTCGGCATCCTTCGCCAGCCGCTTGAAGACCGCCACCCCGTCCGGCTCGCGCAGGTTCAGGGTGAGGGCTTCCTTGCCGCGGTGCAGGTTCTGAAAGTCGAACCCGTGGCGGTTGCCGCCCATCCCGTCGCCCGAGCGGCCGCCCGGCATCTCGATCTTGATCGCGCGGGCGCCCCAGTCCACGAGCTGCCGCACGCAGGTCGGGCCGGCCCGCGCCCGGGTGAGATCGAGCACGGTGAAGCGCGCCAGCGGCAGCGCGCCGTCGCCGCTCATGCCGGCCAGTAGACGAACCCGCAGCCGGTCTGCGTGCAGTGGGCCGCGGTGTACTCCACGAACTTGGCCGGCCGGTTCATCGCGGCGGCCACGCTGATCCACGCGCGCACCTCGCCGGTGCCGGAGCGCATCGTGTCCGAGTCGAACGTGAACAGGTGCTCGAGCGCGGCGAGGTCGTTGCGCTCCAGGCGCTCGAGGATCCAGCGGTCGAGCGGCTGGTCGATCCAGCCCGCGTTGAACATCCCCGGGAAGTGGGAGAGGCCGCCCGAGGCGTAGATCGCGATGCGCTCCGGCCGATCGCGCAGCACGTCGGCAATCGCCTCGCCGAAGCGCGCGCAGCGGGCCGCGCTGGGCAGCGGCGGGAAGTACTCGTTGAGGAAGACGCAGACCAGCGGGATGCGCAGCTCCGGGTCCACCTCGGGCACCAGGTTCGACACCATGTGCGAGACGCCGCGGGCCGGGTTGCCGCGCGGATCGAACTTCCCCACGTTGGCCACGTCGAAGCCGCGCTTGATCAGGCCCTTCAGGAGGTGGCGCGACATCTCGGCGTGCTGGGGGAAGACCAGCTTGGTCCGCTCTTGCGGCGGCGTCGTCATGGGATCGCGCGCGCTCCGGCCCCAGATCGGCTCCTCCCCGGTGTAGATCGAGAAGGTCGGGTTGTTGGCGTCGTCGAACATGTCGCCCTGGTCGTCGCCGATCATGAGCAGCACGTCCGGCCGGTAGGCCTTCACCTGCTCGCGCAGCACCGAGAAGGCGGCCTCGATCTTCTGGATGTGGCCCTCGATGATGCTGGGCGTCGCGATCTCGACCCGGGCGCTCTGCGGGAGGTGCTCCCGGGCCACCTTGGGGATCCGGTCCACGACCTTGGGCCAGTACTGCGCCTTCTGGAACATCATGGGGGCGTGCGACGAGGCCAATCCCAGTCCGAGCATGGTGGAGTCCTCCCGCCTGGAAATCTAGCACGCCCGCGGGCCTACGCAATCGGCTAGGATTCCGGGCTGGAGGAGGCGACCCCCATGATCCTCGAGCGCTTCAAGGTGCCGGAGAAGGACCAGGTCCGGGTGTCGGAGGCGGGCCTCCGCGAGGCCGTCACCCGGATCTTCGCGAAGCTCGGCGTGAGCCCGGAAGACGCGGCGGACGCCGCGGACGTGCTCACCATGACCGACCTGCGCGGGGTCGAGACCCACGGCGTGTCCAACATGCTGCGCGCCTACGTCCGCGACTACCGGGCCGGCAAGCTCGACCCGCGCCCGGGCTGGCGCGTCGAGCGCGAGGCGCCCGCCACCGCGGTGATCGACGCGGGCAAGCGGCTCGGCATCATCGTGGGGCCGAAGGCGATGCGCCTGGCCATCGAGAAGGCGCGCCGGGTCGGCGTCGGGGTGGTGACGGTGTACAACAGCGGGCACTTCGGCGCCATCGGCCACTTCGCGATGCAGGCCGCGCAGGAGGACATGGTCGGGGTCTGCTTCACCGCCGCCGGCCTGCACGTCGTCCCCACCTTCGGCGCCAAGCCCCTGCTCGGCACCAATCCGATCGCGCTCGCCGCCCCCGCGCGGCGGGAGGCCCCCCTGCTCTTCGACGCGGCCACCTCGGCCATCGCGGGCAACAAGATCCGGCTCGCGATGCGCATCGGCTCGCCGCTGCTGGCGGGCTGGGTGACCGACAAGGAGGGCACGCCGATCATGGAGGAGAAGCCGATCTTCGACCGCGAGGACTTCTACCAGGCGCCGCTCGGCGGCACTCGCGAGCAGGGCTCCCACAAGGGCTACGGCTTCGCGATGATGGCCGAGGTGCTGTCGACCTTCCTGGCCGGGGCGCTGCCCACCATGCTCGACCCGGCCAGCGGCTCCAAGAACCAGTTCGCGGCCTACGACATCAAGGCCTTCACCGACCTCGACCGCTTCAAGGACACGATGGACGAGATGCTCCGCACCCTGCGCACCGCCGCGCCCGCGCCGGGTCAGGAGCGCGTGCTCTACCCCGGTCTCTCCGAGGCGGAGGAGATCGAGCATCGCCGGGCCCACGGCATCCCGCTCCACCGGGAAGTGATCGAGTGGTTCGGCGAGTGCACCGCCGAGATGGGCCTGCCGCCTCTGGCCGTGATGCGCTGAGCCGTCGGGCCCGACCCCGGGCCGCCATGGCATACTCGTAGGCCATGGCGGACGAGCGCGGCCCCGCGGCGATTTCCCTGCTCTACGGCCGCGGCACGCTGCCGGTGACCCCGCCGCGCGGCTGCGTGCCCACCGTCATCGAGAAGCGCGCGATGCCGGTGCTGGCGGACCCCGCGGGCGCGGTGCGGGACGCGCTGGCCCGGCCGGTCGGCACTCCCCCGCTCGCCGAGCTCGCACGGGGCAAGCGCTCCGCCTGCATCCTGATCTGCGACATCACCCGGCCGGTGCCGAACGGCCTCTTCCTGGCGCCGCTGATCCGGACCCTGCTCGGCGCGGGCGTGCCGCGCGAGGGCATCACGGTGCTGGTCGCCACCGGCCTCCACCGGCCGAACGAGGGCGTGGAGCTGGCCGAGCTGGTCGGCGACCCGTGGGTGCTCGACACGGTGACGGTGGTGAACCACGACGCCACGGTGGACCGCGACCACGTGCTGCTCGGGCGCACGCCCGGCCGCGCCACCGTCGTCCGCCTCGACCGCCGGCTGGCGGAGGCCGATCTCAAGATCGCCACCGGCCTGGTGGAGCCGCACTTCATGGCCGGCTGGTCGGGCGGCCGCAAGGTGATCGCGCCCGGGGTGGCCCACGCGGAGACCATCACCACCTTCCACAACTCGGCCTTCATGGCGCACCCGCGCGCGGCCAACTGCGTGCTGGACGGCAACCCGCTCCACGAGGAGCAGCTCGCCATCGTGGAGATGCTGGGCGGCGCGCTCGCGCTCAACACCGTGATCGACGACCGCCGGCGCCTGGCCTTCGTCAACTTCGGCGAGGTCGTGCAGAGCCATCTCCGGGCGGTGGCGTTCGCGCGGGGCTACGCGCAGGTGCCGGTGCCGCGCCGCTTCCGCACCGTGGTCACGAGCGCGGCCGGCTACCCGCTCGACAAGACGTACTACCAGACCGTGAAGGGCATGGTGGGGCCGCTCGACATCCTGGAGCCGGGCGGCGAGCTGATCGTGGCCTCCGCCTGCTCGGAGGGGCTCGGCTCGAAGCACTATGTCGAGGCGCAGCGCCGCCTGGTGGACCTGGGCCCCGACGGCTTCGCGGCGAGCATCGCGGGCAAGGCCCACGCCGACATCGACGAGTGGCAGACCCAGATGCAGCTCAAGCCGATGCGGGTCGGGCGCGTGCGCCTCTACACCGACGGCCTCGACGCGGTCGGCGCGGGCCTGACCGGGGTGGAGCGCGTCCACGACCTTTCGGCCGCGGTGGCCGAGAGCATGGCGCGCCAGCGGGATCCCCGCGTGGCCTTCGTGCCCGAGGGACCCTACGTGGTGCCGGTTCACCAGGAGGCGTGATGTTCGACGCGGTCATCGTCGGGGCGGGATTCGCCGGGATGTACATGCTCCACCGGCTGCGGGGGCTCGGGCTCACCGCGCGCGTGTTCGAGGCGGGCAAGGGCGTGGGGGGCACGTGGTACTGGAACCGCTACCCGGGCGCGCGCTGCGACGTCGAGAGCATGGACTACTCGTACTCGTTCTCCGACGAGCTGCAGCAGGAGTGGCGCTGGACCGAGCGCTACGCGGCCCAGCCCGAGATCTTGAAGTACGCCAACCACGTGGCGGACCGGTTCGACCTGCGGCGCGACATCCAGTTCGAGACCCGCGTCACCGCCGCCGCCTTCGACGAGGCGACCAACCGGTGGACCGTCGAGACCGACCGGGGCGATCGCGTGTCGGCCCGCTTCTGCATCATGGCCACCGGCTGCCTCTCGGACGCGCAGGTGCCCGCGATCGCGGGCCGCGAGTCCTTCGCGGGCAAGTGGTACCACACCGGCCGGTGGCCGCACGAGGGAGTGGACTTCACCGGCCGACGGGTCGGGATCATCGGCACCGGCTCCTCCGCGATCCAGTCCATCCCGCTCATCGCGAGGCAGGCCGCGCATCTCGTCGTCTTCCAGCGCACCCCGAACTACAGCATGCCGGCCCAGAACGCCCCGCTCGATCCCGAGTACGAACAGCGCGTGAAGGAGACCTACGCCGACTTCCGGCGCCAGGCCCGCGAGTCGCGGGTCGGCTTCGTGACCGAGCGGAGCGGGGACTCCGCGCTGGCGGTGCCCGAGGCGGAGCGCGTGCGTGAGTACGAGAAGCGCTGGAGCCGGGGCGGCCTCGGGTTCTCCGCCGCGTACACCGACCTGCTCACCAGCAAGGACGCCAACGACACCGCGGCCGAGTTCTTCCGGGCCAAGATCCGGAACATCGTCCGGGACCCGGAGGTCGCCCGCGCCCTGACGCCCACCGACTATCCGCTCGGCACCAAGCGCCTCTGCGTGGACACCGGCTACTACGACACGTTCAACCGCGACAACGTCACCCTGGTGGATCTCCGCAAGACGCCGATCGAGGCCATCACGCCGCGGGGGGTGCGGACGAGCGAGGCCGAGTACGACATGGATGACCTCGTCTTCGCCACCGGCTTCGACGCGATGACCGGCGCGCTGCTCGCCATCGACATCCGCGGGCGGGGCGGCCGGCGCATCCAGGAGGCGTGGGCCGCGGGGCCGCGCACGTATCTCGGTCTCTCGATCGCCGGCTTCCCGAACTTCTTCACCATCACCGGCCCGGGCAGCCCGTCCGTGCTGAGCAACATGATCGTGTCCATCGAGCAGCACGTGGACTGGATCGCCGACTGCCTCGCCTACCTCGACCGGCAGGGCCACGCGAGCATCGAGGCGACCGCGGAGGCGCAGGAGGCGTGGGTCCAGCACGTCAACGAGGTGGGCCACATGACGCTCTACCCGCTCGCCAAGTCCTGGTACATGGGCGCCAACGTTCCGGGCAAGCCGCGCGTCTTCATGCCCTACATCGGCGGGGTCGGCGTCTACCGGCAGAAGTGCGACGAGGTGGCCGCGAAGGGTTACGAGGGCTTCGCGCTGCGCGCGTGAGGCCCGGCAGCTAGCTCGAGGCGGAGGCGGTGGCGGCGCGCCAGATGCGGCGCGCGTCCTTGTCGATGTTGAGCGCGACGACCGCGGCGACCGCCAGGAGCCCGCAGGCCATCACGTACGCCAGGCCGTAGCCCCCGGTCGTCTCGAAGAGCGCGCCGGCCAGCCAGGAGCCGAGCGCGGAGCCGGTCTGGTGCACCAGGAAGATCAGGCCGAAGATCGAGCTGACCGAGAAGCGCCCGTAGATGTCGGCGGTGAGCGCGGAGGTCATCGAGCCGGTGCCGGCCAGGGTGATCCCGCCGAGGACCGCGACCACGAGGAGCGCGCCCGGGTTGTCGCGGATGAGGAAGAGCCCGGTGAAGATGGCGATGCGGCCCGCGTAGATCCCGGCGAGCACCGGGCGGCGCCCGAACCGATCGGACAGCGCGCCCAGCATGATCGTGAACGCGATGCTCGAGCCTCCGAGCACGCCGAGCGCCCACGAGGCGACCATCGGGGTGTAGCCGTGGTCGGTCAGCATCGGGATGCCGTGCGCGGAGAGTAGGCTCATCGAGAAACCGCAGGTGAAGAAGGAGCCCGCGAGCTGCCAGAAGGCCAGCGTCCGGAGCGCCTCGCCCGCGGTGACCCGCTCGACCGACGCGGCGGGGGCGCCGGCCGGCCGCGGCTCGCCGTCGGCGGTGAGCCCGACCGACTCCGGGGAGTCGCGCAGCACCCAGATGCAGAGCGGCAGCGAGATGGCCAGGATCATGATCGCGATGACCACGTACGTCGTGCGCCAGCCGGTGGTGAGCACCATCCACGTCACCCCGGGCACCAACAGGCTCATCCCGGTCATCGACGCGCTGCCGAGCACCGAGAGCGCGGTGCCGCGCCGCCGGCTGAACCAGCGGGCGACGACGCCGGAGGCGATCACCGGCCCGGTACCGGCCAGGCCCAGCGGCACCAGCACCCCGTAGACCGCGGTGAACTCCCAGACGTTGCGCACCATCGCGGTCAGGATCAGCGAGGCCACCAGGAGCAGGGTGCCGGCCGAGGCGACCATCCGGACACTGAACCTATCCAGGGCCATGCCGGCCAGCGGCATGAAGACCCCGTAGAGGAAGAGGCTCAGCGCGATGACCGCCGAGAAGCTGGCGCGGTCGAGATTGAGGTCGGCCACGATCGGCTTCAGGAAGGGCCCGACCGCGTGGCGCACGCCGGTCGACATGAAGGTGGTGACCGAGAAGGCGCCCACCACCCACCAGCCGTAGAAGACCTTCTGGTCGCGCATGCCCTCTCGACTATATCCCACCCGGCGCGCGATCTGCCTAGAAGCTGGGCTTGGTCGAGAACGGCGTGAGCTGGAGCTCGTGGGTCCAGCAGGACCGGTCCTGGGTGTGGAGGTAGTAGAACGCCTCCGCGATCTTCACCGGGTTCATGACGATCTCCGGCTGCTTCTGCGCCCTCGGCAGCGCGCGGGTGCCTGGCGAGTCGATGAGCCCGTCGATCACCACGTTGGCCACGTGCACACCGTGCTCGGAGTACTCCTCGGTGAGCACCTGCGCCAGCGTGCGCATCATCACGCGCGGGTAGTAGAGCGATTGGCCGGTGAGCCGCTTGCGGCCGCGCAAGGACGAAGAATTGTTCGAGATCAAGAACGAGCCGGCTCCCCGCTTGCGCATCGCGGGCAGCACCTCCTTGGCGACCAGGAACGGTCCCCGGATCGCGATGTGCTGCGCGGTCTCGAGGATCTCGAGCGGGATGTGCTCCAGCAGCTCCTTGTCGGGCGGCAGGTCGCGCCCCTCGAGGTAGCCCGCGTTGTAGACCAGGACCTCCGGATCGCCGACCTGCGCCCGGATCGTGGCGAACGCCTTCGCGATCGACGCCTCCGACACCAGGTCCAGCTCCACGATCGAGCTGGCCCCGCCCTGCGCCCGGATGGCGTCGTCGAGAGCCTTCGCGTTGGGGGTACTCCGGGTCGTCAGCACGACGTGGAAGCCCTCCTTCGCGAACTTCTGGGCCACCGCGCCGCCGACGCCCCAGCGGATGCCGACCGGCACGTCGCGGTCGTCGAGCGTCTTGCCGTGGGCCAGCTTGGTGTTGCGGCCATCGGCCTGCCACTTGGAGGTCGCCCCCACCACGACGGCGACCGGTTGACGGTTCGGGCTCATAGCGGCTCCTCCTTCGAATTGTCCTCTGGGCCGCGGCCGAAGAACTCGAGCAGCAGCCGGTTGACCTCCGGCGCGTTCTCGTAGGCCGACCAGTGGCCGGCCTTCGAGATGCGATGCACGTCGAGCCCGGGGACGGCGGCCTGGATCTCGCCGATCAGCAGGCTCGCGGGCCGGAACGCGGAGTCATCGCGCTCGCCCCACAGCAGGCGGATCCTCCCGCCCCGGCGCGCCACCTCCGCGAGATCGCCCAGCAGCGTGCCGCCGCCGCTGACCTTTCGACTATCGAACCGGGTTCTCCGCACCAGATCCACCTGGATGTTCACCGTGTCCTCGGAGACGCTCGCGGGGTCACTCAGCATGTTGACGAGCAGGTTGTGGCGGCAGACTTCCCGGAAGAGGCTCTCGTCGCCGGCCGCTTCCTTGTAGCTCTTGATCGGCCGCTCGCCGAACTTCCGCATGGGGAAGCCGCCGGGCGAGATGATGCCGAGATGGCTCACCCGCGGCCCGAGGCGGCGGGCCATGCTGGCCGCGATCGCGGCCCCGAACGAGAAGCCGGCGAAGCGCAGTGGAGCCTCGCCCGGCAGCGCCTCGAGGAGCAGCGCGTGCACCAGGTCGAGGTACTGCGGGCCGGTCATCTCGCGCGGCACCGTGGCCGAGTCGCCGTAGGACGGGTGGTCGAGCGCGTGCACCGTGAAGCGACCGGCCAGCGCCTCCACGTTGCGGATCCAGTGCTTCCACGAGCCCATGCCGCCGTGGAAGAGCACGAGGTCGGGTCCGTGGCCGGACCGGTGCACGGCCATGCGGGGCGTCGGATCGGGGCTCACGGGGGAGCGTCGGTCAGGAGAGGCGCGGGCGGACGCGCTCGGCGAAGGCGGTCATCTGCGCGTCCAGCTCGGCGCCGTCCGCGGCGAGGAGCTCCACGACGAGCTCCTCGACCCCGCACGCGGCCAGCTCCGCGAGCTGATCGACGACGGCGGTCGGCTCCCCGGCCATCACGCGCCCGGCGTGGGCGGAGGGCGGCGCGCTCTCGCCCGGTCCGAGGATCCGCACGTCGTTGCGCAGGGTGAGCGCGGGCGGCGTCGCGCGGCCGCGAGCCCGGCTCAGGCGCGCCAGCTCCGCCACGCCGGCCCGCAGCTCGTCCACCGTGCGGTTGATCGGATGCCACGCCGCGCCCAGCTCGACGGTGCGGCGGAGCGCGGCCCGGCTGTGGCCGCCGACCCAGATCGGCGGGTGCGGCTTCTGCACCGGCTTCGGCTCGAAGTGGAGGTCGTGGAACTGCACGTACTTCCCGGAGAACGAGGGCGACGGGCTCGTCCACAGCTCCTGCATCGCGCGCAGGTACTCGTCGGTCATGGGCCCCCGCTCCGCGAAGG
>Ga0075021_10001406_pt1 | contig 12328 bp, 11 predicted proteins | sample ColStrG_CSR_2012_FD_72749 | JGI IMG/M metagenome (GOLD analysis project Ga0075021, IMG submission 72749) | Freshwater sediment microbial communities in response to fracking from Pennsylvania, USA - Cold Stream Run_MetaG_CSR_2012 | ecosystem: Environmental > Aquatic > Freshwater > Creek >...
CGGCTGCTTTCGGGGCGTGCGCCCCGTCACAGGCGGCAGACCTTGGGCCTGGCTACAGGTCTGGGGCCGGGCACATCAGGACAACGGGCCCCTCCTGGAACTGGCGCGATCGATGCGCCTCGGCGGGTTATTACTGTCTCTATGCCTACGATGGATACGTCTATGCCTATCCTTGGGACGATCGTCCCTCCGCTATCGCATATTACGCGCGCCGGCATCGACACAGGTTTTAATAGCCGCGCCGGCTAGTTCTGCGAGTCGAGCTGCTAACGCCGTCGCGACGGTTTAAATCCGCCGCGCATGCCGGGGCGGCCCAAAGTTGAGCGCGGCGCATCCTTGCGCGCTGGAACAGCTTCCACCCCCGGCCCCATTTCGTCGAGCATCGGTTTGCGCGGGCCCTTGCCAGAGCGTGCAGGCCGTACTTCATGCGACAGCGCAATGCCCATTTCATCGAGATGGGGCTTGTGGGGTCTGGTCATCGCACGACGCAACTTCGGATCCTGCGCGATCACTACATCGCGGGCAGTGGGATTGTCGAGCACAGCCAGTTCGGTTGCCCGTAAACGCTTGATCTCATCGCGCAGCCGCGCGGCTTCCTCAAAGTCGAGATCGGCGGCGGCCTCGCGCATGCGTGTCTCAAGATCCGCGACCACCGCTTCCAGATTGTGTCCGATGGTGGCGGCCTCGGCGAATTCGCCCGCGCCCGCGCCAGTCGAGATCAACACGTGGTCGCGTTCGTACACGCTATTGAGAATGTCGTGGATCGACCGCTTGATACTCTCCGGCGTGATGCCGTTGGCTGTGTTGTATTCCACCTGCTTTTCGCGTCGTCGGTTTGTCTCTTCGATTGCCCGCCGCATCGAGCCGGTGATTGCGTCGGCATACAGCAACACCTTGCCATCCACATTGCGCGCGGCACGGCCGATAGTTTGTATCAAGCTGGTCTCACTGCGCAGGAAGCCTTCCTTATCCGCGTCGAGAATGGCGACCAGCGCGCACTCCGGAATGTCGAGGCCCTCGCGCAGCAGGTTGATGCCGACCAGCGCGTCGAAGGCGCCGAGCCGCAGGTCGCGGATGATCTCGATGCGCTCCAGCGTGTCAATGTCGCTGTGCATGTAACGCACGCGAATGCCTTGTTCATGCAGGTATTCGGTCAGGTCCTCGGCCATGCGTTTAGTCAGCACAGTGACGAGCGAGCGGAAACCTTTTTGCGCGACCTGCCGCACCTCACCGACGAGATCGTCGACCTGCGTGCGAGCCGGCCGAACCTCGACGGGCGGGTCGATCAGGCCGGTGGGGCGGATCACCTGCTCGACGAACACGCCGCGCGCTTCCTCCATCTCCCATGGGCCGGGCGTGGCGGAGACGGCAAGCGTCTGCGGCCGCATGGCGTCCCATTCCTCGAAGCGCAGCGGCCGGTTGTCCATGCAGGAGGGCAGGCGGAAGCCATATTCGGCGAGCGTCGCTTTGCGGCGGAAATCGCCGCGGAACATGCCGCCGAGCTGCGGGACGGTGACATGGCTTTCATCGGCGAATACCAGTGCGTTGTCGGGCACATACTCGAACAATGTCGGGGGCGGTTCGCCCGGCTTGCGGCCGGTGAGATAGCGCGAATAGTTTTCGATGCCGGCGCAACTGCCGGTGGCTTCCATCATTTCGAGATCGAAGATCGTTCGTTGTTCGAGGCGCTGCGCTTCCAGCAACCGGCCGGCGGCATTGAGTTGGTCAAGGCGTTGCCGCAGCTCCTGCTTGATGCCATGGATCGCCTGGAGGAGAGTCGGGCGCGGCGTTACATAGTGTGAATTGGCGTAGATCTTCACGAAATCGAGTTCATCGGTCTTCTGACCGGTGAGCGGGTCCATCTCCTCGATCTTTTCGATCTCGTCGCCGAACAAATGGATGCGCCAGGCGCGGTCCTCGTAGTGCGCCGGAAAAATATCGACGGTATCGCCGCGCACACGGAACGAACCACGGAAAAAATCACCGCCCGACCGCTTGTATTGCAGCGCCACGAGGTCGGCGAGGAGTTGGCGCTGGTCGATCTTTCCACCTTGCTTCAGCGCGAAGGTCATCGCCGAATAGGTTTCCACCGAACCAATGCCGTAGATGCACGATACCGAGGCGACGATGATCACGTCGTCGCGTTCGAGCAGCGCGCGTGTGGCCGAATGGCGCATGCGGTCGATCTGCTCGTTGATTGACGATTCCTTCTCGATATAAGTGTCGGTGCGCGGGACGTAGGCTTCCGGCTGGTAGTAATCGTAGTAGCTGACGAAATACTCAACCGCGTTCTCAGGGAAGAACGACTTGAACTCGCCGTAAAGCTGCGCGGCCAATGTCTTGTTGGGCGCGAGGATGAGAGCAGGGCGCTGCGTCGCCTCGATCACCTTCGCCATCGTGAAGGTCTTGCCCGAGCCGGTGACGCCAAGCAGCACCTGGGTGCGGTCGGTGCGGTTGACGCCTTCGACCAGTTCCTTGATCGCATGCGGCTGGTCGCCCTTCGGCTCGAAGTCCGACGCGATGACGAAGCGCCTGCCGCCTTCGGATTTTTCCGGCCGCGGCGGCCGGTGTGGGGTCCATGGCACCGCCGAAAACTCCGGACGGCCCTCGCGCAGCAGCCGTTCGAGCGACTGCTGGCTCGCGATGCCGCCGAATCCGCCTGGCTGCGTCGGCAGATCGGCGCGCGGAAGCCGATATTTGGGGTCGTTTTTCTCCGCAGTAGGGCGCACGCCTTCATCGCCGAGGCCCAGCTCCTTTTCCAGCTGGGGATCGAGGCCAGTGATCGGGGACGCTGTGTAGTCGCGCTGGGGCGCCTCGTTGAACTCCTTCGGCGTCGACTTACGCGCCTTGTGAGCCTCGGAAAAATCGCGCCGGCGGTCCCATGAATTGTCCGGCGGCGGCTGTAGCCCTGTGCCGGAACCTAGCCCCGCAGTCCCACGGCCGATACCGGGATTGAGTAGATTCGCAAGCGCATCCGGAGTTGGCTTGTCGTCAGGGCGCGCGGCCTTAGCGCGCGTCGGCCGTGCCGGGTCTTTTTTGGGCTTGTCGGGAGATTTCGCCATTGCCCGAATATGGGACGACTCCGGTGGCGAGGAAAGGGCGGCCGGATCAGTAATCCCGCCGCCCTGTACCGTCTAGTTCGACACCATGACGTGTTCGGCCAGATCGACCGTGACCATGTCATAGCGCGACTGCGCCAGCGTGCTCGCGCCGACCTGGTGGAATCCTATCCGCAGTTGCTCCTTGTCGACGTGGATGCGTAGGTAGCCGTAATTGGTGTCGTCGTATTTCTCGAGCAATAGTTGCTTCGCGGTGATCGCGGCGTCACTCGACTCCATATAATCAACCGCACTGCCCGGATGCGGTTCTTCCGCGGGATGCCCCTTGCTCGCGCGCACCAGCGGATTGACGTTGTGGCCGCCATCGCCGCAAACGATGAAGGGTACATCAATCTCGGACTTTCCGAACTTCATGATGCGCGTGTAGCGTTGATAGTTGTGCGCATGCGCCGCGAGGAACGCGTGCGGATAGACGCCCTCCTGAAGGCAAATTTCGTCAACTTGCTTGAGCATGATTGCACTGCAGCCGTGGTTACCGCCGGCACCGCCCCTTTTCGGCGGCGGCGAATAACTATACGGCGGATGATGGGTGGCGAGCAGAACAGCGCCCTTATAGTTCTCTTTCTTGATGCGCTTGAGCTGGGCGCTCAGAAACTTCAGTTGCTTGTCATTGATGCCCGGCCACTTTCCGTCCTTGTTCGAGATCACGCCAGGATCTTCAAGCGAGTTGCTGAATAACCCGATGACCCGCACGAAGGGTGCATCGAGTGAAAAGTAGACACCTGGCTGCGTCATTGCCGTGCGGTGGAGTGAACCTGCTTCGGGCGTAATGACCGTTTCTTTGGCGCAAAAGTTACGCCGGAACGTCGTCAGCGGCTCCTTACCTTGCGGCGTGCCGGGAACGATGAAGGAGTCGTGGTTACCCGGAATTGCAAAGATCGGCGCCGGATAGTTGCGGAACGGCTCGTAGAATTGATCGTAGTAATATTGAGATTCGCCGAAGTTATAGACGACATCGCCGAGGTGAAAAAGAAAGGCAGGCTTGTTGGCCTCGTCGGATTGATTGCAGTCCAGCGTCACCTGATCTGAGACGTGCAGTTCGTTTTTGTATTTGCGCACATTCGATGCGCCGGAGTCGCCAAACGCGTGAAAAATTATCTTCTTGGCGGACTGTATTTTTCCCACCACCTTCGATCCGTGATTGCTGCCGTAAGCATCTTGCAAACGAAAAAGATCGCTATCGGCCACGCGTGATTTGGGAACATCGACAACGTCTTTCTTCAGCAGTTTTTCGACTTCGTTATATGTCTGGGTGTCACTTGGATGTTTCGTTTGGAAGCCGGTAGGGCTCGGTGTGGTTTCTTCTTCGCTGAAGATCGGCTCGTGAAAAATCGGTTGGGGAAGTTTGGCGTGCTGCTTTGCAGGCATGGCTTCGTCTCCCATGAAAAAGGGCGATAAACTCCAAAGTTTAAGACGAGAAATATTACACTTGAAAAGTGTAGGCGACTGTGAGGTAGGTCACGCCTTGATCTGCGTAGTTGCTATGCCGCCTTCGTCCAGAGCTGCTTCGTGGCGCGTCGCGCGCCCTCCGCCAGTGACTGAAGTTTGAGCCAGACAATCTTCGTGTCGACCTGCACGCGGCCGGCAAACGTACCGAAGCCGCAATCGACGCCGGCGATGACATTCTCGCGGCCGACCACCGAGGCGAAGTTCAAGATGCGGTCGGCGACCACCTCCGGATGTTCGACAATGTTAGATGTGGAATCGATCACGCCCGGGATGATTTTCTTGCCGTTCGGAAGCCTCACCTCGCGCCAGATTTTCCACTCGTGCTCGTGCCGTGCATTGGCGGCCGGGAACGAGACGGCATGCGGCCTCGCCGAGAGCACGATATCGATGATGTCTTTGAGCTCAACGTCGGTATGGTGCGGTGCCATGGTCGAGCCCCAGCACACATGCATGCGCATTCTTTCCGGAGGTAGACCGCGCACCGCGTGATTGAGTGCATCAACATTGGTGGCGATGATCTTGCGGTAATCGGCAAGCGGCAGGTCGAGATAGACCATGTGGCGCAGCATCGCGAGATCGGGGCAATCAAGTTGCAGAATGAATCCGGCCTCGACGATGGCTTGGTACTCGCGCCGCATCACGTCGGCGAGTGCGAAAATATAGTCCTCGTCGCTCTTGTAGTGGCGGTTCTTGAGATAGCGAGCGATTTGCCCGGGCGAGGGCGAGGTCATGAAGACATTCTCGGCCTTGGCACCCTGCATCGCCTGCCTGGCCAGTTCGATGTCGGCCTGCGCTGCCGGCCAATCTCGCCATTCAACCGGCCCCGAGCAGGACGGCCGATGCTGGAATGGTGAGGCAAACTGCTTGAGCAGCGCGGCGAGCTCGGGAAATTCCTCGTCGCCGGTTCCCATGGGCGGCGCACTTGGGCCGTCGTAGCCGGTCAGCCGGCGCATCACGTGGACTGTATAGTCGGTGCGGCCCTGCTCACCGTCGTTGATAATATCAAGGCCGCATTCGATCTGTTTCCTCACGACGTGCTCGACCGCATCGCGCACCGCAGCCTGTAATTCGGCGTGGCGCACCCCGGGATGCCGCTCTTCAGCCAGCAATAGCTCCACGACTTTCGGCGTGCGCGGAAGGCTGCCGGTGTGGGTCGTGAGAATGCGGTTCATGTTAGAACCCGCGCAGCACCTCGGTAACATGCTCCACGTTCGGCGGCGTCGTGAAACAGTGGCCGACGAGTTTCCGCCACTCGTGGAAATCCGGCGATTCGCGGAAATCCTTGGTATGATTTTCCAGTGTCTCCCATTGCACAAAGAGCCGGTAGCGCTGCGGCATCTCGTGGGACCGTTGCAAGGTCATGAACTTGCAGCCCTTGGCGCGCTTGAAAATCGGCGCAGCCTTTTTTACGCCCGTTTCGAATTCGGCTTCCATGCCGGGCTTCACGTCGATTTGCGCAATCTCGAGAATCATGTTCGGGGCCTTCGCTGGCGGGATGGTCAAGGCGCAGCATTATGATCTGCGTCCCGCGTAGTGAAAAGAGTGTCATGTCTCGGGCGTGGCACTGTGCCGCCGCAACACCGATCTTATGCCCGGGCGTATCGCCCGCGGCCGAAAAATCGGTCCTTTTGGTCGTCGCTCGCCTTTTCACGGATCGATTTAAGCGTAGCGACTTGGGCGAGCGCCCGCTTGACGGCGTCGCGCGCGGCAACTTTGTCCGCCCACTTCTTGATCGTTGAATATTTGCCGGGATCGATGGCAAGCAGTTCGAAATTACGCAGCCACGGCCACGCCGCGATGTCGGCAATGGTATAGTCGTCGCCGGCCACATAAGGCCGTGTCGACAGCCGTTGCTCGTAGAGATCGAACAGCTTGAGCACCTGAGTGCGGTAGCGGCTAGCGCTGTAGTCGTGGCCGGGCCCGGCGAATTTGCTGAAATGCACGTGCTGGCCGCTCATCGGACCGACATTGGCAACTTGCAAGATCAGCCATTGCAGCGTGTCATAGCGGGCGATTGGCTCGTGCGGAATGAACTTACCGGTCTTCTCGGCGAGGTAGATCAGGATCGCGCCTGACTCGATCACGGGGTAGGGCTTGCCGCCCGGCCCGTCGCTGTCGACGATAGCAGGCACTTTAAGCAGCGGGTTGATCTTGGCGAATTCCGGTGCGAACTGCTCGCCCGCCCAGACGTCCACCGGCTTGACGTTATACGGCAGCCCGCATTCCTCGAGCATGATGAAGATCTTCTGCACATTTGGGCTGGTCAGCGCGTAAAGGTCGATCATGGGATTGTCTCGCCTGGGGACCGCGGACTGCGGCGGCTCTCTATAGACGAGAACCAGCCTTTTCGGCCAGCGCTTCCGCCGCCTTGCGCAGGCAGGCGGGGCAAAGGCAATCCTCGATCCAGGCTTTACTCATCGGCAGCCGGTAGGGCTCAGCTGCGCACCAGCAATTGGCATCGAGCCCGCATTCGAATACTGCGCCACAACGTGCACAGGAAAGGCGGCGAGGGGACCCTGCGTTTGAGGTCGTCATGACGCGAGCCTGCGTGCGGTCGGCGGCAAAGACAAGACTGTCACACGGAATATCCGAATCAGTCGTATGGCAAGCGCATGATGTTTGCCTCACTCGTTGATCTTGTCGGCGCAGCAGGAGCCATGCTCACCACGCTGTGCTGGCTGCCACAAGCTCTCAAAGTCATCCGCGAAAAAGAGACGCGGGCACTGTCGCTGCCGGCGACAGGCGCGTTCACTCTCGGCGTCATGCTTTGGCTTGTCTACGGACTTGCCATCGATGATTGGCCGCTCATCGGCTCCAACGCAGTGACGCTCACACTGATGGCGCCGATCCTGGTGATGAAATTGCGATACGGGTAAGCACGGCTACTGTGAGTCGCCGCCGCCAATATAGCCGCCAATTTTCCAGCCGGTCGCGTCCTTGACGTAGCAAATCTGGTCGTTGCCGATCGGGGCGACCGAGTCCACTGACACATAGCCGGGTTTGCCCGCCGGCGTGACGACGCGCAAAAAGGTAGGAGCGTTGGGGCCGCCTTCCGGCATAACTCGCACAAAGGCGAGTGAAAGCTTTTCGACTACCGGCGCATTGGCCTGTGGTGTCGCACGCACGTCGACATCGGGAGAGACCGGATAGCCCCACTCGCTGAGGTCGGTTTTGGTGGTTTGCATCAGCTCGTTGAAAGCTTTGCCGTCGAAGCTCGGGTCGGCGGGTGCGCAGAGCGCGCCTTTGTGTTCAGGCGAGGGGGAGCCGGTCGGATCGTCGGCAAAACTTGCAAGCATGTCCCAGCCGACACCGTCCTTATTGTTCAAGCCGAGCGCCGCCGTGAGATTGTCGACGCCTGACCTGCGCTTGTCGGCGCGGTCGCCGCTTTCACGCACCCAGAAAAATCCCTGGCCGACAACGAGCTTGGCAAGGCCAGCGCGGTCCTTGCGCTGCGCCGCTTCGCCCATCTGCTTGCGAAGTGTCTCGAAAGCGGGATCGTTTATCGCATGCGGGGGCGTGATCGCGACCACCTTGTAGGGGCCGGCTTTGGGAGGCGGCTGCGGTTGGCCTCGCGGCTGGTTTTGTGCAATTGCCGAAGTCGTGCCTGCGATCAGCAGCGCTGCGAAAACAAAACCTAGACCCATGGTGCGCATCCTATCGCTCCCGGCCGGTACGGACGCAGAGTCGCGCGCAGGCAACTTTGCTCCCACGAACCTAGCACAGGTTGTTGGGCTCGCACCGGAAAGCTTTTGGTAGTTCGGGCCCGCCTTTGCGAGCTATCGCGCTGGCGTCGACTGCGTCTAGCTGTGCGTCTTTTTATGCGGGTGATGCGGTAGCGACAGTATGGTCAGACCGCCCATGCCGATGAACAAAAAGCCAAGCACAAGGGCGATGGCGAACAGGCCACTTTCGTTGTCGATCACGTTGCTTGCCACATCTGCTCGAGCGATGCCGATCGAGACTGCGGTGGCGGCAACAAGTGTCGAAAGCGCAAGTGCGAGGGTGGCGACCAGTTCGGCAAGTGCGATAGTGCGGTGCTCGCTGCCAAGGAGGCGGTTGGGCGGGGATGTGAAACCAGCAGACCGAATGTGCTTGCGCATAGCTAAGCCCGGAAATATTTGCTTCGACAATGTCGACCGGATAACGCGCGAACCCGGCAACGGTTCGACCCGATTTGGGCAGAGCCGGTTACGAACGGCGGCGTTTTCGTGGCGAATTGTTAAAAAGCGATGGAATTCCGGCGCTATTGAGCTGCGACCAGCTCCGGCTGCCAGGTCATGGGAATGTACCCCGGCTCGTCGGCGACACGGGCGAGCCATGCACGAATCGCCGGATAGCGGCTGAGATCGAAATCAGCCTGATCGGCGACGTGGGTATAAGCATAGAGGGCGATATCCGCGATGGTGAAATGGTCGGCGACGAAAAAGCGGTGATTGGCGAGGTGCGTTTCCATGACGCCAAGCGCACGATAGCCGTTTTCCGTCCAATCCTCGAGCGCGTGGCTCTGCAATTCTCGACCGCCTTTGATTAGCGCGAGCCAGAAATAGGCGGCTCCAATGTTCGGCTCAAGGCTGTGCTGCTCGAAGAACATCCATTGCAGTGCTTCTGCGCGCGCGATGCGATCCTCTGGGGCCAGCATCGAGCCACCGGCGACATACCAGAGGATGGCGTTGGATTCGGCGAGATGACGATTGGGCGCGACTTCGAGCAACGGCACCTGGCCGTTCGGATTCTTGCCGAGAAATTCAGGTGTGCGACTTTCGCCCTTCAGAATATCAACTTCGACCAGCTTGTACGGAATACCCAAACGGGCCAGCGCAAGGCGGACCTTGTAGCTGTTGCCGGAACGCTGCATCGAGTAGAGCGTATACATTCAAGATTTGATCCATACCCCGAAGCGCTGATGCTACAATAGGACGGACAAAGTCTGGCAATTACATGGCCACAAGCAGAAACATTAAATCGTATTCGCTGCAGTGCAGCGAGCGAATGCATAATCTCCTGCAGCAGCGAAATGCGGAATTCTATTCCGCAGCCACCCGATGTGCGCGCGCGTATTCGATAAGCGCGTCGTCATCAACCGGCTCGATCGGCGTGAAGTCGCGGTGCGCGATCCATTCCGGGCGCGTGAACTTGGTGATGTGGTTGGAGACCGCGCAAAGGGTCAGATAAACGATCTTGCGTGGATAGGGCGTGATGTTCGGTGGTGAGGCGTGCACCAGATTTCCGTGGAACATTAGCACCGAGCCCGGCTTCCCCGTGGGGGCCACAATACCCACTCCGTCGGGGCCGGCGGCTTCTTGCGCGAGCCGAGTCACTGTTTCCTTGTCCAATGTCCACAACGGGTAAGACGTGGTCGTCTTGTCGTGTCCGGCAGCAAGTACGCCCTGCTTGTGGCTCTTGGGAATGATCATTAGCGCACCGTTGATCGGCAGCACCTCGTCTAGAAATATCGCGATATTCATCGCGCGCGGTTCCGGCATCCCGTCGTCACGCGCCCAAGTACCGTAGTCTTGGTGCCACTGCCAGACGTCGCCTTCGAAAGCGGCCTTGGCGTTGAGCTTGAACTGGTGGACGTAGACGCTCTCTCCGAATAACTGCATCAGCGGTTCGACCAGCCGCGGATGGCGCGACATGACCTCAAACACTTTGTTGAACTTGTGAGCGGCAAAAGCTGTCCGCGGTGCGCCGCTTTTCTCGCGCCAAACTTCCTGGCGGTCGAGCTTGAGGATGTTCTCCGCCTCTGCGCGCAGCAGCGCGATCTCGTCCTCTGAAAAGCAATTGGGAAAGAAGACGTAGCCCTGCTCATCGAAGGCTTTGAGTTGCTCGGCGGAAAGTTTCATTGCGTGCTCCCGAATTCACTCGGCCCTCTCCGGGGCCCTTTCGGCCCAGTTTATCGGCGGGCTGCCCGGATGCCTAGTTGCCGGTGGTAAGGCTGCTGCAATAGCGGGGATTAGAGGGGGCGCTATTACCCGGTTCCGCATGGATTGATCACCAGGACCGATTGAATCAATCGAATTTCTTCAACAAATGGCCCCTTGCTGGACTCGGTAGCCCGCATTACGACAGGGGCGCTGCACGCGTTGCGGCATGGATCGGAGAGTTTCGATGGCCTTTCTCGCGGACCAGCTCAAGCGCATCAAGCCGTCGGCGACTATCGCCGTTACGGATAAGGCGCGTGCGCTCAAACTGGCCGGCCGCAATGTCATCGGTCTCGGCGCTGGCGAGCCTGATTTCGACACGCCAGACAATATCAAAGAGGCAGCGATCAAGGCTATTCGTGACGGCAAGGCGTCCAAGTACACAAATGTGGACGGCATCGCCGAGCTCAAGGACGCCATCGTCAAGAAATTCAAGCGCGAGAACGGGCTCGAATACAAAGCAGGGCAGGTCACGGTCGGCACCGGCGGCAAGCAGGTGCTGTACAACGCATTTGTGGCGACGCTGAATCCCGGCGATGAGGTGATCATCCCGGCCCCATACTGGGTGAGCTATCCCGACATGGTGTTGCTCGCCGGCGGCGAGCCCGTCGAAGTTGCGACCACCATGGCGAGAGGCTTCAAGATGACCGCGCAGCAACTCGAACGCGCGATCACGCCGAAGACAAAGTGGGTGCTGCTAAATTCGCCTTCAAACCCGAGTGGTGCCGCCTACACGCGCGCCGAATTGAAGTTGCTCACCGACGTGCTGGTCAAGCATCCGCACGTGCATGTGATGACCGACGACATGTACGAGCACCTCGTCTACGACGACTTCGTGTTTACAACGCCAGCACAGGTTGAGCCGTCGCTCTATCCGCGCACGTTGACAATCAACGGCTGCTCGAAGGCCTACTGCATGACCGGTTGGCGCATCGGCTATGCCGGTGGTCCCGAACCGTTGATCAAGGCGATGGCAATGATCCAGTCGCAGTCAACCTCGAACCCGGCGGCTGTGTCGCAATGGGCGGCGGTAGAGGCGCTGAACGGTCCGCAGGACTTCATCGCCAAGCATAACAAGATTTTCAAGGAGCGCCGCGACCTCGTTGTCTCGATGCTCAATCAGGCCAATGGCATCAAATGCCCGACGCCGGAAGGCGCGTTCTATGTCTATCCGTCCTGCGCCGGCACCATGGGCAAGACTGCGCCCAGCGGAAATAAGCTCGCGACCGACGACGATTTCGTCACGGAGCTTCTGGAAGCTGAGGGCGTCGCTGTCGTGCAGGGTACCGCCTTCGGGCTTGGGCCGGCTTTTCGCATTTCGTATGCGACCAAGACCGAGGACCTGGAAGAAGCCTGCCGTCGCATCCAGCGCTTCTGCGGAAATCTGAAGTAGGCGCTCTCGCTTCACGTGTTTGTGAAGCCGATAGGCTGATCCCGGATTCACTTCCTCTTATGCACGGCTTCGTTAATCTGCGGCGATGATTCGCCTCACGGTTGCGATCTTTATTCTCACCGCCTATGTCGTTGCACCCGCCGCCGCGCAAGAGCGCGTCGTCATCGGCACGCAGCGGCTGACTGATAACGGCGCATTGTTCCTGGCCGCGGCCGAAGGTTACTTCAAAGCCGAAGGCATCGATCTTGGAATGACGGCCTATGAGTCCGATCAGGCGGTCGCAGAAGCGCTCGCATCGGGCCTCACGGATTTCGGTCTCGCCGGCTTTACACCGGCTGCGTTCAATTTTGCCGGCAAAGGTGTGATCAAAGCCATCGCGGGACAGGCACGCGAGAAGCGTGGCTACGAAGGCACAGAGATCGTGGTCTCCAATTTAAGCTTTAACA
>Ga0075021_10001407_pt1 | contig 12326 bp, 16 predicted proteins | sample ColStrG_CSR_2012_FD_72749 | JGI IMG/M metagenome (GOLD analysis project Ga0075021, IMG submission 72749) | Freshwater sediment microbial communities in response to fracking from Pennsylvania, USA - Cold Stream Run_MetaG_CSR_2012 | ecosystem: Environmental > Aquatic > Freshwater > Creek >...
CCACGATGATGTTAGCAGGAGAGACCTAAACGAGAAATAAACCGCCGAGAAACACAAACCACCCGGTCGTAGAAACCGCGCCTCCTAGAGTGCATGTTGGAGAGGCGAGCCGGGGCTAGTTGTGGAAAGAGACATAGCACAACTCCATATGATTTGGCTCGGTTCTGCGCGGTTGACGGACAAACCCGAAGCAGTCCCTGGATGCCCCCGCGGCCCGTTCTTCAGATCGCTTCAGATCGTTTCAGCCCGGCTCCATGGACGTTTCCAGCAACTTGGCTCAAGATCGCCTCAGTCCAGTCGGGAACCCGGGTGAGCCAAAACGAACACTATTTCTCGCATTACTCAATAGGCGGCGGATTTTGGCGGACCGACCATCCGGCCAGTCAGCGATTCAGAGGTAGAACATGGCTGGGGCGGAAATCTAAGGAGACGTAACCATGAACGCGATGACCGAGACAACCATGGAAACCGGCGGAGCAGGAGCTCTGAATCCATGCGTAGTGCCGGGTCACTCCCTCCCCTTCGAGCGGCCGTCGGTGAGAGAAGCGATGGAACCTTTGCGCTGCGATCAAAGCCGGTTGACTGAGAAACTCGAACGGTTTCTGCTGACGCGCCCCGCGTCCCCGTTCCTTGCTGTCGATTTGGACGTGATCCAGGCCAAATACCGCGAGCTCTGTCAGAATTTTCCAGCAGGATCCATCTATTATGCGGTGAAAGCCAACCCAGCGAAGGAAATCGTGGCCCTTTTGGTGGCTCTGGGCTCAAGCTTCGATATCGCCAGCCGATCCGAGTTGGATATGTGCCTTGAACTCGGCGTTCATCCCGCTCGCCTCTCCTACGGCAACACCATCAAGAAAGCAACGGACATCGAGTACGCCTTCCGCCGTGGCGTGCGCCGCTTTGCCTTCGACAGTGAGGCAGAACTCGGCAAGCTGGCCTTGTACGCTCCCGGAGCGGCGGTCATGTGCCGCCTGCAAACCAGCGGCGAAAATGCGGGATGGCCGCTCTCCAGAAAGTTTGGCTGCGACCTCGAGATGGCCACCGATCTACTTCTCATGACCCGAGACCTTGGCTTAAGGGCTATAGGCCTGTCGTTTCATGTCGGATCGCAACAAACCGATCCCACTCAGTGGAGAAAACCGCTGCGGGAAGCTGCCGGGCTCTTTCGCAAGCTGGCTCGCCAGAAGGTCGCTCTAACCACCGTCAACATTGGTGGTGGTTTCCCGGTGCCGTATGAGGGCTACGTCCCCCCCGTCCATCAGTTTGCCGACGCGATCACCGAGGCAATGGACGACGCCTTCGGCGCCTCCCAGCCAAAATTGATGCTGGAGCCCGGCCGGTCTCTGGTTGCCGAGGCCGGTGTTATTCAGAGCGAAGTGGTGCTGGTCTCGCGCAAGTCTCGTCGCGATGAAACACGTTGGGTTTACCTGGACGTGGGGAAGTTCGGCGGCTTGGCCGAGACGCTCGACGAGAGCATCAAATATCGGCTGCGCACTACGCGCACGGGAGCGCCCGGGCCAGTCGTACTCGCCGGACCAACCTGCGACAGCGCCGACATTCTCTATGAAAAAACCGGTTACGACTTGCCACTCGACCTCGAATACGGCGATCGCATCGAGATCCTGAATACCGGCGCCTACACCAGCAGCTATGCCTCAGTGGGCTTCAACGGATTTCCGCCACTCAGGACGATTTGCCTGTAACAGGAGTTGCAAGGGCGGCTTTCTGCCGCATGCGACGGAGGAATTGCAAATGTTCACGACCTTGACATGCCTGGCTGCTTTGTCATTCAGCATCGGTGGGTACTTCATGAAGCTGTCGGCCGGCCTGACCCAGTTCCGCCCAACCGTGCTGGTATTTGCCTTCTTCGCTGTGGGAGCCTGCTTCCAGACCGTCGCCATGCAGGGTCAACAGATGGCCATCACTTACATCGTTGTCCTAGGACTAGAGGCGATCACCGCCTTCTCTCTGGGCGTGTTCTTTCTGAAGGAAGGCAGCTCGCTGACCAAGCTTGCCGGGGTTAGTTTGGTGTTGGCTGGCATCGTCGTTCTAAGAACTGGCAAGCCGTAGGCAGAGTGAAGATTTCCAAACTCAAAGATTCTTTTTCAAGGAGCAACGGATATGAAAAACCCAACATCGGCAAAGTCGTCCGGCTACCTCGCTTGCTCGCCACGTGCCTTTGTGGCGTGGTCGTTCCTGAACACTCTGGATTGGCTCAAGGATATGCTGCGCCCGATTTTCTCGGCGGGCGTTCAGCCCTTGAGACAGGGCAGTATGTCCACTCTGTCAGTCATGCGCGTTAAGACTAAGCTGACGTAAGGCGAAACGAACCAACGAACAGCATCGCGCACGACGCCCGGGCGAGAGCGATCTGTGCTCGGCCTTGTCTGCTCAAAGCAGCGTGACCCTCACAAATGGCTCTCACCACGGCGTTGCCCACTCCAACAGCGGCTCTCACCTACTACTCATCAGGCCCGACCAGGTCGCTCATGGGCGGAACATTCGCCGTATCGCAGGTAAATGCCAGGCAGCCCAGGTTCCAGCTATCCTGGATCGTTGCCAGCATGGATTGGTGGTTGTAGGCGACGTTCGAAATACGGTGCGAATCGTCGGAACGCAAAATCGTGATCGCCACCACGTGGCCGCCGCCTTGGCCAGCAACCGAGTCGCAGCAACCGCTGTCGTCCCCGAACCCATTAAAACCAGAGCCGGTGAAATCGGATTCATCCCAAGCGATGAAGATGACGGAGTTTCCGGTCCATGCCTTCGAATGCATGATCGCTCTGACCGTGTCCTGTAGAAATGAGTCGCCCGCCGCAATCAGCGCCGGCACCTGTGAGAAATCGCAAGGGTCGGCGGGCGTGGCGGCCCGTCCGTGCATGTCATGGCACTGGTCGGGGCTGATCCAGACGTAGTCGGCCACGTGCCCACTCGCCAGGTCGGTCGCAAGCTGGCTGAAATCGACAATATTGGCCACTCGCGCGGGGTTGCTCTGCACGTCCTGATACGAAATAAAGGGATTGTGCTTGCGCTCGTAGAGCTGGTTGCCGCAAGCGTGATCCAGCGGCGTCGCACAAAGTGAGTACGACTGCATGTACGCCTTCCAGGTTTTGCCTCGGGCATCGAGCTGATCCACGATGTTGGCGACGTCGATGGTGGTGTCGCTATCGCCGGCGACGCCGTTTGTCGACCCGGAAGTCGCGGCAATGTAGTTTGGCTGGCTGGGATGCGTCACGCCAAAGTAGTTCGTTGCCAGACCGTATTTGGAAGCCGCAACGTTGATAAACGGTGCGTTCGAGTTCCCGATCAGAGCATCAAAACCAGTGTTCTCCATCATGATGATGAACACGTGCTGGAAATTTTTCCCGCGGGTATGGTGATCCTTCGCGTCCAGTGGGCTGGGCATTAGCAAAGCGAGACCCAGAAGCACCAAAGAGAAACGGTGAACGTTCGGAAGTGCGCAGAGACGCGTCGTCTTCATGTGACTCCTCCTTTGAGTTTTGACTCCCCTGTTGGCCCCGTGCGGCAGGCCGAAAGTATACACCCGTCGTCGACGCCTGACCCCACGCAGTCGTCCGGGCCTTGCCATGTCCGGAGTCTTCCGAGAATGACTCAGTTTGGAACGGGAACGCGGAGCGCCTTGCGGAACCACTCTGATTCACGGGGCTTTGGGGAGAACCCGCCTCTTCGAGCCGGGCAACGCAGATTTACGCTTGCTGGGCCGTTTTCTCCTTGACAACTTAGGAGAGATCGCGCTAGCCTCCTAACTATTTTAGGAGGGTTGGTGACCGACCAAGCTCAGCTTCTTCCTGGCACTCTCGATCTCCTCATCCTGCGGGCGGTCTACCTCGGCCCACTGCATGGCTATGGCATCCTTCTCCGCATCGGGCAGATCTCCGGCAATTCCCTGATGATCGAACAGGGCGCGCTGTATCCCGGCCTGTTTCGCCTCGTCCGTCAGGGACTGCTCAAGGCGAGCTGGGGCACATCGGAGAACAATCGTCGCGCCAAGTTCTAAGAACTCACCGCTGCGGGCCGCAAGCGTCTGAGGGAGGAGACCGACAGTTGGAATCGGCTGGCGGCTGCCATCTCTTCCGCGCTCTCCCAGCAACCGGAGGAAGTATGAAACTCCTCGCTTCGATTCACTTCCGCATCGCCACCCTCTTCCAGCGTTCGCAGATGAACGCCGGGATGGAGGAGGAACTTCGCTCACACATTGAGCATCGGGCTGATGATCTGGAACGATCCGGACTAAGCCGGGCCGAGGCGGAACGGCGGGCAAGGATCGAGTTCGGCGGACGAGAGAAATCCAAGGAAGAATGCCACGAAGCTCTGGGCGGCAACTTTATCGAAACTTTCGCCCAGGACGTGCGCTTCAGCCTTCGTGTGCTGCGCAAGTCTCCCGGATTCACCAGCGCCGCAGTTTTGACACTAGCCTTGGCCATCGGCGCAAATGCCGTGGTGTTTAGCATCATGAATGCGTTCATCCTCCGCCCGTTGAATGTGCCTCACGCGGAGAGCCTCTACGGACTCTGGCGCCTGCCTGTCAACAACATGGGAGAGTCGTATCCCGACTATCTCGAACTACGTGACCGCAATCGCAGCTTCGATGGTCTGATGGCTTATAACGTCAATGAGGTAGGGCTCGATACCGGAGAAAGTCCATCCCGCGCCTGGATCGAGGAAACTACCGGGAACTACTTCGACGCTTTACGGATCCAGCCGTATCTTGGCCGTTTCTTCCACGCCACCGATGAGCATGGCCCGAACAGCGCTCCTTATATCGTGCTCACCTACCCGTTTTGGCACACGCATTTTCAGGATGATCGTGGCGTGGTGGGCCGTGTTGTTCAGTTGGATAAGCATCCGTTTACCATCCTCGGTGTAGCGCCGCCTGAGTTCCACGGGACCCTCTTGTTTTTCCATCCCGATTTTTTTGTGCCGGCGGGAATGACCTGAACGCACGCGGGGACCGTTGGGTTTTTGTGACGATGGGACATCTGAAAGCTGGAGTCACTCCGGCACAGGCGATTGCGGATCTGAACTCGATTGCAGCCGATCTGGAAAAGAACTACCCCAAAGAAGATGGCAAAGTGACCTTTAGGCTGGCGCGTCCCAGCCTGTATGGCGACTTAGTTGGTCGTCCGGTACGAGAATTCCTGACGGCATTGATGTTGCTGGCGGCGTTGATTCTGCTGGCCGCATGCACCAACCTGGGCAGCCTGTTTGCCGCCCGTGCCGCCGATCGTTTCCGGGAAGCCGCTCTGCGGCTCGCACTCGGATCGAGCCGCAAACGCATCCTGCGCGGGCTGTTTACCGAAGCTGTCCTGATTTCGCTCGCTGGAGGCGCTGTCGGACTCTTGGGCAGCGTCCAGCTGTTGCGGTGGTTGAGCGTCTGGCAGCCATTTCCTAGATGGCCAGGGCATTTGTCTGGGTATTGCAGAAGATGGCAAATATAACAACCTCGCCGAAAATCCGACTCCGGCGATGTTTCTCCCAATCCTGCAGTTCCCCTCCAACGCGACGTGGCTGGTAGTGCGCTCGAGAAGCGATCCGCAGCAACTGGGTGCAGCCATAAGGAGCACGCTCCGGCAACTGGATTCGGGGCTGCCGGTTTACATCCAGACTTGGTACAAAGCACTGGACGCAATTCTGTTTGGTCCGCGCATGGCGACCCTTTCGCTCGGAGTACTGGGCGTAATCGGCGCGATGCTGGCCGTAACTGGCATCTTCGGAATGGCGGCGTACTCGATCAGCAAGCAGCTGCGGGAGTTGGGGATTCGTATCGCTCTCGGAGCGCAGCGTAAGGAAGTGTTACAGGCAGCGTTGGGACGGGCTTTCAAATTGCTGGCTTTTGGTTCGGCAGCAGGATTGCTCCTGGGAATTCTGGCGACGCCCGTGCTGGCTTTCATCGTAGACAAGGCAACTCCGAGCGATCCACTGGTCTTGGCTGGCGTTGTTCTAGCGATGTCGTTACTGGGCCTGCTGGCTACGTGGATTCCAGCGCAACGCGCGCTGTCGGTTGATCCTTTGATCATGCTGCGCGAGGAGTGAATCGGCGACCGGGTTAGCCGTCACTTCCGCCATCACTCCTTTGGCGCCAGAACATAGGCGTACACCAGCAGCGCCGCGCCGACCAGCAGCGGAATCAGACCTGACAAGTAGGCTCCGGGTTCGTCGCGGGCGACCGCTTTCAGAAATACCATGATGCCAATGCCGACCGCGAACGTAATCAGGCCGCCTAACTTTTGGCCGTCGCGGCGGCGGCGCATCATGTTGCGTTCCTGTTCATGCAGCATGTCCATGGCGGCCTTGGCGCCTTCGCCGGAGGTTTCTGCGATCTTCTTCAGCGTCTCGCTGGTGTAGTAGGCTTCGCGTTCCTTGCGGCGCGCGTCCGACCACGCGGCGACCGCCAGAAAAGAAAACAGGGCAATACTGCCTACGATCGGTACCAGCATGGCTGCCATCGGGATGAGCGCGCTATCTGCATCGAATGCCATTGTTTCGCTCCTTGGAGGTTCTGCTTCCGTTGGGTAAGACGGGTCCGGAATGTTGGCGGTTGCATATTTTTCGTGGTGCACCGGGCGACAACTGGAGGAATATAGTGCAACCGGGAGAAGGCCGGCTGAGTCGTACGACCAGGAGGCTGTCCACAGGTGAGCGCCAGCGAAGACCAGGCCGATGTTGCCAGAGTACTGGCCGGAGAAGTCTCCGCTTACGAGGGGATTGTGCGCCGTTGGCAGGGGCCGCTGATTAACCTGGCGTACCGTTTTTGCCGCGATCGCGGGCGGGCGGAAGAGTTGGCGCAAGAAGCGTTTCTTCGTGCTTACCGCGCGCTAAGCCAGTGGAGGCGAGACGCTGTGTTCTCGACGTGGCTGTTCGCGCTGGCCACGAACCTGTATCGCTCTGAGCTTCGCCGCATCCCGGCACGGACCGTACCACTCGAGGACGTCGAAGAGCCTCGTGATCCGCGGGCTGCCGACGGCGGAGTGGAGGATGACGACCGCGACCGCGCCGTGCGGCGTGCCGTGTATGCGTTGCCCGCTAAGTATCGAGAGGCGCTGGTCCTGTTTTATTTTCACGAGATGGATGTTCCATGTGCAGCAAACAGCCTGGGCCTTCCGGAAGGCACGGTGAAGGCGCGGCTGTTTCGCGGGCGGCAACTGCTGCGCGGCAAGCTGCCACAGCTCTTGGCCGCACCGCGACTGAAGGAGGCATGATGAGTCACGACGAGATCGATCGTATCTTGTCCCACGAGGAGGAACTTCTCCCGTCGTCAGGTTTCGCCGCCGCCGTGATGGATGCCGTGCGCCGCGAGGCCGCTGTCCCGGCGCCGATTCCGTTTCCGTGGAAGCGGGCTCTTCCAGGACTGGTCGTCGCAGTCTTGACTCTGGGGCTGGTGGGCTGGGTATTTGTTGTAGGGACGGAACAAGTGGCCAGACAATCTGCGGACTCGCAACTCTCAGTGCCGTGGCTCTCGACACTAATGCAATTGCTTGGCCTCGGTGGTTCTTCCGCCACCGGATGGACCATCGTGGCGTTGGTCCTCGCGGTGGTTTCAGTGAAGTTTTCGCTACGCTCGGGCTCTCAAAGAGTTTGAGCAGGCGCGAGCGTCACAACGCGCCTCAGAGAAAGAACGGGTGCGGCGTAAACGATCCCGGCAAATCCAGTTCAGTCCTCAATAGGTCCTTGGGTTGATAGGAGTATTCCTGGCCGCATTCGTCGCAGCGGACGCTGAGACGGCCATCGAGAGAAGGAGGAGGCTGGATCGCATCAGTTTCGCCCAGCGGAATCCTGTGTCCAAAAAATAGGTTGTGCTGATTGTGAAACTTGTGATTTTTGCAGAGTACCACCCAGAAGTATTGTTGGTTTTCGTAGCTCATTCAGTTCTCCAAGGTTCCCCACTTAACGCTTGGGAGAGGCTAATGACATTTTGGCCAAAATTCGCGGCCAGCATTGTCAAGAAATTGTAAAAACTTCCGTACTGCAGCGTACAGATTATGGCACGAATGTGCCATTGCCGCCGGTGGATTTATTCTATGAGGGGCCGACTTCCACCTTGGCGTACATGTCGTCGATCTGCGAGCGATAACGCTCTTCAATCCCGCGACGCCGGACCTTGAACGTGTGGGTGAGCGTTCCGTCCGCAGCCGAGAATTCTTCGGGAACAAGCAGGACCCGCTTGAGCTTTTCAAAGCGGGCGAGGTTCTTGTTCTGTTCCTCGATAACGCCGTCGTACAGAGCCTGCACTTTGGGGTTGGTGACCAGGTCCGCTCGGGAAGAAAAATCCACGTGGTTCGCGCGGGCCCAGTCTTCCAGAACAGGGAAGTGAGGCGAGATCAGCACGGCGGGAAACTTGCGGCGGTCGCCGAGGACCACGGCGACACCGATCAGCGGATTCAGCTTCAACGAATTTTCGATCGGCTGCGGAGCGATAAACTTTCCCCCTGACGTCTTGATCAGGTCTTTCTTGCGATCGGTGATCGAAAGGAATCCGTCGCTGTCCAGATTCCCGATATCTCCTGTCTTAAACCAGCCGTCGACAAAGGCCGTTTGCGTTTCTTCCGGACGATTCCAGTAGCCCTGGAAAACCGATGGGCCCCGCACCAGCACTTCGCCGTCTTCGGCGATGCGGACTTCAAGGTTCGCAAGTGGCTTGCCAACCGTCCCCAGTTTGTGTGCGCCGGGATGATTGACGGCGATCACCGGCGAGGTTTCGGTAAGGCCGTATCCTTCGTGGATCGGAATACCGATATCGGCATACCACTCGGCGAGTTCCCTGCCGAGCGGGGCGCCTCCGGAAATAAACTCCTCCGCTTTGCCGCCCAAGCCGGCGCGCACCTTCGAAAACACCAGGCGGTTGGCAATTTTCCAGAAGGGCGCCGTAGGCTGGGTCCCGGTCAGAATCTCCGCTCGGTGTGCCCGTCCTACCGAGAGTGCCCAGCGGTAAATGGCGCTCTTCAGGAACCCCGCAGCTTTCACGATCACCTGTTGCCGGATCTTCTCGTATACACGCGGCACGCCGATAAAGATGTCGGGGTGTACCTCCAGCAGCGCCTGCGTCAGTTGCGTGATGTCCGGGCAATAGGCCAGCACCACTCCCCGATACATCAGCGCAAAATCGACGTGCCGGGCTGTGACATGCGAGAGGGGAAGGAAAGAGACACTGAGTTCGTCCTTGCTTCCCAGTCCGAAGCCATCGAGAGAGCAGGCAATGTTCGATGCCATATTGCCGTGCGTCAGCATCGCGCCTTTGGGTGTGCCGGTTGTGCCCGAGGTGTAAATAATCGTGGCTAGGTCATGGGGTTGGATCGATCGCGAGCCGGCGTCGAATTCCGGGTCGAAATCCGCGGGTCCTTGCAGCATCATCCGCTGCATCTGCACGGCGTGGGCGGTTTCGACCGCATTCATCACCACGATGTGCTCCACGGGAGTGTGGCTGTGAATCGTCAGCACTTTTTCAAGTTGACTTTGGCTGGAGACGACGATTGCGCGCGCTCCGGAATCGTTCAAGATGAACGCAGTTTGATCCGCCGTCTGTGTGGAATAGATTGGAACGGTGACGGCGCCGAGGGAAAGGGCTGCGAAGTCGGCGATCGTCCATTCCGGACGGTTCTCGCTGAGGATGGCAACACGATCGCCCTTGTGAACGCCCCACAACTGCAGCGTGCGGGCCACACCGGCAACGTCGCGGTAGAGTTCGGTCGAAGAGATCGGTACCCAGCCCAGAACCTGCCTCTGTAGCATGACGCAATCGCGACGGCTCTGGCAGACCGCCAGCAAAATGTCATTCAGAGTCTGAAGGCTCATCCGATCCTGCGGGATTTCCGCTAGCCATTGTACAGAGTCTCTGGGAAGAAGCCAGCGACTCACGAGGCCAGACTCGCAAAGTCAGACTCACGTTGACCGCAGTCAGGGCTGCGTGTAGGCTTTAGCGAATCCTGTAAGAGGGGTGGTTCGAATGACGCGTAAGACCTTGACGTGGGCGGTCGGTGGCTGGTTGCTGGTGGCGGCGGTTGGCCCGCAACTCAGGGCACAAGCCAAGACGCCTGAGCCCCCGAAATTGAAGGTGGGCGACGCTGCTCCCGATTTCAGACTGCAGTACTTTGACGGCACAGACCTGAAAGACGTGTCACTGAGCCAGTATCGGGGCAAGAAGAATGTGGTTGTGGCCTTCTACATTTTCGCTTTCACCGGTGGTTGAACGGCGCAGATGAAGGCCTTCCAGCAGAACCTGCAGAAGCTGGAAGCGGCCGACACCCAGGTCGTGGGTGTGAGCATGGACAGCGCGTTCGCCAACAAAGCCTTCGCCGACCAGATCGGCGTCACCTTCCCGCTGCTCAGTGACTGGGGCGGCGACGTCACGCGGAAGTATGGTGTGTACGTTGATCAATACAAAGCACCCCGGCGCATCAATTTCCTGATTGGCAAAGATGGGAAGATTCTCGAAGAGCAACTTGATCGCGACGCCATCGACCCCAAGAAGATCGTGGACGCCTGCGAACGCAAGAAAATAACCCGCTGAGCCAAATGATGCGACCAGTGGCGGAAGATCGAAACGGCCTTCGGATTGGCGGATCGCCTGTGTTGGCTGAAGCGTCGAGTGCGTGATGCAGCAATCGCGCCGCTTGGTTTGACCCTGTTCCACTTGCGCTGTTATGATTTTCATGCGGGGTGGAGCAGTCTGGTAGCTCGTTGGGCTCATAACCCAAAGGTCGGTGGTTCAAATCCACCCCCCGCAACCAAACTTTTCAAAGGGTTACGAGCATCGGATGTTTTCACCGCAGGGGCAAAAAAGGGCAATAAGCCCGCCTCCGCAGTGAAATGCGATAAAACCCTCGCTCTGGCAGCTCTTTTCACTGTGCCCTTCTTACCTCTTGCCTGAGCGCCATCTGAACAACTTTGCTGTTGGCCTCGCGTTTCGATTCCATCATGGCGTTGCCGTAGACGTTCATGGTGGTCGCGATCTGCGCGTGCCGCATTAGTTTCTGCTGGACTCCAATCGTAGTACCCACCAAATCGAGCCAAGACCGATAGGTATGCCGAAAGGTGTGCCACCCGATGTCGCCCAGAGCCAACTTGCGACCCACAGGACGAATGTAATCCTGCTGGATCGGACTGGCATGGTAGCAGCGTCCGGTCACGGGACTCGGAAAAACCCAGCCTTCTTCTGACGGTGGACATTTCCGTTTCCAGTTGAGCAAGACCGCGCCGAGGTCGGGATCGAGCGGAAGATCATCTTCGGAGTATTCCGTTTTGACCTCATCCACCACACCGTCTACCACCGCGCGAGTGACGCGCATGGTGAGTTCGGTGAAGTTGATGTCTGGCCACTGCAGAGCCAGAATTTCGCTCACCCGGAGCCCGAGGCACTGGGCGACAACCACCATCGTGCGGTACGGTTCCGTCAGAAGTTGGAGTATCGCGAAATACTGATCGACGGTCAGAATAATCGGCCTCTTCCATCGCCGACTCGATCCCGGTATTTCGACCAACCCCATCGGGTTTCGCTCCGTCCGAATTAGCTCCCAGAACATCGCTCTTTCAAAAAGGCGATGCATGAGAGCTTTGATCTTTCCTTTAGTGGTTGCGGTTAGGGTCATGTTGTTGAGCCATTCCTGAACGTACATGGGCCTCACCTGGGACACGGACACGTTCTCCCACTTTGGCATGACGTGTTTGTTCAGAATGGTCAAATAAGACTTCCTTGTGGAATGCCGTAACGGCAGGGCATCCGCAATGTACCGATTACACAAAGCGCCAAACGAAACTTGTCCGTCTGCCGCTCTTTCCGAATCTGCCTGTATACGGTGAGACTCGGCTTTCCTCCAGGCGTCGGCTTCCGTCTTGATTTCCTGGACTGTCCCAAGTAGCACCGCTACCTTCTTGCATCCTCCATCGGATTGTTTTTGACGGAATCGCCAAACCCAGACCGATGGTCCTTCAAACCTTTTCTGTTTTTCAATCCAACCGAACTGATACGTGTTTCGCCGCAAAAGAGACCTCCTCTATTCGCGGCGCAAAGAGTGTTGTGAGAGTACCGCAGAGTGCGCCCAATCGTCCAGATCGGAAAAACGGAATCGCCAACGGTTGCCAATGCGAAATCCAGGGAGACGACCGCTGCGGGCCAATCGCTTCACCGTCGCCGGGTGAATACGTAGAAACCGTCCTGCCTCTTCGCTGTCGAGCAACGACTCAAGATGAACGTGACCTGACCGGGGAAATTTGTACCAAGTGGAATGAGAGAGAATCCACTTGGAGGAAACACGGGTCATGCCCATCCAGAGGTACAAGCCAGAGCAAATCGTGACGATGCTGCGACAGAT
>Ga0075021_10001408_pt1 | contig 12324 bp, 7 predicted proteins | sample ColStrG_CSR_2012_FD_72749 | JGI IMG/M metagenome (GOLD analysis project Ga0075021, IMG submission 72749) | Freshwater sediment microbial communities in response to fracking from Pennsylvania, USA - Cold Stream Run_MetaG_CSR_2012 | ecosystem: Environmental > Aquatic > Freshwater > Creek >...
TCCCCGATGCCGATTCGAGGTGCCCGATGTTGGTCTTCACCGATCCGATCAGCAGCGGCCGGTCCGCGTCACGGCCGGCGCCGTAGACGGCCGCGGCGGCCTGGACCTCGATCGGATCACCAAGCGAGGTGCCCGTCCCGTGCGCCTCCAGGTAATCGACGTCCCGACCGGCAACACCGGCACGAGCCAGCGCCAGGGCGATAAGCCGTTGCTGTGCACCCCCATTGGGCACCGTCAAACCACTGGAAGCGCCGTCCTGATTGACCGCGCTGCCCCGGATGACCGCGCGAATCCGATCGCCGTCGCGCAGCGCATCGCTCAGCGTCTTGAGCACCAGCACTCCGCATCCTTCACTGCGCACATAACCGTCCGCGGCGGCGTCGAAGGTCTTGCATCGGCCATCGGGGCAAAGCATCCTGGCTCGCGAGGTGGCAAGAAAGATTCCCGGGCTTGCCAAGACGTTCACCCCACCGGCCAGCGCCAAATCGCAGTCACCGGAATGCAATGCCTGACAGGCCTGATGGATGGCCACCAGCGACGAACTGCACGCGGTATCCACCGCCACCGCCGGTCCTTCCAGTCCGAGCGCGAAGGCAACCCGACCCGCGATAACGCTAGTTGCGTTTCCCGTGCCGAATTGAGCTTCGATGCTCTCGAAAGAGCTGCTGGACAACACATGCGAATACTCGTTGGAGCCCACGCCCACGTACACGCCGCTCCTGCTACCGCGCAACGCCGCAGGCGAATACCCGGCACGTTCCAGGCCCTCCCACGCAACTTCCAGCATCAGCCGCTGCTGCGGATCCATCCACACGGCCTCGCGTGGGGAAATTCCGAAGAACTCGGGATCGAATCCGGCGATTCCGTCGAGGAATCCGCCGTAGCGGGTGTAGATCTTGCCCGGTGCGTCTGGATCCGGGTCGTAATACTCGTCGATGTCGAAGCGGTCATCGGGGATCTCGCGGATCCCATCGACACCGCCGGACAGCATCTCCCAATAAGCCTCGGGATCGGGCGCGCCCGGGAAACGACATGCCATGCCGACGATCGCGATCGGCTCATCCGTGCGCACCGTCGTTACTGACGCAGGCGGGGTCGGCGCCGGTGCGCTGAGACCGAGGACGTCACTGAGCAGGTATTCCGCGACCTCACTGAGGTATGGATGATCCATCGCGAGGGTCACCGGCAGCTCCCTGCCGAACCCCCGCTCGATCTTGCGATGCAGCTGGACGGCCATCAGCGAATCAATGCCGAGATCGAAGAATCCAATGTCATCACGGATTTCGGCGCGGTCGATCTTCGTCACATCCGCCACGGTGTTGCGCAGGTAATCCAGGACCAGCACCTTGCGCTGCTGGATGGGGGCAGCCTTGAGCTCGTCGATCAACGGCGTCGTCACGCCCGCTATCGCTCCCGTCGCAGTCTCCGGCACCTCACGCTCCATATGCGCCAGGAAGGACCGCTTGCGCTGCAGGTTGTGCAACGGCAAGAACCGGGCCCAGTCGACTCTGGCCAGGATCCCGTGCGGTGCAGATGCGGCGATGAGCTCGGCCATCCCTTCCAGCCCTTCAGCTGGCGAGAGCGTCCGTACTCCGAGCACAGCGAATGACTCCCTCGACTCACGATCGCCCATACCTGCCGGCCAGAGGCCGAGGGCGACGGTGGTGCCGGGGATGCCCTGCTGACGCTGCCACCAGGCCAATCCGTCGAGGAACGCATTGGCCGCGGCGTAGAAGATCCCGTCCCTGCCGGGCCACATCGCACCGATCGATGAGGTGCTGAGGAAGAAGTCGAGCTGTAGGTCAACTGCTGCTTGACTCAGATACCAGCCGCCCCAGACTTTTCCCGCGAAGGCACGGTCCAAACCGGCGTCATCCAGATTGAGCAGCGGCGCGGAAGCGAACTCGCCCGCCGCGTGCACGATACCCGCTAGCGGCGGTAATTCGGTACGCACGGTGGAAAGCACGCGAGTGACGTCGTCCCGATCGCCGACATCTGCAGCGAGAACCCGGATCTGGCGCCGGTACTGGTCGCGTATCGCGTCGATGCGAAGCTGCGCAGCAGCACTTGGGCTCCGTCGTCCGGTCAACACGAGGTGCCCAGCACCGTGGGCGGCAAGGTACTCGGCAATGTCGAGTCCAACCGTACCTAGTCCTCCGGTCACGAGATATGTTGCATCACTGCGAAGTTCAAGTTGGACGGCCGTCGGCTGTGCTGTGCGCCGGGACAGCCGAGGAACGTATACCAGGTGATCTCGCAGGGCGATCTGTTCTTCGATCGCTGGTCCTGCCAGGATGTGGGCGATCAATCCGGACCACTCGTCGCCACCGCCCGCGGGCAGATCCGCCAGCCCACCCCAAAGTTGGGGAACATAGGACGACGCAGTGTGACCCAAACCCCAGAGGCACGACTGCGAAGGTGACACGGTATCCTGTCCCGTAATACGTTGTGCACCACGGGTTATCAGCCATATATTTAGGTCCAGTTCGGATGCGGCAGCGGCTCGAATGAACCGCTGTGTTCCGCCGAATACTCGGTGCTGCAGCCGGTCCAGCGATCGGGTCGACACTGCACCGCCTGGGTCGAGGCCCGCGAGATGCAGGACACGTAACGCGGATTCCTCTGCTGCGGCGGCACGTAGCTCGGCTTGGAGTCGTTCTTCGTCGGCGTCCGATTCCGGCAAACCCAGGATCCGGTGCCGGTGGCCGTGTGCCGTGAGCACATCGAGAAGTGGGCCGACGGTGTCAGCATCGTCGGCAACGAGGATCCAGGTAACCCCGCCGCCAGAATTCGGACCCGAGAGCGGGGTCGCCAGCTTCTCCCATCGGATCTCGTATCGGGCGTCTGCTATGGACTGAACGCTGCGCTGTTGGTTATGTTGGGCGGCAAGGCGTTTCAGCATGTCCACGGCCTTGCCATTGTCCTGCGGATCGCCGACCAACGTGGCGAGTTCCTCGACTCGGCCCTCCTCTAGCAGTCGGACCGTCTCGGTGCGCGTGGCATCGGTCGCGACGTTGTAGGTGTTGCTCTCTGCATACCAGTACGGGCGATGTTGGAATGGGTAGGTGGGCAGGTCGACCTTGCGGCCCCTGCTGTGCTGATGTGCGGCGAAGTCGGGGCGATGGCCGGCGATGTAGAGCAAAGCGAAGGCCTCGCTGATCTGGCGACGGTCGGCCCCTTTGCGGCGCAGGGACGCGATGGCCTCCGGTCTGGTCTCAGGGTCGGGCCACGCTCGCAGGGCGGCGGCTGTGAGCACCGGGTGCGGGCCGACCTCCAGTAGCGTCCCGCAGCCGAGCTCGGCGAGCGTGCGCACACTCTTGGCGAAATCGACAGGCTGCCGCGCATGTCGGCGCCAGTATTGGCTGTCCAGGTCCACGTTCTTTGCTACGGTCCCGCCGGTGCGGTTACACACCAATGTCCTTAGCGGAGAGCCGAGTTCGAAGCGGCCCAGGTACGCCTCGAACTCGTCGAGGATGGGATCGAGCAAAGCGGAATGGAAGGCATGGCTGGTGTCCAGCCAGTCGCACCGGACATCCTTGGCCGCTAGTTCGGTTACCGCCCGCTCCAGATCTTCCGCGGGGCCGGAAAGCACGGTGTTGGCACCGTTGTAGGCCGCCACGGATAGCCGCGGGTACTCGTCGGTGCAGCTTTCGACCCGGTCGGCGGCGGCGAACGCGGCGACCATCCGACCGCCGGGCGGCAGGCTGCCGAACAGCCGGCCGCGCTCGCCCATCAATAGCGCTCCGTCCTCGAGGCTGAACACACCCGCGACGCAGGCAGCAGAGTATTGACCGACGCTGTGGCCCAGCACCACATCCGGCTCGATGCCCCATGACTGCCAGAGCCGGGCCAGGCCCATCTCCACCGCGAACAGGGCGGGCTGGGCATACGAGGTGTGCCGCAAAGTTTCATCATCGCCGTCGAAAATTACGTCCAGCATCGGCTTTTCGAGAATGTCGGCGACTGCGCTGGCACACCGGATCACCGTATCCCGGAACACGGGCTCGGTGTCGAACAACCCTCGGGCCATGCCGACGTACTGGCTTCCCTGACCTGGGAACAGCCAGGCTGTCTTCGGCGGGTCACCACATTCTCCACGCACCAAACCCGGTGCCGGGCGATCGTCGGCGAGTGCACCGAGTAACTCAGCGGCGGATGCAACCGAATTCACTACCAATGCGGCTCGGTGCCCGAAGTGGGATCGCCCCGCCCCCGCGGTCAAGCACACATCGGAGAGGGCGGTGTCGGGATGCGCGGCCAACCAGTCGCGGTATCGGTGAGCCATCTGCACCAAGGCGGCCGGCGTGCGCGCCGACAGGGGCAAAACGCTGAAGCGTCCGTCCTCAGGCTGCTCAAGCGGTGTCGCGGTATCCCGGTCCGCCGCCGGCGGTGCTTCTTCGACAATGAGGTGTGCGTTGGTCCCGGTGAATCCGAACGAACTGATCCCCGCGATACGGGGCCGGCCGCTGCGCTCCCACGGGACGGCTTCTGCCACGACCCGCACCGGAAGCTGGTCCCACGGAATGTGCGGCGACGGATTATGGAAATTCAGGTGTTTCGGCAGTAGCTGGTGTTCTAGGGACAGGATGACCTTGATCAGGCCGGCGATGCCCGCGCCCGCTTCCAGATGCCCGATGTTCGTCTTCGCCGACCCGATCAACAGCGGTCGGCCGGTGTCGCGTCCGGCACCGAATGCCGCACCGGCGGCTTGGATTTCGATCGGGTCGCCGAGCGATGTCCCGGTCCCGTGGGCCTCCAGGTAATCGATGTCGCAGGCGGCCACACCGGCGTGCTGCAGCGCCTCTGCTATTACCCGATGTTGGGCAATGCCGTTCGGTACCGTCAGGCCACCGGATGCGCCGTCCTGGTTCACCGCGCTGCCCCGGACTACGGCCCGGATTCGGTCGCCGTCGCGGATCGCATCCTCAAGGCGCTTGATCACGACGACGCCGCAGCCCTCGCCGCGCACATAGCCATCGGCGGCCGCGTCGAAAGTCTTGCACCGGCCGTCGGGCGCGAGCATGTGCGCCCGGGAGAAATTGATCATCGTCGCCGGACTGATCAACAGGTTCACGCCACCGGCCAGCGCGAGGTCACAGTCCCCGAATCGCAGTGCCTGGCACGCCTGGTGCACGGCCACCAGCGACGAGCTACACGCGGTGTCGACCGAGACGGCCGCACCCTGCAGGCCCAGTCGGTAACTGATGCGCCCCGCTGCCGCGGCGGGCGAGGTGCCAGTCGCCATATAGACCTCGATGGCATCGAAGCTCAGCGCGTCGGTCAGCGCGCACAGGTAATCCTGCGTCGAGATGCCGATGAATACACCGGTCTTGCTGCCCGCCAACGACGACGGCGCGGTACCGGAATGCTCCACCGCCTGCCATGCCGTCTCCAGCAACAGTCGATGCTGCGGATCCATGAATACGGCCTCACGCGTCGACACCCCGAAAAACGGTGCGTCAAAACCATCTATGTCCTCGATGAGCCCGGCGCGGCGGGTCGCGAACTTTCCCGGCGCGTCCGGATCCGGGTCGTAGTACACGTCGAGATCCCATCGATCGGCGGGAATCTCCGAGACCGCATCGCGCCCCTGTCGCAGTACCTCCCAGAATTCGTCCGTATCGGCGGCACCCGGAAACCGAGCGGCATAGCCGACTATCGCAAATCTCGATGCCCGCTCCATCAGATCTTTGACCGTTGTCATGGGGTTGTCCTCTCTGCCTCGGCCGGCGAAGATTCGATGGCCGCGGTCCGGCCTTTCGGCGCCGGGGCCGTGGTAGCCGGGAACCAGTAGGCGCGGCGTTGGAATGGGTAAGTGGGCAGGGCGAGCGACCGGTACGGTCTGGGGCGGCGGGCGGCGAAGTCGAGCCGGTGCCCGGTGGTGTACGCGGTGGCCAGCGCCTCGGTGTCGATCTGTTCCGCGGCAGACGCATCTCCGCCGGAACAGCCAAGCTGGCCGGTGTCGTGGCCCAGCTTCGTGCCGGGAATCAGATCGGCCGGTGACGCGACCGTCGGATGATGGAGCATCGACGTGGCGGGGAAGGTGTGATCAAATGCGGCGGGCAGGACATTCACTATTTCCACGGCTTTCAGCGAGTCGATGCCCCAGTCGGTGAGCGATGTTCGCCTGGTGAGGCTGGTGAGCGATAGCTCCGACTGCAACCAGTCCACCAGCTGCCGTTCCACAACCCCTGGCCTACCCGACGACTCGGTGACAACTGCCATTCGTGCAGGATGGGCAGCTTTGCTCCGCCGAGCTCGTTCCGGCAACTGGCCCGCTGTACCTTGCCGCTCGACGCCTTGGGCAGACCGCTGGGGCGCAGCAGGATAACGCGCTGCAACGCCAGCTAGTGTTCCCTGGCCACCGCGCGCCGGATCGGATCGACCACCTCATCGCATGCGATCTATTCCGCACAGTCGCGCCGGATCTCATGTACCGCAACGAGATCTACCCGCCCCGATACGTCACCGCGCCAGGTGATGGGCCTGCACTCGAAGACTCTTCATCCGCCATCTCGACACTCCTGCCCAGACCAACTGGTCCACCGCCAGTCAACCGTAACTGATGGGTGTGAGTTCGTGGTGGCGAAAGTGTTAGCTGGTGCCAGGAAACCTACGCTTGCTGGCGCGGTTGCGCAGCAGAATCCGCTGCCGGCCGCCAGTAATTAGGACAGCGTTGGTTTTGCGGGGAGAGTACTTTGCCGCGCCGGTCCCGGGCAAATGTCGCCAGGTGTGGCTGCCGGCCTGCGTCCCGCGCCCGGCCGGTCGGCGTTCATCGCCACCAACACCCGCTCCAACCGCTCTATGAGCGCCTCGATGTGGGACTTCATCGACATCTTCCCCAAATACTTCCCGCCCACCGCTACTCCGCCGGAAGGGCTGAGTCTGGCTGTAGCGACGTGTCAAATGATTCGGCACGGGGAGACTGCGGTCGACATGGACCACAACCTGCAATCGGTGCTTGGCCCACTTAGCGACAGGGAGCCGGCGCATCCACTTCGTCCCTGGTGGGCGGGCCGCCTACAGCGCCCCGCCCACTGGCTCAGGGCATCCCCAGCCCGTGGTCGCGGTGAGCGAGAAGTCTCTCAGAGCGCTCGAAAGGTCTCGTCGCAAGTCGTCATTCGAGTTGGGACGGCCCGGCTGATACGCAAGGACCGAGACGAAGACCTGTCGGTGCACTCTTCCCGAGAACAAAGTCAGCAGCCCGCCGGCCCGGCGCATGATCGTCTCGGTCGCCCCCCGGGCGAGACTCCTTATGGCGAACTGGTCGGCGTCTGTGCCGTCTGGGCGGTAGGCGGCCGGGTTGACCACACCGAGGTTGGACGAGTCCACCCTGGTGTCACTGCCGGAGACGACCCTGACCATTCGCCTGACGAGCCACTGCGGCACCAGAGGAACGAGGGGCAGCAGTGTCGACTGCTCGTCGGGGACGTCTGGACGGCGGATCAGCGCTTGCTTTGTTGCGGCCCGGATCTCGCGCAGGTCCGTCCTAGCGGCCGCAGGGTCGACCGTGATGTTGACATTCACGACGGCGTTGGCGCGGATATCGCCGGCGGTGCGCTCGTTGACCGGCATCGTCAAGGTAACCGAGCCGTCTGCGGTGACCCGTCCGATTTTCTGGGCGAGTCGGGCAGCCAATCCCGCGAGTAGCGTGTTGCTGGTCCCTCCGAGCGAGTGTGCACGGGCGTCCCACTCGTCCGCATCGACGAAGATCGTTGCCGCGGGGAGCGTGAAGGGTTCATCGGCTCCGGCGGGGCGGATCGGTGGCTTAGAAACGGGGGGCGTGGCGGATACGGCACGGCCGCGGGTACGCAGGCCCAACCGTGCTGCGGTGACGAGGGCGCGGCCGATACCGGGGATGTCGCGGGCGGTTTGGCGGGCGTCCTCGCGCAGCGCCCGCCACCGCGGGCGCGACCCGGCAGCAGGCCAGTTGATCGGGTTGTGGCGCCCGGTTGCCGCGTCCGCAAACGCCTCGCACAGCCCGACGCCGTCGGTGAGGCAATGTGAGACGACCAAGCTCACCCCCGCGCCGCCTTCGTTGAATGGCAACACCGCAAGGCGCCATTCGGGTCCGTGTTCGGCATCCAGGGCGGCAGCGGCCTGGACGTTCAGCCAGGCATCGAATTCTTCACGCGGCCGAGGCGTCGCGACGATCTCGAGGCCGGGCTTACCGCTGGGCGAGACCCAGCGATGGCGGCCGAACGGCAGGGGTGAGCGTTCGATGCGGCGGGATAACCGTCCCCGTTGAAGATGGTGATGGAACCTCTGCAGGCCGTCGATATCGATGGTGCGGTTATACACCCACACGCCCTGCATTAGGGCGGTGGCTCCCATCGCTCGCTCGCCGAGAAAGTAGATCTGGTCGGACAGACCGAGTACGTTGCTCATTTTCCTAAGGTCCTTTGCGAGGTGTCAACGTTCACGGCTTCGCCAGCACGCGCCTGCATGCATGGAGGGTACGCAGATCCGGCGGCGAACTAGGCGTTTCGTTGAAGTAACTCAACAAAGGACAAGGCTGCTTCAGCGTCTCCGGGAATCGCGCCAGTGAGTCCGAAGACTTACCTCCGACGTTGGACTGCCCTCGCGCCAATGGCTTTCAATGGCTGGGCACATTTTGGGCACACTCGGTGTCCACGGAGGTCAATTCTGGTGAGTCACATTTAATGTCATTTCGCAGCTCAGCGCCGGTTCGGGGAAGAGACCAGCGCCCCGAAACTGGTTCGATTCCCGGCAGCTCCACAACAGAAGGGCCGAAGATCAGGCTCGTGTCGAGGTCACGGACCTGTCGGCAGCGGTTCCACGCGCGGGCGTCCCTGCGCTGCATCCGAAATTGATGGCGCCAATGCGGCAGTGACAATCCAAGGCGAGCAGGTGGTTCGAGTCCACCGAGAAATCGTCGCGGTTGACCACGAGTCTTGGGGATAGCGCCTTGGATATCCGCTCTGAACTGCGCAAACGGTCCTGTCGGCCGGTGGCGACCGCCTCCTAATTCCGGTACCGAATGGAGCACTGAGGCGCACATGCTTGGGTCAAACGGCTCTATTTGGGGATGAGGGTGAGGCGGAACCTGATGCCTACAGCCCAGCGCAGGAGCCCGAAGCCAGGCGACTGCCTTCACGGAACAAATGAGTCATGACCACTGAGATTCCCAACCAAGTCGCAGGGCCCGGAGCGGTTTTGCGCACCAAATCGGTGGGACTGCCGGTGTTCAGCCGAGCCGTCGCGCAACCGCTCCGAGGCGTCGGGGGATTGTTCCTGATGTCGGCCGACGCGGTGAGGTTCCTCTTTCGGCGGCCCTTTCAAGCGCGAGAGTTTCTGGAGCAGTCCTGGTTTGTCGCGCGCGTCGCACTGGTGCCCACGCTGTTAGTGGCGATCCCGTTCACGGTTCTGGTCAGCTTCACCCTCAACATTCTGCTGCGCGAACTTGGCGCAGCCGACTTGAGTGGTGCGGGGGCGGCCTTCGGTGCGGTGACGCAGATCGGCCCGCTCGTGACCGTGTTGATCGTGGCGGGAGCCGGCGCCACATCGATGTGTGCAGATCTGGGTTCGCGCACTATTCGTGACGAGATCGACGCACTGGAGGTCTTGGGAATCAACCCCGTTCAGCGGTTGGTTGCGCCGCGTATGCTCGCGTCGGGTTTGGTCGCCCTGCTATTGAACAGCCTTGTCTGCATAATCGGCATTCTGGGCGGCTATGTCTTCTCGGTGTTTGTCCAGGACGTCAACCCCGGTTCGTTCGCCGCCGGCATCACGGTGCTCACCGGAATCCCAGAGTTGCTCATTTCAGGGGTCAAGGCGGCCCTGTTCGGCCTGATCGCCGGCCTGGTTGCGTGTTATCGGGGACTGATGATCACGGGACGCGGCGCACAGGCCGTGGGTAACGCCGTCAACGAGACGGTCGTCTTCGCCTTCATGTCGCTGTTCGTTATCAACGTAGTCGGCACCGCAATCGGCATCCAAATGACGGCCAAGTGACGGAAGGACTGCCGTGACGCTGCAAGCCCTCAATCCTCGGGTATTCCGTGAACTCGAACGGCCAATCACCACCCTAGGCCGAATCGGTGACCAGACAATGTTTTACGGCAAGGCGCTCGCCGGCGTGCCGTACGCGGTGAGGTACTACACACGTGACATCGTTCGCCTCACCGCCCAGATCAGCATGGGCGCTGGTACTTTGGCGATGATCGGTGGAACCCTGGTAATCATCGGGTTTTTGACCCTGGCTACGGGCGGCACGCTGGCGGTCCAAGGCTACAGTTCCCTGGGCAATATCGGCATCGAGGCGTTGACAGGATTCTTGGCTGCGTTCATCAACGTTCGCATCACTGCTCCGATCGTCGCCGGGATCGGCTTGGCGGCCACGTTTGGCGCCGGCGTGACGGCGCAGCTGGGCGCCATGCGAAGCAACCAAGAGATTGATGCGCTGGAAGCCATGGCCATTCGGCCGATTTCCTTCTTGGTCAGCACCAGGATCGTCGCCGGGATGATCGCGATCACGCCGTTGTACTCCATCGCCGTCATCCTTTCGTTTCTCGCGAGCCGCTTCACTACCGTGTTCCTTCTAGGCCAGTCATCAGGGCTATACGACCACTACTTTTCGACGTTCCTGAGCCCAACCGACTTGTTGTCGTCGTTTCTTCAGGCCATCCTGATGGCTCTCGCAATCCTTTTCATACATACGTACTTCGGCTATACCGCCACAGGTGGACCGGCCGGTGTCGGTCTTGCGACAGGCCGCGCGGTGCGCGCATCGCTCATCGTGGTCGTGTCGATCACGCTGCTCGTCTCGCTGGCGGTCTACGGCACAAGCGGCAACTTCAACTTGTCCGGATAGGAGGAAGGGCATGAGCAGCAAGGAGTTTGATCATCGAAGCGCTTGGGCCTCAAGCGCATACGGTTGGAGATACTGACTCAGGTGCTGGAGCCGATCCACATCGGCGCCCAGTTCGGCGATGACCCCGACGTCGACCACGTCGACGCCCACGTCCGCTCCGTAATGCAGAGCGCTCTCGACCGACTGGGCCGCCAGCGCCGGTTCCCGGTGTTGGGCTGATCACTTGTCCGGGCAACATCGACCCTGGCATCCGATGGTCAGCGGCGGCCCTTTGTCGACCGTGGACTCGATCAAAGTTGACCGCGGCGTGCAACCGCGTCGCGAGATGCGAAACGTCGATACCAGGCAGCGTGTGGAGGAGCGGACGACACTGAGGAATTCGCCCGGCCCCGTGTTGACGGCGTCAACACCTTTCGCGTATCCGCAGGTCGTTTCACGTTGTTTCGCGTGTTTTCGCGTCGTCAAATCCAGTGTTTTCGCAGCTCACGCCATTTTATGCGCCTGGTTCGATTCCCGGCAGCTCCACGAAAAAGGCACTGGTCAGAGCCACAAACTCTGGCCAGTTTTCTTTTTCTCAACACGATCCGACCCCGCCGACAGTGGGCGCTGCCGTTCATCGGGTGTGTGCCGTTCATCGGGCACGGTATGCATCCGCGCGGCTGAACACGCCGATTACGGTGACTTGCCGCAGCTCGTCATCGATTCGGTAAATCACGCGGTAGGTACCGCGACGTGCGCTGTAGCGATCGAGCAACGGTGGTCGGAGCTGTTTGCCAACTCGGTGGGGATTGACGAGCAGCGGACCGACGATGAACTCGTAGGCCGCAAACGCCACCGATTCGGGAAGTTGTTCGGCTAGTTGCTTTTTCGCGGTCGGCGCGATTATGAGCGTGTATTGCTGGTCGGTCACGTCCTAGCTTGGCGTGCTTGCATCGCTGCGGCAAGGCTCTCCTGGTTCTCCCCTTCCCCGCGGGCTAGCTCAGCATCGGCCTCGCCAAGGGCGCGGAGCGCTGCTGGGTCCGACAGCACCGCTATGGTTTCCTCGAGTGACTCCAGGTCATCGACGGCGAGAAGGACCGCCGCGGGACGTCCGTGCACCGTGACTGTGATCCGCTCGTGCTGTTCGCCGACGCGGGCTACTAATTCCGACAGATGCGCTTTTGCCTCTGCGAGTGAGCTGACTTCAGACATAGTCATAAGTATGACCAGATTCTGTCCGGCCGTCCAGGTGTTTCGCGGGCACTTTTCGTGATGCTTGTCGGGTTCTTCACACCCACAGCCCTGAGACCTACAGTTGTTGCCATGAGGCAAATCCTGCCGCGGGCAGTTGTGCTTCTGGGATCGTGGGCGATCGGACTACTGGTGGCGGCGTGGGTTGTTCCCGGAGTTTCGTTGTCGGTGTCGGGGTTCATCGTCGCCGCAGTGGTGTTCTCGGTAGCACAGGCGATCCTGTCCCTGTTGATCTTGAAGTTGCCCCATGGGTATGCGTC
>Ga0075021_10001409_pt1 | contig 12323 bp, 6 predicted proteins | sample ColStrG_CSR_2012_FD_72749 | JGI IMG/M metagenome (GOLD analysis project Ga0075021, IMG submission 72749) | Freshwater sediment microbial communities in response to fracking from Pennsylvania, USA - Cold Stream Run_MetaG_CSR_2012 | ecosystem: Environmental > Aquatic > Freshwater > Creek >...
CTGAGCAGATTAGTAGGCGCTCGGCTACACTTGCCGTATCATGACCAAAATCGCCTTTATCGGCGCAGGCAGCCTTGGCTTTACACGCGGGCTGGTGCGCGACCTGCTGACATTTCCACTGCTCGAGGATGCCACGATCACCCTGATGGACATCGATCAGGAGCGGCTTGATTTTGCGACCAAAGCGTCGCAACGCATCATCGAGCTGGGGAAGTATCCGGCCAAACTCGAAGCGACCCAGGATCGCGCCAAGGCGCTCGCGGGTGCGGACGCGGTCGTCGTCACCATCCTTGCCAGCCCGCTTGACGTCTGGCGGCATGATATCGAGATTCCAAAAGCCTATGGTGTCGACACCAACATCGGAGATACCCGGGGGCCATCGGGTGTATTCCGCGCCCTGCGCACCATCCCGGTCATGATCGACATCATTAAAGACATGGAGAAATATTGTCCAGATGCGGTCATGCTGAACTACACCAACCCAATGGTGATGCTGTGCCGGGCCATGCAACGCTCGAGCACCATTCCGCTGGTGGGTTTATGCCACAGTGTGCAGGGCACAGCCGAAATGCTGGCCGGATGGATCGGCGCGCCGATGAACGAGATTACCTATACCTGTGCTGGGATCAACCACCAAGCTTGGTATCTCAACTTTGACTGGAATGGCAAAGACGCCTATCCCCGCATCCGTGAGGCCGTGTGCAAACCAGAGATTTACCAAAAAGAACTGGTGCGCAACGAAATGTTCATGAACCTCGACTATTACGTCACCGAGTCGAGCGGGCACAACAGTGAATACAACGCCTGGTTCCGCAAACGGCCCGACTTGATCGAGAAGTATTGCATCCATGGCACTAACTGGAATCCGGGCGAGTATGCCTACATCATCACGTCCTACGAGGAACGTGACAGCAATTGGCGCGACGATGCCAAACAATGGCTGGCGAAGGACGCGCCGATCAACCTCAAGCGTGGTCATGAGTATGCGGCCTATATCCTCAACGCGCTCAAAGGGGGTGAGACCTTTTCATTCAACGGCAATGTGCGGAATACGGATCTGATCACCAACCTGCCGAGTGATGCCTGTGTCGAGGTGCCAGTCTACGTTGATCGCAACGGCTTCCGGCCAGTCCACGTCGGCGCATTGCCCTCGCAGTTGCTCGCGCTCAACCACACCAATGTCATGCTCGAGGAGATGGCCGTGGAGGGCTGTCTGACGGGTAACCCACGTCTGGTGTTTCAGGCGATCCTGCACGATCCGTTGACTGCGGCCGTATGCTCAATGGCCGAGATCAAGAGCATGGTCAGCCAGATGTTTCAGAAGAACGCACCCTATCTGCCCACATTTAAGCACGTGACGGTGTAAACCCCCGAGTCGCTTGTAAGACCGACCCATCACCCATCCTGGGCAGCCCATAGGTCCTGGATCGGTCTTCAGACCCGAGCGGCACATCGGCACGCTGAGAACGCACAACTGACCTCTGGCCGCCGGTATCCCGCGTTCTCAGCGTGCATCCCCGGCCCACGACATGCATTGTGGACTCGTTCCACTGCACGTGATCGTCTCGTTATCGGGCCACTAGGCCAACGGCAGTTGCCGGAACACCGGTCAGCTCTTGGACGGGCCACAGTGTGCCATTCTCGTCCAAGCGTAAAACGGTGATTGAATGTGCGCCCGAGTTGAGCGTGTAAAGGAACTTTCCGTTGTCGCTGAAGTCGGCATCGGTCGGTTTTGCACCGGTAGTCGCTGATATGCCGTTTGGCGTCAGCAAACTGAGGCTGCCGTCATGGCTTAACCGGTAGCCCGACACAGTGGCTGAACCAGTGTTGGTCGTGTAAACGAATTTGCCATTCTTGCTGATGACGACCCAGCACGCCGCGGTCTGTTTCGTCGGCATCGAAGCGCTGACCACACTAAGTTGCCCGTCTTCCAAGTTATATGAACTGGTTGCCGAAGCGTTGGCCGCGCCGCCAAAGGCTTCTGACACGAGGACGCGATCGCGTTTGTCAATGGCAAAGCCAAAGGGCGTTTGACCACTAGAGGCGAAAACGTGCCCTGCAGCGGCAACACCATCGTTCACTGGATACACCAAAATCTGATTGCTTGCCTTCTCCGTCACGACCAATGCATCCCCGGTGTGATTGAATTGCACTTGTGCCGGGCCAGGCGCGCTGCCAACACCATTGTTGCTTAACGGTTGCGTCGAGCCAGCGATGGGCGATAGGCCCTCATCGTTTATATTGAAACCAGTGATGTTGCCCGCCCCACCTGTGTTGAGCACATACAGCATGTCGTCACGTGCGGTCAGGCTAATGGGCTGTAAGCCGCCTGATGATACTTTGCCGACAAGATGCACCGAGTGTCCCTTCATGGCAAATGCCGACACCTCGTTGCTGCCAGCGTTGACGGCAAACAGCCAGTGTCCATCACTGCTCGCTACGACCGCGCCCTGTGAGCCCAGGCCTACGCCTGTGCCGGCCCCACCCGTTAACACGACATCACCTGGGCTAAGCTTACCGTCTGCATTGCGCCAGTAGATAGCGATGGCGTTGCCTGCTACCGCGTTTGTCTCGACAAATACGGCAGCGGTCCTACCACGATCGTCTTCATTGTGTGGTGCTGTGCGCGGTGCTGCCGTCGCCATGTTTGTATGGGACAGCATGGCTGTCGCCAAAGCAGCACCTGTCATCAGGCAGGCGCCACGGCGCCGCCAGACTAAAGACACGTTCATCAGTCGCCTCCTAAATTGGGGTATGTTGAAGTTGAAATTCAAGAAACGCTGCACGACATCGCCATGCAGCCGCAACTAACTGCCACTGAGTGCGCACATTAAGGCAGACCCCAAGAGCGTAACGAGGGATGGTGACGACTGTCTTGCGTAGGTATTACAGCGATGTTACAAAATTCGGCGCTAGACTCACGTCGCAGACTCACGTCGCAGACTCACGTCGCAGACTCACGTCGCAGACTCACGCGCGGGAATTTGTGTCGTAACGGTGCTTGGACACAGATCACACGGTCATGTGGCCATAAGGTGACTCGAGCGGATGCGCAATTCATAGCTTCGACCGGAGTTGAAGGCGCTACCTTCTTCAGACCAGTGTGGGCCCAAGATAACTTGTCAAAATCGAGCCGCGCCCACGCCGAGTGGGTGGTTATTTGCGGGCAGGTCGTGGCATATCACGCTTGCAGGAGTAGCGATTGAGTCGTTCTTTTTAGGGGATGATATGACGACGTGTGTATCATGGGAACAGGCAGCCAACCAGCAGTCAACCGATATCGTGCCGATTCCATGTGCTTCACCTATGGATATAGTGCAGTCGTCGCGTGCAGCCGTCGCGTGGCATATGGATGGATAGCACTACACGCTTAGGGGCGCCTTGTGGCGGGCTGCGGGCTGGCGGGCAGATTGACTGAGCGGTGCGCGCAACTTGCACAGCACCGCTCGTTATCGTTCGTTTTCTAAGAAACTACACTCTTCCCTCTGTGCTGTAGCGCACCGCCGCATCACGTCAAGTGATGCACTGGGGCAAGTGCATACACCGGCGTGGGTATGCCTTCCATGCGGGCCTTGAGTTGAAGTGACAGAAACTGTGAGTAATGCCGCGATTGGTGCAGATTGCCGCCGTGGAACCACAGCCCAGGCTGCCGGGTTGGCTTCCACATATTGCGTAGTTCACCTTCCCACGGGCCGGGGTCCTTGGTGGTATTGGACCCCAACCCCCAACACTTGCCAACCCGGTCAGCGACTTCCTGCGAAATCAGCTTTGCGGCCCAACCATTCATTGAGCCATAGCCGGTGGCATATACGATCACATCGGCTGGCAATTCGCTGCCGTCGCTGAGCACAACCGAGTGCGGGTTGATCTTAACAATATGGACGCCGCTCTTCAGCTTGATCTTGCCATCGGCCACCAGCTCAGCCGCGCCAACATCGATGTAGTAGCCGGAGCCACGCCGCAGGTATTTCATGAACAGGCCCGAACCGTCGTCGCCAAAGTCGAGCATGAAGCCAGCTTTTTTGAGGCGATCATATAGGTCTGCGTCACGCCGTGCCATCTCCTCGTAGACCGGAATGTGGAATGTGTGCATGATGTGGTATGGGACCGAAGCAAAGATCAAGTCGGCTTTGTCGGTGGTAATCCCATCCTTCAGCGCTTTCTCCGAATACAGACCACCAAGGGCCAGATCCATCAGCGTGTCCGATTTGGCGATGTGGGTGGATGTACGCTGTAGCATCGTGACGTCGGCACCGTGCTCCCAGAGCGCTCCACAAATGTCATGGGCCGAGTTGTTGCTGCCCACAACGATGCATTTCTTGCCCGTGTATTTTTCGGGGCCAGGGTGTTTGCTGCTGTGGTGCTGTTCTCCCAGGAATGTGTCTGCACCTTCGATCTGGGGCACATTGGGCACGCTCGACATGCCCGTTGCCAGCACCAATTGCTTGGGATGCAAGGTGATCTCTTGTCCATCGCGATGAATCACCACGGCCCACTCACCCTTGGCCTCATCATATTTGGCACTCTTGCATTCGGTTGAACCCCAATAATTGAGTTCCATCACCTTGGTATACATCTCCAGCCAGTCGCCAACCTTGTCCTTGGGCGAGAATATCGGCCAGTCATCTGGGAAGGGTAGATAAGGCATGTGGTCATACCACACTGGATCATGCAGGCACAGCGACTTGTAGCGTTTGCGCCATGAATCGCCCGGCCGCTCGTTCTTGTCGATGATCAAGGTTGGCACTCCTAGGCGTTTTAGGCGGGCCCCCAGCCCAATGCCACCTTGCCCGCCGCCGATAATTAGGCAGTAGGGTTGGGTCGTGATTCCGAGTTCGGCTTCGGCCTGCTGCTTATTCTCCAGCCATGTTTTGCGTCCGCTCACCGCGCCATGGGTTACACCTTTGACCCGCGCCGGGCCCTTCTTTTCCTCGTAGCCCTTTAGCGCGGTCATGGTGGTCAGTAATGTCCAGCACTTACCCCCCTTCAGCCGGATATGGCCGTGGCCACATGCCACCGCCGTTTCAAAGTTGAACCACCCCTCAGTGACGCCATCGGCGGTGCTCGCTTCGCCCTGGACCTGCCAGTTGCCTGGTTTGACGTGATCTAGCGTGGCAGTCAACATCGCAGCAATGTCATCACGGCCTTCCATGGTTTTGATGTTCCATGTAAAGGACACCAGGTCGCGCCAAAAGCACTCTTTTGCGAACAGGCTTGTGACGGCCGGAATGTCTGATTTCTTGAGTGCCTCATCGAAGTTGGTAAGCCATTGGGAAACCTTCTTCGTGGGCGTATTTGCACGCGTTGTCATGTTTCTTCCTCCAGTCTGACGACCAGTTTGTTGGTTGTCTACATAACTGAGTTTCGAATGCGTCGATGTGGCAGTATGGTTCTACCTATCGTCACTGGCAAATTGCTGCTATGTCGCACCCAGCGCAGCCAGTGCACCCGTCATACCCGTGATGCCTGTTACACCTGGCGTTGATCGACCATTGCCCTGGCTGGCGCGAATGTGCTTTGTGCCGGCAAGATGATCTGGCAAAATGAGCTGTGTTCGTCTGGTGTTGAATGGAAACTGATGCCGTTATCCCCCCGCCCCCTGGTCTACCAAGCAGTGCCTGGCTTGAAAATGAGCTGGGTGCTACTGTCTCACTGGATGGCACTTGGCAGTTCAAGCTTGGCGATGTGTCGCCCAGCGATGTGTCGCCCAGCGATGTGTCGCCCAGCGACGAGCCGACTGAGCCGCGTGCTGAATGGCGCGCGATCCGGGTGCCTGGCGCGTGGGAGGCAAGTGACAGTGACAAGCTGACAGAGGGACCTGCGCTTTACCGGCGCAGTTTCACTATGCCGGTCTTACCGGAAAGCCGTGCAGAAAGTCAGGCAGGGTCGGTGCGTTGGCTGCTGGAGTTTGATGCTGTCAGCTTCGCCGCGACGGTGTGGCTCAATGGTCATAAAGCCGGTCAGCACATGGGTCTGTGGTCACGCTGGCAGCTTGATGTGACGCCGCTGATTCGGGCTGGCACGAATGAGATTGAGCTTGAGGTCTGGAAGCCAGGCGAGGGGCGGTATAAGGTGCGCGAATCGCTGGCCGGGTTCTTGCCGGATGTGTGCAACACCTTTGGCGGTATCTGGCAAAGCGTTCGTTTGCGTTGTGTCTCTAGTCCCATGTTTGTCGATGTGCATGTGCACACATCTGCCCGCGGCGTGCTTGATATTTCGGGCCGGGTGGTGGACTTGCCTGTGCCCAGCATTGGGCCCGGTGCTGGGCTTGGCCGTGGCCTTGGCGACATGACACCGAGGACGCAGCGTTACGCGCACTTTCATGGTCAGGCAGTGTTGCGCCGTGATGGTGCGGGTGGTGTGGGAACGGTTGTCGGCTTCAAGCTGAAACGCGATGGGACATTTGCGGTGCGAATCAATGTGCCAGCATCAGATTTCGAATGTTGGTCGAAAGAGTCGCCCTGTCTGTATCAGGTGGTGCTCGAACTGCAGGGTGGGTTGGCTGCTTCGGCTGCTTCGGCTGCTTCGGCTACTTCGGCTACTTCGGCTACTTCGGCTACTGCAACCCGTTTGGCGCGCCCAGCAGCTGCTGGGACAGTGGCTGGGCGTGGTGTTGATCACCCTATCGTGTGTCGCACGACGCGCCGTGTCGGCTTTCGGGACATCACCGCGTCCGGTGACCAAACGTGGCTGAACGGTTCACCCCTTCACCTACGCGGCATATTAGATTGGGGTTGGGATGCGCAGCGGCTCTGTCCGGCGCCAGCGCGTGGGCAGGTGCGCGACCAGTTCCGTAAGGCGCGCGCGCTGGGCTTCAATATGGTTAAGCTGTGTTTATATGTGCCGGACGAGACCCTGTTCAATGTAGCCGATGAGGAGGGTATGTTGTTGTGGCTCGAGTTGCCGATGTGGCTGCCCGACGTCACCCCTGCATTCAAGGCCCTGGCCCAGTGTGAATACGATGCGATTTTGCGGCGTGTGCATCATCACCCATCGATCGTGATCGTCAGCCTTGGTTGTGAGCTGAGTAGCACAGTGCGGCGTCATGCTGATTTTCTGGCTGGCTTGGGCACCATTGCTCGGCACTGGCTGCCGAATGTGCTGATGTGCGATAACAGTGGTTCAAGCGAGGCCTATGCCAGTGCGGCTCCCGGCGGCTCGAGAGCGGAGGGTGATTTTTATGACTACCATTTCTATACCGATCCGCATTTCTTTCGGCCGCTAGTCACGCATTTTGACCGGCAATATCGGCCTCCCAAGCCGTGGATTTACGGCGAGTTCTGCGATGCCGATACGCTTCGGGACTGGCACTTCCGCGCTGGTCATATTGACCGCTCTTCCCACTTATCACAGCCGTTATCGAGCGCTGGTCGGTCAAGCGTTCGACAGGCGCCTATGCCATTCTGGGCACGTGAGGGAGTGACGATACAGCGCGATGAACTGGTGTGGACCCGTGAGCATCACGCGCGGCTTGAGGCCGCCGGCATTCGCGATGGCGGGCTGCACTTGACACAAATAGCCCGTGCACAGGCGACCGAGATGCGCAAATTTATCCTTGAAACGGTGCGGCGTGACCATGCGACGGGCGGTTATGTGGTCACTGGTTGGCAGGACACCCCTATATCCACGTCGGGGATCGTTGATGATCACGGTGCACTCAAATTTACTGGGTCCCAGTGGCGGCCTTTCAATGCCGATCGGGTGCTGGTGTTGGATCGCGAGCGGCGGCGGGTGTGGACCCACGGCGGTGATCGCCCGGTCATCCGGGATCCGTTTTGCTGGTGGGACGACGCGTCGATGGAGTTGCATTTGGCGGTGTCGAATGGTGGGGCTGCGATTCATGACGCTGTGCTGCACTGGTGGCTGCACGATGTGCCGTCAGGTCGGCTGATTGACGCAGGCCGGTGCGCCGCCAAGTCCGTGTCTGCGGGCGGCGTGTGTGAGTTGGCGACGGTGACGGTGTCTGCTCGGCCTACGCAGCGTCCTAGGCAGGTGATGCTATCAGTCTCTCTGACATGTGGCCGGTCACACCTCTCACGGAATGCATGGCCGTTGTGGCAACTCCCGCGTCTTTTAGGGCAGCGTCAGCCGGGCGATAAGCGGGATGCGCCTGATGCATCGGAGGTGGCGGTCGAGACCCGTTTGACGAACGCCATCTTGGATGAGGTGGATCTGGGTCGATGCGCGCTGATCTGGTTGTGCTCGCCTGACTGCACGCCTAGCCGTGTGCAGGGTCGAGCGCCGGGTGTCGAGCCGGAGTATGAGTTCGTGCAGCCAATGCCGTTTTGGCGCGAGGCGATTCACGTGTTTACGCCGCCTTTTAGACGCTTGTCTGGGCTTGGCCCCCTACCCCATGCTGACATGCGCTTTTACGGTGTTGCCACCGATATGACCATCGATGTCATACACCTGCAGGAATGGCTGGCGCGTTGGCGCCCAGCGACTCAGCCGCACATCCAGCCACTGTGGCGGCGCTTTGATGCGCGACGTATGGTCTGGCATGACTATGTGCTGGACGTCTATATCGGGCGCGGCGTGGCACGCCTTGTGACGCTTCGCCTTGCAGGCGGGCTTGGGGATCAGCCCGATACGCTCGCTACGAATCCGATGGGTGCTTGGCTTTTGCGCTGTCTGAGCCGTTTTTAGCCATTGCTTGCGGTGGAGAGTCATCACCCTTGGCATATAGCTTGGATTGGCTTCCGTAAGGCGACTCGCGGGCTGCCAGCGCGCATGGCGGGCTTAGAACTGATGGGTGCGATTGGCTTATAGCAGTCGTGTCCTCGTTGCGCATCCATTTGCTTCTGCGCTACATCACTACGACTGCTCACACTGTGGGCGTCAAAGGATTAGGCTGCCGAGTCTATGGTTTTGAGCAACTGGTCGAGCGACGCGCTGGTGTGCTGAAGTTCATTAACTGCTACCAGCAAATGTCCGATAATGACCTGCCAGCGTTTGCGTGCCAGTTCTAGGTAGTTGGCGAGCAAGCTGCTGATCTCGACCGTGGAATTGCCTTTCAACGCGACCTGAATATTACCGTCGATGCGGATCATATCGAGTGCCCATTCTTCGGTGCTGTCGGCGATCAGGCTGCGTGAGGTTGCGCTAATATCAGGCCAGGTCCAGTCGAGGTGGCAGGTGTTACAACTCAGCATTGCGCTGATGAAGTGCAGTTCGCTGAGCAAGCCATACCAGCCCTGATAATCGGCCGAGAGCGCACTTAGGCTGGCAGTCACGTGGCGTAATGCGTTAATGAGCGCATTGAACTCGGCCAAGACAGTTGCCTCAACTTGGAGGTTGAGCAATTGATTGTGCAACAGCATCATCGGCTTGGCCAGCTCGCTACGCAGTAGGTCGTCGATCGTATCGAGCAGCAGGTCGCTGATGAAAGCTGAGCCTAGGTCGATGACACGATCCAGCCGGTCTAGTGCCCTCTCCAGTGTCGCGAGCGTGTGTGTGGCGAGTGCTGTTTGCAGGTCCTCGTTTGCTGCTACGAGTCGTTGTATCCACAGCGGCGTACTGCCTGCCAGCCTGACTTGCTCGCGCGAATTGATGAGTTGAGCGCCTGTCGCAATCGCGTCGATGATGAGTGGCTTGGAAAATACCCATACTGGATCACTGATTGAGTCACTTGCTGCATGGGCTGTCTGTTGTGCGATTTCGGATTGAATGTGGTGTTGTTGGGTCATCAGACTTTGCAGCAAGGCCTGCAGCTTGTTTTGGGTGTCTAAGTGTGCGATGCTGGATTGTGCGAACGCAAAGGTGCTGCGAAACCGTTCGACTGATCGCTGCACTTCTGGGTCGCCCATAGCCTTTGCCAGTGCCCGTAGGCCAGTGTCAATAATGTCAGGCGCACTGCCCAATCTAGGGGCAGCAGCGTTGGCTGCGCTCTTAGCTTCTGGTGCCGGCGTAGATGCTGGTGCCGGTGTAGATGCTGGTGCCGGCGTAGATGCTGGTGCCGGCGTAGGTGCAACTGCGGGCATACTCAAAGCCCATTGCAACTCTGGCCGCCTTGTATGGCCAAGCTTCAGGAGTTCGGGTATACGGTCCCGACTCTCGAGAAATTCGACTAGGCTGCGGACCTTGGCCGACTTAGTAGCGCCAGGCAGATTGTCGTAGTCGATTCCGTCAAGTTCGAAGCAAAGCGATTGGATATCGTCATCCGTTGACATGTCATCGAGGTTGTGCATCAACAACATTCGCAGGGCTACCTTGGTGTCGCTGGTGCTATCAGGCGCTAAGGAAGCTGAGACTGCTACGGATGTGACGCTCGCGGTGTTGGCTGGCGTACCTGACACCGATGCATTTCCTGGCTCGGCCGTAGAGATCGGCATAGGTGTAGTTGCTGCTGGTGCAGTTGGTTCGTTCAACATGGTATTTGGCGTCATTCTTAATGTCGGCGAAGGTAGCCATTTCTGCGGCATGCGTCGGCTACATAAGGGGGAAAGCAGGGGTTGTGTTGTGTAAATGGTGGAGATTCGCCACTTACATAACGGCTACCTACTCCCCGCTCCAAGTTGCCATCTGGGAAGCGGGTTATCCTGACGCAGCCTTGCGTCAGGGAGTCGTTGGGTAGTGCCGGTGTGCTGGCGTTGAGTAAGGTTTGAGACGCTCGTGCATACTCATGTCCATAACTTCATAACATTGATATTTCGGTAGCGCTCCCGTATTTCATCAGGGATACTACCTATTTGCTGGGAGGCACAGAATGCCGCTCTTATATCTCTAGAGCGGTATTTTGCTGTACAGCACCGGTGCAGGTCACTTAGAATGTTGTTTGCCGTAGCAAGCGCAGCTTAGAGTCTCTCCAGGCAGTCGGCGCGCCTGGACGGCCAATAGCGTCGGGATGTGAGCAAGTTCAGCGAACCTGGAGTGTGTTACAACGGTTCTAGATGAATCGTCGTGATTTTCTCAAAGGGTGCTCGGGGTTTGCTGCCGTTGCGTCGCTGCGTGGTTTTGGCATTACCAACCTGCTATTTGAACGGCGTCCAAATGACCCGCGCGCGCTCGGTCGGGGTCCAAATTTGGCAAGTCAGCCGCCGAACAATCGGGATCTACTGGTGCTGGTGTTCGTTCGCGGTGGGCTGGATGGCCTGAATCTGATTGTGCCGTTTAATACCAGCGCTGACGACTATGCCAGTTACTACACTACGCTGCGCCCGACGTTGAGTATCCCGGCACCTCATTCGACGGCAGCGCGCACGGCCTTCGACCTTGATGGTCGGTTTGGCTTGCACCCAGATGCGGGGCGGACTGCCAGCGATACGGGCTTACCTAGGCCACATGCAACGGATACGGGTGGTTTGCTGCAACTGTATCGTAATGGCGATCTGGCCGTGGTTGATGCGTGTGGTTCGCATGATATTACTGGGTCGCACTTCGACACAGAGCTTTATGTCGATCTCGGCGGGAAGAGCAATCAAGGTGGTTGGGTAGGCCGTTATCTGGATGCCGTTGGTGAGCCCGCGAATGCACTGGCAGTTGCACCCCAATCGGGTGTCCCGCCGTCATTGTTGTCGTTTAGTGGCCGCAACGCGCTTGCTGTGCCTGATCCCAAGTCATTTGGTCCCCAATGGCTGACCCAGCAGGATATGCCTGGCGATGAGCGCAAGGCGATTGTGGATGCGCAGCGTGCGATTCTGCAGCAGATGTATGGGCGCGCCGACGCGGCAAGTTATGTTGAGGCGGTGGGTCAGTCGGCGCTGGCTAGTTTTGATGCGGTGCAGACCATGCTCGCGACCAGTTACACGCCGTCGGCGACCTACCTGACCGATACAAGTCATGTGCTGGACTATGGTCACTTTGGCACATCGCTGCGGACGGTGGCGCAGATTGCAAAGACGGCCGTGACAAATCCACTTCGAGTGGCGACGATCGACGTCGGCGGCGGCTATGACACCCATGACAATGAGGGGACGGTCGACTGGGATGGCAATTACCGCTATGCGAAGCTCATCACGAATCTGTCCAATAATCTCAAGGCCTTCTATGATGATATGAATGCTGATCCCGCTTGGCGTGGCCGGTTTGTGGTAGCGGTGCTCAGTGAATTTGGCCGTGTCCTGTATCAAAACGACAGCGGTGGTTGCGATCATGGCAATGGCAATGTGATGTTGGTGTTGGGTAGCGGTAAAACGTATGGCAAGCCGAATGTCAACGGGGGCATGGTGTATGGCGATTGGCCGGGGCTGCAGAATTTTGGTTTTAATGATGGGTTGCAGATCACGACGGACTATCGGTCGGTGATTTCAGAGGTGCTGACAAAGCGTATGGCAGTCAGTGCTGCGCAGATTAACCAAACGGTCTTCCCGGGCTTGGGGTATAGC
>Ga0075021_10001411_pt1 | contig 12313 bp, 13 predicted proteins | sample ColStrG_CSR_2012_FD_72749 | JGI IMG/M metagenome (GOLD analysis project Ga0075021, IMG submission 72749) | Freshwater sediment microbial communities in response to fracking from Pennsylvania, USA - Cold Stream Run_MetaG_CSR_2012 | ecosystem: Environmental > Aquatic > Freshwater > Creek >...
GAAGTCGCCTGTGAGTTCATAGTCTGGTGATGTGGTCCCCCACATGTCTACTGGGAAGTCGCGCCTACAGTCCGGAAATTTCGTGATCGGTGATGCAAAAAGAGTTTTGCAACACAATCGAGGGTAAACCGGACGGTCGGCGGATGAAGCCCCGGCTTGGCGCCATTGCGGCAGAGCGCCAAGTCCGCGGCTACGGTCCGCGGCTATGGTGCGCCATCAGCGCCCGGCTGTCGATTCAACGACGGAAGCGGTAGCGGGCTGGCGCGCGCTTGCAGCTTAGTCGGCAAAAAGCGGCAACGCGTCGGCGACATCGGTGAGCGGATCCTCGAAATTGGACACGGTGACGCCCAGGAGGCGGATGCCCTTGGCGGTGGGCAAGAGCGTGCGTACGAGCTCGACGCTCGCTTGGCGCAAGAGATCGTGCCTGGCGACCGCCGCGGAGAAGCTGCGGCTTCGGGTGACTTGGCGAAAGTCCGCGAACTTCGCCTTGACGGTGACGGTCCGGCCGAAAGCCTGCGCCTTCTCGCACCAGGCCCAGACATCATCGGCCATGGCTTGGACGCCCGCCTCGATTTCGGTTGGTTCGGTCAGATCGCGCTCGAAGGTGGTCTCGGAACCCGATGACTTTCGCGGACGGTCGGCGACGACCGGGCGGTCGTCCTCGCCATTCGCGATGCCGAGATACCATGCGGCCGATTTTCCGAAATGTTGCTGCAGGAAAGAGAGCGGCTTCGCTCTCAAGTCCGCGCCGGTTTCGATGCCGAGGCGCTGCATCTTCGAGGCCGTCACGGGTCCGACGCCATGAAACTTCGCGACCGGCAGCGCCGCGATGAAGGCCGGACCCATTTCGGGCGTAATCACATATTGCCCGTTCGGCTTGCGCCGGCCGGACGCCAGTTTGGCCAGGAACTTGTTGTAGGAGACGCCCGCGGACGCAGTCAGGCGCGTCTCCTCGAAAATGCGCTCGCGGATTTCCTTCGCGGTCGCCGAGGCGGTCGGCAGGCCCCGCAGGTTCTCCGTCACGTCGAGATAGGCTTCATCGAGCGACAGCGGTTCGATCAGCGCGGTGTAGTCGGCGAAGATCGTGTGGATCTGGCGCGAGACCGTGCGATAGATGTCGAAACGCGGCGGCACGAAGACCAGCCCCTCGCATTGACGCATGGCCGTGATCGACGGCATGGCCGAGCGAACGCCGAACGCGCGCGCCTCGTAACTCGCAGCGGCTACGACGCCCCGCTTGGCGCCGTGGCCGACAGCGACCGGACGGCCCCGAAGCTCGGGATTGTCGCGCTGTTCGACCGACGCATAGAACGCGTCCATGTCGACGTGGATAATCTTGCGAAGCGGCATGCTCGAATCATATCAGGCCTGGGACAGAAAGAGAATTCCGACGCGGGCCTGTCGGCGGCGGCGGTGGCGCCGTCCGCCATGGAGATCGGGAAGGCACCACTCCTCAGCGCCACTGCACGCCGGTCGGGCTTTCGCGCCCCGCACGCTCTTGCCAATTCGGCCGCACGTCCGCGCGTATCATGCCGCACTTGGTGCACATTGCCTTCCGGTCCAGGTCGAGGGCGCCGCCGCGCGCTGGGCGGCGCCGACGGCAAGGGCCTTACCTGATACACCACCGCGTCCCAATGGGACCAGGCGTGGCTACATGGCCCGTATGTCTCAGGCACCAGGCTTCATTTTGACCGCCCCAGCGGCAGTGGCCCAACGGGCCGCGGTGGCCGTTCGGACCGCAGTCGCCCAACGCGAACGCAGGCGTAGCCGCCGACGACAGGGCGGTGGAAACAATCACGACTCCGAGTAGCGCAACCGAAAGCTTCTTCATTCGGGTAACATTTGAGGTGGTGAACATTTGAAGTCTCCTGCTTTGGTCGGGTGTGAGTTGAGATTTTATTTTCAGCGATCGCCAGTCAGCATGTCTGTCCGACCGGCAGTCGCTCCTCTTTTGTAGTCAAGGAGACCCTTGTGGTTCGCGCACTAATAAGACAATCAGCTATTCTGTGATCGTCATCACGAAACGTTCGGATGCTTCGCTTTAGGGGCGAGCAAATCAAGAACCGCCGAGATGGGCGCTCGCCGACGGCGATGAGCGGGCCGCGATGGTGCCCGCCGACGGATCAGCTCGTGCAGCAGCTCCAGTGCGGCGGCTCTTCGCTGCCTCCCTCGAGTCCACGCGTAACCGGGTGGCGCTTGCCCAAATCCGAGAGGCGGGCAATGTAAGGGCCATCGATCGTCTTGCCGCTCGGCTCGCCTCTGCTCGCCATGACCCTGACGGTCAACGTCATCGCTACCCTGCTGATGGCGCCGGCGCTACTGTTGCTGCTCCTGCTGGTCAACGACCGCGAGATCATGGGGGATCTGGCGAATGGCTGGCGGGCCAATCTGGCCGGAGGAACGATCGTCGTCGCGATCTCCCTGGTTGGTGCGTTCTACGGCGTGATCACCGTCTTCCCGGACCTGTTGGGCAAATAGGAGGCGCTGAATGCCATATGATCCCGCGCTGATCCGCGCACTTGAACCAGATCAGCTCACGGCCGCGACGCAACGCCCCCTGCCGCGCCGCACCCTGGGACGCGGAACTCTGGCCCTGCTGATCCTGCTGCGCATCTATGTCATCATCGCGATCCCAATTGTCGGGTATGCCTTCGTCCACGCGCTGCTCGTCGCTCAGCAGTAGTGAAAATCATGTCGGCTAAACGACGACGAATCCGTTGGTAGCCGAGTTCGGTCAGACAAGCCCGGACGCGGATTACATCGCCGACATCCGACAAATCTAGATTGAAGGCAGCCGCTGATGAATCTCGCACGAGCGGGGAGGGGGATGGCTGATTGGTGCCGGTTGGCGGAGAAGGAGAGTTTGGCGTCGTCTCCAAGGTGGTCCGGGTTGGTGAGGATGAATTGGGGCCCCTGGATGCGGCGGGATCATGCAATGAATCCGCGCTGCGCCCCTACACACGCCCGGAAAAATTGATGATAGCTACAGCCTTCTCGGGTCCTATTTCTCTCCTTTTATAATCCGCGCATATATGGCGGCAGCTTCCTGGGGAGACATGTCGCGGGTGATCATTTTGAGAGGCTCGGCGTTTCGCGCGATCTCGGGCTCTTTCGCAAGCGCGAACGCCGTGGCCTTGATGTTTCCCTTCAAAGCTTCATTTACGACCCTCCTCACTATCCCTTCGCGAGCAGTGATAGTCCGAGGCCTTCCCTTTTCTCGAATCTCGAATTTTTGATTCAGAGCCTCATTAAAAATGGTCGCCAGGTTTTTCGCTCCTTTTGGTCGTCCCTTTGGATTCCCGCTTTGGCCGGGCTTCCAGCGCGTCGTGAGCGGCGGGCGACCCTTACCGATCTCATAATTGCCGGAATGCCTCTTTGGCGGATTCTTGCGCATCAGCGACCTCCCTTCACCATTTTCCGTTTCAGTGGCATTGATTTCTCAACCGGCACGGGCTTATTCAGGCGCGCCGCGAGCACCTCTTCGAATGTCTGCGCGGTAGAATCCAAAGTTGCATCCCTCCCAGTGAATCGTTGCCAGCGACGTATTGCGACATCGACATAGCGCGGATCAATCTCGATGCAGAATGCTCGGCGCCCGATTTGCTCAGCCGCCATAATGGTGCTGCCGGAGCCGGCGAATGCATCGAGAATGATCGATCCGCGTCGGGAGCAGTCCCTCATGACATCCGCGATGAGGGCGACGGGCTTGACCGTGGGATGCATCTTAAGTTCATCCATCCGGCCCGCGCGAAACGTGTTAGCGCCGGCATACGTCCATACATTGCTGCGCGATCGTCCGTGCTGGCCAAGTTCAAATGTGTTGAGGTGCGGCACTGTCCCCCGCTTGTAGACGAACACCAGTTCGTGCTGGCTGCGGTAGAAGCTGCCCTGTCCAGGCGTGGTCTTCGCCCAAACGCAGATGTTTTTCAGCTCGTCGTAGATGGCAGCGCCGGCCGCAAGCAATTCGCGCGCATGCCGCCAGTCCATGCATACATAGTTAATACCGCCGTCGACGGTATGACGTGCGCATGGGCCGAGCGTATCTTGCAGAAACTGAACGAACTGATCGGATGACATCTCCCCGGAAGCGCATACGAACTCCCGGTGCTTGATGCGGCCTCGACCGCCCACACGACCAGCAATCTTGACGTTGTATGGTGGGTCCAGAAAAGCCATGGCGGCTGTTTCGGCCTGCATCAACTGTGCATATGCGTGTTCGTCGCGAGCGTCCCCAACCAGGAGCCGATGCCGTCCGAGAACGAAAAGGTCTCCCTTTCTCGCTACGACTGCTTCGTCTTCAAAGTCGGGGATATGGTCGGCCGGATTGGCTGGATCCTCACCAAAATCCAGCATGATCGAATCGATCTCCCCTGGCTCGAACCCCGTAATGCCGATGTCGAGACCGATCTCGGGGAGAGCAATTTGCAACTCCTCAAGCTCGACCGCCAACATCTCACGGTTCCATCCCGCCTTTTCCGCCAGCTTATTGTCGGCCAGCATGTAGGCGCGGATTTCCGTCTCATTGAGGTGCGACAGCCGGATAACTGGGACCTGCTTCAAGCCAAGAAGCTTTGCCGCTTCAACACGCGCGTGTCCGGCAACTATTCGCCCTCGGTCATCGGCGATGATCGGATTGATGACCCGAAAACGAACCATTGAGTCAGCGATTTCACGGATTTGCTTCTTGGAGTGCGTGCGCGCATTGCGCTCCGCTGGGCGGAGGCTCCGCGGTGACCGCATTTCAATAGACCATGGAAGTTCGCCTTCCACGATAGATGCACCATCTACATTGCCGGAGACCGTAGAAACCTGATTATGAGTTTCATTTAGACGATCTATGGCAGATTTATGTTTCTTCACGTCAATCACCTCCGCTTAGGTCAAAATCCAATTATCGCGAGAAGTCTCGGTCAAACTCATCTCGGTTCGCGCGCCAGGACTCACGCATCAGCTGCGGCCTCGACGACTTGGCTCGGTGCCCGACAGCACATGCATGAGCCTATGTGCGACGGCCGCGAGTTCGAACATCGATCCAGCACCAGTACCTCCGCCCGCCTTCCAGAAGAACTTCATCGCCTCACCCGGTCCTCGGCATATCTCACATGCGTTGGGCTCCGTCTCTTTATTCTGCACAGCGCCGGACTTAGAGACGATCGTGAGCAGAACCGGGTCCGCAACATCGAATGCCATATCGCCTGCTTTGGCGTCGCGGCGGATCGCGACTTGGTCGAACAGCTCATGAGCATCCTGTTTGAGTATGCGAGCGTGCTCCTTTTCCAGTTTAGGCCTTACGCGACGCATGACTGAGACGGCAAAACTTTGCGGCCAGCCATGCCCCATCAGTCGCAATCCGTTTAGAAGCGCAAAGGCTTCATATTCCGAAAACCACACTTCGACGCCACTGCCCGGGGCCTCGGCACTATAAAAGGCATAGTTGGTGCGCTCCCGATCGGCGGAACGTGGGACTCGACCAAGCGCTCGGTCTGTCTCAAGCAGTCGTTTAAGTCGAGTCCGCAGCTCGGCGGTCGGCCCTGTCGACCGCGGCTCCAGCACACCAGAAATTGCCTCTTCGACCTGATTGCGCTTGAATTCGGACATTTAAAACACTATACGAGGTTTTAATTGATTCCGCAATGGGGGCGCGAAGTAATGGAGGCTGGGCAACAGTTTCAGCACGAGGGTGCCCTCGGCGGCGGGCGTCGCGATTCGCATAATGACGCGTTAGGGAATGTCCAATGTCAGGCGGCAGCAGCTGCTGCCAGCCGAACGCCCCCGCATGACTGTCAGGTTCTTACTTTCGCCGGCAATTGCCTCAAAAGTGGACGAATAGAACTGAGTGGGCGTGTCCTGGGGTGGGCGTGTCAGCACGGCACATAACATCCAGTTATGGACCGTTGGTCGACGGTCAGATTAGCTCTGGCGGTACTGGAAGTTTATCCAGATCGCCGGGTTGAATGCTCCGCATGTGTTGGCGCCCCTCCGGCATTTTCTGGAGGCGTTCCGGTACTGCGTTTGCCGGCACGCCTCAACACGTCATGACCGGTCGCATGTCGACAGATCATCCGGTCGGCAATGTGAGGGCCGACCTGGTGGGCTCCGAACGGGGTCGCCGCCATCCCCACCACCGCGCTTGATCCGCCCCATCGTGCGGCTTCTCCCGCGGTCCCCGCGCTTATCGGGTCCGGGTCCCCATCATCGGCCGCGTCAAAACGGCCGCACAGTAAACTGCGAGTTTCAGGCAGCTGCCGTTTGCATCTCAGCAAGCTTCTGGAATTCGGTCAGAATGTCACGGTGATGCTGCGCGAGGTATCGCACAACCCGGGCATTGCCGAGTAGCTTATCGTGGCCTCGCGCGTTCATGAGCAAATCGATTTTCGTTACGGCCGTCAAACGCCCGTAAACTGTTGGTCCTGACATCGTTTTGGTCATCTTGATACCCCCGTGTCCTACAGCATTGTTTCACGTGGTGGTTGTGCACGCAACGATTAGTTGCTATGATCTTCCTCAATCAAAGCTGCCTTAGTCAAATGCATAGAAGTGCTGACGGGAGTGCCAAGTCTGAAGACGATCCCATGAGACCGTTTGTTATCTTGGTCTGAAAGGTCGTCATCGTGACGCAACCTAAATATTGGGTCCGCGACGATGGAACGTTGACTAAGAAGGAAATCCTTGAACTCCGAGAGTTTCCAAATTTCGGACGAGCGCCCCGGATCTGAGCGAGCATCCCGCCATGACGGTTCTCTACCGCGCAGCTTCGACTGATTACCGATTGCCCATTCCAACACGTTGCTCCAACCTCACGGCTATGGACGCATCCCAAACGCTCGCGCAAGGGCGGCCCACCTCGCGCTCTGCTCAGCGAGCTTCGCGGCATTTTTGGCCGGTATACTACCCCGCGCCACCATTCCGAGATCGCGCACGCGCTGCTGGATTGCAGGCGCACGTCGGCTGCAATAGGTTCACGCCGCTCCATCGGCATCGTCTTGGGTCCGAAAAATCCCAGCGTTGCTTTGACCGTAAGCTCCGAGAATCTCACCTCAATGACGGTCGGGGAGGCGGGCACCGTTACGGCTCGCTCCGGCGTGGCGAAGGCAAGCAAGCTCGAACGCTTCCGGATTCTCAACGCCGTTTGGCTGGTCTTGACTCATCATTCTTCAAATGTACAATCTTAGGGCCTGTCCATAAATAACTCAGACAATGCATTTTGAGGGTGAATCTTGTCGAAATGGCGCGATCGGATGGTTCCCGTGCGCCTCGCAATTACGCAGTCAGAATCATGCTGTAATGCTATGGCAAGTGATGCGCGTTGTGAATCCCCTTCGAGTAAATCTTCTCGATCGCAGAAATTACGACTCAGTTGATTATGGATGGGCCCTTAGCGTGTGAATTCAACTGGGACCCCAATGAAAAAATTGGTTCTGGAGACCACAGCACCATTCCAAGGCTTGCCCGAACTGGTGGCCTTCGACGAGGGACTGTTCGAGAAAGAGGGGCTCCTGGTCGAGTGGGCGGACCGCGACCAGGGCGTTGCGAAGAAAATCCAGAGCGCCGTGACAAGCCCGAAGGCGGTGGATCCCTTCGCCAGCCATGGGCGGCTCTTCGAGCAGGGCCAAGCCGACATGTACAATGCCTGCGAATGGGGAAACTATTGCCGCGTGCAGGAGACCGGCGCTGGGAGCAGGCAGCTGGGGCGCCGTGCGATCGTGACCTACTCGGCCCTTGTGGTCGCGCCGCAATCACCGGTCTACACGCCGCAGCAGCTGGCCAATCGCGTCATCGGCGTGCCCTTCTACTTCGGCACGCACTATATCGCGCTCCACATGCTGGAGGGTTTCCTTCGGCGCGACGAAATCAAGCTGTGCAATGCGCCGAACGGCTCCCGCTATCGGCTCGCCGCCTTGCTCAACGGCGAGGTCGATGCGGTCACGCTTACCGAGCCGCACGTCACGTTGGCCGAGAAGAAGGGGTGCCGGATCGTCTGCTCGGCGTTCTTTCACGGCACCGAGGTCGCGTCCGACCGAGTGGACGCGGAGACCTATGCGGCATTCAATCGCGCCGTTCGCGAGGCGGTGCGCCGCATCAATGCCGACAAGCGGGCGTACCTCCATTATTTCATCGATTACCACGCAGCGACCGATCCCGAGATCGCCGCCCTCAAGGTCGAGGATCTGCGCGAGAGCCGTGTCGTCGTCTGCGATCCGGCTCCTATCCCGCTTGATGAGATGCAACGCACCTATGATTGGCTCAAGAGCTGGGGCATGCTGGAGGAGACCGCCTCGCCGCTGCAATTGGTCAATATGGAGATTCAGAAACAAGCGCATCAGGCAGCGGAATAGCGCGATCGGCGCTTGCTTTGAGCGTGGTTGACCTCTGTTACCGATAGCCTCGCTGCGACTCGACACACGCGGCGGCATAAGCATAATCAACGCGCAGGCCGGGCTGCCTCTGTCCCTTCATCGCGATCGGATCGCGACAACGGAGGTTGACGTGACCGACACTGTGAAGCGATCTCCTTACCGAGACTCCGTCGCGGCCTGCATTGCGTGCCTGTGCTTGGCAGTGGTCGTTACCAGCCTGTGGAGTGCGCCCGTAGCGGCGCAAGCTTACCCCGCACGCCCGGTTACGATGATCGTGCCATTTCCTGCCGGGGGCCCTGCCGACACGCCCGGGCGCGTGATCGCCGAACGCATGAGAAAGTCGTTTGGACAACCTGTCGTCATCGAGAACGTCAGCGGAGCCGCAGGAAGCATTGGTACCGGTCGAGTTGCCCGCGCGAAAGCCGATGGCTACACGATCGTCCTCGGCAATGCGAGCACGCATGTGGTGAATGCAGCTCTTTACTCCCTTCCCTACGATGTGTTGAACGACTTCGCTCCGATCTCGCCGCTGGTCACCACCCCGCTTGTCCTGTTTGCAAGGAAGGCCGTGCCGGCAAAGGACCTGCCGGAATTGATCGATTGGCTCAAGGCCAACCCCGGAAAGGCATCGGCTGGATATGGCTCGGTGACATTCCAGGCCATGAACATTGCCTTTCAAAAGCAAACCGGAACAAGTTTCGCGCTCATCCCTTACCGAGGCAGCGCCCTGGGGATCCAGGACCTGGTGGCTGGCCAGATCGACCTGTATTTCACGACACCGAGCGAGCTGCCTTTGCTGAGGGCCGGGAGCATAAAGGCCTATGCGGTGACCAGCGACACGCGGCTGGCCCTGGCACCCGAAATCCCGACATTCGCCGAGCTCGGCCTGCCGTCCCTCTCCTTCGCGAACTGGTATGCGCTTTTTGCGCCGGGCGGCACGCCGCGGGACATCATCGCCAAGCTCAATGCGGCAGCTGTCGAGGCACTGGCGGACCCGGTCGTGCGATCTCGTCTTGTGGATCTTGGAACGGACCCCTTCCCGCACGACCGACAGACGGCTGAGGCGCTGGGTGCGCTGCAAAAAGCGGATGCACAAAAATGGTGGCCCATTATCAGGGAGGCTGGGCTCAAGGGAGAGTAAGAAGGTTCGTTGTTACCGAGGTCTACCGCACGCAAGTAGACAGGGCGACTCCCGGTACGATGCAGCGCCGGATTCAGAACGTCGGCGTGATGGTGGTGCAGCAACTTAAGGAGCGATCGGCAGCTGGTTTAATCCGGCGTCATCAAATGCGCGCCGAACAATGCCGTTGGCCTTGGCGCTCTCGATGAAGTCCTTGACATACGCCAGGGCTGCCGGGCGATTCATTTGCACCGCAATGGCAACACCGGTGGTTTGGAACGCGCCATCGAGAATGCGCGAACCCGGCAGCTGCTTCTGCAGGGGCGGCAACGCGTCGTGGGTGAGGGCAAATGCCTGCGCGCTTCCCGCCCTCATCATCGCCATTGCTTCATCGACGGATTTCGCTGGAACGATCTTCGCGGTCTTCAAGCTGCGGCCGGCAGCCCGCATGGTGGTCGAGCCGGCGATGCCGACGACGGTGATCTCAGGCCGGTCAACGTCTGCAAGCATCTTGATGTCAGAGGAGCCGGCGGCCAGATAGGTGCTTTCGATCACAAAATAGGGTGGGCTGAAATCGACGCGAGTTCGGCGCTCATCGTCCGCCGGCATGAAGCCGATGTCGATCGCGCCGGAGCTGCAGGCGTCCGTCAATTCGCCGGTCGTGGCCGCAACGACAACCTCAACGGGCACGTCAAGCGCTTTGGCAAGCGCGATACCGAGATCGCGGGCAACGCCATGAACATCGCCAGCAGCATCCTTGGCAACGAAAATCGGGGTGGGGGCAGGAGCGTATGCGACGCCCACCCGCAGCTTGCCGGTCGGAACGAGCTCCTTCTTGACGTCATCCCCGACAGCCGCCGCCCCAGTGCTGATCGAAAGCGCCAGCATCAACCCAAAAAGCGAAGCACCCTGCATCGGCGTCTCCTCGTCCTGGTTTCAATGTGATCATTAGCAGGGAACTGCGTGAGCCACAAATGTCGCGGGCCGACGCGGCTACGACCGGATGCTATTCCCGCGGGGGAATTTGAATGAGCGTAGCAAGCTGCTCTTTGGACAATGGCGCCTGCATGAACTTGAATTCGATGGCATCCATGGTCGTTGAATCGATTCCCGAGACAAGGTCCGGCGACAGGGCGGCTTTCGGCAGAAACTCCTCGCGGATGCGGATCGCCAAGCGTTCGGAAATCTTGCCGTAGGCGGCATAGAGCTTTGCGCCATCGGGATTGCCGTAGAGCCAGTCGTAAGTCTCGCGATAGGCCGCCACGAACCGGTTGATCGCCTCCCGCCGTTGCGCCAGGGCATTCGCATTCGCGATGTGCACACGGACGGTTTGGTCACGGGTGGAGGGCGCATCGCTGCCACGGGCGATAAGACGTATTTTTCCGGCGTCGAGCGCATCCAACCCGAACGGCGGCGAAGCCCACCCGACATCGATCTGTCCCGACATGGCCTGCGTCAAGGTCAATGCGGAAGCTCCGGTTGCAACCGGCTTTGCCGAGACGTTGAAATGCTTGATCAGCGCCAGCAGCGTGATGTGAGTCGAGGCGCCGTTGGTCGAATACGCCACTGTCTTGCCGTTGAGGTCACCAAAGCTCTTGAGCGGGGAGGTGGTCGGCACATACCAGTACAAGTCGCTCGCCCCGGTCGTTCCCGCAAGGATGATCCGGACCGGGGCGCCTTTGGCGAAAGCGCCGAGCACGGCACCAGTCCCGGCCGAGATTCCGATATCCACGCTGCCGGAAATCACCGCCTGCATCGTCTCGCCGCCGCCGTTGGTATAAAGAATTTCGAGATTAAGCCCGTGCTTCCTGAAGATGCCGGCCCGCTGACCGATTTCGGAAACGCCGCTGTCCCAGTTGTTGGGCGCGCCGACCGCGAGCTTGAGACTATCCTCAGAAAACGCAGCCGTTGGTACAAAGACAACCGCCACCAGGACGGCCGCGCACAGGGGCTTCGACAGCAGCGGCATGAGTTCTCCTTTTTTTCACTGGTGCTGGCAACCATTCTGGACACTCGAAGCGGTGGGGTAAAGCACGCAACTGCCCGAATACCGGTCGACCAACCCTCGATTGCGCGCGCCTCCGGAGGCGTTCAGGGCCCACACAGCGTGGCCGAGCGCCTTGAGGAATCGAGTTCTTGGTTCCGCGCGGCCTGCCAGACTGCTATATGAACGCTCTATAGGATCTCTGACCGGGTCAGGTCGAAGGAGCACCGGTATGGCAAGACTTCGTCACATAGCCATCTCTGTCCGCGATCCCGAGGCGGCTGCGAATTTCTTCGAGAAAGCGTTCGGAATGAAGCGAGCCGGCAATGCCATGCGCGGCGTGTACATGACGGACGGGGTCATGAATGTCGCTCTGCTGAATTTCGGCGATGAGCCGATCGCGGGCTTTGAAGACCAGAAGAACGTTTGCGGCCTCATTCATTTCGGCATGTGGGTCGACAGCCTCGAGGAATCCGACGCGAAGGTACGAGCGGCGGGCGGGAGGTATGTCACCGGCCGCAAGGAGAGCAATCCGAACGTTTATTACGAGGTCAAATACAAGACGCCGGAAGGAATCGTGTTCGATCTGACGGAGAGCGGTTGGAAGGGGGCGGCCAAGGACGTTTTGCCCGTGCCCGAAGCCTCATCATAGGGAAGTCTCACCGCAAACCACGCCTGCGGACAGGCGTTCGTGCGCCCGAGGCATTGAAACAAATGCGGCACATCTTCAGGCTTGCCGTTTTGGTCCTGAGCATCGCGCTGCCGACGCTTGCCGACGCAGCTTGGCCGGAACGCCAGGTGGTAGTGTTGGTGCCGTTCCCGGCGGGCGGCATCAACGATGTGTTGGCGCGT
>Ga0075021_10001412_pt1 | contig 12313 bp, 7 predicted proteins | sample ColStrG_CSR_2012_FD_72749 | JGI IMG/M metagenome (GOLD analysis project Ga0075021, IMG submission 72749) | Freshwater sediment microbial communities in response to fracking from Pennsylvania, USA - Cold Stream Run_MetaG_CSR_2012 | ecosystem: Environmental > Aquatic > Freshwater > Creek >...
TCGGAGACGACCTTCGGCTCGCGGGCTACGTCGTGCCCGAGCCGGCGAGAGGCGAGGGTCCTCTGCGCGAGTTGATCGCGCGCGAGCTCGCCGACCGGCTTCCCGCGTACATGGCTCCCGCGGGGCTGGTGCTGATCGACCGGCTTCCGCTCACCCGCAACGGCAAGATCGACCGCCGGGCGCTGCCGGAGCCGAGCTGGGAGCAGCGGCACGGCGATCAAGCCCGTGCGCCGCAGACCCCCACCGAGCTCGTCGTGGCCGAGATCTGGTGCTCGGTGCTCGGTGTCCAGCGCGTCGGCGCAGACGACGACTTCTTCAACCTCGGCGGGCACTCATTGCTGGCCGCGCGCGTCGCGACGCAGGTTCGGGAGCGCTGCCAGGCTGACATCTCGGTGCGAGCGCTATTCAGCGCCCCGACGCTCTCGGGCTTCTCGCGTGAGGTTGACGCCGCGCGCGGCTCGGCGGACGCCGCGCGCGGCGTGCAGCCCGCCTCAACGGTGTCGCCGAGCCCGGCCTTCGGCGCGCCGCCCCCGAACCCGGAGCGAAGCGGCCGGCCCGAGCTGTTCCCGCTCTCGTTCTCCCAGCAGCAGCTCGTGTTCCTCGACCAGTTGATGCCGGGCAGCCCGACCTACAACGCCGCGCTCGCGACGAGGATCGCGGGGCCGCTCGATGTCGACGCGCTGCGGCGCGCGTTGCGGATCTTGTTCGAGCGTCAACACGCGCTGCGGTCGGTGTTGGAGTGGGACGACGAGACGCCGATGCAGCGACTGCTGACCGGTTGGGATCTCCAGTTGCCGATCGTGGACCTGAGCGCCGTCGATCCGCCCCAGCAGGAGGCCGAGCTGCGCCGGCAGATGGTCACCGAGGGCCGCCGCCCGTTCGATCTGGAGAGCGATCTGATGCTGCGTGTGACCCTGTATCGGCTGGGCGAGGAAGAGCACGTGCTCCTGTGCGCCCCCCACCACCTGGCATTCGATGCCTGGGCGGTCGACGTGCTCTACCAAGAGCTCGCCGAGCTCTACGACGCCGAGCGCTCCGGCCGCCAGCCCCGGTTGCCGGCGCTGGAGGCCCAGTTCCGAGACTTCGCGCGTCTGGAGCGCGAGCAGCTCCGAGGCGAGCGGCTCGATTCACACCTTCGGTTCTGGCGTTCCCAGCTCGCCGGAGCGCCGACGCTTCTGCGACTCGCGACCGACCGGCCCCGAGCCGACCACCAGACATTCGAGGGTGAGACCCTCCAGCTCGATCTCGACACCTCGCTCGCGACCGCCGTCGGGGAGATGTGCGGCCGCGGGCGCGCGACTCCCTACATCGTCCTGCTGGCGGCGTTCGCGACGCTTCTGTATCGCGAGAGCGGCCAGGACGACATCCTGTTCGGCGGGCCGATGGCCAACCGTGAGCAGCCGGGCTTCGAGAACCTGATCGGATTCTTCGCCAACACGATCGTGGTGCGCGTCAGGCTGGATGGCAACCCCTCGTTCAGCGATCTCGTAGCCCGCGTGCGAGAGTCGGTGCTCGCCTCCTACGAGCACCAGGAGGTGCCGCTCGAGCTGGTCGTCGACGCCGTCCGTCCGGAGCGTGATCCCGCCGCCAATCCGCTGTTTCAGGTCAACTTCCGGGTTCGCGTCGGCGAGCTGCCCGAGCTGGCGCTGACCGGCGCCCGAACGGCGTCGGCGCCGGTCGACCTCGGGCTTGCGCGGTTCGATCTCGCGGTGGAGCTTCATCAGCTCTCCGACAGGATCCAGGCGGAGTTCAACTTCAATACAGCGCTGTTCGTGCCGGCGACGATCAAGCGGCTGGCGCGCGACTTCGAAGCCCTGCTGAGACGGCTGCTCGCGGATCCTGACGCGCGCCTGCTGAGCCACGCTGTTCCCTCGGACGACGTCCGAGCGGATCCCAGCGTCGACGCGCCGGGCAAGGCACGGCCGATCCGCCGCGAGCGCCGCGCGCGATTGTGAGGAGCCGGGCCGCCCCGCCGCCTCAGCGGACGGTGAACCCAGCGTCGAGGGGGATCGCCGCGCCGGTCATGTGCCGGGCGTCATCCGACGCGAGCCATACCACCATCCGCGCGACATCGCCGGCGTCGATCAGCGTGCCGAGCGGGTGGTGGGGGAGTGAGAGCTGGGCGTAGTCGGCTGGGTCCAGGCCGAGCATCCGCGCGACGCCGCCGAGCATCGCAGAGTCGAGCTCCGGCTCGTCGCGAATCGAGGTCGGACACACGGCGTTGACTCTGACCCCGTGCGGTGCGTAGTCGAGCGCCAGCGCCTTGGTGAGACCGATCACCCCGTGCTTGGCCGCCACGTAGTTGGCGAAGAACGGGAACGCGACGAGGCCGGCCGTGGAGGCGATGTTGACGATGCAGCCGCGCCGGGCCTCGATCATGTCCGGCAGCACCGCCCTGGCGCACCGCCACACCCCGTTGAGGTCCACGTCGAGGACCGTCATCCACTCGCGCTCGCTGAGCGTGTGGGCGGCGCCGCCCGACGGACCGACGAGGCCGGCGTTGTTGACCAGCACCTCGATCGGCCCGATGTCGGAGCGCGCGAGCGCTACCCCGGCGTCGATCTGAGCCTGGTCGCGCACATCGACCACCTCGGTGAGGACCGTGGCGCCAAGCGCGCGGCAGCGAGCCGCCGTGTCCTCGAGCTGCTCGCGCGTGCCCAGCGGGTAGGGGCACTCGTCGATCTGGGCGCAGATGTCGGTCAGGGCCAGATTGGCGCCCTCGCGCGCGAACGCGAGGGCGGTGGCGCGTCCAACGCCGCGAGCGGCGCCGGTGATCAACACGGTTCGTGGCATTTCAGGTGACGACGGCGACTTCAGCGCTCCCAGCCGAAGTCGCGGCCGACGAGCTCGTAGAGGCGTTCGTTGTGCGGACGAAAGTACTCGTTCAGCGAGGCTCGCACCTCGGGATCGAGCGCTTCGCGGCGCGGCGCGATGTGGCGCGCACCAAGCTGTTCGTAGCGGTGAGCCGGCAGCCCGAGGAATTCGTGCAGCCGGTCCAGCGCCGACTGGGCGTCGTCGGCCATCTCCTCGAGCGTGACGAAATGAAACCGATCCCGTTCGTACAGCGCGAACCACCGTTCGAGCTGCTCGGCGTAGCGGCTGCGCATCAGGTAGGACCAGCATCCGATCGGCCAGCTGTTGTAGTTAGGGTCGGCCAGCATCCGTGCGCGTTCCGGACCGAGCCGCTGATCCTCGACCGCGACCGCCGCCGCGAAGTCGTCAAGCGGCTCCTCGTTCTCCAGCCGCGACATCTGGAACTGGGAGTGGGCGCGCTCGACCGGGTTGCGAAGCGCGACGATCAGCTTCGCTGCCGGCAACGTTCGCTTCAGCCGCTCGGGCGCCCAGTAGTGCGAGATGTAGGAAGGGCTCGCCTCGAAGGCCAGAAACCCCCGGCCGTGCTCCGCCGCGAACACCTCGCGTTCGCTCCCCAGCGGGAAGTGCCCGCGGTACCAGTCCTCCCCCCGGTAGCTGTTGTAGTCGAAGTAATGCACCTCCTTCCTGCACGCAGGCGTGACGAACGGGTGCTCCGAGACCCAATCGAACAGGCTCGTGGTGCCGGCCTTGGCCGCGCCGATGATCACGAAATCCGGCAGCAGCCGGCCACGGCCCGGGTTGCGGCCGGCGAGCCTGCGGGCGCCGTCGCAACCGCGCAGCAACGGGCGGTAGACGTGTCTGGGCAGCACTCGGCGCGCACGGTTGTCCAAGGCGCTGATCCGCCGCGAGAGGCGTGTCGACGGCCGGCTGTCAGGCCAGCCGCTCACCGCGCGCTCGCCTGCGCCGCATGGTCCTGCGGGCGGGCGAGGTGCTCGGCGATCCGCTCCGCGACAAACTCGACGTTCGGCTCGCGCATCGCGTCGCGATTGCCGGTGTGCTCACCAGGTACGGCGTAGGTGGCGACGCCTCCCGCGGCGAGGCCGTCCCACCCGAGCGTCGGGTCCTCGTACAGCCCCTGCCCGTAGAACACCAGCATGTCGCCGGGGTAGACACTGGGTTCGTATGCCCGTTCCGCAGTGGCGTGCAGGCCGAAGAAGAACTGCTCGCGGAGCCGCTCGGGCAGCGGGCGGCCGTGAGCGAGCGCGTATTTCGCATACCGTCGGTCGTACTCCCGTTGCGCGTGCCAGCCTGCTGCCGTCACGAAGCGGCGCGGTTCCCGAAGCGCGCGCCGCAGCTTCTGCTTGCGGGTGAGCCGCACGGGTCTGGGCCGTGTCGCTCGGATCGAGGGCTGGTTGCCGAACCAGCCCCACTGTTTGATCCACGACGGACTTGGGCCGTTGAAGACGGCGAGCATCCCGACCGGCTCTCCGGCGGCCACGAGCCGCTGGGCGATCTCGAACGCGACGATCGACCCAAAGCAGTAGCCGGCGATCAGCCACGGCCCGCGCCGCTCGATCTGGCGCATCTCGGCCAGATATTGCTCGGCCATCGATTCGACCGTGCGAATCGGCGCGCTGCCTCCATACAGCCCGCTGGACTGCAACCCGTAGAACGGCTGCTCGGTCCCGAGCCGCCTCGCAAGCGGCTCGAGATGCAAGATCGTGCCCGCGCCGCCGTGGACGCAGAAGATCGGCGGCAGGTCGCCCAGCGGCTGGATCGGGACCAGCGAGGTCCAGCGCGTCTCGCCCTCGCCGTGTTCGATCAGCTCGGCCAATGTTCCGATCGTCGGCGCGCGGAAGATCGCCCCGAGCGGCAGGCCGTCTCCGAGATCGCGCTCGATCGCGGCGAACAGGTTGGCCGCGACGATCGAGGTGACGCCGAGGTCGAAGAAGTTGTCGTCGACCCCGATCGGCTGGATCTGAAGCTCGCGCTCCCAGACGGCTGCGAGGCGGCGTTCGAGCTCGGTTCGGGGAGCCACCAGCGCGCGGTCCCCGGAGCGTTCACGAGTGGGCTCGGGGAGGGCCTTGCGGTCGACCTTGCCGTTCGGCGTCTGCGGGAACGCCTGCAGGGAGGTGACGGTCGACGGAATCATGTAGGGCGGAAGGCTCAGCGCCAGGTGGGCCCGCAGCTCGCCGGCCCCGACCGGCTGCCCGGCGGGGATCACGTAAGCGGCGAGCTCGGCGTCGGCCCCAGTTCCCCGGGCGACCACGACGGCCTCGGAGATACCCGGGTGGCGCGCCAGGCTGGTCTCCACCTCGCCGAGCTCGATCCGAAAGCCACGCACCTTCACCTGGTGATCGATCCGGCCGAGGAATTCGACCTCGCCGTCCTCTCGGTAGCGGGCGAGATCGCCGGTCCGGTAGATGCGGGCGGCGCCCGCGCGGTCGAACGGGTCGGGCACGAACCGCTCGGCGGTCAGGTCGTCGCGGCCTCGGTAGCCGCGCGCCAGTCCGTCGCCGCCGATCCACAGCTCGCCCGCGACGCCGATCGGTTGGGGGGCCATCGCTCCGTCGAGGACGTACAGCTTCGTGTTTGCGATCGGATGTCCGATCGTCAGATCGTGACCAGGAGGCCCGACCAACTTGCAGGTCGACCAGATCGTCGTCTCCGTCGGCCCGTACATGTTCCACAGCTCCAGCCCGAGCCCGACGAGCTGCTCGGCGAGCGAAGTCGGCAGGGCCTCCCCTCCGCAGAGCGCTCTGATCGGCGGTCTGCCCTCCCAGCCGGAGTCCAGCAGCATCCGCCAGGTCGTCGGGGTCGCCTGCATGACGGTCGCGCCGGAGTCGGCCAGCAACGAGGCGAGCGCTCGCCCGTCACCGGCCGTCCGAGTGGGCGCCACCACGACGCGCGCTCCACTGATCAGCGGCAGGAACAACTCGAGCCCGGCGATGTCGAACGACAGCGTCGTCACCGCGACGAGCACGTCGTCGGCGCTCAGACCAGGCCTTTCAGCCATCGTGCACAGGAAGTTCACGAGCGCTCGGTGGGGAATCTGCACGCCCTTCGGTCTGCCGGTCGAACCTGACGTATAGATCACGTAGGCAAGCTGCTCTGCATCCCGTTCGCAGCCCGGCGGCTCGGTCGGCAGCGCGCCGATCGCCGGCCAGTCCCGGTCCAGACACACGACCCGCGCCGAGGACCGCGGCAGCTGCGGCTCCAAGCGTTCCTGGGTAACGATCACCGGGGCCTGCGACTGGCTGATCATGTACTCCTGGCGCTCGGCCGGATAGGTCGGGTCGATCGGAACGTACGCCCCGCCGGCCTTGAGGATCCCCAGCAGCCCGACGAGCATCTCGACCGAGCGCTCCACGCAGATGCCGACCAGCACGTCTGCCTTGACTCCGAGCCCGGCCAGGTGATGGGCGAGCTGATTCGCGCGCTGGTCGAGCTCGCGGTAGGTGAGCTTGGCATCGCCGCAGCACACTGCGGTCGCGTCTCCTGCAGCCGCAGCGCGTGCCTCGAACAACTCGTGCATGCAGGCGTGCGGGTAGCCGGAGGCGGTGCTGTTGAACTCGGACAGGATCCGGCGGCGCTCCGCGTCGCCCAGCACCGGCAGCTCCGCGAGCGGGCGCTCCGAAGCGGCGGCGGCGGCGCCGAGCAGCACTTCGAGGTGCGAGACGAACCGCGACTCCCAGGCCGCGGCCCCCGTGCCGCGGAACTCGAACGCATACCCGCCCCGGCCGCGATGTGCGATCAGTGTCGGGACTCCGTTGCGCACGGGAGCTTCCTGATCCCAAACAACGAGCGCATCGGGCGCTTCCGAACGGTCGTCGATGTCTGCGGCGCCGCCGATCCTCGTCGCGGATGCAGTGTCGGCGTCCTTGAGCGCGGCCGCCGCCTCGCGCAGGAGCGTGGCGAAGCCCGCGCCAGGGTCAACGCCGATCTCGGCCGTCAGTGGAGGCGTCCCGCCCGGGCCGGCAAGCGCGATGCGGACGCGTGCGCGGTCGCCGTAACGCGCCGTCAACGCCGCCACGGCGGCGAGCACACGGAGCTCGTCGTCTGTGACGGCCCCCTGGCCACCGGCGCGGTCGAAACCGTGCACCACGTTCGCTGAAGCCATGATCTGCACCCCTGAATCTTGCCGGACGCTCGTCCTTGCCCGGCTCCAGGATCGTAGCGGGCCGTGCGGAATGCGACAACACTGGCGGATCGTGTGCTCTCCTACTACCATTACGAAAGGGGTGATGACTACAGTGGGAACGCTCCGGGTACCCGGCAAGGCTGCCGGGGAGCCCGTTCCGCCGCTGGTGCTGGCCGCGGCCGAGGTGGCCGTGTGGACGGCATCGCTGGATCTGCCGCGCGATCGCCAGGCACGGTTGGCGACCCTGCTGTCGGATGACGAGTGCGCGCGAGCGGGACGCTTCCGTTTCGAGCGCGATCGCGCACGCTACGTCGCCGGCCGGGGCACGCTGAGGCTTCTGCTGAGCGCCTACACCGGGGTCGCGGCGGCGCAGCTGCGCTTCCGCTATGGCGAGTTCGGCAAACCGGCGTTGAGCGACGGTGGTCCTTCGTTCAACCTGTCGCACTCGGGGGGACTCGCGATCTACGCATTCCGCCGCGAGGGCGAGATCGGCGTCGACGTCGAGCTCGAGTGCGCCGACTACGCCCGTGAACGCATCCCCGAGAGATTCTTCTCGCCGCGTGAAGTGGCGGATCTCCGCTCGCTTGCGCCGGAGCTCCAGCCTCGAGCGTTCCTCAACTGCTGGACGCGCAAGGAGGCATTCATCAAGGCGCGCGGAGATGGTCTCAGCCTCGCGCTGGACAGCTTCGACGTGACCCTTGCACCCGGACAGCCTGCCGCGCTTCTGCGGACCGCCTGGTCGGCCCGTGAGCCGGTCAGATGGCAGCTCCACGACCTCAGCGACAGCACCCCGAGCGCCGTCGCGGCGCTCGCCCTGCGCTCGGAGCGTCCGCTGGCGGTCACATTTCACCGACTTTCAAACCCCGACGGCACGACGTGGCCACTGGAGAGACGATGAGCACAGAGCAGACCGAATCAGGGATGGGCGGCGGACTGAGGGGCATGCGCCGCAAGGCAGTGCAGGCGACCGAGCTGGTCAACGTCGGCTTCTTGCCCGGGCGCGAGGAGAAGTTCCCGATCGTGATCACACCGGCGGTTGATGGCGTCGACCTCGCGATGTGGTGCGAGTCACATCGTGACCAGCTGGACGGTTACTACGACCGCTACGGCGCGATCCTGTTCCGAGGGTTCGACCTCGAGAGCCCAGACGACTTCGACAAGGTGGCGTCGTCGATCACGCCCGATCTGTTCGCCGAATACGGCGACCTGCCGCCGGAGTCGGCGACACAGCGGATCTACGGGGTGACGCCGTACCCGCCGGACAAGATGATCCTGTTCCACAACGAGAGCTCCCACCTTCCGAAGTGGCCGATGCGCCAGTTCTTCTTCTGCATCGTGCCCTCGGAGAGCGGCGGCACCACGCCGCTGCTGGACTGCCGTGAGGTGATCGACGCGCTCGACGCGGTCGATCCCGAGATCGTCAGGCAGTTCGAGGAGCGGGGCCTCCTGTACGTCCGCAATTTCTCAGAGGGCGTCGATGTGCCGTGGCAGACGTTCTTCCGTACCGACGATCGAGCGGAAGTAGAGCGGCAGGTGGAGGAGCAGGGGATGACCTGCGAATGGACGGACTCGGGACTGCGCGTCAACCAACCCTCGGAGGGCGTGCGTCGGCATGCGCGGACGGGGGAGCGGCTGTTCTTCAACCAGGTCCAGCTGCACCACGTCTCTTGTCTGGACGAGGAGACGCGGACGGCTCTGTCGCAGCTGTTCGCCGACGAGGACATGCCCCGCAACGTTTTCTTCGGCGACGGCTCGCCGATCCCGGACGAGATGGTCGACAAGATCTCGGAGGTCTACGAGCAGGTGTGCGTGGAGTTTCCGTGGCAGCCACACGACCTCGTGGCCCTCGACAACATGCTGATCTCCCACGCGCGCCGTCCCTACGGCGGAGAGCGCCGGATCCTCGTGGCGATGGGCGCGATGGTCAGTGCCACCGACCCGGCGGTGGCGCGGGCCTGAGCAGCTGCGGTAGACGGAGCGCCCGGCAGGGCTGACAGCCGCACCCGGCCAGGCCGTCAGCCGGCCGGGTGCGCGGCGAAGAACGCCCAGATAGCGGGAGACGCGTGGAAGCTCGCGTCGGGGCTTCCCGGTGCTGCCTGCGGCGCTCCGGGATAGATGTGTCTACCGCCGTTGATGATGTCCAGGCCGACGGCGGCGCCCGACGCGCACGGGCTCCACAGCTGCTCGCGCGTGGGACCGACCTGCTGGACTCGCGATGCCCGTGATGATCCGCAGGAGTCCAACTTCCGCCAGTGCGCCGCGACCGCGTAGACCGACGGGAAGCGCGCCGTGCCGTTGAGCGGAATGATGTCCTTTGTGCCGAAGATCGACAGCATCGACACCGGATGCGGGGGTTTGCAGGTCTGCGGCGCCATCACCCCAGACACCGGGGCGATCGCGGCGACGAGTCCGCTCAGCCGGCACGCCACCTCAAAGCTGATGAAGCCGCCGGCGGAGAAGCCGGTCACGAACACCCGCCGCGGGTCGATGTGCTGCGATCGTTTGATCCGCCGGATCATCGAGCCGATGTAGTTGACGTTTGACGGGTCCTTCCAGGCCGGTGCCGCCGAGCCCAGGTACGCCACCACGAACCCGTGCTTGTTCGCGACCTGGTCCCAGCCCGTTCGCGCCTCGAATAGAGCCGGCGTTCCGCCGCTGGCGTGCAGAGCGACGACGAGCGGCACCGCCCCAGACCGAGACAGGCCGGGCGGCCTGTAGACGATCGGGGCCGGGCGGGGTCCTGTGCTTGACGGCGTGTCGCTGTTGGTCGAGGCGCTCGCGGAGGCATCGGACGCAGCCGCCGCCGAGCCGTCCGCGGCCTGTACCGGCGCGGACGCGGTCGTGGTCGCAGCGGGCGTCGCGGTCGACGAACCGCCGCAGGCGGCGATCAGCAGCGCGATCGCTGCTGCGGCGGAGATGGCTGCGGTGGAGCGGAACCTTGTGACGGGAGTCATTTGGAACGCGGTCGGTATCGAGCTGGTGACGCGGTCGGCATCGAGCGTGCGCGAACCAGCTTGCCCAGACTCCCAGACCAGGCTTAAGCGGAGTCCAAGGAGCCGTTAGAGCTTTGATAAGGCCCGGCTGAGCCCCGAAGCTCAGTGCGGGTGTCGAATCGCGTTCACGACGAGTTTCGCGATCGCGCTCGCCCCAGCCGGCGTCGGATAGAGCGCGCGGTTGACCAGCGAGCCGGCTTGACACATGGCGTGGCCGGCGAATGCGTTCTGGACACCGGCCGCGTAGCCGACGTGCGCGGCCGACGCCGCCGCCTGGATGGTGTGATCGAGACTCGCGATCTCGTGGTCGAGCCATCGCATCACGCCCGGGGTGAGCCGCAGGCCCGAACCGTTCGGCGCGCAGATCCCGCTCGGCGCTGATGCGAACAGCGCCGGGTAACCGACCGCGAGCACCTGGGCGTGCGGCGCCTGAGCCTTCATCTGGCGATACAGGCCATACAACGATCCGCCGTTGGCAGGCGACCGGCTTCCGAGACGCTTCAGTGCGGTCGCGATCGGGTGCGAGTACCGTCGCGTGCAGGACGCCGGCGCCTGCCCGCAGCTCCTGATGGTGCTCGCCATCCCGGCGTCCGCCCATCCGATCGTGACCGTGTCCACCCGGTCCGATGAGCCTGTCCACAGAACCCTCCAGCTGGCGCCGGTGGAGCGCTCCAGAGCCGCCAACGACGCTCCGTCGCAAGCGCGAAAGTTCGGGCGCGGAGCGAGCTTCGCGAGCGCTCGCTGCGCGATCACGGGGTAGGCCGCGGTCGATCGACGGCATCGGTTTGACCTGGTGTTGGTCCCGCGGAGGTACGGCGGGTTTCCGGCGCCGGAGGCGAACCCGTCGCCGATCGCGGTCCATCGCGTGTGGGAAGAGGCCGCGGTGCCGGCCCCGGACGGCGGCTGCGGGGACGTGACCCCGGCGACCACGAAGGACCAGAACGCCTGCTCGAGGAACAGGCCGTTCGTCTGCGGCTTGCCGTTCGGTCCGAGGCCGGGAGGCCCGCTCAGATCGCTGCACGAGTGCGGTGGGGCCAACGGATCGGAGTCCTGACAGCCCCAGGTGTGAGCGCCGTTCTGAATGCCGAGCGAGACGACTGCCGGAGAGCCGCCGGGGAGCTGCGCGCACGGCGCGTCGTACGTGTAGCGAAGCGTCGAGGCGGCCGGCGAGCCGATCGCATCGTCGACCCGCGTGCCGGCGCAGCCCAGGCGGGCAGCGGCCCAGTCGGCGAAGGCCGGGACGTCGAGGTGGGGATGTGCTGCGGTGTCGTAGTACAGCCCGGCATCGAGCCCGGCGTTCCCGACCGCGAGCATCACGAGATAATCCCGGTCGGGCGAAGGGCAGTTCGGGCGTCCGTTGAACAGCTGCAGGCTGGAGCTGTCGATCAGGTAGCCGCGGAACAGCCGCGAGTTCTGCGGGTCGCACATTATGTCGGCGGCCATGTTCCCGCCACTGCTGGTACCGGCCGCGTAGATGCGCTGAGGGTCGACGCACTGATCGGCGGCGTCCTGGCCGCCCGGGCACTGCGTGATCGCGTTCACGACGGCGGTGACATACGGCTCGTCGTTCTGAATGCTGGACGTCGCTGTGTTGACATAGCGCTTCTCCCAGTTCCATCCGCCTGGGTTCCGGCTGCACGGCACCTCCATGTAGACGACCACGAACCTGTCGGTCGGCGCGAGCGACGCGAACCTCGACGAGGGCACCAAACCACAGTTCCCGCTCGGGTAGAACACGAGCACCGCCGGGGCGAGGTTCGCCGCTGACGCCGTCAGGTGTACGGGGCGCTGCACCGCAAACGTCCGCTGGGAATAGGTGCCGTCACCGTTGGGCACGTTGACGAGCGTGTAGGCGATCGGCGTGGCCGGGGTGCAGGGACTCGGGTTGCAGGTCGCGTGGCTTGCGCCGTCGACCTGGCCGGCTGGGACGGCTGCCACACCGTTGCGCGCGTGCACCAGCAGGTGCCCGAGGAGCGTCAACGCGCCCAGTGCGACGACAAGCGCAGCTCGCAGACGCGGGCGGCCGGGCCGGATCGCGGCGTACCTGCTCGCGCCAGTCGAGTTGCCGTGGTTGGGCTTTCCGGTCACAGAGTCGTTAACGGCGATCCGTTCTGCAGCGGCACCGACTTGTGCCGGACCGTCACCGCGAGCGGCGCCATCTTAGTCACATCAGTGGATTGCAAGGCTCCGCTCGGTTGCGGTGAAGCGGCGCCCCGGTCTGTAGGATCGAACAGGATCTGTTGATCATGCAAACCGCGAGAAGGCGTGATGTTGCGCAGCCCTCGCGTCTAATGTCCGGGGCGGGGCGAACCGATTAGGGGGTCAGATCTATGCTTGCCGATACCTACGACGACGCGACCTTTGC
>Ga0075021_10001413_pt1 | contig 12309 bp, 8 predicted proteins | sample ColStrG_CSR_2012_FD_72749 | JGI IMG/M metagenome (GOLD analysis project Ga0075021, IMG submission 72749) | Freshwater sediment microbial communities in response to fracking from Pennsylvania, USA - Cold Stream Run_MetaG_CSR_2012 | ecosystem: Environmental > Aquatic > Freshwater > Creek >...
GCCCCGGAATGCATCCTCACGCTGGACGCCGCCAAGGCCCTCAAAGAGGTCCAGGAGGAGCTGAACGCCTCCGGGCTCGGGCTCAAGGTCTATGATTGCTACCGCCCCAAACGGGCCGTGGAGGATTTCATGGCCTGGAGCAAAATCCCCGGCGACCAGCTGGCCAAGGCCGAATTCTACCCCAACGTGGACAAGAAGGACTTTTTCGACCTTGGCTACGTGGCCAAGAAATCGGGCCACTCGCGCGGCTCCACCATCGACTTGACCATCGTCGCCTGGCCGTACAAGGCCGGTGAATCCTTCACCCCGGGACAGACCCTGGTTCCCTGCACCGCCGCTTTCGACAAGCGCTTCATCGACGGCTCCCTGGACATGGGCACCGGCTTCGACTGCATGGACGAGCTCTCACATTCGCTGTCCACGAAAATCCCCGCCGTGGCCCAGGAAAACCGGATGCTCCTGCGCAGGATTATGGGAAAGCACGGCTTCTCCCCCTACGAGTACGAGTGGTGGCACTTCACCCTGGCCAAGGAACCCTTCCCGGATACGTATTTCGATTTCCCGGTGACCCCGGCCAAGCGCTGAGTTGAACCGGGACGGGCAACGGTGGAGAATATTTTTAATCAATTGATTGACTAACTTTATTCCCGCGCTTATCCCTCTGCCTCGAAAGAGAGGCGGACGACAGGAGCGGGCCCATGCCCCCAAGACAGCCGGACCAGCGCCTGAAGCGGGGGCAGCGCACCCGGGACTCCCTCGTGGAGGCCGGGCTCAAGCTCTTCGCCCAGAAGGGATTCGATTCCGTGTCCATCCGGGAAGTGGCCGAGGAATGCGGCGTCAACGCGGCCGCCATCAGCTTCCATTTCGGGAGCAAGGCCGGGCTCTACGCCGCCGTGGTGGACCACGTGACCGGACATCTCGCCGCGATCTACCGGGAAGCCCTGGAACCGGCGGCGGCTCTGGGCCAGGATACGCCCGCTCCCGAGGCGGCAAGGGCCGTGCGGCGCATGGTGGCGAGCCTGATCCAAGCGCTCCTGACCACGCCCCGCTCCCGCTGGACCAGCCTCCTTTTGCAACGCGAGTTCATCGACCCGACCGAGGCTTTCGAGCGCATCTTCACAGACGCCCTGCAACCGGCCCTGGAGGCCTTCGCGCGAGCAACGGAAGCCGCCGGCAGCGCCCCCCGGGGCAGCCTGGACAACAAGGTCCTGGCTTTCGGCATCTTCGTGCTGGCCAGCGCCTTTTCAAGGGGCCGGGCCACCTTCCTCAAATGGTCCGCGCGGGAAGCATATACGGATGAAGACGTCACGGAGCTTTCCCGCATCGTGGCGGATTTCGTCCTGAGCGGCCTGGCCGCCGCGCCAACCCCTTAACCTGGCAAGAACCGGCATTCCCCATGACCACCGGAAACAGGCCCAAGCGCCTGCTGTCGTTCGACTTCATCGCCCTGTGCCTGCTGATATTCTTCACCTACTGCAACACCACCGTGTTCTACAGCCTGGACGTCTACCTGGAGCTGCTCGGCATCGGGCACGAGTGGCGCGGCTTCCTCATAGGCAGCTCGGCCCTGGCCACCATCGCCTCCTACCTGCTGTTCAGCGCGCGCATGACCGTGTCCAAGGCCGTGCCCTGCGCCTGCGCCGGGGCTCTCCTGTTCCTGGCCTGCGGCGCGGGCTACCTCTACGCCGGCACGCCCCTGGAGCTCCTGGTCCTGCGCCTGGCCAACGGGGTGGGCTTCTACCTGCTGTCGGCCTCGGTCATGACCCAGCTGGTGCGCATCATTCCGCCCGAGCGCAGCGGCCAGGCCTTCGGGCTCTACTCGGTGGCCATCCTGCTGCCCTATTCGGTGGTCCCGGCGGCGATCGACTCCATAAGCGGCGACAGAGGCTCCCTGGCCCACGGCTACATGGCCATGTCCCTGTTCCTGGTCCCGGCTTTGGCCCTGATCCTTTTCATGCGCGTGAAAAGGAGCCAGGGGCCGGACGCGGCCGCCAAGGCCGCCCCCATGCCCTACCGGGACATGTGGGCCAACGCCGCCCAGCCCCCCATCGCCCTGCTGCTTGGCATCATGACCCTCTACATCACCACCTTCTCGTCGGTGTTCTTCATGGCCAAGGGATTCTTCCAGGCGCGCGGCTTCGACAACGTGGGCCTGTTCTTCACCATCCAGATGTTGTGCATGATCGCCGTGCGGCTGCTGGGAAACCATTTGTTCGACCGGATCAGGAAGGTGATGCTGATCCGGGCCTGCTTCGCCTTCACCGCCTTAAGCTGCGTCCTGGCGGCCACGGCCGGGGGGCTGCCCACGGTCTATCTTTCGGCCTTCATCATGGGCCTGGGCATGGGGGTGGGCACGCCTGCCATGAGTTCGCTGGTTTTCAGCATCTCCGCCCCCCGGTACAAGGGGGTCAACTCCAACCTGGCCACCATGGCCCAGCAGCTGGGCGGTTTCCTCGGCCCCATGCTGGGCTCGCTTGCCGTCCACTCCTTCGGATACACGGGATTTCTCCTGCTCGGCGGGGCCTCCTGCCTGCTGGCCCTGGCCCTGTGCGAGGTGTTCGCCCGCAAGGGCATGGACCGCCGGGCGACGGCGGACCCTGCTTAACCCCGCATCGCCAGCCGCCAGGATTCGAACCGCCGGGCCGGGTGGATCCCGCCGCCTAGCGCCGGGCGCATCCAGTGACGGCGCCGGGCATCCCGCGGTTTTTCTTTTTACGTTGCCGGAATAACACGGAACGTGCTAAAGGAGGGTTTCCCTTTCCTTTTGATAGGAAATGGCGCAGCAACCTTTGCCAACGAGCCGCCAGAGCAGTTCCCGGCGACCTTCAGGCGTGGTCCGGCCACCGGCCACGCGAAAGGAATGGATGTGGAACGACGCGACGATACCCCGTTGTCCGGCTTGCGGCTTCCCTTCGCGGTACTGATACCGTTCGTGGCCTTTGGCGTGCAGTGGATGTTCTGGGCCGCCATCAAGCCCTACGTGTGGTTCCTGTTCTTCCCGGCCGTGTTCTTCAGCTCCTGGGTTGGCGGCCTGCGGGGCGGCCTCGTGGCCACGGCCGCGTCCGTGCTGCTGGTCCTGTATTTCTTCATCCCTCCCACCCGTTCGTTCATCCCCGACAATCCCTTCAGCTTTGTCTCCATCGCCGTATTCCTGATGCTGGGCGTTTTGTTCAGCATCTCCCACGAGCGGCTGCGCCGGGCCAACAAGCGGGCCTCCGACGCCCTGAGGGCCGCCCAGAGCGCCAACGCCTTGCTGAGCGAAGCCAACGACAAGGTCACCCACCTCTACAAAAGGACCATGGAGCTCGACGAACTCAAGAGCCAGCTCTTCGCCAACATCAGCCACGAACTGCGTACGCCGTTGACCCTCATCCTGGGGCCGCTGGAAAAAATGCTCGGCAACACGCACTTCCCGGAGGAGTTCAGGCGCGACCTGTCCACCGTGCAGCGAAGCGCCCGGCTGCTCTTCCGCCACGTCACGGACCTGCTGGACGTGGCCAAACTCGAAGCGGGCAGAATGACCCTGCATTACGCCCAGGTGGACCTGGTTCCCCTGACCAAGGTTTTGGCGTCGCTTTTCGAGTCCCACGCCATGGACACCCGTTTGACCTTCACGGTGTCGCTTCCCCAGGAACTCCCGGCCCAGGTGGATGTGGAAAAACTGCAGCGCGTCCTGGTGAACCTGCTGTCCAACGCCTTCAAGTTCGCCCCGCCCGACGGCGCGGTGGAACTTTCGCTTTCGCGGGAGGACGAATGCGCGGTGTTCAAGGTGCGCGACAACGGCCCCGGCGTGCCGGAAGGCATGCGTTCGGCGGTGTTCGAGCGATTCAGGCAGGTGGAGGGAAGCGCCACGCGCACCCATGGCGGAACGGGCCTCGGTTTGGCCATCGTCAAGGAATTCGCCGAACTGCACAAGGGCACGGTGCAGGTGTCCGGCGCGGGAGACAAGGGAGCCCTGTTCACCGTCAGAATTCCCCTGGAAGCGCCCCCGGGGACGGTGATCGAGACAAATCCCGTGCACATCGACGGCAACATCACCGCCCAGGCCATGGACGGGTTTGCCCAGGACCGGGCCACACCCGCGCCTGACACGGGCCAGGCCTCGTTCTGTCCGGCCGGGGACAACGGGCTGGTGCTCGTGGTGGAAGACAATCCGGACATGAACGCGTTCATCCGCGAGACGCTCTCTCCCCACTGGAAGGTCATCTGCGCCTTCGACGGCCAGCAAGGCCTGGACATGGCCTGGAAATACCACCCGGATATCATCATCAGCGACGTCATGATGCCCCGCTTCACCGGGGACCAGATGGCGCTCGAACTGAGACGCCACCACGAGATGGACAACGTGCCCATCATCATGCTCACGGCCAAGATGGACGAAGGCTTAAGCCTGTCGCTGCTCAAGATAGGCGTGCAGGACTACATCACCAAGCCCTTTTCCAGCGACGTGCTGCTGGCGCGCATCCAGAGCTGCCTGAAGGAGCGCCGCCGCCACGCCGCCGAGCTGCTGGAAAACCAGAAGCGGTTCCAAGCCACCTTCGAGCTGGCCGCGGTGGGCATCGCCCAGGTGGCCATCGACGGCCACTGGCTCATGGTCAACCAGAAACTCTGCGACATCGTGGGTTACTCCCTGACGGAATTGCTCACCATGTCCTTCCAGGACATCACCCATCCCGGCGATCTGCAGACGGACCTGCAACAGCTCCAGAAACTCCTGGCGGGGGACGTCAAGACGTATTCCCTGGAAAAACGCTACATCCGCAAGGACGGCGGCGTCATCTGGATCAACCTCACCGTGACCCTGGTGCGCGACGAAAAGGGCAAGCCGGAATATTTCATATCCGTCGTGGAGGACATCCAGGCCCGCAAGGATTTCGAGACGGCGCTGGTGGCCAGCGAGGAACGGTTCCGCACCCTGGTGGACAACACCCCCTACGCGGTTCTCGTGATGGTGGACGGGCATATCGCCTTCGCCAACGGTCCGGCGGCCCAGCTGCTGGACCTCCCCTCGCCCGATTACAGCATCGGGGACGACATCATGATCTACGTCCAACTGGACGACCACGAACGGTTCAAGGAGCACATGGGACAGGCGGAGAAATCCGGCGCCAGGATGCACCAGGAGGAATTCCGCTTGCTGAGCTGCCACGGCCAGGTTCTGGAGGTGGAGTCCTGCGCGGCGCCGCTCAGGTTCTCCAACAAGGACGCCATCCTCATCTTCGCCCACGACATCCGCAGGCGCAAGCAGGCAGAAAACGAGATCAAGGGGTCCCTGCGGGAAAAGGAACTGCTCCTCAAGGAGATACACCACCGGGTCAAGAACAACCTCCAGATCATCACCAGCCTCATCAGCCTGCAATGCACCGGGATATCCAACCCCGGCGAGATCGAACGGGCGCAGCGCCTGGAGTGGCGCATCCGGTCCATGGCCCTGATCCACGAGCAGCTCTACGGCGCCGGGAACTTCGCCTCCATCGACATGGCCGAGTACATCAAGAACCTGTCCGGAAGGCTGGCCAGTTCCTTCAGCGGCAGCGCCGGGAAAGTCCAGCTGGTCATCGACGCGTCCCCCACTCCCATGGGCATCGACAAGGCCGTGCCGTGCGGCCTGCTGGTGAACGAGCTGATCACCAACGCCTACAAGCATGTGTTCAACACCAACGGCGAAGGGCGTCTCGACATCTCCCTGCACTGGGATGCAGGGCTGGTGACGCTCATGGTGCGCGACAACGGACCGTGCTTCCCGGAGGGCTTCGATTTCGGGAACTCCAACACGCTGGGGGGGCAGCTCATCATCGAACTGACCCGCCAGCTCGGCGGCAAGCTGAATCTGGCCTGCACCCCGGGGGCCCAGATCGAGGTGACGTTCCCCTTGCCTGGCCCGCGCCTCGTGGACTTGCTCTGAAACCGCGAAGGCCATGACCAGACCAGAAACCCGGGCGACATGTTTTGCGTTTTAAGTCAAATTGACGCTTGACAGCCTCGCGGCCGGGCGATTACTTCCCTTGTCCATGCAGACTCCCAACTTCACCGCTGGCTTCTACTTTTGGTCTTACTTTTGGTTTAGCCGCGCCAGCGGTATCGGGAGAGGTGCACGTTAACCTGACAAGTTGACCGAAACCACACCGAGGGCCGCTGGCGAAAAGCCGGCGGCCCTTTTCGTTTATCCAAAGGTCCGCCGGCCGCAGGAAACCGGGACAGGCCCCCGGCGCAAACCGCAGGAGAGACCACATGCTCATCGGAAAAGCCGTACGGCTCGAACGCATCTTCAACCGCAACAACAACCGCACCATCATCGTGCCCATGGACCACGGCGTGACCGTGGGCCCCATCGACGGCCTCATCGACATGCGCGAGACCATCAATCAGGTGGCCGAGGGCGGCGCCAACGCGGTGCTCATGCACAAAGGCCTGGTGCGCTGCTCCCACCGCAAACGCGGCCGCGACGTGGGCCTCATCATCCATCTCTCCGCCTCCACCACCATCTCGCCCTTCCCCAACGCCAAGACCCTGGTGGGCAGCGTGGAAGACGCCCTCAAGCTCGGCGCCGACGGCGTGTCCCTGCACATCAACCTGGGCGACGAGACCGAACGCCACATGCTGGAGGATTTCGGCCGCATCACCTCCTCCTCCACCGAATGGGGCGTTCCGGTGCTGGCCATGGTCTACGCGCGCGGCCCCAAGGTGAAGAACGAGTACGACCCCGAAATAGTGGCACACTGCGCCCGCGTGGGCCTGGAGCTGGGCGCGGACGTGGTCAAGGTGCCCTACACGGGCGACGTGGAGAGCTTCGCCAAGGTGTGCGACGCCTGCTGCGTGCCCATCGTCATCGCGGGCGGCCCCAAGCTCTCCAACGTGCGCGACCTGGTGACCATGGCCCACGACTCGGTGCAGGCGGGCGGCTCCGGCCTGTCCATCGGCCGCAACATCTTCCAGTACGCCCAGCCCTCGCGCCTGGTGCAGGCCCTGCACGGCGTGGTGCATCTCAATTGGGAAGTGGAACAGGCCATGGAACTTCTCAAGGACTAGGTGGATACAGTGAAACAGGTCTGGTTTTCCGCAATTCCCTTCGACAAGAAGCTGGTCACCCTGGCCCTGGAGTCCGGCGTGGACGCGGTGATCACCGACCCCGGGCACGCGGACGACATCCGCGCCCTGGGCCGGGTGGAAGTGCTCACCCCCGACGACGTGGTCCGGGTGGAGCTTGCCTCCAAGGCCGACGAGGACGTGACCGTGGCCGCGCTCAAGGCGGGCAAGAAAACGACCCTGGGGCTCGGCTGGGAGATCATCCCGGTGGAGAACATCCTGGCCCAGTCCACGGGCCTGGGCGTGGAGGTGGCCAGCCTGGACCAGGCCCGCCTGGCCGCGGGCATCCTGGAGCGTGGGGTGGACATCATCGTGGTGCTGCCCCAGGCGGCCAAGGAGCTCAAAAAGATCGTGGCCGACGTGAAGCTCTCCCAAGGGACCTTAAGCCTGGAAAAGGCCGTGGTCACCTCCATCAAATCGGCGGGCCTGGGCCACCGCGTGTGCGTGGACACCATGAGCATGCTCAAAAAAGGCCAGGGCATGCTGGTGGGCAATTCCAGCGCCTTCACCTTCCTGGTGCACGCCGAGACCGAGTCCAACCCGTACGTGGCCGCGCGCCCCTTCCGGGTGAACGCCGGGGCCGTGCACGCCTACGCGGTGATGCCCGGCGACAGGACCAGCTACCTGGAGGAGCTCTCCTCCGGCGACGAGGTGCTGGTGGTGTCCGCCGACGGCGCAACCTCGCTGGCCACCATCGGGCGCACCAAGGTGGAAATCCGCCCCATGCTTCTGGTAACGGCTTCGGTGTGCGGCGTGGAGGGCGCGGTGTTTTTGCAGAACGCCGAGACCATCCGCCTGACCCGCGTCGACGGCGAGCCCGTGAGCGTGGTCAGCCTGAAGGTGGGCGACGAGGTGCTGTGCAAGGTGGACGAAGCCGGGCGGCACTTCGGCATGCGCATTTGCGAAGAGATCAAGGAAGGATAGGCTCATGGCGTCCGAAATAGACGATCCGGCGCGGGATGCGCCCCTGGACAACATCCGCGAGGCCATCGACCAGTTGGACCTCGACCTGCTGGCCCTTCTCAACAAGCGGGCCGGGATGTCGCTTGAGGTGGGCAGGCTGAAAGAAGGCAGCGACGAGCCCGTGTTCAAGCCCTTCCGCGAGAAGGAGGTGCTGGACAAGCTCTCGAAACTAAACCCCGGCCCCCTGCCCGACGAACACCTGCGGGCCGTCTACCGGGAGATCATGTCCAGTTCGCGCAGGCTGCAGCGCCGCCAGAAGGTAGCTTATCTCGGCCCCGAGGGGACCTTCTCCTACTTCGCGGCGGTCAGCTACCTGGGCAAGAGCTCGGACTTCGAGCCCAGAAAGACCATCGACGAGGTGTTCGAGGCTGTCAGCCTGCGAGACGCCGAGCTTGGGGTCATCCCACTTGAGAACTCGCTGCAGGGCACGGTGGGCCAGAGCCTGGACCTGTTTTTGCGCCACGAGGCCTACATCCAGGCCGAGCTGTACTGCAAGATCAGCCACTCGCTGCTGTCCAAGGGCACGGACATCTCCCGCATCGAGGAGGTCTACTCCCATCCGCAGCCCCTGGCCCAGTGCGGCGGCTGGCTCAAGGCGCACCTGCCCATGGCCCGCATCGTGCCCACGGACTCAACGGCCGCTGCGGCCCGCCGGGTGCTCTACAACCCCAAGGCCGCAGCCATCGGCCACGTGAAGCTCTCGGAGATGCTGGGCCTTAACGTCCTGGCCAGCCGCATCGAGGACCTGCCCGACAACTGGACCCGCTTTCTGGTGATTGGGCCTTCCGAGACCAAGTCGGGCAACAGGGACAAGACTTCCATCCTGTTCACCCTGCCGGACAAGCCGGGCGCGCTCTCGGCGGTGCTGGGCAAGCTGGCCTCGGCCGGCATCAACATGACCAAGCTGGAATCGCGGCCCTTGCGCGGCGAAAAGTGGAAGTACGTGTTTTTCGCCGACCTGCAGTGCGACCTGGGCCGCGAGGAGTTCCAGAACATGCTGGCCGACCTTCGAAACGAACTGCACTCCCTGCGCATTCTGGGGAGCTACCCGGCGGGGCCGCACCTGGACGTGTCCGGGTCCGCCGTGGTGGAAAGGGGTTAGACATGTCCGGCACAATCGACATCAAGGCTCCGTCATCCAAGTCGGTGTCGCACCGGGCCTTCATCTGCGCGGCCCTGGCCGAAGGGGTGTCCCTGGTGAGGGACGCCCTGGAGTCCGACGATTTGATCCGCACCCGGCGCTGTCTGTCGGCCTGCGGGGCCACGTTCAAAAGCACCGGCGACGGCTGGGAGATCACCGGCATCGGCGGACGCCCCAAAGGCGGCAAGGAGGTCCCGGCCGACTGCAACGTGGGCGAATCCGGCACCACCTGCCGCCTGCTCACGGGCGTGCTGGCCGCTGGCGAGGGCCTTTTCCGCATCCACGGCGAGGGCCGCATGCACGACCGGCCCATCGGCCAGCTGACCCACTCCCTGGAGGGGCTCGGTCCCAAGTTCCTGTGGGAGGGCAACCCCGGCTATCCGCCCTTCGTCATCGACACGGCAGGCCTTTCGGGCGGCGACGTGGTGGTCTCGCTGGACGAATCCAGCCAGTACCTGTCGGGCATCCTGCTGGCCTCGCCCCTGGCTTCCAGGCGCACGCTGGTGGGCATCGGCGGGGACAAGGTGGTCTCCTGGCCCTACGTGTCGCTGACGCTCATGGCCATGGCCGACTTCGGCGTGGAAGTGGTGGTGCAGGCCCTGGAAGGCTCTGATTGGGTGCGCAAGCAGTTCACCGAGGTCACGGCCGTGGCCCCGGGCAAGCTCATCTTCGGGGTGAACCCGGCCCGCTACAAGGCCCGCACCTATACCGTGGAGGGCGACTGGTCCAACGCGTCCTACTTCCTGGCGGCCGGGGCCGTGGGACCCCGCCCGGCGCGGCTTCGCGGCCTGCGCCAGGATTCGCTCCAGGGCGACAAGGCCATCCTGGATATCCTGGCCGCCATGGGCGCGGTCGTCGCCTGGGACGCCGAAGGGGTCACCGTGTCGCCGGGCGGCGCAAGCCTCCGGGGAGTTACCGTGGACATGGGCCACTGCCCGGACCTGGTGCCCACGGTGTGCGCCGTGGCCGCCCAGGCCGTGGGCGCCACCACCATCCGCAACGTGGCGCATCTTCGCATCAAGGAGTCGGACCGGCTGAACGCCTGCGCCGACGAGGTGCGCAAGGTGGGGGCGGAGGTGACCACCTTCGAGGACGGGCTGACCATCTCGCCCAGGCCCATCGAGCGGGGCCGGGCCATCAACTTCTGCACCTACAACGACCACCGCATGGCCATGAGCATGTCGCTCATGGAGCTGGCCGGACTGGACGTGCGCCTGGACAGCCCGGCCTGCGTGGCCAAGAGCTTCCCGGGCTTCTGGGACCAGTGGAAGCTGACCAGGTGAACCCGGCCATGCACGCTGCAATCTTTCACACGGTGGCCCTGGCCAGCGGTTCCGCCCGGAGATGTGCCCGGTGAGCAAGGCCCAGTCCATACGCACGGTGACGGTCATCGGGGCTTCCGGCAAGATGGGGCGGCTTTTCGTGTCGCGCTGCCGCCGGGAGGGCCTGGGCTGCTTCGAGCTGGACGCGCCGCTTAACGCCGCGCCCATGCGCGAGGAGGCCCGGCGCGCCCTGCCCGCCTGCGACCTGGCCCTTCTGTGCGTGCCCGCCCAGGTCACGGCGGCCGTGCTCACGGAGCTTGGGCCGCTGATCCCCAAGGGGTGCATCGTGGCGGACATCTGTTCGGTGAAGGTGCGCCCGCTGGAAGAGATGATGCTTCTGCATCCCGGCCCTGTGGTTGGCACGCATCCCCTGTTCGGCCCCAAGCCCCAGGAAGGCGAGGAGCTGCGGGTGGCGCTCTGCCCGGGCCGGGGCGAAGAGGCCCTGCGCCAGGTGGAAGAGCTGATGACGAAGCTCAACTTCGCCCCCTTCCGCACCACCTCGGAAGAGCACGACCGGGCCATGGCCTACGTGCAGGGGCTCAATTTCGTGTCCACGGTGGCCTATCTGGCGGCCCAGGGCAGCCATGAGGAATTCGACCGCTTCCTGACTCCGTCATTTCGGCGCAGGCTGGACGCGGCCAAGAAACTTATCCTCGAAGACGCGGACCTGTTCCGGCTGATCTACGAGGCCAACCCTTACAGCCTGGAGGCCGTGCGGGCCTACCGCAACTACCTGAACGTGGCGGCGGGCGGCGACCTGGAACTGCTGGTGGAGCGGGCCAAGGGCTGGTGGAAGGACGACGCGCGCGGCGCTTGCCCGTCGCCGCTCAAGAATGACAACGTGAAATAACTCGGGATTCCAAAGGGACTTGTCCCTTTGGCCGCCGGAGGCTTCCCCCTCCCCCGGTCCTCCCGCAACGAACGACAAGGACGCGCCATGATCGATCTCATGCAGGAAGCCAAGTGGCTGCCCGCCGACGTGCAGACTCCCATCAGCCTTTATCTCGGGCTGGTGGGCGACAGGCCGGGCATACTCTTCGAGTCCGCCGAGGTGGACGGACGCCTGGGACGCTATTCGATCCTGGCCTGGGATTTCCGCCTCACGGCCAGCTGCCAGGAGGGCAAGCTGGTGCTGACCACGCGCGACGACCGTCTGAAATCCCTTGAGGAGCTGAACGGCCGCCCCTTCCTGGACGGCGTGCGCGAGCTGATGGCCGCCATCACCGTGACCCCGCCGGACGGTTTCGAGGACCTGCCCGCCATAACGCGCGGCCTGTACGGCTATTTCGGGTACGGCTCGGCGGCGCTGTTCTCCTCCAAGGTGGCCAAGGTCATTCCGCCCAAGGACGTGGACTGCACCCTGGTGCTGCCCGGCCACGTGGTGCTCTTCGACCATTTGCGCCACCGCTGCTGCCTGCTGTCTCTTGGCGGCGGCATGCGCCCCAAGCTGGACGCCTCGGCCATTCTGCGCACCATGGACAAGGCCGAGATGGGGGGCGTCCTGCACCATCCGGGCGAAAAGGCCTTCCTTGAAGGGGTGCGCAAGGCCAAGGAGATGATCCACCAGGGCGAGTGCATCCAGGTGGTTCTCTCCAACCGCTTCCACGCGCCCTTCTCGGGCGACCCCTTCGCGGTGTACCGCAGGCTTCGCCAGGTGAACCCGTCGCCCTACATGTTCTTCGTGAGGCTGCCGCGCATAACGCTCGTGGGCTCGTCGCCGGAATTTCTGGTGCGCTGCGTGAACGGCCAGCTTACCACCGCGCCCATCGCCGGGACCCGCCCGCGCGGCAAGGATGA
>Ga0075021_10001415_pt1 | contig 12295 bp, 8 predicted proteins | sample ColStrG_CSR_2012_FD_72749 | JGI IMG/M metagenome (GOLD analysis project Ga0075021, IMG submission 72749) | Freshwater sediment microbial communities in response to fracking from Pennsylvania, USA - Cold Stream Run_MetaG_CSR_2012 | ecosystem: Environmental > Aquatic > Freshwater > Creek >...
GAGCGGGATCTGAGCCAGACGCCCGTGTTCCAGGCGATGATCGTGCTGCACAATCCGGCGTGGCAGACCGATCGCCCGAGCTTCGAGCCGGAGGGGATCCGATGCACGCAGATCTCGCACCCCAAGGGTTGGTCGAAGTTCGACCTGCTGCTGGGGATCGGTGAGCGACCCGTCGGACTCGACACGACGTGGGAGTATTCGACGGAGCTGTTCCGGGCGGATTCCGTAAGGCGGATGATGGGTCATTTCCGGACGCTGGCGGAGAGCGCCGCCGCCAGCCCGGACAGACGGCTTTCCTCGCTGTCGATGCTCTCGGAGGCTGAGCGGGCGAAGGTTCTGGGCGCAGGGAACGCTCGTTCCAAGCCGCCTGCTGGATCGCCGCTGGTCAAGGAGCTGTTCGAGCACCAGGCCGCGAGCGCGCCCGATGCACCGGCAGTCGTCTTCCAGGACGCCCGGCTCAGCTACGAAGAGCTGAATCGCCGCGCGAACCGGATCGCGTGGCTCCTGCGTGACCGCGGGGTCGGACCGGGCTCGCGCGTCGGGATTCTGATGGAGAAGTCGATCGATCTCGTCCCGGCGGTTCTCGGGGTCGTGAAGTCCGGCGGCGCCTATGTTCCGATCGATCCCCGCTACCCCGCGGAACGCATCGAGTTCATGCTCGCGGACTCCGAGCCGTCAGTCGTGCTGACCCACGCCCAGCACCTCGAACTCGTGTCCGGCGCAGCGTGCCCGCCGCTGGCGCTGGACGAGCCGGGCGTGCTCGAGCTCTACGCCGAGGAGAACCCCCCCAACTGGGCGTCGGGCGACGACCTCGCATACGTGATCTACACGAGCGGCTCGACCGGCAAGCCGAAGGGCGCGATGATCTCCAACAACAGCCTCACCAGCGCATTCAGCGCCTACGAGCAAGCGCACAGGTTGCGAGAGCTGAAGGCCCACGCGCAGTTGGCGAGCTTCTCCTTCGATGTGTTCACCGCCGACATGATTCGGTCGCTGCTCGCTGGTGCGAAGCTCGTGCTGTGCCCGATCGAGACCGTAATTCATCCGGAAAGGCTGCTCGAACTGATGCTGGCCGAACGCGTCGACGCCGCCGAGTTCGTTCCGGCGACCGCATCGTTGATGTTCGAATACCTCGACCGCACGGGCAAGCGGCTTGACGACATCCGGCTGCTCACCGTGTCCAGCGAGGCGTGGCGCAATGACGAATACGCGTTCTTCAAGGGACTATGTGGTGCTCGCACACGGCTGATCAACGCCTACGGGGTGACCGAGGCGACGATTGGCGCCACTTGGTACGAGCCCGACACGGCCCAACAGCATCAGCCGGGTCGCCCCGTTCCGATTGGTCGTCCGCTTGCGAATACTCGCGTGTATGTGGTGGACTCGAATTTTGAGCCTCAGCCGATCGGGATCCCCGGCGAGCTTTGCATCGGGGGCATCGGCGTCGGTCTCGGCTATCTGAACCGACCGGAGCTGACCGAGGCGCGTTTTCGTGAGGACCCGTTCAGCGACGAGCCTGGCGCGCGGCTGTATCGGACGGGTGATCTGGCGCGGTGGCTGCCTGACGGGAACATCGAGTTCATGGGCCGCAACGACCGCCAGTTGAAGATCCGCGGGTTCAGGATCGAGCCGGGCGAGATCGAGTCCGCGCTTGAGCACCATCCCGGTGTGCGCCAGGCGGCGGTGACCGTTCACGCCGGTGGGGACGGCGACTCGCGTCTGGTTGCCTATCTGGAGCTGGCCGAGCCCGGGGTGCCGGTGCCGGTGGAGCAGTTGCGTGACCTGGTAGCCGACGCGCTGCCGGCGTACATGATCCCCGCGGCGTGGACCGTGGTGAAGCAGATCCCGGTGACACCGAACGGCAAGGTCGACTTCGCCGCGCTGCCGGACCCCGAGTTCGATCGCTCCGCGGCCGCCGATGAATATGTGGCGCCACGCACCGAGCTCGAGCGCAAGATGGCCGAGGTCTGGTGCGAGGTGTTGGGCGTCGAACGGGTCGGCATCCACGACAACTTCTTCGCGCTCGGCGGGCACTCGCTGCTGGCGGTCAAGCTGTTCACCAGGCTCGATCGCAAGCTCGGCGTCAAGATCCCGCTCTCGGCGCTGTTCCAGGCGGCGACGATCGCCGGGCTCGCAGAGCTCGTCGACGAGACCTCGCCAAGCGAGCGGGAAACGAGCACAAGCTGGGATTTGGCGGTAACGCTTCGCCCGGGCAACGGCGAGCGCCCGCTGTTCCTGGTCTCGTGGCTCGGCGGTGAGGTGTTCGGATACCGCGAGATGGCCGAGCGCCTCGACGGGGACACGACCGTGATCGGGCTTCGCGCGCCCGGGGTCGACCACACCGGGCTGCCGCTCGCGACGATCGAAGCGCTGGCCGAGCACTACATCCAGGAGATCCGCAGAATCCAGCCGCAAGGCCCCTACCGGCTGGGTGGCTACTGCTTCTCCGGCCTGGTGGCCTACGAGATGGCAGCACGGCTTCTGGACCAGGGCGAGACGTGCGAGCTGGTGGCGCTGATCGACGCCTACCCGCAAGGGACCGCACGGCGGCCCAACCGGCTCGCGATCGAACGCGAGAAATTCCAGGCACTCGCCGACGGCAACTGGTCGCAGCGCAGAGCATGGGTCAAACGGCGAGCGACCGGGCTGCGAAGACGAATCTCCGACGCCGTCTACTTCACCACCGGCCGGCTCGCCTACGACATCCTCGCCGCGCGCGGCGGTGACCGCGTTCCCCGCGGCCCGTGGCGGCTGGTGCTGATCGCAAGCAGCCGCGCCCGCCGGCTCTACACCCCCAAACCCTCAAACGTCGCGATCACCTTCTTCCGCGCCCAGGCCGAACCCGACAACAGCCCAACACCCTGGGAACAACTGGCGCTCGGCGGCGTCAAGCTCAGACAAATCATCTTCCACAACATCAACCACGAGAGCATGATGCACGAACCACACGTCGCCACACTCTCGCACCAGCTCGACCAAGCACTACGCGACAGCGCCGCCGCCATCAATCGCTCAGCCGACAACGGCGCGCAGCCAAGCAGCCAGCCCAAGAATCACTACACGCGTGCGATCGTCCAATCAGTCTCCGCATGAACCGGAGACAGTCGGACGATCGCACGCGGCGCAGCGTCGAGTTCCGGACCGTGGACATCGACCTCCACCAGCGGCTGCCAGGCGACGAGCTCGTCACCCTGCGTGTGGTCCTTGTAGATGCCGCCCCAGATGTAGTAGCGGCCGCGCGGGAGGGGAATGTCCTCGATCGTGCATCGCACCCGCGTTGAGCCGGGCTCGATCGGTGTTTCACGACCTGGGTTGACGAGGAAGATCGGTGTCGCCGCCCCCTCACTGACGCCCAGGTAGATCCATGCGCGATGGCGCTCGTCGCTCGCGAGCGTGAAGCCGATGTGCAGCTCGCCCCCGGTCGTCGCATACGGCCCGTCACCACCGGAGACCTCGATATCCCTGACCCTGATGCGTCCGTCGATCTGGGTTCTCGCCTTTGCGCTGCCCTCGACCGCGCCTCGGTACTCGGCGAGCACCTCGCGGATTGGACCCATCGTCAGGACCTCGCCGTTGTGGATCCAGACTCCCTGCGAGCAGGTCGCCTCCACGGCAGCAAGATCGTGGGATACGAACAGCAGCGTCGTGCCTTCGGCGAGCACCTCCCGAATCCGGTTCAGGCATCGCTGCTGGAACGTCGCGTCACCGACCGCGAGAACCTCGTCGACGAGCAGAATGTCGGGCGAGAGGTAGGCCGCCACCGCGAAGCCCAGGCGCATCTGCATGCCGGACGAGTAGTACTTGACCTGCCGGTCGACGGCCTCTTCAAGGTTCGCAAATGCGACGATCTCGTCGAAGCGCCGAGAAACCTCCCTTCGGCGCAGACCCATGATCGAGCCAGTCAGGTAGATGTTCTCCCGACCCGTCAGCAGCGGTGCGATTCCCGCCCGCACCTCGATCAGCGCGCCCACACGCCCGTGGAGTTCCATGCTCCCAGCCGTCTGGTACATCACGCGCGAGATGATCTTGAGCAACGTCGACTTGCCGGCGCCGTTGGCGCCCACGAGCGCCCACGATTCGCCCGGTTCCGCCTTGAAGCTGATGTCACGCAGCGCCCACCGCCAGCTTTCGCGGTTGCGTTTGCGGACCATGTCGCCGACCTGCGCAACGCGATCCTGAAGATACGTCGGCCGGTCGTCGAGGCGGAACCGCTTCCAGATCTCCCGTCCCTCGATTGTGCCGTTAGGCAACATCTGCGAGTCCCGTCTCGAGTCGCTTGAACATCCAGAAGCCCACCAGCAGGATGACCAGCGAACTTGCTGCGCCAGCACCAAGAGACCCCCACTGCGGCGGGAGACCTTGAAGCACGGTCCGCCGCAGCCCGTCGATCACCGGGACGAGCGGATTGATGATCGAGTACAGCAAGAGGAAGGACTTGTTCTGCGAGATGGAGTTGGCGCCGTACACGACCGGCGTCACGAACAGACCGAGCTGGATCACCAGCGGCAGAACGAGCCGCAGGTCGCGCATGTAGACGACCAGCGCCGAGATGGCGAGCGTCACCCCGAGCGTGAACATCACGAGGACGATCAGGAACAGCGGGATATACACCATCTCCGGCTTGGGCGCGAATCCCGTGATCGGGAACAGGAACAGCAGCACGACCGTCGCGATCAGCGCGTCCACGGCCGCGTCGACCATCGCCGCGATCGGGAACACCTCACGCGGGCAGTAGAGCTTGTTGAGCAGAGGCACGTTGCTCACGAGCGAGAGTCCGCCCGTGGACACCGCGGTCGAGAAGAATGTCCAGGGAAGCAGCCCCATGTAGGAGAACAGCGGGTAAGGGACTCCTCCGGTGTTGACCTTCACGACCTTCGTGAAGATCAGGCTGAATGCGAGCATCATGAACACCGGAGTGATCAGCGCCCAGGCGATCCCGAGCACGGCCTGCTTGTAGCGGATACGCAGATCTCGCTCGGCGAGCGTCAGGGTCAGTTCACGGAACAGCCACAGCTCGCGCAGCGACGCGCGCAGACTCACGCGGCGACGAAACCAAATCTCGCGCCTGGGTTCTGATTGCGGCTGCGTACGAGCAGACGCCGGCGCTGTAATCACCGCAAACGCCGGCTGCCCCGCATCCGCTGCCCTGTCTTCCGTGGGCACGTTCGGACCAGCTGCCCCCATCACAGACTCGTATGGTAGCCGACAAACCCCGGCATTCGCGCCACCTAGGCGCCGTGGGCGCGGTGTTGCGCGCTGCGACGATGCTGCGGTGATCAATTACGATCAGCTTCGGTGATGCGCGCCTTCGGCGATGCGGCGATCCCGCCGCGAGGGGACCCGCTCGACGACGAGCAAACGACGCTGCAGCGCTCGGTAGTGGAGTTCGCGCGCGGCCGGCTGAACAGCGACTTGATCTCGAGGGATCGTGATGGCACCTTCTCACGGGACATCTGGCGCGCCTGCGCCGAAATCGGCCTCCTGGCAATGCCCGTTCCGAGCGAGTACGGAGGACTGTCGCTCAGTGCGATGACGGTCGCGGGCGCACTCGTGGGTCTGGGCTACGGGTGTGCGGACAACGGCCTGATCTTCTCGCTAGGCGCCCAGATGTGGGCGTGTGAGCATCCGATCGTCCAGTTCGGCACCGAGGAGCAGAAGCGACGCTATCTGCCCGCGCTGTGCGATGGCACGCTGATCGCCGGTCATGGAATGTCCGAGCCTGATACCGGTTCCGACGCGCTGTCGCTGGCGAGCACTGCGGTCCGCGACGACGAGGGCTGGGTCCTGAACGGCTCCAAGACATTCGTCACAAACGGACCCGAGGCCGACCTGTTCGTCGTGTTCGCGAGCGTCGATCGAACCCTGGGATTCGCCGGATTGTCCGCATTCCTGATCGAGCGCCGGACGCCCGGTCTTGACGTCGGACCGCCTTTCTCGAAGATGGGCCTTCGGACCTCGCACCTGGGCGAGCTGTTCCTGAGCGACTGCCGCCTCGGCCACGATGCGCTGCTCGGCGAGGTCGGCGCCGGCATGGCGATCTTCAACAACTCGATGCGCTGGGAGCGCAGCTTGATCCTTGCACCGGCCGTCGGAACGATGCGCAGACAGCTCGAGCGGTGCGTCAGCTACTGTCGCGGGCGGCGGCAGTTCGGCTCCTCGATCGGCTCCTTCCAGGCGGTGTCGCACAGGCTCGTCGAGATGAAGCTGCGGCTCGAGACCGCGCATCTGATGCTCTATCGCACCGCTTCGCTGCTCGACGCGGGGACAGCCACCGAGCTCGACGCTGCGCTCACAAAGCTGCACCTCAGCGAGTCGCTCGTGGCATCCAGCCTCGATGCCGTCCAGATCCACGGTGGATACGGCTACATGACCGAGAGCGAGATCGAGCGCGACGTCAGGGACGCGCTAGCGGGACGGATTTACTCGGGCACGAGCGAGATCCAGCGCAACGTGATCGCCAGGTACATGGGCTTGTGAGACACCCCCCGATCCACGAGCTGCTGAGGCGAGCCGCCGAGCTGAATCCGGACGGCACCGCGGTGATCGACGGCCACCGCACGATCACCTACGCTGAGCTCGACGCCCGCTCAGATCGGCTCGCCAACGCGATGGCAGCCGAGGGAGTCACGCGCGGCGATCGCGTGGGGTTGCTGCTTGAGAAGTCGATCGAGGCGATCGTCGGGATTTACGCCGTGCTGAAGTCAGGCGGAGCCTATGTGCCGCTCGACGAGGGGCAGCCCCTCGCGCGGCTGAGCTACATCGCCCGCAACGCGGGCATCCACGCCCTGGTCAGCGAGCCGAGCAGGCTCGCCGCCTGCGAATCGCTGGCGGAGGCCGGCGTGCCGCTGCGCACCGTGTTCGGCGCCGACGCGCCATCACGTAAGGACGGGTTTCGCGCGGTGGGCTGGGAGCAGGTGCTGGCGATGCCGGCGCGGGCTCCGGACGTCGCCGTCGACGCGGACACGCTGGCGTACATCCTCTACACCTCCGGGTCGACCGGCGAGCCCAAGGGCGTGATGCTCTCGCACGAGAACGGCGTCAGCTTCGTCGATTGGGCCGCCCGGGAGGTCGGTCTCGGCACAGAGGATCGTCTCTCGAGCCACGCCCCGCTGCATTTCGACCTCTCGATCTTCGATCTTTTCGCGGCCGCCCGCGCGGCCGCGCCGGTGGCACTGGTCCCCGCGTCCGCCCGGGTCTTCCCTACCGAGCTTGCCGACTTCATCCGCACGTCCGGCATCACGGTCTGGTACTCGGTGCCCTCGGCTTTGACGATGTTGACGCTCCGAGGCGGCATCGAAACCTCGCCGTTGAAGACACTGCGTGTTGTCATCTTCGCCGGCGAGGTGTTCCCGACCAAGTACCTGCGCCAGCTGATCAAGCTCGTGCCGCAGGCGCGGTACTTCAACTTCTTTGGACCGACCGAGACGAACGTCTGCACCTCGTTCGAGGTGCCGACCACCTCGACACTCGCCGACACGATCCCGATCGGCACGCCGTTGCCATGCGTCACGGCAACGATCGTGCGCGACGGCGGTGAGCTCGCCGCCGACGGCGAGGTCGGAGAACTGATGATCGGCGGTGCGACCGTGATGCACGGATACTGGGGGGACCCGGAGCGAACGGCACGAACGCTCGTTCACGATCCTGGACGTCGTGTCTACCGAACCGGGGATCTCGTCCGCCGGCTCCCAGACGGGACGCTGCACTACCTCGGCCGCCGGGACGCACAGATCAAGACCCGCGGATATCGCGTCGAGCTGGGTGAGGTCGAAACGGCGCTGCTCGCGCTCGATGAGGTAGTGGAGGCAGCCGTCATCGCCATCCCCGACGACGCGGTGACCAACCGGCTCGCCGCATTCGTGGTCGTCCGTCCGCAGCTCGAGGAGGGCGCGCTCAAGCGGCGTCTCGCGGAACGCCTGCCTCACTATATGATTCCGGACACAGTCGAGTTTCGTGACGAGCTTCCGAAGTCTTCGACCGGGAAGGTCGACAGGCGGTCGCTCAGCAAAAACGGGGTATAGCGTGAACACAGAAGAACGCGTCAGGGACTTCCTGGTGGAGGAGTCCAGCTGGGACCGGCCGCGCGAGGAGTTGACCGACGAGCTGCCGCTGATCGAGAACCGTGTGCTCGATTCGATGGCGCTGCTGCGGCTCGTGGCCTGGCTCGAGTCGGAGTTTGGAGTGGAGATCACCGACGCGGAGGTGGTGCCGAGCAATTTCGGGTCGATCGAGCGAATCGGCCAGTTTGTCGACTCCAAGCTAGCCGCCCCCGGCGGTCAGGGGCGCGTCTGAGGTCGCTCAGGGTCGGTCGAGGTCGACCTGCGCGCAACTCGCACCTCCTGCTGCTCGCGCTCGCACTGGCCTTCGCGCTCGGCGGCGCAGCGATCCTCTTTCTCGGTGGCTCTCCCGGGGTCGTCGTGTTCAGAGGTCTCTTCGGTCACGGCGTCAGACCCTGGGTCAGATCCGGGGGCGGCGCTCAGTGTGCGAACTACGGCGCTCCCTCGCACCCTCCGCGCATACGGGGAGACCTGGAGCTCACGCGCCTCGGGGGTGTGCCGGTCGGACGCTTCGTGCTTCCCCCATCCCAGCTGCCGAGCTTCCCGTTGCAGGCATGTGAGGTGGTGCGGCCCACTCCGCTCGGCGTCGGAACCGACGCCTACTATGGGCTCAGCTTCTACCTGCCGCCCGACTGGCACAGCGAAGCGAATGGCGGCGGGAGCTTCTGGGGGATCGCGATCGCCCAGCTGCACTTCCAGAACATCTGGGGCTCGCCGATCGAGCTCGAGCTGCACGGCACTCACCTGACGCTGGCGCTCGAAACGGGCGCCTGCAACAGCCATCTGACACGCAACCCGGGTTGCCGCTGGCGCTCGAACGCGGACGCTCCGCATGGCAGCGCGACGAACCTGCCAGGTCTGTATGCGATCCCACGGCCGCTTCTGGATGGCATGTGGCACGAGGTGATCATGCGCGTGCGGTGGGCGGCTGACAGCTCCGGCGCGATCCAGGTCTGGACGAGGTCACAGCAGGCGACCGGCTGGACACAGACAGTCCATTTCACGGGCTTCCCGACGGTTCAGTGGGATCGGACGCGCGGGTGCTGCGAAACCACAGCGGCGGACAAGATCGGGGCATATCGCGGAGTATCTGCAACGCCCGTTGCAGTCTGGCTCGGGGGCATCGTCGTGGGAACCAGCTTCCAGGCTGTGTCCGCGGCGCTTCCGGGCATTTCGTAGCTGCGGCGCCTGGCGCGACTGCGTTCCATCAGGCTGCAACCGCCGCTGCGCAGGCGGTTGACATTCGTCCAAAACGGGCACGCCCCTCACGGGACAAGCCGCGCATGACGATCCCCATCGTGCGTCAACTGTCCCCTACTCCGTTAATTGGAGGATCCTCAGTGTCTCGTACCCCGACACGGACGTACATGAAGTTCGCAGCGATCTGCGCTGCGTTGATCGCGTCGATCGCGATCACAGCCTCCACGGCAGGCGCCGCACGCCACGATACGACAGCGGCGTCGACCCGCCACCGCGCAAGTGGCCGCACGGCCGCCAAGCACCGCGCCACGACCGCCCGGCGCAATCACCGAAGCGGCGCGGCCAGACGTCGCCACCGCTCTGATGCGGCCCGCACCAGGCGACACCACAGGCGTGCTGTCCGCCTTGGCCGAACCCATCGCCGAGCCGCGCACCGCACCGCCGGCCGCGGTCATCATCGACGCTTCACGACCGGCGCGGCGCACGCACGGAGAAGGTCCCACCATCGCGCCCGCGTCCACACCCATCCGACACGCCACGGCGCTCGAGCAGGGGCCCTCCTGGCGGCCGCCGACCACTCGTCGCCGCCCACCAGTTCGTCCTCGACGGCACTGACCGGGCTCACGTTCGCGGGCAGCTTCAACAACACACTCGCATCCTGGACTGCCGGGGGCGGGGCTGCCCAGTGCGCAAACTACGGGACACCGTCGAAGTATCCGCGGCTGCGCGGAACGCTCAGCTTCGACAACACCAACGTCGGGTCGGGAATCGCGAGCGGCGTATTCACGCTGCCCGCTGACACATCCCCCTCGACGTACCCGTTGGAGGCGTGCGATGTTGTCACTCGGTCGCTCCCCAACACCCTCGGCACCGATTCCTACGAAGGGATCATGGTGTATGTCCCCCTCGGCTGGACGATCGCCAACCATTTCTTCACCGGTGTCAACATCGAGCAGTACCGCTTCCAGAACATCTACGGCTCGCCGATCACGCTCGAGCTCCATCCGAACCACGTGACGATCGCGCTGGAGACCGGCGGGTGCTTCAACCACGCCACCGCCACCCCGGGCTGCCAGTTCCGCTCGAACGCCGACAACCCGCCCTGCCGAAGCAACTCGGGCCGCACATGCCTGCCCGGCTACTACGCGATCCCGCCGGGGGCGTTCGTCCAGGGAGCTTGGAACGAGATCATGCTGCACGTCCACTGGGCGTCAGATTCCACCGGCTCGGTTCAATCCTGGTACCGGACCAAGGGCCAGTCGACCTGGATGTCGGGGAACTCGTTCAGTGGTATCCCGACGGTCCAATGGGACAACTCGATCGGATGCTGCGGTACGAGCTATCGTGACCTGACCGAGGCGTACACCGCCGCGCTCAGTGCCCCGGTGAGCGTGTGGCTCGACAACGTCGTCAGCGCCACGAGCTTCGCTGCGGTCGCCTCAACGATGCCGTAGCGCCACCACACCACCGCCAGTGTGCGCGTGCCGGACCGACCAGGCCGGCACGCGCAGCGCTGCCGCCCCGCCAACCGCCCGCGGATCAGGCCGCCTGACGGATGTTGAAGGCCGGCTTGCAGCGATCGTGACCGACGCAGCGGATGACGATAAAGCCACTGGCCCGAAACAGACCTCGCTCGCGGCAGGGTCACCAGCGACCGTTCGCGCCCGAGCGTGCCATGGCGAAGGAAGGTGTGATGCTCAGACGTCGCGGTTCGCGTTGCCTGGCGGCGATCCTCGCAGTACTTGCAGTTGCCGGATCCGCGGTCGTGGCGTCGGCTGCGCCGCCCGCGCCGCTGCCGCCCGACCTCAGCTTCGACGGAGCGTTTGACCAAGGGCTCTCAGCGTGGAACGCGGCTGGGGGCGGCGCCCAGTGCGCGAACTACGGCACTCCGGCGACCGCGCCGCGCGCACGCGGCAATGTGTACCTCGATCCGACCAATGTGGTCGACAACGTCCAAGCCGCGCGTTTCGACCTTCCGGCCTCGCAGCCGACCTTTCCCCTGCAGGCGTGCGAGCTCACCAACATGCGAAGCGAGCCGCTGGGAAGCAGCGACTACTACGGTTTCATGTTCTACGTGCCCGAGGGCTGGACGGACGGCACCGTCCCGTCAGGTGGCTTCTGGGGTATCGCAACTGCCCAGTTTCACTTTCAGAACATCTGGGGCTCGCCGATCGAGTTTGAGTTGCACTCAGACCACATGACGCTGGCGCTCGAAACCGGTGCCTGCAACAACCATCTGTCGAGTGACCCCGGGTGCACATGGCGGTCGAACGCCGATGATCCCTCCGGTCCCGGGAACCTCGGCGCGCAGTACGTCGTCCCGGCTCCCATGCAGGAGGGTGTGTGGCACGAGGTGATCATGTACGTCCACTGGGCCGCCGACACAACGGGCGCGATCCAGGTCTGGACGAGAGTCGAAGGCGGCCTGAGCTGGACCCAGACGGTCAATCTGAGCGGCTACCCGACCGTCCAGTGGGACGTGACCCAGGGCTGCTGCAGCTCCGCAGTGGCGGACAAGATCGGGGCGTACCGCGGCCCCTCCAGCTCGCCTGTGTCGGTGTGGGAGGACAACGCGGTAATCGGACCGAGCTTCGCGTCGGTGGCGGCCACGATGCCCGTGGCCGTCGGCGATCCGGTGATCACGTTCGGGTCACCGGGTGTGCGGCCGATCGCTCGAACCGCAGCACCGGATCGCGCTCGGCGACGTTGGTCGCGCGCGCGCGGACACCACAGGCCCAGTTCGCGCCGAGCACGCCGGGCGGCCCGCCACAGGGCACACCACAGAGCAGACGGGAGGCGCTCTGTCCGCGATCGACGCGTCCCCCCTCGGCGCCACACCCGCGGCAGACGACGCGGGCGTCACGCGAAGATGACGACACGCGGATCCGGCAGGCGCCATCATGCCGGGCGATGAACCCCGTCAAGTCCGTCTTCGACACGGGCGCCTATCTTGAGCGCAACCCGATAATCCCGATCCGCGCCAGGATCGTGCAGCGCCTCCTGGCCGACGTCCGCAACGGGTCCGTGCTCGATCTTGG
>Ga0075021_10001417_pt1 | contig 12287 bp, 14 predicted proteins | sample ColStrG_CSR_2012_FD_72749 | JGI IMG/M metagenome (GOLD analysis project Ga0075021, IMG submission 72749) | Freshwater sediment microbial communities in response to fracking from Pennsylvania, USA - Cold Stream Run_MetaG_CSR_2012 | ecosystem: Environmental > Aquatic > Freshwater > Creek >...
AACCGAGACCTTCGGGTTTTCGATCGACGACGCCGCGCGGCGGCGGCTCCCACGCGTCGTCGGAGCCGCGCTCGCGATGGGCGGACTGTTATGGCTGAAGGCGCGGTTTGTACTGCCGCTGGCGACCGACGCGCCCGCCGTCTTCCAGGCAGCCGTCCTTGCTGTATTGATCGCCGGAAGCATTGCGACTTATGGCCTGTTTCTCTGGCTTTTCGGTGTTGTCGGCTGGCATGAGGCGGTGAGCGCGATCCAGCAACGTCGCGGCGGCTTGCGCGGCTAGGGCATGCGTGGCAAACGACGGCGCCGAAGCGGCAAAATCTTGGGAATCTAGGACCATGGCCATGGTTGAGCGGGTTTTTTCGGGCGTCCAGCCGACGGGCAATCTGCATCTCGGCAATTACCTCGGCGCGATCGTCAATTTCGTCAAGCTGCAGGAGACCCATAATTGTCTCTATTGTGTGGTCGACATGCATGCGCTGACCCAACCCGTAGAGGTGTGGGGCGGTCCAATCGAGCTTGCGCGCAATACCCGCGAGGTTACCGCGGCGTTCATCGCCTCCGGTATCGATCCGAGGAAACACATCGTCTTCAACCAGAGCCAGGTCCACGAACACGCCGAGCTCGCGTGGATCTTCAACTGCGTGGCGCGGGTCGGCTGGCTCAACCGCATGACCCAGTTCAAGGAAAAAGCCGGCAAGGATCGCGAGAATGCGTCCGTGGGGCTCTATGATTATCCGGTGCTGATGGCGGCCGACATCCTGGTTTATCGCGCCACCCATGTGCCTGTCGGCGATGACCAGAAGCAGCATCTCGAACTGTCCCGCGACATCGCGCAGAAGTTCAACAATGATTTCGGCGACTCGATCCGCAGCCACGGCTTCAATGACGGATTGTTTTTCCCGCAGCCGGAACCGCTGATCACCGGGCCGGCGACGCGGGTGATGAGCTTGCGTGACGGCACCAAAAAAATGTCGAAATCGGATTCGTCGGACAATTCGCGGATCAACCTCACCGACGATGCCGACATCATCGCGCAGAAGATCCGCAAGGCGAAGACCGATCCGGAACCGTTGCCATTGGAGGAAAAGGGGCTGGAGGCGCGCCCCGAGGCTGACAACCTCGTCGGGATATATGCCGCGCTGTCCGGCCGCGGCAAGGCCGAGGTGCTAACCGAATTCGGCGGCGGGCAATTCTCCAGCTTCAAGAACGCGCTGGTGGAACTTTGCGTCACAAAACTCTCGCCGATCGCCTCCGAAATGAAGCGACTGGTGGCCGATCCCGGCCATGTCGACTCTATTTTGGCTGACGGCGCCAACCGCGCGCAGGCCATTGCCGAAGACACCATGCGTGCGACCAGGGACATCGTCGGCTTCATCCGCCGGCATTAGGCGGGAACCGCGACGGCGCTTGTGGGGGACGGCCACGGCGTGGCAGCATGCACCGGTTTGGCGCAGCACCGGGACATCCATGACCACCCAGCGACGAAGCTACGAGACCGGCCACAAGCCGAAATGTCTCGTCATCGTTGACGACACCGCGGAGTGGGACCGTGCGGTCTATTACGCCAGTCGCTGGGCGATTCGGGTTGGCGGCGGCGTGGTGATGCTGCGTATCATCGAGACCGAAGACCAGAACCAGCAATGGCTCGGGGTTGCCGACATCATGCGTGCCGAGGCGGAGGAAGCCGCCAACGAGGCGCTCGACCGCGCCGCCGGCCGGGCCAACGGCATCGCCGCCATCACGCCGGAGCGGGTGATTCGCGAGGGCGATCCGACCGAGCAGATCCTCGACGTGATCGACAAGGACGTCGATATCGCAATGCTGGTGCTGGCCGCCAATCCGGGCGCCGAAGGTGCCGGGCCGCTCGTCACCATGATGGCGCAGGCCGCCGGCTCGTTCCCGATCCCGATCATCATCGTACCGGGCGGTCTGAGCGATGCGGATATCGACGGGCTTTCCTGACGTTTCGCGTCCCCGAAGCACGGGAACCCCTGATTACGGCCCTTGACCGTGCTTTCTGCATTGCCATCTGCTATGGGAACCCTCACGCGCCGGCCTTGAACCGGCGACGCCGGAGAAAGCCAATGTTCATTCAGACCGAAGCCACCCCCAATCCAGCCACCCTCAAATTCATCCCGGGCCGTGTCGTGCTCGACGCCGGCACGATGGAATTCTCCAGCCGCGAAGCGGCATCACGCTCGCCGCTCGCCGAACGACTGTTCGGCGTGCCCGGTGTCACCGGCGTCTTCTATGGCTCCGATTTTGTCACCGTCACCAAGGACGACAGCGACTGGCAGCATCTCAAACCTGCGATCCTCGGCGCCATCATGGAACACTATATGTCCGGCGCGCCGCTGCTCGCCGACGGCAGCGCCGCAAGCGACGAAGCGCGTGACGAGGAAGACGAGTTCTTCAACGAGGCGGATGCCGACACGGTTGCTACCATCAAGGACCTGATCGAGACGCGGGTGCGGCCGGCGGTCGCCAATGACGGCGGCGATATCACCTTCCGCGGCTTCAAGGACGGCATCGTCTATCTCAACATGAAGGGCTCCTGTGCCGGCTGCCCGTCATCCACCGCGACGCTGCAGCACGGCATCCAGAACTTGCTCAGGCATTTCGTGCCCGATGTCGTCGAAGTCCGGCCGATGTGACTGGAGCGGCGAATGGTGAGCGGCGAATAGCGAATGTTTATTCAGTCTGACTTTCTATTCGTCCTTTCATGCTGATCCTTGCGATCGACACGGCGCTCGACGCCTGCGCCGCCGCCGTCCTCGATACCGATGCGGTCAAGGTGATTGCGCACGAATCGCAGGCGATGAAGCGCGGCCATGCCGAGGCCCTGATGCCGTTGATCGCTCGCGTGACGAAAGCAGCGGGTATCGCATTTGCGGCGCTTGACCGTATAGCGGTCACCACCGGCCCCGGCAGTTTTACCGGACTGCGCGTCGGGCTTTCGGCCGCGCGGGGCATCGCACTCGCGGCCGGCAAGCCGGCGGTCGGGCTGACCACGCTCACAGCCTTCGCGGCACCCATGGTCAGCGAAAACGGCGAGCACCCGATTCTCTCCGCGATCGATGCGCGGCATGACCATGTCTATTTTCAGGCCGTGAGCGGCGACGGCAGCCCGCTGATCCGGCCCCGCATCATGCCGATCGCTGAAGCGCTCGGGGCCTTGCCCTCGGGTACACCACATCTGGTCGGCAACGCCGCCAATATCCTCGCCGAACGCTGGCCGGCGGATGCACCGCCGCCTTTTAGCGTCAATCCGCAATCGGCACCTGACATCGCATGGGTGGCCTGGCTGGGCGCTGCCGTCAGTCCCGACAAGGCGCCGCCGCGGCCGACTTATCTGCGAGCGCCCGACGCCGCGCCGCCCAAGCAGCCGCTGCATCCTGCCCCGCAGCTTTTGATCTCATGATCACCTGGCTGTCAGGGTTGTGGACCGGCGGTACCGCTGCGATTGAGCCCGCGAGCGCGCGCGATGCGGCAAGGCTGGCGCAATTGCACGGCGCATCGTTTCACCGCGGCTGGGGCGAAGGCGAATTCGAGACCATGCTGAGCGAGCGAAACACGCTGGTTCATCGTCTCAGGATCGGGCGCAAGATCGTAGGCTTTGCGGTGTCGCGGATCGCCGCCGACGAGGGCGAAATCTTGTCGATCGCGATCGATGCCCGCCATCGAGGCCGCGGCCTTTCGCGCCAACTACTGCTGACGCATCTCGGACATCTCGCGGGCCGCGGCGTGCGCACTATTTTTCTCGAGGTCGAGGAAAACAATCAGCCGGCGCGGCGGCTCTATGAACGGGCCGGATTTGGCGTCGTCGGACGCCGCGAGCGCTATTATGGGCAGCCCGGCGGGGAACAATTGAACGCGCTTCTGATGCGGCGTGACTTGTCGTAATGTGCCCGCGGTGGCAGAACACTCCTGCTACGCCCTGCAAGGCCCAGGACCATGACCGCACTGAAATCTCCCTCCGCGCTCAAGGCCACCGGCATCGAGGCGCGCTGCGCCGCCACCGGCATGCGAATGACGGAGCAACGCCGGGTGATCGCGCGCGTTCTGGCGGAAGCCGTGGATCATCCCGACGTCGAGGAACTGTATCGCCGATGCGTTGCGGTCGACGACAAGATCTCGATCTCGACGGTATACCGCACCGTCAAATTGTTCGAGGATGCCGGGATCATCGAACGGCACGATTTCCGCGAGGGCCGCGCCCGCTACGAGCAGATGCGCGACAGCCATCACGACCATCTGATCAACCTGCGCGACGGCAAGGTGATCGAATTCACCTCCGAGGAGATCGAGAAATTGCAGGCGGAAATCGCCCGCAAGCTCGGCTACAAGCTGGTGGACCATCGGCTCGAGCTCTATTGCGTCCCGCTGGACGACAAATCGGGCGACAAGCCCTGATCTTTTCCCCGCCAGCCATCGGTCACCCGGAATGCCGATCGATCTTGTTGTTTTCGACTGCGACGGCGTGCTCGTCGACAGCGAGGTCGTTTCCTGCCGCGCCCACGCCGAGATCCTGACGCGATACGGCTATCCGATCACATCCGATCAGGTGCTGGTCCGCTTTCTTGGCGTGTCGGACCGCGAGGCGCGCCTCACCGTCGAAAACGAGCTCGGCCGCGAGCTTCCTGATGATTTTGAGGCGCAGATGAAGAAAGCTGCGCTGCAACGGGTAGCGCCCGAACGATGCCTTGTCATCGAGGACAGCGTTTCCCGGCGTCACCGGCGCTCGGGCGGCAGGGATGACGGTGCTTGGCTTTCACGGCGGCAGCCATTGCCGCCCCGGCCATGCTGAATTGCTGCGTGACGCGGGCGCGTCCATAACGTTCGACGACATGCGGCGGCTGCCCGAATTGATCGGGAGCGCCGGTCAAGGACCGGCTTGAGCGCTGGATTTCGAGCCAATTAGGCTATAATTGAGCCCTGCGCCGCAATGGCGCCATTCCAGCTCAGCAATCAGGTCCCATGAAGCCGCCGCGCAAGCTGCATATCAAGTCATACGGCTGTCAGATGAACGTCTACGATGCACAGCGCATGGCGGACACGCTGGCGGGCGAAGGCTTTGTCGAGACATCGAGCAGCGATGACGCGGACCTGGTGATTCTCAACACCTGCCATATCCGCGAAAAGGCCTCCGAGAAGGTTTACTCTGAACTCGGGCGGCTGCGCATCCTCAAGGACGAGGCGGCGCGCAACGGCCGCGAGATGCGGATCGCGGTAGCCGGCTGCGTCGCCCAGGCCGAAGGCAGCGAGATCATTCGCCGCGCGCCCGTTGTCGATGTCGTCGTGGGCCCGCAAAGCTATCATCATCTGCCGCAGCTTCTGGCCCACGCCAAAGCCCATGGCCGCGCGCTGGAGACCGAATTCCCGGTCGAGGACAAGTTCGGTTTCCTCCCCGCCCCGAAACCCGAAGCCATACGCGCCCGCGGCATCTCCTCGTTCGTGACCGTGCAGGAGGGCTGCGATAAATTCTGCACCTTCTGCGTGGTGCCCTATACGCGCGGCGCGGAAGTGTCGCGCCCGGTGCAACGAATCGTCGACGACGTTGCAAGGCTGGCCGACCACGGCGTGCGCGAGATCACCTTGATCGGGCAGAACGTCAATGCCTATCACGGCGAAGGCCCGGACGGCCGAACCTGGCCGCTCGGCAGGCTCTTGCATCGCCTCGCCGAAACTCCCGGCATCGTGCGGCTGCGCTACTCCACCAGCCATCCCCGCGACGTCGATGATTCCTTGATCGAGGCCCATCGCGACTTGCCGGCGTTGATGCCGTTCGTCCATCTTCCCGTGCAATCCGGTTCCGACCGAATCCTGGTCGCGATGAACCGCAGGCACACCGCCAGCGAATACCGCGGGGTGATCGACCGTTTTCGTGCCGTGCGGCCGGATATTGCGTTTTCGTCGGATTTTATCGTCGGCTTTCCCAGCGAAACCGAGGAAGATTTCGCCGCCACCCTCGCGCTTGTCATGCAAATCGGTTACGCTGCGGCCTACTCGTTCAAATATTCGCCCCGGCCCGGCACACCGGCGGCGGACATGCGGGAGACGGTGTCAGCGGCGGAAATGGACCAGCGATTGGTGCGGCTCCAGGAATTGATCGACAGCCAGCAATCGGCCTTCAACGCGGCTACGATTGGTGAGACCGTCGATGTGCTGTTCGAGCGCCCCGCGCGCAATCCGGGCCAGATTGTCGGCCGCACCGCCTATCTGCAGCCGGCGCATGTGATGGCATCGCCAGAAATCATCGGACAAATATTGCCGGTGACCATTACAAGCCTGGAGCGCTACAGCCTTCTGGGCCAACTCGCGGTTCGTTCCCCAACGCCGCCGGCGCCGTTACCTTATCTTCAAATGACCACGGGAGCCTGAACCCTTGCCCAAAAGCGCATCGGATTCGCCCTCGCTTGCTCCCAGCCGCAAACCTGACCGCGACATGCAAATTCCACCCGAGACGCAAGTCGTCATCGACTTCGACGACAACCGTGCCGCTTCCGCACTGGTCGGACCTTACGGACAGAACCTGGCGCTGATCGAGCGACGGCTGGGTGTCGTCGTCGATTCCCGGGGCAACCATATCTCGATCGCCGGAACACGCGACGGCTGCGATGCGGCGCGACGCGTGCTGGAGACCCTTTATGCGCAGGCTACCCAGGGCCACGATCTCGCACAGGGCGACGTCGAAGGCGCGATCCGGGTGGTGATCGCCCAGGGTTCGCTGTTCGAGTTCGACGCCAAGGCGGCCAAAACCTCGTTCGAGACCATCAACCTGCGCAAGCGGCCGGTGCGGGCACGTACCGCGGCGCAGGACTCCTATATCCGCGCGCTCAAACGCCACGAGATGGTGTTCGGCGTGGGCCCGGCCGGTACCGGAAAGACCTGGCTTGCGGTCGCGCATGCCGCACAATTATTCGAACGCAAGGAAGTCGATCGCATCATCCTGTCGCGGCCGGCGGTGGAGGCCGGCGAACGGCTCGGCTTCCTGCCCGGGGACTTACGCGAGAAGGTCGATCCTTACTTAAGGCCGATCTATGATGCGTTGTACGATCTGATGGATTCGCGGATCGTCGAGCGTGCGCTGCAGGCCGGCGAAATCGAGATCGCGCCGCTTGCTTTCATGCGCGGCCGCACCCTCACCAATGCCGTCATCATCCTTGACGAAGCCCAGAACACCACCTCGATGCAGATGAAGATGTTCCTGACGCGCCTTGGCGAGAACAGCCGCATGATCATCACCGGCGATCCATCGCAGGTCGACCTGCCGCACGGCCAGGCTTCCGGGCTGGCAGAAGCCGTCAAGCTTCTCGATGGCGTCGACGGCATTGCGCAGGTCAAATTTACCGCCGAAGACGTCATCCGCCATGAACTGGTGGCGCGAATTGTCGCTGCCTATGAGGGATTGCCGCTACGACCGGCAACCGGCAAAGCTTGAGACCGACTTATTCCGCCGGAACCGCGCCGCGACGCAGAACCGGCCACAACCGACCTTCTGGTGCGATGGCGTCTTCCGTTCATCCGATGACCGAAATTCTCGTTGTCGCCGATTGCTGGCAGACCGAACCGGGTGCCGAAACGGCGATCCGTCGCGCCATCGAGGCCGCGGCCGAAATCGCCGATGCCGATGTCGGCGATGCCGAACTTGCAGTCATGCTGACAGACGATTCCGGTATCCGCACTTTGAACAACAGCTGGCGCGGCATCGACAAGCCAACCAACGTATTGTCCTTTCCGGCGCTGCAGCCGACTGGCGCCGTCGGACCGGACGATGCGCCCCGCATGCTCGGCGACATCGCCATTGCCTTTGAGACGACACGCAAGGAGGCCGATGACGAACAGAAGCCGTTCGATCATCATCTCAGCCATCTTGCGGTCCATGGCTTCCTGCATTTGATCGGCTACGACCATGAAAATGACGGCGACGCCGACGCCATGGAGGGTCTCGAAACGGAGGTCCTCGCGCAGCTCGGCATTCCCGACCCCTATGCGGATCGGGAGCGGATGGATTGAGATGGCCGACTTAGAACCGCCCCGGGACAAGCCGGCAGACCGGCCGGGCGACAATCCGCACAACCTTCCGGCCGTGGTGCAGCAAGGCGAGGTTCTGCGTCCGGTCGCCGACAACTGGCTGACCCGCGCCATCCGCACGCTGTTCGGCTGGAAGCCGGGATCGGTGCGCGCCGACCTGCAGGTGGTGCTCGACGCTTCCACACCTGACGAGGTTGGCTTTTCCGCCATCGAGCGCACCATGCTGCGCAATATTCTCGGCCTGCATGAACGGCGCATCGCGGACGTCATGGTGCATCGCGCCGACATCGTCGCGGTCAAGCGCGATATTCCGCTCGCCGAATTGCTCAGCCTGTTCGAAAGCGCGGCACATTCGCGACTGGTGGTCTACAACGAAACCCTCGACGATCCCGAAGGCATCGTCCATATCCGCGACCTGCTGGCGTTCATGACCGCGCGGGCACGCGTCGGCGACGCCGGCAAGGCAAAACGCAAGAAGCCTTTCCCGGCGGGTCTCGATTTGCGCGCGATCGATCTCGCGCTGCCGCTCGGGGACGCCAATATCATCCGAAAGCTGTTGTATGTACCGCCCTCGATGCGGGCGATCGATCTGCTGGCGCAGATGCAAGCATCGCGTATCCATCTGGCGCTGGTGGTGGACGAATATGGCGGCACCGATGGACTGGTTTCGATCGAGGATATCGTCGAGCAGATCGTCGGCGAGATCGACGATGAGCACGACAGCGACGAGCCGCCGGCGATCGTTCGGCAGGCAGACAATTCCTTTATCGCCGACGCGCGCGCCAGCCTCGACGACGTGCGCTCGGTGATCGGCGAGGAATTCGTGACCGGCGAGGCCGGCGAGGAAGTCGAAACGCTCGGCGGCTATCTGGTCTCGCATGTCGGCCGCCTGCCGGTGCGCGGCGAAGTCATTTCCGGCCCGGGCAATTTCGAGATTGAAGTGCTCGATGCCGACCCGCGGCGGGTCAAGCGGCTGCGCATTGCCGTGCGCAAGGAACGTCCTGCGCCGCGCAGCCAGCGCGAGCGAGGTCGCCGCGAGCCGGCGCCGGAGCCAGGATCGCCGCAGGCCAACGACGATTCGCCCCCGCCGCCCGGCGGCGATGGAGCCGGTTCGCCGTGAACCAAGCCAACCAGCTTCGCGCCGCGGGCCTTGCCATCATCCTGACCTGGGGATGGAAACGCGCCGCAACGGCGGTCATCACGGGTGCGCTGTCGGCACTTGCCATGGCGCCATTCAATGCATGGCCAGTGTTGTTCCTGACCTTTCCGGTCGCGGTCTGGTTGATCGACGGTGCCGCGGCCGGACGCTGGCGCGGCGTGCCGGCCGCGGCCATGACCGGCTTCTGGTTCGGACTCGGCTACTTCGTGCCCGGATTGTACTGGATCGGCTACGCGTTCGTCGTCGATGCACCGACATTCGCCTGGCTGATGCCGTTCGCAGTGTTGGGCCTGCCTGCCTATCTTGCCCTGTTTAGCGCGTTCGGCTTCGCACTGGCGCGGCTGATCTGGACCCGTGACGGTTCACGCGTGCTTGCATTTGCGATCAGCCTGACGCTCGCGGAATGGCTGCGGGGCCATTTGCTCACGGGCTTTCCATGGAATGCTTTCGGCTATGCGTTGACCGAACCGCTGGCGCTGGCACAGACGGCATCACTGGTCGGGCTCTGGGGCATGACGTTTCTCTCGGTCGCGATCTTTGCAAGCCCCGCGGTGCTGATCGACGGAAGTTCGCGCGGCCGCAAGCCCTGGCTCGCGCCGGTATCGGCACTGCTGCTGCTCGCGGCGATGGGAATTTTCGGCATCGTTCGCCTCACGCTACAGCCGACCGCGACGGTCGCCAATGTGAGGCTGCGGATCATGCAGCCGAATCTGCAGCAGGACGTCAGGTTCAACTATGCCGCGAAGGCGGAGGTGATGCAGAAATATCTGACGCTGTCGGATCGCGCCTCGGGGCCGCAATCCACCGGCGTCCGCGATGCAACTATTCTGATCTGGCCGGAATCGGCCTTTCCGTTTTTCTTGACGCGCGAAGCCGACGCAATGGCGCAAATCGCCGATCTCTTGCCCAAGGGCACCGTCCTGATCACAGGATCGGTGCGCGCGCCCGACCTGCCGCCCGGCGCCCGGATCACGCGCGCCTATAATTCGATCTACATCATCGACCATGATGGCAGCGTCTTGTCGGTCTACGACAAGCTGCATCTGGTGCCGTTCGGCGAGTTTCTGCCGTTCCAGGACTGGATGGAAAAGCTCGGTTTCGTGCAACTCACCAAGGTCCAGGGTGGATTCATTCCGGGTACGCGCCGCCGCGCGATGGAAGTGCCGAACACGCCGCGCGTACTACCCCTGATTTGTTATGAGGCCATCTTTCCCGGCGCTGTTGCATCGCGCGACGACCGTCCGGGCTGGATCGTCAACCTAACGAATGACGGCTGGTTTGGAATTTCGACGGGCCCCTATCAGCATTTGCAGCAAGCGCGCCTGCGCGCCATCGAGGAAGGGCTGCCTGTGGTCCGCGCGGCCAACACCGGCATATCCGCCGTGATCGACCCGTCAGGACGGATCGTGGCCCGGCTCGGACTTGGCATCGAAGGTGTCCTGGATGCCAGCTTGCCGGTTGCAATTCCGCCGACGGTCTATGCGCGCGTCGGCGACATTCCGGCTGCAATGATTGTCATTGCTGCGCTATTGCTCGTCATTCGCCGCCGCGTGACGAGGCGAGCTAATTGAATGCTGCATATTTTCGGTTGTCGTCGACGATGCGAAATTAAATCAGCCTTGTGCTTATCCTCCGGTTGACAGACCGACGGCGCCATTCGCATTCTAGGGTTCAAGCCGAAAAACAAAGTCCAGTCAGTCATTGCAGAAGCTGACGGCACCGGCGCCCGGGGGCATGTTTCACTTTCATCATCATGCCTCATCCCGCGGGCGGTCTATCCCCAGGAGTGTTGGAGATGTCCACCAAAGCACCCAACCCTGTTGACAAGTATGTCGGCAGTCGCGTCCGGATGCGCCGCATCATGCTGGGCATGAGCCAGGAAAAACTCGGCGAAGCGTTGGGGCTTACGTTTCAGCAGGTGCAGAAATACGAAAAGGGCGCCAACCGCGTCGGCGCCAGCCGGCTTCAGCAGATCTCCGAGATATTGCAGGTCCCGGTATCGTTTCTGTTCGACGGCGGACCGACCGGCGGGACCAATAATGGCAGCTTCAGCGAAGGCAGTTCGCCGACCTACGTCTCCGATTTTCTAGCGACTTCCGAAGGTCTGGCGCTAACCCGCGCCTTCACGCGGATACCCGACGCCAAGCTTCGCCGCAGTATCGTCGAATTGGTCGAGCAAGTCGCTGCGCGCGAAGAACCCGACAAGCGCTGACATCGACCGCCATCACCCGCAACCTGCCGATTGACGCGCCAGCGGGCGCAGGCGCATGACATGGCGCAAGACCTTTTTTGCTGAAGAAGCACCGATGACAGACACGTCCGCCAACCCGTTCGCCCCCCGCACCGACGGCGTCAGCGTCCGCGCGATCGGCGAATTGAACCGGCCGCCTTACGAAAACAGCAACGCAGGCGCCGCGCAGTTCGAACAGGCCAAGATGCTGGCTTCCGAACTCGGTTTCGACCTCGTGGATGTTTCGACCGGCAGCGGCTCCGACGGCAATTTCACCGCGCCACACACCGCGACCCTCGACGGGCTCGGCGTCGACGGCCGGGGCGCGCATACCCATTGCGAACAATTATACGTTTCCTCGATCGAGCCGAGAGCGCGTTTGCTGCATCGGCTCTACCAGACGCCGCGATGAGTACCGCGTCTCGCGGTCCCGTCGACCCCGATGCGTCGGCCGACGATGGCGCGGCCAAGGAAGGGCGAGGCTCGTTTTTCGGGCGGCGCAAGGGCCACAAGCTACGCGCGCATCAGGCAGACCTGATCCAGCACCTGCTGCCCCGGCTGACGCTCGATATCCGCACTCCCGCGCCGAACCGACTGGTCGAGTTGTTCGATGCCCTGCCAGACGATATCAGGCTCGAAATCGGTTTCGGCGGTGGAGAACATCTGGTCGCGGAAGCGCTCGCCTTCCCGAATATCGGGTTCATCGGCTGCGAACCCTACGTCAACGGCATGGCCAAGATCCTGACCCGGATCGAGGCCCATAACATCGGAAATATCAGGTTGTTCGCAGGGGATGCCGCGGAATTGCTGGCCTGGGCGCCGCCACGATCGATGCGACGGGTCGATCTCATTCATCCCGATCCG
>Ga0075021_10001419_pt1 | contig 12280 bp, 15 predicted proteins | sample ColStrG_CSR_2012_FD_72749 | JGI IMG/M metagenome (GOLD analysis project Ga0075021, IMG submission 72749) | Freshwater sediment microbial communities in response to fracking from Pennsylvania, USA - Cold Stream Run_MetaG_CSR_2012 | ecosystem: Environmental > Aquatic > Freshwater > Creek >...
GGCCCGAGTGGCAAGTACCTCAGGATTGGCGAGAAGTTCGTCGCCCTGCATTACCCGGTGGACTTCCTCGTCTGAGGCACCCCAGGTCAGACACGGCTCTCGTCCGAGTGCGAGGTAGGCCATGGCCGCACCCGAGACGATTCCAGCCGTTCCCAAGGCGATGCGGGCCGGCTTCACTTCTGCCTCCCCCGGTATCCGGCAGCAGCGATCGCCACTCCGACGGAGAGAAGAGCGGGCTGCAGCCAGGAGAAGCTTCGGATAACGGCCATCTCCACAACGATCCATCCGACGAGCAGCATGCCGGCGCCGATGGCCATCGTGTCCATCTGTGGGTTGCTCCGCCATGCATCAATCGCGGCAACGGTCATGGGCACCCCAACTACTACCGCCAAGGCGATCCCACCGAAGGCCGAACTGGCGAACGGTAGGCGGGCATCAATTGTTGTCCCCGGGTCCATGAAGCCGGTCATGAGGCCCGCGGCGCCAACGAACGCACTCAACGCCACGAGCGACTCGCCACTGGCAAGCCAGGGGCGTCGAATCCGGACAGAGGCCTCAGCAAGCGGAGAGATCATGACTCTAGTGTTAGCGTCCTCCAGCAGTCGGCACAGGGTCCAAGGTCCATTCTGCAATTCCGTTGGCGTGAGGCGTGAGTGTCAAGCAGACAGATCTGCCGGAGGTCGAGCAATCACCAGGCCCAGACCGGCCAGGGCCAAGGCGGTGAAGCACGGAATGGCCAATGGCGCCAGCCCGACCCGAGTGGCGCAGCGAATCGGCTCAGCGGGCGACGGCCAAGACGATTTGTGATGTCAGGTACGAGGTGATGACTCCGCTGCGATCGGTCAGGTCCCGCAGGTTGTCGGCGACAGCGGAGGCCAGGGCAGCCCGCATATCGCTGCTGAGAGCGCATATGTCCGCTGCCAACCCTGAAGCGGTCAAGCTGCGGTCAAGCTGCGCGGCGCCGCCCTCAAAAAGTACCGGCCGAGCTATCTCGTCTACGGATACCTCGCCAAACCTTGCGGCAGTCACCATGTCCGCCAAATCCCGTGGTGCATGCAGGCCCCACGGTCCGCGGGCATAGCGTTCTGCCGCGTCGCGGCCCATGATCTCACCGATGGCGTCCCTGAGGGCGGCGAATGGAGGGCAGGTCTCGACGCTGGACCATACGGCCAGACCCATTCGGCCACCGGGTCGTAGTGCCCGACGCATCTCCGCTAACGCGCCCGGGCGGTCCGGAAAGAACTGGAGCCCATGCTGGCAACAGGCCACATCGAAGGAGGCCCCTGGGGCGGCGAGGGGCACGGCAGGGCTCAGGCGGTATTCGATCGGGGATCCGTCCGCGAGAGACCCCTTCGCCTCGGCAATCGCGAGCATCGCAGGACTGAGGTCTGTGGCGAGCACGTGACCGGCTGGGCCCAATCGAGCAGAGGCCAGCCGCGCTACGGTGCCAGGCCCCGTGGCTATGTCCAGCAGACGCTCTCCCGGGGAGACCGTCAGAGCGTCGAGGAGATACTCACCCCAAGGCGTGAACATGGGCCCTACTAGGGCCTCTTCGTAGGCCTCCATCCCATCGGTCGACGCTGTCGCAAAAGCGGCACTCCACTCGTGTGCTTTATCGTCGCTGCCCGCTGACATGCGATCCTGACCTCCCTGCCCGAGCGCAATCATTTCCACCACCGCTGACTTCTGGATTGGGCCATAGACGTGAGCGAAGCGCTCCGCTTCACCGCCGGAGCCAGGTTCGTAACGGGTCTCGCTGCTGAGTCGTGTGGGATCGACAACGACGGCGAGCACACGGGTGCCCGGAGGGAAGTAAGCCTTTCGCACTTCGTGGATCTGTCGCTCATCGCAGCAGTGAACGAATCCATCGGGTCCGGGTTCGATCACGGAGTCGCCTGTCGGGTTGGGGTCGAGTGAATCTTCGACCAAGTAGTAGATCAATTCGGGCCTCGCCTTCTATTTTTCGAAATGGAACGGTTCTCGGTGTTGAGCGACGCTCGCTTACCCCTGCGGCCACCAAACTAGAAGCGGACCAGGACAAGACCATCGGGTGCCTTGGCATACCTCGGGACTGGCCGCTCGTCCACAGCCGCCAGTCTGGCGCAAGTCCTTAGCAGTCGTCTTGTGGAGTTCGGGGTCGTTTGGTGCCCCACGTTGACGCGGTCATAACCAAGTGGGGAATGACCCCGAGGTGCCGATAGGTGCCATCCCTTAGTTGGCCCTTTGGCGCAGCGTCCGGCGCTGGCGTTCGCTGGATCTTCGGTGACGTGGCTTGAGCTGTCATAGAGGACGATTCGCGTCGGCCATCGAAGTGCAATAGTTGGCGGTGGTCATCTCCTCCCCGCATCGTTCTTCAGCTGCAGCATTCGGAGCCTCGCCTGGGCAGTGCGGAGATCGGGCTTTGACCCGCGTCGCGTCGCGGTATTGCGTGGCTTAGCACCAAGGCACTCCATGAGCGCACGCATATGTGGGTTCCGCTTGACGGCCTGCTTCTGCTGTTCGGGAGTCAGGCTGTCGAGGAGGGCGTACATTGACCGCTCGTTCAGTTCCGTGGTCGGGCGTGCGGGCCGTCGCTCGAGGATCTGCGGCGGCTTTCGTCCAGTTCATCGAGCACTAACAGCCTCGAAACCACCCGTTTCACGTTGACTGTCAGAACTGGCGTTGGTCCAGGAGGTCGGGCATGCCGGTGTCAGTGGACCATCAGGGTTGAGATTCCGTCATGTCCGGTCCCCCCAGGCGTAACGGAGTCTCCCCACATTCCTGAAGGGTGGCGCTGCGGCCCCAGCTAAATCAATTGCCGTAGCTCGGTCCTTGCTTTGCCGGCGGCGGCGAGCCGATTCCTGAGCATTCGTGCGGCTCTTGCTTTGTATGCGTCGTCTGCAAGGAGGTTCGACAATAGGATCGCCTGGATCCCGACGCACGCACGGATCAACTCATCGAAGAGCCGGCCAAATCTGCGGTCAGGACAGGGATTCTCGCGGAGCCATTTGTCGCTCTTCCATGCTGCTGCGTCTAGCTCGTCACAGCTCGCCGTGAGCGCCGGGTTGGTTGTCGCTGCCAGCACCCGGTCCTCAGCTTCCATGAGAGCTCCGAGAGCCGGCGCTGCTTCGGCGTGCCAATGCCTCATGGTCATGGACCAGTTCATCAATTGACCTCCCCAAGGAGCGGACCACGCCACCATATTGCATTCCGTCCGCTGGCGACAGTCCCGGTTCTATCGCCAGCCCAGCGTTCAGGCACTCGCTCTGGACGTGGCTACATCATTGCCACTCCCCACAGAGATTAGCCCTGTTGACCCTAAAACACTCGTCGGTGGGGGTCGGCCAAGGCCCGGAGCGGAATCCCTACCGCTAGCACTCCGGGCCTGGCCTCACGGTCATCGGCACTACAGCGGATTGCCTTTAGTTACGGCCTGTCCTCAGGCTCCTGTTGCACCGCCAGCACCTCCAGGTAGGCCATGCCGGCTACGGGATCGTTCCGCATCAGCTCGAGATACCGGGTCCGGTCCTCTTCGGTGGCCCGGTCGTAGACCTCCTGCATTGCACGCTGCAAGTGGTCCCTCACAGCCCGAACCCTCTGAGCAGCTTCCGGGTCAGGCCGCGCTTCTACTGAGGGAGCAGGGGCTCACTCGCCGGCCTCCAGCTGCTGCTACTGCCCATTTAGCGGCCATTCGGGAAGTGGCGGCTCTCCACCCGCGCCAGAGGGTCGAGCCCACTTCCCTTTACTTGATTTGAGGTGTTCAATGTGGCTCAGAGAGGGAACCCGGCCGACGAGGGAGGGGGGCTCCCGTGAGACGACTCGGGCTGATGGGCGTGGTGGCCGTCCCGCTGCTAGCAGCCATGCTCAGTTCAGTGTCGCCGTTAGCACGAGCATCGGCTGCGGTGACGAGGCCCGGGCCGCCCACTGCCGCTCAGGCAACCTTCATTGCTGGCGTTCGTGGAGTATCCGTCTCGTGGAGTGCACCCGTCTCCGATGGTGGTTCTACGATTCTGTACTATGTGGCGTCCAACTACAGTGGGAAGTACCGTTGCATTTCGGTCAACCCCGGCCCTGACGCCTGTCATATTGACGGCCTCAGGATTGGAAAGGTCATGCGCCACATCCGCGTAAGAGCGGTCAATGCGAGGGGTCTTGGCCACGTTGTAGTGATCTTGCCCGTCGTCACCCACGACAGCAACGGTGGCAGCCCCGCATCGCCTCCTTCGGGGACGAGCCCGGCTCTCGAGAGCCAATCCCCGTCCACGTCTACCTCTGACATCGTCGCGGCGTCCGCTGCGACCAGCGGGACTCAAAGCACCGATGTTCCAGCAGGACTGCCATTCACAGGCGCCAACCTAGAAGCGTTGTGCATCCTGGGCGTGAGCCTCGTCCTTGGAGGCTTCCTAATTCTTCGCCCAGCCGGGCAGCGTCGACGTGAGTTGTCGAGGGCATCGAACTGGCTCCTCGGCCTTTGATCGGATCAGGCGGCGTTGAGTGCTCAGCCAAGCCAGCTGCCGGAGCGGTGACGACGGCAATCCTCGGGGATGACTTGCTCGTCGTTGATGAGGGCCGCGATCTGCAGTTCATCGCCCGGCGCTACGAGGCTCCTGGCGCCTCGTAGCTATCCCGACTCAGCTTGCGATGGCCCCGGTTTCGGCCGGGGGTCTTTCGCGTGCCGGTGGGTCACCTACCGGCGATCAGGGGTTTCTCAGGTTCGGATTCTCGGCCCTTTCGCCCGGGCCCGTAACGCTAGCCACGGGCATTGCGTTGTACCTATTGAACCGTCGTTGCGGCCGGTTAGTTGCCGTCCCTGATGAAGCGGTAACCCGTTGGGGGACGAACGTCGTCTGACCTCTGAGCCCATGGAGACATAGGGGAAAAGGAGCACACATGATACGCAAGATGCTTGTGGTCGCTGCGGTGATCGCCATGCCGATGAGCGCAGCCGCCGTCATTGGCGTCACCGGCGGGGTCGCCGGGGCAGTGGCAGGACCGCCTGACCCACCAGTGACGTGCACCATCAGCTCCACCGTCACATTCGCCGCTCCCGGAATCTCGTTGAACGGGCAGGTTGGGACGGGAGTCAAGACGACCCAGACAACTGTCTCATCCGAGACCCTGGGTGGCGTCGGTTGTGTCGGCAGCTCGTCGATCAATCCGATTGTGGCCAAGACCGTCAAGTGTGTGAAGAACCAGCCCGGACAGCCCAGCACCAATCCCGCGTGTAACGGGGTAAGCGGGACCGAAGGGTGGGATTCCTGGGGAGACTTCGCGGCAACTGGCACAGCGACGATCCTCAAGTCCACCAAGAAGCTAAACTTCACCATCAACGGCATTCCGTATCAGACCAAGAACACCAGTGCTACCTCTGTCTCTTGCGCCGGTGGCGAAGTCGGCTTCCAGATCAGCGGCACGATAAAGGCCCCGAAGAATGACAAGGGTCAAACGGATGTGCTCACCGCCTGCCTGGGTACTGTCACCGGCACGAGTCTGCTCGGTCCCAACTTCCAGGACAATCTCTTTGCGCCCGCACCGACCACCGTGGCAAGTGCGCAGATTGACCCGGCGACTAGCACGGTGGCTATCAGCTAACCGAGACCTGCAACCAGTAGTGTCGTAAGCAACGTTCCTGGGGCTGGTGGGTGCTCGAGTCATCGGGCACGCCGTAACGACGAGGACGGGGTTTCGGCCCCGTCCTCGTCGCGTCCGACGACGGATATGCCGCTGGACCGGGTGTTGCAATCGATGGCATCGCTGGTCGAGCGTCGGTGGCGTTGTTGCTACTTCGTCCAAATAATTGGTGTGACCTCAAAGTGCCGATGGGGCCATCCCTTAGCTGGCCCTACGACGCATCAGCCGGCGCTGGCGTTCGCTTGTCCATCCCCAGATGCCCGACAGGTGGGAGTCGGCCAGGGCGAAACTGAAGTACCGTTCTCAGAGTCGACAAGGGTGGGCGGCTAGTGCTCGCGGGGTGGCCAGTTCTGATTTGTTGGGAAGCGAATGGCCCCCGGCTAGTGCAGGGGCCATTCGCCATCCGATCAAGTGAACTTGAGCCGGAGCACTGGGCCTGAGCCACTCGATCGCCGTTCAGCGGATTGGGGGCGGGATCCTAGCCACTCCGCTGGGTTGCTCCACTGGACATTCAACACCCTCCCAAGGGTCGGTGGCCAGGGCATTGGTGAGTCCCCAACGCCCAATTGGCGGTAGTCGGTAGATTTTCGCGGGCCGGTTGGTTACGGTAGGTATCAATCTTGGGGGTTTCGGGATCGGTTGTAGATCCGTATCCGACCTGGGGCTTTTGAGGGCGCAATGACTCAAGCCACGGTTGGGGGACAAAACGTCGTCTGACTCCAGAGCCCATGGAGACGTGGGGGGAAAGGGAGCACCGCATGATACGCAAATTGCTTTTGATTGCTTCGGCAGTCGCGATGCCGGTCGGCTTCATCGCGGCCACCGCCGGCACCGCGTCGGCAGGTAAGGTCATTGACCCCACGCTGGCCCCGGCAACCGCCAGTTGCACCACCAGCGGTGGGACATTGACCTTCAAGGTCCCAATCGGGATCGTGACGCCCGGTGGGTATGTGGCCCCGGCCAAGAACAAGGGGAACCAGATCAAGATCGCCGGCGTCACCCTGACGTGCACCTCCTCAGTCGTCGCGGGCTCGTTCACCGGCACGGCATCCGGCAAGATCAAGACGACCCACGTCGGTCAAGACCCGGCCACGTTCTACAGCTGCGTATCTCTTGTCGGTGTGGCCCCAGCGCCTGGGGCGACCCTGAGCGGTAGCCTCAAGATCAAGTGGTCGCCGCCTGTCGGGCAGAAGTTCGCTTCGTCGAAGTCAGTGACCGGCATCAGCTCGGTGTTGGGTGGCGTCGACGGGGGTGGCCACGGGACCTTCACCATCCCTGGCAATCCGGGCACCGGCTTTATCAGCGGTTCGTTCCCCGGTGCGGACGCCGGGGCGTCGTCCACCTCGACGACGGCGACGGCGCTGACTGAAGCCCAGCTCGCGACTCAGTGCTCAGCAACGGGTGGTGTCACCACGATCGCACTCGGCTCCGGCACCTCCACCCTGCAGTAATCGTCAAGCCACACGTCCGGGACATAGGTCGGCTCGCCGCAGGCAACAAGGACGGGGCTTCGGCCCCGTCCTTGTTCTATCTGCACGCAAGTATGTGCTAAGGCGACCCTGTTCTGGCCCCTGACCCATAGTTGCCGACGGAGGCTATCCCCTCAGAATGTCTCCCTTAGCTTGCGATGGCCCCCGGTTTCGGCCGGGGGTCTTTCGCGTCCCGGTGCTGCATAACCGGCGATCCGGGAGACCTTTCACTGGGTCTCCTCACACCTGGCGATCCGCCTCCTCACCAGGCATGATCATGCGCTTTCGCAATGAGACAGGCCTTCCCTGCTACGAGTGCTCGCCCACACGACATGTGTGCGCAGCATGAGGCAGATGGGATAGCCGATCGGCTACCATGCCTGAGCCATGAAGCGAACCGGCGGCGAACGGATCATTTTCTGGGCGCTCCCCGCGGTTGCCGTCATCTGGATCGTGGCGTTCTTCCTCTTTCCGGGTTTCTTGCCGCCTATGTCCCCGGAGTGGTCGGCGCAGCGAGTCGCCGCGTTCTATGCCGATCACACCTCGCGCATCCGCTACAGCATGATCTTGTTCAACTGGTTCTGCGTGGCGCTGATCCCGATTCTGATGCTGATTGTGGAGCGCATGCGGGGCATGGCCCACCGCACGCCAATTCTGCGGTACTGCGTAATCGGGGTCGCCGGTGCCGCCCCGATCGCCTTTCTCACCGCGACGATCTTCTGGCTCCTGGCAGCGTTCCGACCCCATCGGGCACCCGCGCTGACCCAGCTCTACAACGACCTGGGGTGGATCACATTCACCTGTGGCGTGCCCTTCCTCGTCGCCCTCTGCCTATTCCTTACGGTGGCGATCTACCTCGATGGGCAGGCGCGACCGGTGTTCGCTCAGTGGGTCGGCCATTTCAACTTCATGATCGCCATCGCGTTGATGCCGGCGGGCTTTGCCGGCCTGACGCTCTCGGGGCCCTTCGCATGGAACGGCTTCCTGTCGTTCTGGGTCAAGAACCTCGCCATCGCGGTCTGGCTCGTCGTCATGGCAGTGGTGTTGGGTCAGTCGATCGGGCGCGATCGGTTGGCGGAGCAAATCTCAGCATGAGGCGACCAGCCCTGCTCGACGATCCGAAGCGGGAGTTGTGGCTGGCGTGGTACGCCACCATCGCCTTCTACACCCTGTACACCGTCGTCTTCTTTATCATCACGCGGACCCAGCCACCGGGGAAGGCGTGGTACACCCCGACCCAGGTCGTTGGGTGGTTCGCCAGCCGCCACGAGGGCCTGCTCATCGGATTTGGGCTGATATTCATCCTGGGTGGGCTCTCCGCCACATCGATCGCTCTGATCACCTACTCCATCCGGCGAATGTCAGTGAGCCGTGTCTTCGCCTACTCGTACCTGATCATTTACGCCGTCAGCGCAGTCCCCGGGTTCCTGTTCATCTGCGTGGCAATGACGGTGGGTGCGTTCCGGCCAGGGCGCGATCCAGAGATCCTCCGGTGGATCTACGACCTCGGGTTCCTGTCCTTCTCCGGCACCATGGGCGTCTTCCTCATCGGATCGTTGATCTGGATGGTGGCGATACTCCTCGACAAGAACCGAGTCTTCCCAGCCTGGTTCGGCTACCTCAATCTGTGCAACGCGTTGACCGAGGTCGTGGTTGCTCCGTCGTGGATCTTCCATACCGGCGTCTTCGCCTGGAACGGCGTGATCGCCTGGTGGATCAACGTGGTGGTCTTCGGTCTCTACACCGGGGCATTCATCTTCCTGTTGCGCAACATGATCCTCCGCGAGGACTTCGGGACGGGGCCGCTACCTGACCTGCTGCCGCCGGAAGGGCGAGGTCGCATGTTGGCGGAGTTCATGTCGCCGTGACGACGACAGAACGCGCCGTATCCCCGGTGCCGGAGCAGAGTCCGTCGGAGCACGTTCCCGGAGGGCGCGACATCTGGTTCTTCGTGTTGTTCGAGTCCCTCGCCTTCACCGCGTATTTCTGCGTCTACCTTTTCAACCGGACGCAACACGAGCAGGTGTTCCTGCTCGGACAGTCCCACCTACTGCTGTGGCTGGGCGTGCTCGAGACGATTGTCCTACTTACCAGCTCCTGGGCGGTGGCCAGCTGTGTCCAGGACGCGCGTGCCGGTCGGTACGACGCCTCGAAGCGAGAAGCGCTCCTAACCGCGGGATTCGGCGCTCTCTTCCTCGTACTCAAGGTCATCGAGTGGGTCCGGCTGATCCATGCAGGGCACACGTTCACCAGCAGCGAGTTCTTCCAGTACTTCTTCTTCCTGACGGTAATCCACTGCATCCACCTGTTGATCGGGTTCGTCGTTCTCGGCGTGCTCTGGTATCAGCTCTCAGATCAGAAGCGGCGCTCTCAACCGACGGTCGAGATTTGCGCGACCTATTGGCACAGCGTCGACTTCTTCTGGGTATTGATCTTCGCCCTGCTCTACGTGGTGAGGTGATGGTGGAGAACGGATTCAACAAGCGAATCTTCGTAGCGTGGTTGATCCTCGTGGCCATTTCGTTGGTCTACCTGTGGATTGATCATTCGGCCACTCATCAGGGAATTCCCACCGCCAGCACAGTGGTAACCGTGGTGGCCATCTGCTTCGCGCTGATCAAGGTCCGGATCATCATGCGCGAGTTCATGGAGGTACGTGGCGCCCCCCGATTCCTGCGCCGTCTGACCGATTACTGGGTCGTGCTGATGGCCATCGCTCTATTTGGGGTGTATTTCGTTGGAATAGCTGTGGCCTGAAGAGAAGATTGCGTGACCGACCGGGACCGCGGTACTCACTGGTGTTGAGTACAATCCGACAGCCGAATGAGCTTCCGCAAAGTTCCGGTCTCGGAACCGGACCTCCTTGGGTCCGAGGCCAATCCCCGACGTGCTCTCACACGGATTATCCACACGCCCCGAGGTGTCGATCGAGGGCGTTAGCGCCCGGCAAGCACTCCCCGGTCAATAACCGCCGCCGAGCCGGCGTTGTGGGGCAGTTGGAGAACGCCCAACATCGGCAACGTTGCGAGCGGTCTGCCTCATCGGAGAACAGCTCGAACCATCACGGTCCTTCGAGCTGCGTCGGAAAGTTCACCCCCGGCTGTCTGGTCGGGGCTTACGTGCAGCGCCTTCCCTGCCTGGGGAAAGGTCTTCAGATAGGCACGGAGACCATGGGCGACCTGCTCGGGTTCAATCGCACCGTCGATGGCGACGGCGCTGGCCTCTAGATGCTTACCGGCTAGCCAGAGATCGGCGGCGGACGGCTCTCGGAAGTTCCGCCACCATGTCTTGCGCTCGGGAGTGCCGGGGAGAATCCAAACAGCGTCCCCGTCGCGGGCGTACTGGACGATCAACTCATGATCCATGCCCGACCGCCGTCCTCGATAGCGAACGATCGCGAGACGACGGCCGAAGCGTCGCCCGAATCGGCCGCGTAGCAAGGGCCGCAGGAGTGGATTCGCGATGTGGTTTGCCATCCAGAAGGACTGGCTCATGGTGGCCTCAGGATCGACGTACCACGTCGGAGCGCACGTAGCTCTAGGGCGACGAGTGCAAGGCCCTGGAAGACGACGAGCGTCCATACCACGGCCGAGATTGTGCCTGAGCCTTCGGTAGCCGCCTTTGTGGCTCCAGAGACGTTGTAGAGCCCATGCCAGATCACCACGGCCAGGATGCTCCCCCCGCTCCAGTTGTAGAGCCAGGTGAGCACCACCGCTCCGCAGGCGAGGCCAACGACGAAGATCGGGAGCATCGGGACCGAGAAGCTCTCGTAACTGTGGAGAAAGAAGAACTGCGGTATGTGCCACCCCGCCCAGATCCCGGCCAGGATCAGCGTGGCCGTGAGGGGTGTGAACCTGGTCTGGAGCTGCGGCTGGGCGTAACCGCGCCATCCAGTCTCCTCCCCGTACCCGTTGACCGCGATGACGGTAAGGGCGACCAAGACGACCCCGATCCCCGAGGGCAGGCCGCTGAACCGGGCGAAGTCAAGGGCGGTAGGTAAACCTGTCTTCGTGACCGCAGCGACAGCCAAGCCGACTGCAAAGAATGCGATGGGACTGAGGGCTACCAACCACCAGCGCCAGCCGATGCGCCACCGACCCATCCGAGCTACCAGGTCGCGAAGCCCTGTCCGTCCGGCCGTCCACCAAGTGACGATGAAGGCAGCAAGCATCGGACCGAGCAGGCTCGGTAGGTGTGTTGGCCAACCCTGTCCTTGATAGACGGTGTGACCTGTCGCGGCCCACGGGATGACCCATGCCCAGCTCAACGAATACGCGAGCACGAAGAACGCGACCAGTGCCCTGACATTGGATCGCGACTCGCTGGAAGGAGCGTTAAGATCATGATGTTCGGCCGATGCGTCCGGCGCCTCCAGGGCCACGCTTCCTCACCACCTTTGTCACCACCGTGGCGCTGCCGCAGGACCTCGGGTAGGGGCTTGTGTCACAACTTCTCCAGCGAGTTGGCATTGCCAGTTACCTAGCGGGGCCGTCCATCGGAGCGTGGCCCGGCCCTTCTGCCATCTAAGTGCCGTTCACGGGCGGTTAGCTGCTCGCAAGCAGATCCTGGCCAATTAGCCGCCGGAGTCCCACTGGACAAGGCGAGTGAGAGTTCAGCCGATGGTTCAATGTGTCGATGCCACTCGTATGGCTAGCGTTAGCGGAGGGGCGTCCAGAGCTAAGGCGGCTTGGTCGGTTGCCCTTCCAGTTTCCAGCTGGGTACTTGGCATTGTCCTCTTAGTTCTCAGCAGTCACGTGGGCAATGTCACTTCGACTACGGGTCTGAACGAAGGCAACAAGGCTGGTGCACTGGCCTTCTTGCTTGCCGGAGCCATCGATCTGATCGTGGCAACAGTTGGAATCATCCTTGCCATCAGCGCCAGGAAAGCGCCGTCGGCAACCAATGCCCTGACGAGTGATGGATTGGCCACTGCTGGCCTAGTACTGAACCCAATCTTGATGGCGACAGGAGTAGTGGCCCTGCTGGTGGGAGCGTTCTTGTATGAGTTCACTACGTCATGGAACTTCTAACCGGCACCCCTTCTCCACACCGGCCATTGTTGTGGGCCCTCCATGAGCTTTGACCACAGTGTTACGGTTACCCACACGCCCCTAGGTGCCTGGTTGAGACTTCTTGGCAGATGCTTCGTTCATTCGTAGCGTTTAGAAGTCCAGACGGGGTAGCTCTCTAAGTGCCTGCCG
>Ga0075021_10001420_pt1 | contig 12278 bp, 8 predicted proteins | sample ColStrG_CSR_2012_FD_72749 | JGI IMG/M metagenome (GOLD analysis project Ga0075021, IMG submission 72749) | Freshwater sediment microbial communities in response to fracking from Pennsylvania, USA - Cold Stream Run_MetaG_CSR_2012 | ecosystem: Environmental > Aquatic > Freshwater > Creek >...
AAGCTGGAGGAAGTGGATTACGAATCCGGGGTCAAGGTGGAAGTTGCAATGTCTGCACAAATCACCAAGGTAGCGACCGGTGCAACGGTCTGGAGCAATGCTGTTTCCGAAACTGGAACGGTGTCTCAACGAAATGTACGCGCGGTCGTCTCCGAGATGAATCGGACTGTCGATCTGGCCATCAACAAACTTCTTTCTACTGTTCCAGCACCGCCGGCGAGTGAGCGATAGGAATATCAAGTGGAACCAGACCGCCGGGGTTAGGATCTCTTGCGGGTAATCCGGATGTCGTTGCAGCAGGACTTGATTGGCAGATACTTGAGGCACAAAAATCGGGGCGCGGCAACGTGGCAATCGTTTCCGGCGTTCGTGAAAGCCACTATACGTCCGGGCTTTGCGTATGTAGTGTCGTACCTTGATCGAAGTCCGGGTAGCGAGATCGTCCAGCAATAGATTGCATTACTGAGCGAAGACCAGGCTGCTCGCATCTGTAAGCCGAGAATTGCGGAGAGCACACGCGTCATGACCATCACCGAAGATCGATATCGAATGCTGCTGGGTGCGTCCACTGCCCTTGCCGATCAGCCCACGGTAAAAGCCGTTCTGCATAGCCTGCGAGGTGTTCTGTCCAGCACTTCCAGATTGCACGGGGCCGAACTCTACGTACTGAGCGACGACGGCGAAAGTTTGTATAGCTTCGAATTTGATCGGGACCCGGACGCTCCCGCAATTGAACGTGGAGCCAAATTGTTACGGATTGGCCTGGTGGCGCAAGCGCTAGACGAACAGAAGCCGGTGTTTGTCCCGGACTTGTCGCTGGCAATGTTGGAACACCCAGACATGGCTCCCTTTGCAGGTGAAGTTGCCGGACGAAGCAGCTATTTGTTTCCAGTATCAACCGCACAAAAACGCTACGGAATTCTGTCAACGCCAAAGTTGCAGGGCCAGCAATTTGCCCCCGAAGACGTCGAGATGCTCAGTGCCCTGGCTTCCCACGTTGCGGTCGCGCTCGAGTGCGCGCTGGCAAGAGACACCGCGGAGCTCTACCACCGGGAGGTCGTGAAGCAGCGAGATCGGCTCAGCTTGTTGCTGGAGATCAACAATCATATTGTCACCAGGCTGGAAGCGGAAGAACTGTTTCAGGCTGTGGCAGGGTCGATGCGCAAGCACTTCGGCAACGATCTCACGTCATTGTGGCTCTTTAACAAGCAAACAGATTGTTTGGAACGTAAATTCCTCGATTTCCCAGCTGGAAAAGGCTTTCTGGAGAGGGTCGTTGTCGTCGAGCCCACGAAGCTATGGCGCGAATGGTCGCGCCTCCGCATACCGCAGTTTTACTCACCGTTCGAAGCAGACATACCTCCGGCCCTCCGCGACGCGTGTCGATCTGAATCGCTCCTGTCGGCCGTCCTTGTGCCGCTGCCGGGAGCCGATGGCCCCCTAGGGTTGTTGACCATGTGCGGTCGTAAGGCGAATGCCTTCAATGAGGCAGACCGCGACCTGCTCTTTCAAATCGGCACCCAGATCTCTTTGGTACTGGTGAATGCTCTGGCCTATGGACGGCTCCGCGCGTCGCGCGACGATCTGGAAGAGCAGAGGCTTTATCTTGAATCGGAAATCGAATCTGAATACAACTTCGAAGACATAGTCGGCAAGAGCGCTGGGATCCGCAAGGTGCTGGACCAGGTCGCGATCGTGGCGCCAACCAGTTCCACGGTGCTGCTACATGGTGAGACCGGTACCGGGAAGGAACTGGTTGCCCGGGCAATTCATAATCTCAGCCCGCGACGTGAGCGCACATTTGTTCGTCTGAACTGCGCGGCGATTCCTTCGGGTTTGGTGGAAAGCGAACTCTTCGGCCATGAAAAGGGTGCTTTCACCGGGGCGCTCATCCAGAAGCGAGGCCGGTTTGAGCTGGCGGATCACGGCACTCTTTTTCTAGACGAGATCGGCGACATTACTATGGATTTGCAACCGAAGCTCCTGCGCGCCCTGCAGGAGCAGGAGTTCGAACGCCTCGGAAGTACCAGGACCATCAAGGTTGATGTTCGTCTGATTGCGGCCACCCATCGGGATTTGGAAAGCATGATCCGCAATAATCAGTTTCGCGAGGACCTTTTCTACCGGTTGAGGGTGTTTCCGATCGAAATCCCGCCGCTGCGCGAACGGCGCGAAGACATTCAACTGCTGGTCCACTTTTTTGTCTCGCGCCTCTCCCGCCGTATGCAAAAGCGCATTCGCTCGGTTCCGAAAGCGGCCATGGAGGCTCTGGTGAATGCCGATTGGCCTGGAAACATTCGCGAGCTGGAGAACTTTCTTGAGCGTTGTGTGATTCTCACGCAAGGCGACGAATTGAATGTGCCGTACGCAGAGCTAAGGAGATCTGGGGCCCGCACTGTTGTTCCGGCAGCGTCGACCTTCGAGCAAGCCGAGCGGCAGGCGATCCTCGAGGCTTTGAAAGGCGCGTCCGGAAGAATCGCCGGCAAAGGTGGTGCGGCAGAGCGCCTCGGACTTAAGAGAACTACGCTGCAGAACAAGATGCGCAGGCTAAGTATCACTCGTGCTGATTATTCGGCCTGACAGCAGGCGGTCTTCCGCCGGCCTGGTACTTACGCTTTAGGCTGTCCGCTTTCCTGCCTTCTTTCAACTCTTCAAGGGCGGCTGCTTCAGCCGCCTTGATTCTTTGCCTGCACCGAAGGTTGCCCTCATGCTGGCACTGCCCGCTGTCAAGGGCGGCATGCGCCCGACAAACCGTTTATTCTCAATAGGTTACGCCATGAGTCCCTGGCAAGACAGATGCAAGGATGACTTTAGCCAGCCTTTTGAGGCTGCTAACGAATGTAGAGGAGCCCAGCATGCTACGTGTCCAAACGCAAGAATTAGACGGTGCTTTGATTTGCCGGCTCGAAGGCCGATTCACCCGCGAGGGAGCTGAGGAAGTCCGCAGCCTCGTCACCCGCTGCGATAGCAATCTGGAATTAGTTGTCGATCTTACGGACGTGATGTTTATCGACGCCATCGGGGAAGAGGTGCTTTTGTTTGTCAAAAGGCTCGGAGCTCAGTTCGTCGCCGAGACTTCATATTCCCGGGACGTGTGCGAACGGCTTCAGCTCCCGTTGGTAGGAACGCAAAATCGTAACGCGCAGGTATCGAGTAATTCGGGCGGAAATGGGCATCGTCCTCGCCACCGATGAATTAGCACGCCAAACCAGCCATCGACCACCGTGTCGGGCAATTGCACGACAGGAAATTGGCATTCGAGGCCTTGATTATTGGCAGGTTCGCCTGCGCAAATCAAGTCCGGTTTACATCCGAGCGAGGCTCTGCCGACAGGTATTACCACTTCGTCTTGGAAAACACGTCAGTGCCCACATAAGGGCAGCGCCCATCGACCAGATGTGGGCATTCTTCAGCATCCTTGGCCGCCTGCACTTCTGATTCAAGAACTTGCAAGGAAACCTCGGTTGGCACGGCACCTGCAATCTTGGTGCATACGAGCGACAACACGATTCGCTCAAAGTTCAAAGTGCCGTCAGGCCTCAGCCAGAGTTCCAGGTAGAAGAATTATGAAATCGAACCATCTCGCACCGCTTCTTGCAATTCTTGTATTTGCGTCACCGATCGGGTCGCTTGCTCAACAAGCTACGCAGGACGTCCCGCTTCTTACCCTTGACGACGCAGTCTCCATTGCACTCTCGAACAATCGGCTGGTGAAGAACTCCGTGCTGGAGGCGGGAAAATACGACTTCCAGGTGAGCACGGCTCGCAGCCGGCGGCTGCCACACTTCCAATTCGCGGCACTCGGTGGCGAGTTGCTGCAGCCGTTTGATTTCACTTTTGCGAAAGGAGCCTTCGGTACGTATCCAGCGACCGGGCCCATTCCCTCAACAAGTGCCAAGGTTCACACGCCGGCACAGTTAACCGCCTACTTAACTGGCAGCATGGATATTCCCCTGTCGCAGCAGTACAAAATCGGGCTGGGAATTCGCGCGACAGAACTTGGGCGCGAGATCGCTAAAGAAGACGTTCGCGCAGAGAGACAGAAGATCGCAGCCGAAGTGCGAAGTGCATACGTCGAGCTGGTAGCGACTCAAGCCGCCGTGGATGCGGCAGGAGAAGCGGTGAAGACGCTGCAAGAGGCGCAGCGAGTTACGCTGCGTTACGTCGCAGAAAAGACCGTGCTCAAGGGAGATGCCCTGGAGGTCGATGCGCGTTTTACCAAGGCGCAATATGAGTTGTCAGTCGCCGAGAACGGGCTTGCCACAGAGCACGAGCAGCTGAATCAACTTCTAGGTCGGGATCTCGCAACTCCTTTTCGAGTTGATTTCATGCCCGAGGAGGACACGACAACTCTGAGTCTGGAGGAGGCGCGCCAGCGGGCGTCACAGAGTCGGCCTGAGATCCGCCAGGCTCATTTGAAAGAAAAACAAGCCGACTACGACCGCCGCATCGCCAAAGCCGAGTACATACCGGACTTCGGTATCGCAATAAGCTATATGGGGGTTCAGAACGTGCAAGTCCTTCCGACGAACGTCGGGGTGGCCGGCTTTGCGTTGACCTGGGAGCCATTCGATTGGGGACGCCGCCACAATCGCGTACGCGAAAAATCCAACACTCTGGCGCAAGCGCACAACGGCGCGCAAGAGGCAGAATCGCAGGTCGTGGTTGAAGTGGGGTCGAAGTACCGCAAGTGGAAAGAAGCTGCGTTGTTGTTGAAGGCCACTCGCACCGGTCACGAAGCCGCGACCGAGGAATTCCGCGTCACCAGCAACAAGTACAAAGAACAGGCAGCACTCGTAAGAGATCTCTTACAGGCTCAGGCTCGAAGTTCGGAAACAGCTTTTCAGTATCAGCAGGCGCTGTCTTCTTATTGGAGTTCCCTTGCAGATTTGCGCCGCGCGATGGGAGAGGAATAAACGTGAGAACCACAATAGCAATCTTGTCATTGATGCTCGTCATGGCCGGCTGTGGCTCGAATAAGCCACTCAATCAGCCCCCACAGGGAGTCCAGGCTCAAGCCATTGAGAAGCAAGCGGGCTTCAGCGCCGACGGCTTGCGTTTCTCGGCGGTTGTGACGCCCGATTCGGAAGTTCCCCTGGGGTTCCGGATTCCTGGATATGTCATTTCGCTCAAACAAGTGCGCGGCCAGGACGGCAGGATGCGTGACATTGCGGAAGGCGATCGAGTCAGCCGCGGTGCCGTGCTCGTCCGCATCCGATCGTCTGAATACGAGGACAAGGTACGACAGGCGTCCTCGCAAGCAGCGGCCGCCGAAGCGGTCGCACAGAAAGCCAAGCTCGACTTCGATCGCGCTACGCATCTCTATGATACCCAGAGCCTTACGAAGCCCGACTTCGATTCCGCTCGCGCGCAATATGACTCAAGCCAGGAGGAGCTGAAGTCCGCCCGGGCCCTGACGGGCGAGGCCGAAATCGCTCTGCGCGACACCTCTCTGATTGCGCCCTTTGACGCCGACATCGTGAAGAAAGCCGTCGAGCTCGGCGCGTTCGTCGGACCTGGCGTTCCCGCATTCGCGCTCGCCAAAACCGATAGCGTGAAAATCATAGTTGGGGTGCCCGACACCGTTGTCCGTTCCGTAAAGGTAGGCCAGCCCGTTAATGTTGCCATCGACGCGTTCCCCGCGCGCACGTTTCATGCGCAAATCAGCCGCATGTCATCGGCGGCGGACACGATTACGCGTAATTTCGAGGTCGAAGTCGCGATACCGAACCGCGATCATTTACTGAAGGTCGGGATGATTGGCGCCTTGCAATTCGCGAATTCCGACGGCGCAATTCGAACGTCGGCGCTGCTGGTGCCACTTTCCGCAATTGTGCAAACGAAAGACGGGAAATATGGCGTGTTCGTCGTCGCCGACTCGAGTGCCGGAGAAGTCGCTCGCCTGCACGGCGTGGACATCGGCGCCGTCAATGGCACCGAAATCAGCGTTGTCAATGGGCTACAAGCGGGAGACCGCATCATCACCGCCGGCGCCAATCTGCTTAAGGATGGTCAGCGTGTAGAGGTCCTGCAATGAAAGCTGAGAACCCCAATAACAGTCGTAACGTCGCACGATTCTTTGTCAACAACCGGCAGATTGCCTGGGTCGCATTGTTCGCAACTCTGGCCTGGGGCGTGTTCGGGTACATGAATATGCCCAAGCGCAAGGACCCTGACATCCCTGTGCGCATCGCGCTGGCAATCACCCCCTGGCCAGGTATCTCGGCAGACAAGGTTGAGCAACTGGTGACGCGGAAGGTCGAGCAAGCGGTCACTGGAAACAGCAAGGTGGACCGTGTGGAGTCCACCACCCAGGACAACATTTCTGTTGTGCAAGTCAGGCTGTTGGACAACATCAAGAACACCCAGCAGGAGTTTCAGGATATAGGACAACGACTGAACCAGATCACTGACCTTCCTGACGGTGCGGGACCGATCACCTGGATCAGCGACTTCGGAGACACAGCAGCGCTAATGCTGACGGTCGCCAGTCCGACGGTCCCGGACCTCGAGATCGCGTTACGCGCCCGCGGTGTACGGGATGCGATTGAGAAAGTGCGCCAAGGAGTTACGAGCGGGCGTGTGACCGTTCTCTACTGTTACCCGGCATCCGTGTCGCCTGCGGTGATTGAGCGGCCATTTGTCATGCTGGCTGCGCAGGCAGAACGGGACAGGTTCGCGCACGACGTTCGTTCGTTGTCCGTAGGAAGCTGTTCCGGAATCGACTTTGCGACGGCGAAGTCGGATGACGAAATCCGCTCGTATGGACAGCAGTTCATTGAAAAGAAGCTCCAGGAGTACGACTTTCATCCCGACGCGTGGGGTCCGATTATCATTCGTGACCCTCAGGCCGCTAAGGAACGCATTGCGGAAGTAGCTAACAACCGCTATTCGTATCGGCAACTGGATGACTTCACCGACTTGATCCAGCGCACGCTGCAACGTGTACCAGAGGTAGCGAAGGTCCAGCGCGTGGGTGTTCTGCCCGAAGAGATCTATCTGGAGTATTCGGATGCGCGACTGGCAGCATTGAAATTGCAGCCTACGAAGATCAAAGACATCCTGAACGCGCGGAATGTGACGGCTCCAGGTGGAATCGTCCAGACCCAGTCGCGAAATGTCCTGGTTGACGCAACCGCGGAATTCAAAAGCACGAAGGATATTGGCAACGTGCTCCTGGCATCGTCGCCCACTGGAGCACCGCTTTATTTGCGCGATCTGGTGGACATATCGCGTGCCTATCAGACGCCCGCGCGGTACTTGAACTACATGGTCTCTCGCGAGGCGGACGGAAACTGGCATCGCAACCGCGCCATCACCCTGGCCGTACAAATGCGATCGGGGGAGCAGGTTTTCAAGTTTGGCGCCGCAGTCGACAAGGCCCTTGCCTATGTGCGCCCGCAACTGCCTGCCGACCTTATTGTGGCTCGCACGTCGGACCAGCCGCGGCAGGTGAAGGAACTTGTCAGTCTGTTGATGGGCAGTCTCTATGAGGCCATTGTTCTCGTCGTGATCGTCGCCCTGATCGGTTTCTGGGACTGGCGTGCGGCCATGCTGATGGCTGCCTCCATCCCCCTGACGCTGGCGATGACCTTCGGTATCGTTCACGTTCTTGGTATTGACATTCAACAAGTTTCGATCGCGACTTTGATTATCGCGCTCGGACTGTTGGTCGATATGCCTGTTGTGGCGGGGGATGCGATCAAGCGCGAGCTGGGCTCGGGCTCCCCGCGCGACCTCGCATCCTGGATCGGGCCGACCAAACTGGCGAAAGCGATTGTGTTTGCCACCATCACGAACATCGTCGCGTATCTCCCGTTCTTAATGCTGACCGGCGACACGGGCTTTTTCCTTTACAGCCTGCCGGTTGTGATGACGTGCACGCTGATCGCCTCCGTCATTGTTTCTTTCACCTTCATGCCGTTGATTGCGTATTACATGATCAAACCGCCCAAGCAGCTGGAGCAGCCCATGTCCGAGCGACGAAAGCATGGGTTCCCGGCACTCTATTATCGGGTAGGTGACTTCGCGCTCAGACATCGTTGGGGTACGTTCGCCGGATCCCTGATCGTTCTCGTGTTGGGCGGAGTGTTTTTCTCGATGCTGAAGCCGCAGTTCTTCCCCAAGGACCTCTCCTACCTGTCGTATGTGGATGTCTGGCTTCCGCCCGATGCCCCGCTGGGTGCGACGGACACGGTCACTCAACGGGCAGAAACTGTCATTCGGCAAGAGGCGGAACGATTTGGGAACGAACATCATCACAAAGACATTCTAAAGTCGCTGACCACGTTTGTCGGCGGAGGCGGCCCCAGATTCTGGTTCTCGGTCGACCCCGAGCGACAACAGCTCAACTATGCGCAGATCCTCGTCGAGGTTTCCGACAAGCACTTCACCAACGAATTCGTTGGCCCGCTGCAGACGGCGCTGAGCCGCGAAGTCGCGGGAGCCCGGGTCGATGTGCGGCAACTCGAGACCGGCAAGCCGGTCGGCATCCCCGTCTCTATTCGGATTTCAGGTCCAGAGATGGAAGTTCTGCACCGTCTATCTGGCGATCTCCAGGCAATCTTTCGCGCCCAGCCTAATGCGACCCGGGTACGAGACGACTGGGGCGAACCTGCCATGAATGTCCGGCTGAAGGTTGACCCCGATCGCGCCAACCTTTCGGGGATCACGAATCTGGATATAGCTCTCTCCTCGGCAGCGGCAATGAGCGGATTACCTGTCTCAACTTACCGGGAAGCTGATAAACAAATCCCCATCGCCGTTCGTTTGCGGATGGAGGACCGTGCCGGACTCTCTGACGTTCAAAATGCGTACGTCTACTCTTTGTCCAGCAATCAGCGCGTACCCCTGAGGCAGGTATCGAACATCACCACGGAGATGGCAGTATCGAAAATCAAGCGCCGCAATCAATTCCGGACGGTTACGGTATCCGCGTTCCCGATCCCGGGCGTTTTGCCGTCTCAGGTGCTCACGCCGCTGCTGCCGAAAATCAAGGAGTTCCAGAAGAACCTGCCTCCCGGCTATTTCCTCGAGATCGGGGGCGAATACGACGAACAGCAGAAAGGTTTTAAGGAACTCAGCGTGGTCATGGCGATTTCCGTGCTGCTGATCTATATTGCGCTGGTTGTGCAGTTCCGAAGCGCCGTCAAGCCGCTTCTGGTTTTCGCCGCAATCCCGTACGGCATGACAGGAGCTCTGGCGGGACTGGTGGTCATGGGACAACCCTTCGGATTTATGGGGTTCCTGGGAGTCGCAAGCCTAGTGGGCGTGATCGTCAGTCACGTCATCGTGCTCTTCGACTTCATCGAAGAAGCGCACGAGAGAGGGGAGCCTTTACGAGAAGCTCTGCTCGATGCCGGCATAGTGCGATTGCGCCCCGTGATGATCACGGTCGGTGCGACTGTGCTTGGGCTCATACCCTTGGCCATTCACGGGGGACCCCTCTGGGAACCTCTCTGCTACGCCCAGATCGGTGGTCTTACTATCGCGACGTTTGTGACGCTGCTGCTTGTTCCGGTGATCTATTCCATCTTTGTGTTGGACTTGAAGCTGATTAAGTGGGAGTCCCCTGCAGCAGCCGAGCCGACGCCAGCAACTGAACTGATGACCGCAGATTTTCATTACTCACATTAGCCATGAATTGATTTTTCATAGAGGAGATCATCATGATTACTTGCAGCAGCGCCTCCAGCCTATTCTCAGAGCTGAAAACCAGGGTTGAAACTCGCCAAGCGCGGACAGGCGTGATAGGTCTCGGTTACGTGGGCCTGCCGCTTGCTTTGCTCTACACCGAAGCGACGTTTCGAGTAACGGGTTTTGACATCGACCAGCATAAGGTCGCAACTCTCACCTCGGGTGGATCCTATATCTGTCGAATTCCACCTACAGAGATCCAAGCGGCGCGCTCACGAGGTTTCTGTGCAACCGCAGACTTCTCGGGTCTGACAGAAATGGATGCCATCATCATCTGTGTGCCCACGCCTCTGGACGAATATCGAGAGCCAGATCTCAGTTTTATTACCAACACCGCCAGGGCAATAGCACCGCATCTCCGTGCCGGTCAATTGGTCGTGCTTGAGAGCACGACCTATCCCGGCACCACGGAGGAAGTGCTGGTTCCAATCCTGGAGGAAGGCAATGGCTGCGGTTTGAAGGCCGCCCGCGACGCAACGGCTAACGGAGAAAACGAGTTTTTTGTCGCTTTTTCCCCGGAACGAGAGGACCCAGGCAATGACAGCATCGCGCGTCGTGACATCCCGAAAGTCGTAGGAGGACTGAATGCCCAAGCTTCAGAACTGGCCGCGACGCTGTACGGGACAATCTTCAACCGAGTCGTCCCGGTGTCCTCACCGGCCGTCGCAGAGATGACTAAGCTGCTGGAAAACATCTACCGCTGCGTGAACATCGCCCTGGTTAATGAATTGAAGCTTTTGTCATTGCGCATGGGATTGGATATTTGGGAAGTCATCGAGGCCGCATCCACGAAGCCATTCGGTTTTCAACCCTTCTACCCTGGCCCGGGCCTCGGCGGACACTGCATCCCTGTCGATCCGTACTATCTGTCGTGGAAAGCGAAGGCATGGGATTTCCAGACACGCTTCATCGAACTGGCCGGCGAGATCAACAGCGCCATGCCCTATCACGTGGTTTCAGCCGTCAGCAGGGCTTTGAGTCAACAACGGAAAGCTCTTAACGGTGCCAAAGTGCTGGTACTCGGCGTGGCCTACAAGAAGGACATCGATGACCTGCGCGAGTCTCCTGCCCTGACCATTATTGAGCTGCTGCAGAAGGATGGCGCTCAAGTCAGCTACAACGATCCCTACTTTCCTTCAATCGGCAAAGGGCGCCATTACGATCTGCAGATGAAATGCGTACCCGTGGACGACGTCTCCAAGTACGACTGTGTGCTGATCGTCACAGACCATTCGGATTACGATTACGCCTGGATCGTGCAGCATGCATCCCTGGTGGTGGATACCCGCAATGCGACGAAAGGCATTCACGGCGCCAACATTGTGCGCTGTTAGATGATCGGTCCGAACGGAACTAGGCAGTGTCTCCTACAACCCCTATCACGTGTGCCTTTGGGAAGACGAGTTAACCAGGGTAGCGCGCAGTCCATGGATTAAGAGGAGCGATCGCAAACGATGACGTTGCTTCAACAAGCTGGTGCAGCCGTTCTTCTCCTGTCGTTCACGCTGTCTCTGCAGTGTGGCGGCGCCGCTGCGCTCATCCTTTGGATCAGAAGCATTCCAAGAGAGACTCGGGAGGCGCAGGTGTTTCATTGCGCGGCGCTCGTTATGCAAACCACGGTAGCCGTCATCGTCCTGCACGGAATCGTTATTCTGCTGTGGGCGAGTTGTTATCGCTGGCTTTGCTTTCCGTCCTGGGAATCTGCGTTTTACTTCTCGGCGAGCAGCTATGCGACCGTTGGATACGGGGACGTGGTCCTTCCATCAAAGTGGCGACTGCTGGGCCCGCTCGAAAGCATGGTGGGCATGCTGATGTCCGGAGTCTCCATCGGGCTTCTATTCGCTGCAGTCACTCATCTGGTCGACGGCGAGTCACGGTCCCGTCCACCACTTCGCTCCGAACCCATGACTACGGATCACATCGGCCCCTGACAAAGGCGAAGCTGTTACTTTGGTCGGTCGCGGTCGAAGGTCATACGCTGAGGAACAGTTCACCGTAAGTACGGGACTGCCAGACTGGCAAACCACATCATAGGTAGCGGCGAGATCCAGGTGCGAGATTAATTCGTTGTGGGCCGAATCATGGAGCCCCATAATAATAAGGTCCGCTCGCAGTTTGTCAGCAGTTTCGAGGATCTTCTCACTTACCGGCCTCGCTGATTTGAATTCCGCGTACAACTGGGGTCTGGTTTCGAGCCCGGCATCGTCGGCGAGTTCTGCCAGCCGCTGCAGGGTTCTCATGCGCGCATCCTCTTGCCAGTCCGTCACAGCTTGGTCGGTGCTCGATGGTGCGGCTGGAATGATACTCAGAAAGGCGAGCTTGGCTCCAAACTGATTGGCCGCCGCAATGGCTTGCGGCAAGCCGTGGAGAGATGCGGGTCCGAAGTCTGTCGCAAAAAGGAATGTGCGGCGCATGGAGGACGTTCCAAACCAGGGGCGGCCACCGGTGTGTGGCCCAAAGGTCAAGACTGGACAATCTGCCTGACGGAAAATCTGCTCCGCAACGGAGCCAAAAAACAGTTTGGCTATGCCGTGTCGTCCTTGTGTGCCGACGACGAGGAGATCTGCGCTCTCTTGTCGGAT
>Ga0075021_10001421_pt1 | contig 12271 bp, 13 predicted proteins | sample ColStrG_CSR_2012_FD_72749 | JGI IMG/M metagenome (GOLD analysis project Ga0075021, IMG submission 72749) | Freshwater sediment microbial communities in response to fracking from Pennsylvania, USA - Cold Stream Run_MetaG_CSR_2012 | ecosystem: Environmental > Aquatic > Freshwater > Creek >...
ATCAACGGCCGCAACGCGGCAATGGCCGTTATCGCCGATTCAAGGCGCGATAACGAAAACAGGCGCAAGACGGTCGCGGCGTTTGGCGCGCCGCCCTAAAGACAAGCAGGTTTGCAATCGATTAACGGCGCGCAGCCGCGCCCTTTGCGCGCCTCCGCTTCAGCACCTGGTTGACGGCGAAAAGAATCGCCAATACCGGCAAGACCGCAAAGTAAGGCCAATGCGCCAACAGCGGCGGTTCCGCCGGCAACACCTCTACCTCGCCGGTAACGAGTGCGCTTTCGGTGGCGTTCTGCACGGAGATCTCAACCCGCCATTTGCCCGTCGCATTCAAATCCACTTGCGCGGCATACAGCAGCTTGTTGCTCGCTTGCTCGTGGCGCGCGCGGGCGCTCACTTCCGCGATCGAGTTCGCCTCGCGCTTAATCAGATGCAGCCGCACATCCGCATCCAGCACCGGCGTCTCCGTTCCGTTCTTCTGCACCATGACGCTGAAGTCGGCGCGCCCGGAACGGACCGGCGTCGGCGTGCTGAACAGCGTGATATTGAAAGCGCCGGCCTTCCGCTGAAACTGCACTTTGCCGCCATCGGCGAAAGCGAGAGTGCCCAGCACCAGTAGTGAAATCAGCCTCAAGGCATCATCCCCCGCATCTGCATCGGTTGAAAGAAGATCCACACCCCGGTGGAAAACAAAAGGCAAGCCACGCTAGCCCAGGGCGCAAATACTTTCAGCAATGCTCCTTGGCTCATGCGCCACGCTGTGTACAGTGTTAGCAGCAACCCCGCATCCAACAGAAGAATCTGCAGCCACAGCACCTCGCCCAGCGCGTGATACGCCAAGTGTGCGGCCCACATCGAAACTCCCAGCGGCACCAGCGCAAACGCCAGCCGCCGGGCGTGTTTGCCACCTAGCCAGAACACGGCCAGCGGCAAGGCTACCGCGCCCGCCAAGACAAATGCGCCCACGCGCCAACCCTGTTCCCACATCATCACAGGGTCCACCATCCCAGCCGCGTTCACGAACGCGCCAAACACCAACAGCAAAGCCAGGGCCACCATATCGGCGCGCTTCGACAGTCTGCCGATCCCAGAGCGATAGGCATCGGAAAGCAGCGTCTTGGCCGGCGTCACCGCCATCAGACCGACATTATCGTGCGGGCACGCCTTGACGCAATCCAGGCAAAACGTGCAATCCAAATTGCTTGCCTTCTTGGGCTGAAACAGATATAGCTCGCACCCGCGCGCTTTCTCATTGCCGCGAATGCAATCGTACGTCCGGCAACTACGGCAGACCGCCTTGTCCTTCACGGCGACCTCGCGCGGCGAAACCAGCGACACCACGAAGTGATACTGGCCTATCGGGCATACGTATTTACAGAAGCTGGCGCCGCGAAACACGGAGTCCACCAGCAGCGCCGCGACGAAGTATCCGCTAATGATCCACGCCGTGATCCACGGGCTGTCCCACAAAGAGAACGCTTCGTAAGCCCACAAATACAAAACGATCAAGCCCGCCGGCAGCCACTTGTTACGCAACACGCTCGGCCAGCGCAGCTTCGGCGTAAAGAGCCGCCGCCCCGCATCGCGCACCAGCATGAACGGGCAGCTCAGGCAGAACAGATTCCCCACGACTAGTAGAGCCAACATCGACAACGCGCGCCAATGAATCCACGGCAACGCTCCCGCCAGATTTAAAGCCGCTACTTGTTGCCCGCGAAATCCATCCCACACCACGGCCACCGCCACCAGCAGCATCGCGCTTTGCGCCACGCGCCGCAAGAGTGGCGCGCGCTTCCACCAAAGCGAATTCGACTTCAACCTGGACCGGTGTACCCGTCGCGGCGCACTCGCCTGTTGCATGCGTGGAGTGGTAAACAAGCCCACCACCAGCACGAACGCCGGAACCAGATACACGATGGACCCAGGAACCCACATAATCAGCCCCGCCAGCGATTGATCTTCCAGTGCGGTCAAATGGCTGGCGCGCACGGCGGCATAACTCGGATAGAGCAGGTTCCCGGAGAACACAAACACCACCGAAAGGAGCGTATTCAAGATATCGGCAAAGAGCAGATAGGGTATCGCCACCCATTTCGGCCAGCGCGGTTTCCCAAGACCCGGCTGAATCACCGGCCACCAGAACAGCACACCCGACCAAAAGAACGTCGCGTGCTGGGCACCATGCCACGCAGTCGATGAAAGCGCCAGTTCATAGGCCCTCGGCAAATGCCAAAGCACGGTGCTCAAAGCAAACACGATCCAGGCAGGCACCGGCGAGGTGAGCCAGCCGAAGAATTGCCGCAATTGCTTGCAGGAAAGAAACGGTCCCAAGCCTTCTTTTACAAATGCCCTCGGCAGACCGCGTAGCATAGGCAGCATCGGGCGCGAGAACAACAGCAGCGGCGGCGCAATCATCATCAGCAGCAAATGCTGCGTCATGTGCGCGGAAAGAAACAGGCTGTCAAAGGCGTCGAGCGGCGATTCGGTCGCTAAGAACAGGATCAGCAGGCTGCTCAGAAACGCGCTCAGCCGAGTTCCATCGCGCTCGCCGCGCCACCAGCCTCGCCAATAGACGAATGCGCCGATCACTAAAAGCGCGATCACTTGCCCGTTGAGCGTCCAGGATTGCAGCGCGGCAACGGCGGCCGATTCCACGCTAACGATCTCTCAGGGGCGCAAAGGGCGCGGCTGCGCGCCGCCGAGCATAGTAGGAATTCGCCATCTCTTCGGGCGTTGTGCTTGACACCGCGCCCGTCTTGCGCGCGGTCCCCTGAACTGTCGCTATGTCGCGCGGCAAATTGTTTTGTGGCTTGCTCGAAGGCCGCACCGGCGCAGTGGTGTGCAGCGTTGCCATGAACGACACCAGTGCTTCCACCTCGGCGGGACTCAGCTTCTTGCCATAGGCAGGCATGTTCCCGCCGCCCTGTATCACTTGCCGCACCAATTGATCTTTCGTCAGACGCGTCGCCACTTCATCCAGCGCCGGGCCACGCTGTCCGCCTTCTCCGCCCAATGCGTGGCAATTCCGGCACTGCTTGTTCTGGAATACCAGCGCGCCCCGTAACTCGAGCGGCGTCCTTCCTCTAACAAACTTTTCCGGAATCGCGTTGCCGCTCCACGCCGACATCTTGGGCGACCACGGTGACGTCTCGCCCATATACGTCAACACCGCGATCACCAGCATGACGAAGATCACGGAGAGCACGGCCACCGGCCGCCGCAGCGCGCTTTTCTCTCCCGTCGGCGAAATGAAGGGCATCGCCAGCAGCAGAATGACGCATATCGTGGGTGCTACGAAAAGAATCAACACTTCCATCCAATCGGGCAGGAGCGCCAGCGCCGCAAAGATGGAAAGGAAGTAGAAATCGGGCCGGGGATTGGTATCCACCAACGTGGGATTCGGCGGACCCCCCGGACCTTTCGGCCCAAAAATGAACGCCGCGCCCAAGATACCGATAATCACTAGCGCCGCAAAAATGAGATCTTTGCCGATGGCGTGCGGCACAAACGGTACGCCGTCTTTGCGGATAATCTCGGCGTATTCGGCGTCGTACGTCGCCTTGCGCACCGGCTTTCCGGGCGTCGGAAATTCGTTGATGCCCTTGGTCAGGACGAGCCGCAGATGCATGCTGACGATGGCAATAATCAGCCCCGGAATAACAAAAACGTGCAGCGTGAAGAAGCGGGAAAGCGTCTCTCCAGCGATAATCGGCCCGGCCAGCAGCAGATGCACCAGTTGCGCACCGATGATCGGCACCCGGCCGGTGATCGACGCGCCAATCGTCAATCCCCAATAGGCATCCTGATCGAAACGCATCACCTGTCCTGTGAATGCCATGGCCAAGGTAAATAGCAGCAGAAAAATACCGCTCACCCAGGTGAGTTCGCGCGGATATTTGTAAGCGCCGAAGAGGAACACCTGAATCATGTGCAGCGTCATGATAGCCACCATGAAGTTCGATCCCCAGTTATGTACCGCGCGCAGATACCAACCCCAGAATTGATCGTGGTTCAGATACTGGAGACTGGTCCACGCCTCGTTTGTCGAAGGAATGTAGACAAAGGCCAGGCAGGCCCCGGTTATGATCTGAATGACAAAGCACAGCATGGTTGCGCTGCCAAACACGTAAAACCAACTGCCCGCGCTTTTGGGAACTTCATGCCCGGCGGTAGAGGCAAAAAGCGCCGCCAAGTGCAGCCTGTTATCCAGCCAAACGGCTCCTTTCCGCAATGTGTTCATGCCGGTCCTATATGGGATTGGAAAGCGTAGGCATCTGCCCGCCCTTCACCCATAGTTCGCCTTTCTCAACCTTGTAAGCGTATTGAAAGAGTCCGCGCGGAGGCGGGCCGGCCGCGCGCGAGCCGTCTTCGAGGTATGCTCCGCCATGGCAGGGGCACAGAAACAAACCCGATTCCTGAAACCAGCGCACCGGACAACCAAGATGCGTGCAGTTGATGGCGAAAATCTGAAACTGCTTGCCGCCAATGCGCCGCACCCAGCAAGGAATATCGGCCGTCTCGCCGTCCCACGGGCGGGTGTAGGGATTGCGGTAAGTGGCGATGCGCGTTGTCTTTTCCGGGAAATTATCGAGCGGACCTAGCGATATCCAGTCGCGCGGATCTTTCTTTTCGGCAAAGCTCGAAAAGACAAAGCCGATGAGCGGCACCGCCAGCGCAATCCCGGCAATCACGTTCAGCGCGACGCCGGCGGGAAAAAGCCAATCGCGCCGTGTCGGATTGCCTACCGCCGCTTCTTGATGATCCGGTTCCTTGATCTCACTCATTGTGTTTTCCCCATGGCAGACTCGGCGGGCCGCAACGACGCCAGATAGGCCACCAAGTCACTCACATCCTGGCCGCTTAGCGGGTGCCCGGCATTCAACACCCGGTAGTTCGGCATGCCCAAATCCAAACGCCCCACGATAATCGAAGTGCGCAAATTTTGATTCGTCACCAATGACAGGTAAGACGGATCTGTCACTAAACCGACGCGCGCTCCCTGACCGTGGCAGGCAAAGCACCCGCGTACAAATAGCCTTTTGCCGGTTACCGGATCGCCGGGCGTGGTTTGTTCATAGGGCGGCAGCTCGTCACCCGGCGGCGCGCTCAGCGGCTTTTTCCAATTCTCAATTCCATTCACCAACGCGTCCACCTGCCGCGGCGTTAATGGGCCACCCTCGCTCTGCGCCCATGCGGGCATAGCCGTGCCCGTCCGCCCATATTGAATCACGTGCTTCAAAGCGTCTCTCGGTATTACCGCCAGGTATATCGCATCGTTCAAAATGCGCCCAGGCCCTTTCAGCCCGTTGTTGCCGTGGCAACCGGAACAGTTCTGGGCAAACAGAATTTTGAAGTCGGTGATCTCCGACGCTGCGAGTTCGTCATCCTTGGGTTTGCCCGGCGGATCGCAAGCCGTTAGGCTCAGCACAGCGAGAGCGCCGGCAAAGGCGCACAACCCCGGCCGTATCACGGCCGATCCTTATCCTGCGGCGCCTCAAGAAAAGCCCGCTCGGCCAGCGTCCACGATTGCATCGTACGAATGTGCGTGCTACGCGCGATCACATAGCCGCCCACCAAACCGAAACCAAGTTGGCAAACAACGAACCACGGCCAACTGATGCGCGAGTTCAAGGCCGGATTCAGGATGTTCAAGGTGGTCGCCACCAAGCCGCTCCAGAACAGCGGCATCACAATTCCCGCCCAAACCACCGCATATTTGGGGAACATGGGCAGCATCACGGCGTACAGAACTCCAACCAAGATCGAGACCACGCCGTGGCCCGCCACGGCGGCGGCGAAGGCGAGTCCGTTAAATTTCCTGAGATGCTCCACCGTTTCGCTGCCCAAATCCGGAATCACCACCCCCGACAGCAAATTGATGGGATACCAGATGCTGTGCTGGGCTATCAGGCCGTATAAGCAGGCCAGCGCCGCCATCACGGCCCCACCCGCGAGACCGCCCCAAAACCCAGCCGAGTAGGGGTGGATTTCTTCCGGTACACGAACGCGGTGGCCGCCTTCGCCGAGCTTTAATTTCACTACCGAGCGCGCACCTACTGTGATGGGAGTGGGACGTCGGTCCGTCTCAATCCCCACAGACTCGTGCTGTTCGTGAGGAATAACCGTGCTCCACCAACCCATTACCGCCTTCGCCAAAATCACCAAGCCAACCAAGCTTACTGCCCAGTGCGTGACGATTCCGGCAATCAGCAGTGTCAGCCCAAAGGCCAACACCATGGGCCAGAAGGTAGGCGCGGGCAACTCGATGCCTGTTTGATCTCCGCTGGAATGCTGTGACATGCCGCTCATCTCCCAATTATGTAGACCACGCTGAACACGATCACCCAAACGCCATCGACAAAATGCCAATACCAGGAAAGAAATTTCACCCGGCGCTCCTGCGTGTGAATGGGAAACCCCATCAGGCTTACGATCATTACCAACAACAAAAAAGCCATGCCGACGATAACGTGGCTGGCATGCAATCCGACGAGCGAATAAAACGTCGTGCCAAACAGATTCGTACTGACCGTCAAATGATCTTCGTAAATGAGCTTGCGCCACTCCAGGCCAGTGGAAACGAGAAATTCGAGGCCCAGCAAAATCGTGGCGAGCCACCATAGCTTGAAGAGCCCGATCCTGTGCCGTTTGAGCGCGTGCTCGGCGAAGACAATTGTCACGCTGCTGGACAGCAAGCAAATGCTAGCCAAGATTGGTAGGTCGAGAACATCTTTCGGATAGGGTCCGCTCAGACTCTTGCCGATGTAGACGAGATAGGCGACAACGAAAATCGTGAACAGAGCCGTTTCTGTGACGATCAGGAAAATGATCCCCATCGTGCCGCGATCGGGCAGCTTCCATTCAACGGAGGCCGGCGCGGTTTCTGTGAGTACGGCGTCCATTATTCAAACTTCCAATCCGGATCGTTCGGATTCTTGAGATCCCACAAAGGACGGCTGCTGCGCACCTCTGGAATGCTTTCGAAGTTGTACTCGGGTGGCGGTGACGTAGTGCCCCATTCCAGGGTCCAGGCATCCCATGGGTCGTCACCCGCACGCTCGCCCTTGAATGTCGACCACAACATGTTCCAGACGAAGATCACGGTGGCAGGAAGCTGGAACAGCAGACCGGAGGTGGCCAGCAGATTCCAGAAGTTCCAGCCGCGGTCGGGGGCGTAAGTATAAATGCGGCGGGGCATTCCCAAGAACCCCAGGAAGTGCATTGGCACGAAGGTCAATTCCACTCCGAGCAAAAACAGCCAGAAATGCCACTTTCCCCAGGTCTCGTTGTACATGCGGCCGCTGACCTTTGGAAACCAGTAATACATGCCGGCGAAAAGGCCGAAGACCAAGCCGGCCACCAATGTGAAATGGAAATGGCCCACCACGAAATACGAATCGTGCAGTTGCCAATCGAACGGTCCTGTCGCCAGCATGATGCCGGTCAATCCGGCAATGAGGAATTGGAACAAGAACGCACAGCAAAACAACATGGGCGTGGCGAGGCGGATTTTACCTCCGTACATGGTTGCGGTCCAATTGAAAATCTTAATGCCTGTGGGAATGCCTACCAGCATGGTCGAGGCCGTGAAGAAGGTATTCGACCAGGACGTCATGCCGACCGCGAACATATGATGCGCCCAAACACCTAGGCTGATGAAGCCGATAGAAGCGACAGCGCCCACCATGGCGGGCCTGCCGAAAATAGGCTTGCGCGAGAAGATGGGAATCACTTCCGAGAGAATGGCGAACGCGGGAAAAATGAGAATGTAGACTTCCGGGTGGCCGAAGATCCAAAAGAAATGCTGCCAGAGCACCGCCGATCCGCCCGACTGCGTGTTAAAGAAATTGCCGCCCAGGAAGCGGTCGATCAGCAGCATGATCTGCGCGGCGGATAGCGGAGGCAGGGCAATGATGATCAGCCACGAATCGATTAGCATCACCCAAACGAACATGGGCATGCGGTTCAACGTCATGCCCGGGCAGCGCATGGAAATCGTAGTGACGATGACATTCAGCGCGCTGGCTATGCTGCCGATACCGGCGACGAAGATGCCCAGAATCCAATAGTCGGTACTAGCGCCGCGCGAAAAAGCGCGCGAGGTTAGAGGAGCGTAAGCAAACCAGCCCACGTCGGGCGCCGAACCCGCGCCAGATAAGCCGCTGCCGCCGATATAGCTGAAGTAGAGCAAGAAGCCGCCGAACAGAAAAATCCAAAAGCCAAAAGCGTTGAGACGCGGAAAGGCCATGTCGCGCGCGCCGATCATGAGCGGCACCAAGTAGTTGGAGAGGCCGGCTACAAACGGCATGCCCACTAGGAACACCATCGTCGTGCCGTGCATCGTGAACAGCCGGTTGAAGGTGTCGGCATCGACCACACGCCCGTTGGGAAAGGCCAGTTGCAGCCGTATGATGGTGGCCATGAGCCCGGCGATCACCAGAAATAGCAGCGCCGTGACAATGTACATCAGCCCCAACCGTTTGTGGTCGACGGTGGAGATCAATTCGTACAAGTGGCTTGAAAACGAAAATCTCGCCTCCGCTACCGGCGGGCGCTCTACTTGATGATCGATCGACGCCATAGCTACCTCAGGGTCTCCAGATAATCTACAACTTTCGTCAACTCGTCCGGCGTCAGCCGCATACTCGGCATCAAGCAGCCGGGCTTGGAGGTTTGCGGGTCGTTCACCCAAGCGCGCAAATTCGCGGGGGTGTTGGTTATGACTCCCGAGCCGAGCGATTGGCGGCTCATCAAGTGCGTAAGATCCGGGCCGAATTTACTGCCGGCGCTCGCCTTCCCCAAACCGGTGATGTTGTGGCAATTCACGCAAGCGAGCGATTCAAAAACCGCCCGGCCTTCGGTTGCGCCCGGGTCGTCCACTGAGCGTTTTTGCTGCTCCACGGTCCAGCGCTTGAAATCGGCGGGATCTTCCGCCACCACGCGCAACAGCATGTTGGCATGTTGCGTTCCGCAATATTCGGCGCAGTTGCCGACGTACACGCCGGGTTCGCGCGGGTCCATCCACATGAAATTGCTGCGGTTGGGAATCAAATCGGTTTTGCCCGACAATTGCGGCACCCAAAAGCTATGGATGACATCGGCGCTTTGTAGTTGTAAATAAGTAGCGTTCTTGCCGTTGCGGGAAGCCGGCATGTGAATCTCATTCGCAGTGACGATGTTGTAGTCGGGGTAAAGAACTTCCCACCACCACTGGTGGCCAATTACGGTAACTTTCAAGGCGGCTTGCGGCGGACTGGCGTTCTCCACCGCCGCAATCACGCGCGCCGAAACGCCGATGAGCACGAACACAATAAGAATGGGCAGCACCGTCCAGGCGACTTCGATCTGGTTGCTGCCATAAACTTGCGGCGGCTCCTGATGCTGCGCGGCATCGGAGGGCTGGCGAAAGCGCCAAATGGTGTAAGCGATCAAGCCCGCGACGCCAACGAAAATAACGCCGGTGATGGCGAAGACGAGCATCGCTATGTTGTATTCCGATTCGGCGGGCGTCGCCAACGGCTGGAAGATGTTGGTGATGCGGTGCTCGGGCAGCGCGGCGGCGGCAGCCGTTTGGAGGGCCGCCGCCAAGATGACCAAAAGAAGAACTCGCCGTCCGCGCGTCATAGATTCCAACTATTTACTTTACCGTTCCCGTAGTGAGGTTTGGCAGCGAGGCTAGAGAATATGGGGAACGTCTCGTCCGTCCCCGCTTTTGGGATTCCGCTTTTGGGATTGTCTACAATCTTGACAGAGGGAGGGCGTGTGGCGCTGGTTATCAACGAACGCGAAGTCGAAGGAATCTTAATTCTCGATTTGCAGGGAAGAGTGGTGGCCGGAGAATCCGCAGGCAGCCTGCGCGAGCGCGGCAACAAGGCGGCCGCGAGCGAAAGCCGCAACGTGATCATCAATCTGAAGGGCGTTGACTACATAGACAGCTCAGGCTTGGGAACGCTGGTGGCCGCCCATTCCACCCTGGCCAAGGCGGGCGGGGCATTGGCCTTGATGAACCTCTCTAAACGCAGCGCCGAGCTTTTGATTCTTACGAAGTTGGCGACGGTGTTTCGCATTTTCGACGATGAGAAAGCCGCCGTCGATAGCTTTTTCCCGAATCGCGAAGTGCAGCGCTTCGATATTCTCGACTTCGTCAAGAACTCGGCAAAAGACTAGCGAGTCTATTGAATCTCCAAAACTGAGCCCGGGACTGGCCGCGAAATCCTGGAAGCGAATCGCCGAGAATGCGATACCCATAGAGACCACGAACGCAGAAATACGTTGCGTAACCCGCGGGAGTTCCGCAAACTTCAGCGTTGCCTAATGCACTTCCAACGACATGTTCACCACGTCGAACTGAAAGCGCTCCGGCGGCAACGAGGAAATTGGGTTGGGCGTCATGTCGAGCCAAGTCTTGTAAGCGCTCTGCGCGACCGAGCTGTTCAAATAAAACAAAAATTGATCCGAGCAGCAGCGAATGGGGGGCATTTGCCGGAAGGCGAGCCGCAATCCAACGGCTTTTTCCAAACTCACGCCTGGTGTTTTAACAGCTTTGTCTTCGAGCAAAGTCACGAAGCTGCTACGTCCCGCGTGCGGCCAAACATCGCTCCGCAGCAAGTTGCGCAGTTCCAAGCGCGTTCCGAAGGTGATTTCGCACTGCCTGATCCACTCGATCACCGCATCGCCCCAATGCCAGTGGCTCAGGACGCCAAGGTATTGATCCACCAGATTGAGCGCTAAATCCATCTTGCGCCTTTCCAGAAGATCGTCGGTGCCCAAGCCTTCCGTCGAGAAGGGCGGGACCATGTCCTCCTGCTCGATGATCTCGGCGGCGATGCCCATCATCTTGTCCAGCCGCTTGACCTCAGGCGCAGTCTTCACCAACAGCGGCGGCAAATCGTGCGTCTTGCCGCCGGGAACTTCCACGAACTTCCGATCTCCAACGATGTCCATAAGCAGCCTCACTGTCCCTTATCGACAAACCGGGTCGACTTATTCCAAGAGTGGATAAGTATCCCTTGATTGTAGGGACGTTTTCTCCCTTTGACAAGTTGCGGAAGTAATCGTCCCTATAGGTGTAGTTACTTTAATCCCGCATTCGTTTCACTTGGCAGCAGAGCCGCTAGAGCGCTAGCGGCATTGAACTACGTCCGCGACGATCAAAATCCAAAGCCGCGTGGAGAAACTAACGCGGCGAAAGCCGATGCAAAGGATCGAACCAAATCACATAGAATACGCCGTCGCTCATAGATCCGTGCGCTCGCCAATCGGTATGCGGCGAAACCCCAAACTGCCATGCCTGGAGGTAGTTTATTTGATCTGAGTCGACCCCGGGAGCGGCAATGAATCCGTCTTTCTCAGCGGTGGCTTCGAAGTCAATCATGTGCCGGTGCTCTTTATTGTTTTGGTCCAAGAAATCGTCTATCGAACCCAAGCTGTAGAAACGCAGCCGTTCAAACAACGAGCAGAAAAATTCCCTGGAACAATTTTCGATGGGAAACCGAGGATGATCGGGTTGGAAGTGCTTGAAGGAGAACTGTAATGCTTTGTCTTGCGGCGGCATGGAAGGCGTGGGGATGCCACGCCTGACTCTCTTGCTATTGGCCAATTCGAGAAGAGTAAAACGCCTTCATGGCGTCTCGACTGATTTGATTGTGGGAAGGCACATCTGGGTCGAGACCTTGGCGCGCATGCATCCAGGGTTCTTCGCTGTGCGTCAGCCGCTCTAAGTCCCATGCGCTAAATTTCCCATAGGCATCGATAACCGCGTCTATGTGATTCAACTCTTCGCCGACGGCGGCGGCTGTCTTAGCTTGGTCGATGGCAGCCCATCGGCTATCTTTGTACAAATGGAAAACGGTTGGGACGACAGGCCCATGAACCCATGCCTCAATCGGATCGTTAAACAAAGATTCGTCATGCAACGCCAGACTCCAGGCCTCGCAGTAATACAACAACTTTTGAAGTTTTAGGTTTGATACCGCGATGGCGCGCTTGCCGCATTCTTTTAGAATCGCCGCCGCGATTTCCGCTGCCGTTGGTTTCATGACATCCTCCTTTCTGATCGGCTTTACCGCTCCCGTCATTTAAGTCTTAGTTCGCTTTCCTTTCACTTTCATTGTAGCGCCCACCTTAGCCTGGGTGGCCTCCGGTGGGCGAAACGGACTCTCTCCGTCTATCTACGCCGTGCGCGCCACTTCGGTCTTCTCACCGCTTGACAACGCCGCCTGCGCCGCAGCCAGTCTGGCGATCGGCACGCGATATGGCGAACACGACACGT
>Ga0075021_10001422_pt1 | contig 12270 bp, 14 predicted proteins | sample ColStrG_CSR_2012_FD_72749 | JGI IMG/M metagenome (GOLD analysis project Ga0075021, IMG submission 72749) | Freshwater sediment microbial communities in response to fracking from Pennsylvania, USA - Cold Stream Run_MetaG_CSR_2012 | ecosystem: Environmental > Aquatic > Freshwater > Creek >...
CGACCCCGAGTGCATGAACATCATGAGCCTGTTCGAGGGCAGCTGGCCGGAGGTGATGAGTGAGATCGCCGCCGGCACGCTGAGCGCGGAGGCCGTGTGCCTGCGCGAGGAGGCCTCGGTCGTTCTATATCTCGTATCCCCCGACTACGCGCTGAGGCCGGGGGCGACGTACGAGTTCAGCCTCGACCGCGAGCGGATCGAAGCAGATGGCTGCCGCGTCTTCTTCTCATCCGCCGTCGCCACCACCGCCGGGCGCTACCGCACCGTCGGTACCTCCCGCGCCGTCGCGCTGGCGAGCACCGCTCCGACGCTCGAGCAGGCGCGCGCCCGGGTCGTCGCCTGCGCCGAGACGGTGCCCGTGCTCGAGTGGCGCCGCGACGTCGGAGACGAGCTGTACCTGCGCGGGCTCGACAAGCTCGTGCACCCGCACGGCAGGCCGCAAGCCGAGCCGCAATTGTCCAGCCCGGCCTGAGGATTTCGTGCAAGGATGGCGCGATGATCGTCGAGCACTCGACCCACCCGCAGTTCGTCTCGAACACCTACCTCGTCGCCGACGGCGCCGGCGGGCCGGCGTTCTTCGTCGATGCCGGTGGGCCCGTCGAGCCGCTGATCGAGGCGGCCGCGCGCCTGGGCCTGGAGCCCACGCACGTACTGCTCACGCACCACCACTACGACCACGTCAGCGAGGTCCCGCGCCTGCGCGAGCACTGGCCTGAGCTGCGTGTGCTGATCAGCTCGCGCGAGCAGGAGCTGCTGGCGGCCTCGTCGGCGGCCGGGAGCGAGGCGGACACGCCGCTCGAGAACATCGAGGCAGGGGAGCGAATCCGTTTCGGCAGGCTGGAGGTGCGCGCGCTGCACACGCCCGGACACACCTCTGGGATGCTGTCGTTCCTCGTCGGCGAGGCATCCGACGGCGCGCCGGCCGCGGTCACCGCCGGTGTGTTCACGGGCGACACGCTGTTCAAGAACTCCGTCGGCGGCGTCAAAGCGCCCGGGCACACCACCTACACGGATCTTCGCGACTCGATCATGGGCACGCTGATGGAGCTGCCGGGCGACACCGTCATCTACCCCGGCCACGCCGAACTCACGACGATCGGGCGGGAGTGGGAGGACAACGCCTTCATCCGCGTCTGGCGCGGCCTCGACCCCGAGGGGGCCGAGCCATGCACGGCGCTCGGGGAGCCCGCGACACTGATCCTGCTCGGCGCCGACTACGACGGCGGCACCAAGGCATGGGTGCGCTGGCCGGACGGCTCGGACGACATCGTGCCGGGATCGAAAGTCGAGCGAGCGGGCTAGCGCAGCCCGCTCGCCGCTCGCCGCGCCGCTCGCGCGTCCACACGCGCGGCTTCGGCTGCTCCTAGCATGCATGCCATGCCTCCGGAGGAGAACGACAAGATCCCGACGTCGCGCGTGCGTCGCACGGCGACCGTCGCGACGCTCGCGGCCAGCGAGGCGGTGAAGCAGTTCGGCACGCGCGCCGCCAACGTCACCCGCGGCGAGGAGGCCTCCGAGGAGGCGACGGCGCGCCGCCAGCTGGAGACGGCCAAGCAGATCGTCGCGGTGCTCGGGACGATGAAGGGCGCCGCGATGAAGCTCGGCCAGGTGATGTCGTTCCTCGACGTCGGCCTCGTCCCCGAGGAGCACCGCGAGGAGTTCCAGCGCGAGCTCGCCAAGCTGCGCGACGCCGCTCCGACGGTCTCCTTCAAGCAGATGCGCCGCGTGATCGAAGACGATCTCGAAGGGCCGATCGACGAGTTCTTCAGCTCGTTCGACGAGCAGCCGATCGCGGCCGCCTCGATCGGGCAGGTGTACCGCGCCACGCTCGAGCGCGACGGCCGCGAGGTCGCTGTCAAGGTCCAGTACCCCGGTGTGGCCGGCGCGGTGCGCGCGGACCTGCAGAACCTGGACATGATCATGCGCCTGCTCAAGCGCATGACGCCGGGCATGGACGTGAAGGCGATCACAGAAGAGATCAACGAGCGGATCGTCGAGGAGCTGGATTACGAGCTCGAGGCCCAGAACCAGCGCTCGCTGTCGCGCATCTTCGCCGGGCACCCGTTCATCGTCGTGCCCGATGTCGTCACCGCGCTCTCGCGCGAGCGTGTGATGGTCAGCGAGTTCGTCGCCGGCGTCGGCTTCGAGGAGCTCAAGGGTCGCTCGCAGGCGGATCGCGACCGGCTCGGCGAGATCGTCTTCCGCTTCTTCCTCGGCTGCCTCTACCGCCACCGCCAGTTCTCGGGCGACCCGCATCCGGGAAACTTCATGCTGCTCGACGACGGCCGCGTCGCCTTCCTCGACTTCGGGCTGTTCAAGCGGATGGACGACGAGCCCGTCGAGCTCGAGCTAGCGTGCCAGCGCGCGGTCTCCGAGGGCGACGCCGCGGGACTCCATCGGCTGCTCGCCGAGTCGGGCTTCCTGCCCGAACCGGAGCGCGTGGACGCGGGGCATCTGCTGGCCTTCATCCGCGATGCGATCTGGTGGTACACGACGGCCGACGAACCGGTCGAGCTGACACCCGAGATCGCGACGCAGGTGATGATCGAGAGCTCCGATCCGCGCTCGAGTCACTTCCGCGAGATGCGCCATCAGGACATGCGCCCCGAGCACCTGTTCGGCCGGCGCATGGAGATGCTCACGCTCGCCGTGCTCTCGCAGCTGCGCGCCACCGCGAACTGGCACCGGATCGCTCGCGAGTGGATGTACGCCGATGAGCCGGTGACCGAGCTCGGCCGCATGGAGGCCGACTTCTACCGGCGCCGCGGCGACGCGCCGCGGTGATCTGCGGCAGGCCGCACGCCGGGTGCCGGCTCGGTTAGAGTCACATACGTCACATACTCTTCTCGGGCGACGCTCCGAGTTGCCCGGACTCGATTTAGGGAGTCTCTGCGATGCGACCTACTAGGGTCTTTGGAGTCGTGGCGCCGGTGTGCTCGCGAGCGATCCCGGCTCGTCTCACCATCGGCGTGGTTGCGGTAGTCGTCCTCGGTGGGGTGACGGCCGGTCCTGCGGCGGCGCGCAAACCGGCGGCGCGCAAACCGTTCAACGGCAACGTCTGCACTCTGGATCCGAGCGCATTCGTCGCGCAGCTCGCCAATCATCCGTGCGAACGCATCACGACACGACACTCGACGGTCGGGGGAATCAGCGAGACGATCTACGGCGCGCGCTACGGCATCGCCTCACAGCAGACTCTTAACCATCACAACGTCGTCACGATCGAGCTGATCCACGTCACCGGACCGCGCGCGCGCGCCGGCCTGTTCGTGCTCAGGGAGGCGATCCTGAAACACGAAGGCATGCCGGTCAACGTCGGCGGCGGCGGGAACGCGTTCGCCAAGGATGAATTCACCGAATCGCCGGCGACCGAAACCGAACCGGCCCACATGAGCTCGCGCGGCGAAGCCTCATTCGTGCGGGGTGCCTATGCCTGCACGATCAGCTACGGCTCCGCATCACCCGAACCGGTCGCGAATCAAGTGATGGCGCAGAGCGATCTCGCGGCGATCATGCAGCACACCGCCAGACAGCTGCGTTAGACGACCTGGATCTGGAACAGGCTCGTCGTGCCGGGGCGCCCCGAGGGCAGGCCGGCGGTGATGCCGACGCGATCGCCCGGCTTGCACCAGCCGAGCTCCACGACGCGGCGGGCGGCGTCGGCGATCAGCGCCTCTGTGGTCTCGTGGCGAGGCATCGAGGCGGCCTGCACGCCCCACATCAGGCTGCAGCGCCTGACGGTCTCTCTGCCCGGCGACAGCGCGTAGATCGGCACCGTCGGGCGGTGCGCGGAGACGAGGCGCGCAGAGCGGCCTGAGAGCGTCGGGACCACGAGCGCGTCGAGCAGCAGCTCGCGGGCGGCGTCGCAGAGGTTGTGCGCGATCGTGTGCGCCGGATCGGATTCGGTGCGGCGCACGCGCGTCTCGTTCCAGCGCTCGTAGGGCGCGATCGACTCCGCCTGGACGGCGACTTTCGCCATCATCTCGACGGCCGCCACCGGGTGCGCGCCGACGGCGGTCTCCTGCGAGAGCATCACGGCGTCGGTGCCGTCGAGGATCGCGTTGGCGACGTCGGCGACCTCGGCGCGCGTCGGGCGCGAGGAGCTGACCATCGAGTCGAGCATCTGCGTCGCCGTGATCGACGGCCGCGCCATCCAGCCGGCCAGCTCGAGCAGTTCCTTCTGGACGAGCGGCACGCGCTCGATCGGGAGCTCGATGCCGAGATCCCCGCGCGCGACCATCACGCAGTCGGCCGCCCTCACGATCTCCGCGGCTCGCTCCACCGCCAGCGGCTTCTCCATCTTTGCGATCAACGGCAGCCGCGTGTGGTCGCGGACGAATTCGACGTCCTCGGGCGATTGGACGAACGACAGCGCGACCATGTCGACGCCGATCGACTCACCGTGGCGCAGCAGGTGCAGGTCCTCCTCCGGCACCGCCGGCAGCGACGCGACTGGTCCGGGGATGTTGAGGCCCTGGCGTGAGGCGACGGCGCCGCCGATCTCGATCTCGACGTCGACCTCCTGCTCGCGCGCGCGCGCCTCGACGACGCGCAGTCGCACCGAGCCGTCGGCCAGGTACAGGATCGAGTCGGGCTCGACGGTGTTCGCCAGCCCCGCCCAGGAGATGCTCATGTGGTGGGCATCGCCCTCGCGCTCCTCGCCGCCGCAGCTGAACGTCAGGTGCTCGCCCGGGGTCAGCTCGACGACGCCGTCGCGCACCGGGCCGATCCGCAGCTTCGGGCCAGGAAGGTCCTGCAGGATCGCCACCGGCCGGCCGGCGCGCCCGGCGGCGTCGCGGACGCGCGCGACCGTTTCGGCGTGCTCGTCGAGCGTGCCGTGGGAGTAGTTGAGCCGCGCGACGTCGACGCCGGCCTCGACCATCCGCACGAGCACCTCGGGCTCGCGCGAGGCTGGACCGATCGTGGCGACGATCTTCGTGCGGCGCATGCCCGGAACTTAGCCGCTCGTGGCGCGGCGCACGGCCGCGCCAGCGCTCGGCGTAGCATCGAGGGGTGCTCGAACCCACGCGACAGCCGCCCCGCATCGGCGCGAACGCGCGCATCGCGCACTTCGGCGGCGGCTTCGAGCGCGGCACCGTCGTCGCGATCCGCGATGACGGCAGGCTGCTCGAGGTGCGCGGCGAGAGCGGTGAGCTGCTCGAGTTCGTGCTGAGCCCCGCGACCGCCCGCTTCGTCTCGGCCGCCAGCGCCCACGGCCCGCGGCTGGAGCTGCTCAGCGGCGAGTGACCGCGTCGCGGGCGGCGTCAGGGGGCGTGAACGTCGGGAAAGTGCTCGGCGCAGTGCGCGCGCAGGGTCGAGCGCACCCATGCACGCTCCTGCGCGGAGGCCACGCGCAGGCGGGCCAGCAGCTCCCGCTGTCGCTCGATCGGCGCGCCCGCGATCACCCAGCGCACCGCCAGTCGCTCGAACAGCAGCTCCGTCGCGCGGCCCTCGCTGTCCTCGCGGGTCGCCGCGGCCGGAGCGCCGGTGCCGGCGAGCGCCCGCGCATACTCCGCGCGCGCTCCGGCCGTCAGCGAGCCTCGCAGGCTGAGGACGTTGCCGTCGGGGTCCGCATAGTCGCTGCCTGGGGCCCTCGGCCGCTCGGCGCGGCGGCTGCGCCGGCCCACCTCAGGTGCTGTCCGCGGCCCGCTCGAGCTGGCTGCGCACGTCGCCGGTCACCGGCTTGGCGTGCCCCGGCCACGCGGCCGCGGGCTCCAGCGCCGCGAGCTTGCGCAGGCTCGCGCGCGCCTGCTCGGTGTCGTAGTTGTAGATCGCGGTCGGCACGCGCGGCGCACAGTCGCGGCCCCAGAAGTCGAGCGTGTAGAACGTGTCGCTTGAGAGTGCGAGACGGTCGGACTCGCGCCACAGGCCGATCATGCCGGGCGCGTGGCCGGGCAGATCGACGACCTTGAAGCCGGCGATCTCATCGCCCTCCTTGACCGTGCCCTCGACCTTGACCGGGCCGCCGTCCCACGCGTAGCGATGCAGCAGGAGGTGTGCCTGGCGGTGCGGGAACGGCATGCCCTTCAGCTGCGCGGGCCAGTAGCGGAAGCCGCCGCTGCCCTCGGCGTCCTGCACCTCGTCCGGGTGGCAGAACACGGGCGCGCCGAGCCCGGGAGCGCTGCCGCGGTGGTCGGTGTGCCCGTGTCCGAGCACGATCCGGCGCACCCCGCCGAGCTTTGCCGCGGCGCTTGCGATCGAACGCGTCATCGTGCGCGCGCCCGCGTCGAACAGCGTCACGGCGCCGTCGTCCTCGATCAGGTACACGTTGCAACGCGCGGGCTGGCCCTGCACGAGCCACACGCCCTCCGCGACGAGCCCGGCCTCGCCACCGGTGAGGCCCGCGGTCAGGCGCGTCTTGGCGTTGTAGGCGGCCATCATGCGCTTTTCCGCCGCCGAGTCCTGTCCCGGCATCATGCCGATCTGGCGCGCGAACGTCATGCTGTCGGAGAACGCGTCGTTGCTGTGGATCAGCCCGTCGCGGACCGTCAGCAGGTCGAAGCCCTCGATGTCGATGCGGTCGCCCGTCGGCGCGACACCGCCGAAGCTCGCCGGTCCGGCGAACGTGCCCGTCAGGCGCCACTGCACGCCGCATCGATCCTTCTCGGTCGTTGTCGTGACGACATGCATGTCGAGGTCCGGTATCGCCGCGAGCAGCTCGCCGATGAACTCGCGGACGCCCTCCGGCGCCAGCACGTCGACGCGCCCGCGCACGTTCTCGCGCCCGCCGTGCTCCCAGAGTGCAACGGCCGTCTCGAGGTCGTGCGCGTCGATCGCCGCGAAATAGCGACGCGCGACCGCCTCCGCCTTGCTCCCCGAGATGCGCTTGCGCTCAGTCGCCAGCTGCTGCATGTTCGCCGCCACCTCCTGCACCTTCGCGCTCGCCTCGCTCGTGCTCTGCTCTTCGGCCATCGCCCCGTCTCCTTTACGCCGCTGAAGAGCCTTAGTCTAGTCTGCGGCGCATGGCCGAGGTGACCAAGAAACGGGAGCTCGGTCGCGGCGAGCGCGTGCTCCCCGGCGTCTACCGGCTGCGCCTGCCGTTGCCATGGCCGGGAGTCCCGCACTGCAACGCGTGGGCCGTCGTCGCGGGCGACGGCTTCGTGCTGTTCGACACCGGGTGGGGCGGTCCCGGGTCGATGGAGCATCTCGAACGGGCGCTCGCGATGTGCCGGCTGCGCCTGCAGGACGCACGGCTCGTCGTCTGCACGCACGCTCACTCCGATCATTGCGGCCTGGCCGCAACGATCGTCGAGCGCGTCGGCTGCGAGCTGTGGATGCACCCCAGCCACGAGCTGATGACGCGGATGGTCGAGGACCCCGACGCCGTGCTCGCCCAGCGCCTGGAGGTGGCGCGCCAGAGCGGCGTCCCGGAGGAGCCACTGCGCCGCTACGCGGCCGAGCGGGGCAAACCGGAGCCCGGCATCACCGGTCCCGTCGAGCCCGACCGCGAGCTGCTCACGGGCGTGACCGTAGGAACCGACCTCGGCGAATGGATCGCGTACGAGACGCCGGGTCACGCGCCCTCGCATGTCTGCCTGTTCCAGCCCGAGCGACGTCTGCTGATCTCCGGCGACCACCTGCTGGGGCGAATCTCGCTGTACTTCGAGTTCGGATACTCGCCGAACCCGGTCGGCGAGTTCGTGAGCTCGCTGGACGTCGTCGAGCGACTCGGCGCGCGCCTGTGCCTCGCCGGTCACGGGCGCACGTTCACGGACGTCCACGCGCACATCGATGGCAATCGCACGCTCGTCCAGGATCACCTCGAGGGGGTGCTGACGGCGGTCAAGGACGGCGAGCCGACCGCGTTCGAGGTCGTCAGGCGCCTGCACGGCGACGCGCTCTCGCAGCAGAACGCGCACTGGCTGATCTCCGAGACGCTCGGCTACCTGACGCAGCTGCAGACGCTCGGCAGCGTCAGGCGGATTCCCGGCGATCCGGAGCGCTGGTCTGCATAATCAGGGGATGCGCATCGACCACATCCTCGCCGCGAACCGGCCGTCGTTCTCGTTCGAGTTCTTCCCGCCTAAGACAGAGCTGGGCGAGCGCAACCTGTTCGCGGCGCTCGCCGAGCTGCGCACGCTGGAGCCGTCGTTCGTATCGGTGACCTACGGCGCCGGCGGCTCGACGCGCGGTAGAACGATCGAGATCGTCAAGCGCATCCGCGAGGAGTACGGCCTGGAGGCGATGGCGCACTTCACGTGCGTGGGCGCGACCGTCCCCGAACTGCGCGACACGCTCGAGGAGATGCGCGTGGCGGGCATCGACAACGTGCTCGCGCTACGCGGCGACCCGCCGGCCGGGGAGGACGATTGGCGGAAGACGGAGGGCGGCCTGGAGTACTCGCGCGAGCTGGTCGAGCTGATCTCCGCCGAGCACGAGTTCGCGATCGGCGCCGCCTGCTTCCCGGAGACGCACATCCACGCCGTCAGCCCCCAGGCGGACCTCGAACATCTCCTCGAGAAGGTCGGCGCGGGCGTCGACTTCCTGATCACCCAGCTGTTCCTCGACAACCGGCTGTACTTCGACTTCGTCGAGCGCGCTCGCAAGGCGGGCATCGGCGTGCCGATCATCCCCGGCGTGATGCCGATCACGCAGGTCGGCCAGATCGAGCGGATGGCCTCGCTGTGCGGCTCCGCGATCCCCGAGGAGCTGCACCGCGAGCTGCGCGCCCGCGACGGCGACGCGGAGGCCGTGCTCGACTTCGGCGTCGCGTACGCGACGCTGCAGTGCGCCGAGCTGCTCGCGGCGGGCGCGCCCGGCATCCACTTCTACACGCTCAACCGATCGCCCGCGACGCGCGCGATCCTCAGCGCGCTGAAGCTCGCCAAGCCGTGGGAGAAGGCGATCTACGCCGGCTCTATCTCGAGCGCCTCGGCGACGCGCGGCGAGCCGTCGGCCGCCTCGTAGCGCACGTCGACCGAGTCGTTCTGGCGGTAGGTGCCGACGCCCCAAGCGCCGAGCAGCCAGCGCCAGCCGCTGATCGAGTCCTTGCGCAGCGCGCGCTCGAACACGAGCGCCCCGTCACGCACGCTGTAGTCGACGCCGAGCTGCTGCGGCACACCATTCAGGTAGACCTCGTAGGGCTCGCGCAGATCGCGCGGCAGCTTTACCTTCGATCGCGTCATGTCCGGCTCATTATGCCCCGGCCGGCCCGCGGCGGGACGTCGCGGCGCCGCTCGTCACGGCCGTCGCGCGCCGCCGGCGCCCGGTCCTCGGCGTAGGCTGACGGGCCATGTCCGCGCCCCCGGTCGCCGAGGAGATCAGCTACACGGTGCGGCGCTCCGCGCGAGCCAGCCGCGTGCGCGTCAACGTGCACCCCGATGCCGCCGTCGAGGTCGTGCTGCCCGCGCGCGCCCCCGAGCGCGCCGCCGCGGCGGCCGTCAGCGAGCTGCGCCCGTGGATCGAGCGGCGCCTCGGCGAGGCGCGCGTGGCGCTCGCCGAGGTCGCCGCACGCGCCGGAACGGTCCCGTACCTGGGCACGTCGCTCGCGCTCGTGCCGCAGGCGTCGCGAACGCGCGTGCACCGCTCCGGCCAGCGGCTGCTCGTGCCCGCCGGCGATCCCCGCCCGGCCCTCGAGCGCTACTTCCGGCGCGCGGCGCGCGCCGAGATCGCGCTGCGTCTGGACCGCGCGACGGCGCTCACCGGCAGCTCCTACGCCGGGCTGGACATCCGCGCTCAGCGCACGCGCTGGGCGTCGTGCTCGGCGGCTGGGCGGATGAGCTTCAACTGGCGGCTGCTGCTCGCGCCCGAGCGGGTCCTCGACTACGTCGTCTGGCACGAGGTCTGCCATCTCGACGTGCTCGACCACTCGCCGCGCTTCTGGGCGCTGTTGGAGCGGCGCTGGCCGGACTACCGCGCCGATCGCGACTGGCTGTCTCGCAACGGCGCGACGCTCGTGCTCGCTCCCTGAGCGTTGTCGCGGCGGGGCGTCCGTCAGTCGCTCGGCGTGCCCGCGACGCGTTCGGCGAGCGTGACGAGCAGCGGCCACACGACCTCGGGGTGTTCGGCGACGAAGCCCTTGAAGTTCCAGCTCGCGAGCGCGCCGAGGCGGACATCGGTGTCGGCGCGCACGGTCGCCGTGCGTGGGGTCGTGGGCAGCACCAGCGCGATCTCGCCGAAATGATCGCCCGGCCCGAGCGTTTGGCGCGGCTCGCCGTCGACGATCACGCTCGCGCGGCCGTCGAGCAGCACGAAGAACGCGATCGCGTGCTCGCCCTGCGTGACGAGCTCCTCGCCGGCCGCGGCCGTTCGCTCGCTCATCGAGTCCGCCAGCCGGCGGATGTCGCGATCCTTCAGCGGCGAGAGGAAGCGGACCTGGCGCAGAGCGTCGGCGTCGACGGCCATCAGCGACCTAGCCGGCTCGCTGCGCGATCGGCACGTAGTCGCTGTCGCGCTCGCCCGTGTAGATCTGGCGCGGGCGAGCGATCTTCTGCTCCGAGTCCTCGACCATCTCCTTCCACTGCGCGATCCAGCCGCTCGTGCGACCGATCGCGAACATCACCGGGAACATCGCGACGGGCAGCCCGAGCGCCTCGTAGATCAGGCCCGAGTAGAAGTCGACGTTCGGGTAGAGCTTGCGTGAGGTGAAGTAGTCGTCGTCGAGCGCGCGCTTCTCGAGCTCCGCGGCGACGTCCAGCAGCGGGCTCTTGCCACGCACCTCGAAGACGTCGTCGAGGTGTTTGCGAATGATCCGCGCGCGCGGATCGTAGTTCTTGTAGACGCGGTGGCCGAAGCCCATCAGGCGCTCGTCGCCGGCCTTGACGCCCTCCAGGAACGCGGGGATGTTCTCGACCGTCTCGATCCGTTTCAGCATCCTCAGCGCCGCCTCGTTGGCGCCACCGTGCAGCGGTCCATACAGCGCCGCGACACCCGCCGCGATCGCCGAGTACGGGTCGACCTGGGTCGAGCCGACCGAGCGCACGGCGCTCGTCGAGGCGTTCTGCTCGTGATCGGCGTGAAGGATGAAGAGGACGTCGAGCGCTCGCGCGAGCCGCGGGTCGGGCTCGTACTTGAGCTCGGTCATTTTGTACATCATCCCGAGGAAGTTGCCCGCGTACTCGAGGTCGTTGTCCGGGTAGACGTACGGCTGGCCCATGTTGTGGCGAAACGCGAACGCGGCCAGCGTGGGCATCTTGGCGAGCAGCCGGATGATCTGGATCGCGCGCGTGCGCTCGTCGTGGATCCTGTTGGCGTCCGGGTAGAACGTCGAGAGCGCCCCGACCGAGGCCACGAGCATCCCCATCGGGTTGGCGTCGTAGCGGAAGCCCTGCATGAAGTCCTTGACGTTCTCGTGCACGAACGTGTGGATCGTGATCTCCTCGACCCAGCCCGTCAGCTCCGACTCCGTCGGCAGCCGGCCGTTGATCAGCAGGTAGGCGACCTCCAGGTAGGTCGAGTGCTCGCACAGCTGCTCGATCGGGATGCCGCGGTGCTGAAGGACGCCGGCGTCGCCGTCGATGTAGGTGATCGCGCTGCGGCACGACGCCGTGTTCGTGTAGGCGGGGTCGTAGGCCATCAGGCCGAAGTCGTGATCATCGGCCTTGATCTGGCGCAGGTCCATCGCGCGGACGGTGCCGTCGGTGATCGGCAGCTCGTAGCTACGGCCGGTGCGGCTGTCGGTCACCGTCAGCGTGCCCGGCACCGTGCGACCGCCGGCATCGCCGCCCAGCGGCGCGGCGAAGCCGTCGGCCGCGACGGCGGCTCCCGCGGTCGTTGACTGCTCAGTGCTCATCGCGATCTCCTGTCCAATGGGGGGTGCACTGCACTCGATTATTAGCGAACGTGGCCACGGCGCCGGTGCGGGTCCCGGCCACGTCTCAGCCGCGCGGCAGGCGGTGATACGCCGTGACGGCGCGCACGCGCGGCGGCGAGCACGGCGCCGGCTCGCCGTGGGGCCCGCGGCGGGGGGGACGCGGAAGCCGTGCGCGCGGGTGATGGGGGTGGAGCGGCCGCGGGTGCGGACCGATCCCGCCGTCCTCGTCTGAGCCGACATCCGGCGTCTGCGCGACCGCCCAGCGGACGATCATGAACAGCGCGACGATCGGGATCTTGAGGATGAACATCAGCCAGATGAACGTCCACGTGGTCACCGCGCCCGATCGTATACCGGCGCGCGCATCCGTACAAGCCCGCGCGTCGGTATCAGCCGCGCAGGCGAGTCGAGGCCCCGCTGAACTGCGTCATCGCCCGCAGTTCGCCGATGCGCGCGACGATCTCGCTGCCCGTCAGCCGCTCGATGCGCTCGGTGCCGAACTCCTCGACGTTGAATGA
>Ga0075021_10001423_pt1 | contig 12267 bp, 10 predicted proteins | sample ColStrG_CSR_2012_FD_72749 | JGI IMG/M metagenome (GOLD analysis project Ga0075021, IMG submission 72749) | Freshwater sediment microbial communities in response to fracking from Pennsylvania, USA - Cold Stream Run_MetaG_CSR_2012 | ecosystem: Environmental > Aquatic > Freshwater > Creek >...
CTTCCATCATTGACGCAAGCAGGCCCTTGTCAGGGCGCCGGCGCAGCAGCACGCGCGCATCGGAACGAACCACAACAAATGCGGCGCCACAGCGCAACTGTCCCTCGCGTTTGGGTGCCTTGCGTGGAAACGTCTCCTGATCGCCGCGTTCATTGGCCAAGCATGCATTGATCCACGGACAGAGCGCGCAGGCCGGACGCTTGGGTGAACAGATCGTCGCGCCGAGATCCATCAAAGCTTGCGCGAAGTCGCCTGCCCGATCCGAGGGCAGCAACGACGCGGCAAGCTGCTTGATCACCGGCTTTGCTGCCGGCAATTCCTTTTCAACCGCGAACAGGCGCGACACGACGCGCTCGACATTACCATCTACTGGTACCGCCGGAGCGTCGAACGCGATTGCCGCCACGGCAGCCGCCGTGTAATCGCCAATGCCGGGCAGAGCGCGCAATGCAGCCATATCATTCGGAAACTGTCCGCCATGCAGCTCGACCACCGCTTTCGCACAAGCGCGCAGATTGCGGGCGCGCGCGTAGTAGCCGAGTCCGGCCCAAGCGCGCAGCACATCGTCAAGACTGGCGGCAGCGAGTGCACCAATCGTCGGCCAGCGCGACAGGAACCGGGCATAGTATGGCGCGACTGCCTTGACTGTCGTCTGTTGAAGCATGATCTCGGACAGCCACACGCGATACGGATCCGCACGTTCGCCGCGCCGAGCGCGCCAGGGCAATACACGGGCGTGCCGGTCGTACCACGCGAGCAATTCAGCGGGCTCCGGCGTCTGAGCTTTCTTCCGTCGCGGCAATCGGACTGCTACGCTCATGGCGCCCACGATGGCACAAGGCATGTCCACATGAGTAAGCCCTCGCGCAGTTTTCCCCGGCCGCTTTCGGACCTGCTCGCGGCCACTTTGGGTGATGCGCTCAAGGCGCAAGGATTTGCTTCAACCGAAATCATTTCGCGCTGGCCCGATATCGTAGGCGCGGAGATTGCCGCTCACAGCGAGCCGCTCAAAATCAGCTGGCCGCGCGCGATGGACGAAGAAACGGCGGAACCCGCCACATTGGTCCTGCGGGTTGAAGGCCCGGTAGCACTCGAAATCCAGCATCTGTCCGCCGTCATTCTTGAGCGGGTCAATCGCTTCTTCGGTTGGCAGGCCATCGGTCGAATTGCGCTGCGCCAGGCTCCACTCCGGCGCCGCGAGCAACCGCACACCCCCGAGCCCGACCCGGTCGCGGCGGCGCGCATCGCCGAAGCCTTGCCAGAGGTCAAGGATGAGGATTTGCGGCTGGCGCTCGCCCGCCTGGGGGCTGCAATCAAGCGAAATTGAGCATTGCAAGCGCCTTGGCAGAACGGCCCGGCATTGCCACAATTGTCCTATCCAGCTAGCCATCACGGTACCGGACCCGGCATTTCAGCTCAGGAGCCTCAGTTGCAAATCACCCGCCGCGAATTTTGCCAGAGCACGGCCGCCCTGGCGCTCGCCACTGCTTTCCTTAGCGTTACGTCCCTGCCGCCCTTTCCCGCCGAGGCTCTCGCAGCTGAGACAGTGCCGACCGCTGAACTAATGAAACCGGATGCCTTGCCAGAAATGGCGATGGGAAACGACAAGGCGCCGGTGACCGTCATCGAATACGCATCAATGACCTGTCCGCACTGCGCGCATTTCCAGGAGACGACGTTCCCCGAACTCAAGAAGCGTTACATCGACACGGGCAAGGTGCGTTACATTTTCCGCGAATTTCCGCTCGATAATCTCGCTGCCGCAGCCTTCATGCTCGCGCGATGCGCCGGCAAGGACGACAAGGACAAGTATTTTGCCTTGATCGACACGTTGTTCCGCCAGCAGCGCCAATGGGCAGTGGAGAAGCCGATACCCCCGCTGCTCGCTATAGCCAAGCAGGCTGGTTTCACCGAGCAATCTTTCAATGCCTGCCTCGCGAATCAGCAGGTGCTCGATGGTATCGAAAGCGTGCGCCAACGCGCCGTGAACACATTCAAAGTTCAGTCGACGCCCACTTTCTTCATAAATGGGACATCATACCCGGGGGCCTTGTCGATCGAGGATATGGCCAAGGCGATCGACCCCTATCTCAAGGGCTGACAAGGGTTTTTTGGCTTAGTCCGCCCCTGATTATAGTGGGTTTTTGCCGTCGCAATTGTTCCCAACGGGCCGAAAGGTCTGGAAAACCGTCGCCGGCTTTCGCACGGCAGTTGCCCTCGCGGGCGCGGCGATTCATTCTCCGGACCGATGCGGCAAACAGGCTCCCAGATCGGGGCCAAGCCTCGGAACGGTTTGCTGAATTGTTCAATGCAAAAGCCTGATGGAATGACGGGTTCTCATCCCGCTATGCGCATGATCCAAAAAAGGGTGAGCCGATTTCTGGAAAGATCGCGCGCCAAGAAGAAGAATGCACGAGGCCTTAACTTATGAAACTCACACGACTGCGCCTGCTCGGCTTCAAGTCGTTCGTCGAACCGACCGATTTCCTGATCGAACCGGGACTGACTGGTGTCGTTGGGCCGAACGGCTGCGGCAAGTCGAACCTGGTCGAAGCGCTGCGCTGGGTGATGGGTGAATCCTCGCACAAATCTATGCGCGCCTCGTCCATGGATGAGGTGATCTTTTCAGGCTCCAATAGCCGCCCGGCGCGGAACAATGCCGAGGTTGCCATCGCTATCGACAATTCGACGCGCTCGGCACCCGCTGCCTTCAATGACCAGGACTCGCTGGAAATCGCCCGCCGGATCGAACGGGACGCTGGTTCCAACTATCGCATCAACGGGCGCGAGGTGCGCGCGCGCGACGTACAAATTCTCTTTGCTGACGCCTCGACCGGTGCCCGCTCACCGGCGCTTGTGCATCAGGGTCGCATTGGCGAGATCATCCAAGCCAAGCCCGAGCAACGCCGCCGCGTACTGGAAGAGGCCGCCGGTGTCGCCGGCCTCCATGCCCGCCGGCACGAGGCCGAGCTGCGGCTCAAGGCCGCCGAGACCAACCTTCTGAGGGTCGAGGATGTTATCGGCCAGTTGGCTGCCCAGATCGACGGCCTGAAAAAGCAGGCGCGTCAGGCGATCCGCTACCGCACAGTATCTTCGCAGGTGCGCAAGGCGGAAGCGACGCTCTACCATTTGCGCTGGACTGCTGCGAATGGCGAAGTGGCAGAAGCCGAGCACGCCAAGGACATCAGCGTCCGTACCGTCGCCGATCGGGTTGGTGCAGAAGCCGAAGCTTCCAAGCGCCAGGCGCTCGCCGCCGCCAGCCTTCCGGAACTGCGCGACGCGGAAGCGCGCGCGGGTGCAGCACTGCATCGTCTCAACGTGGGTCTGCAGGATCTTGATCGCGAAGAAGCTCGTGCCAAGGACCGCATCGTCGAACTCGATCTCCGGCTTGTTCAGTTTGCCGCCGATACCGAACGCGAGCAGCGCCTCGCCGCCGACGCCGAACAAGCGGTCGCGCGTCTGACCGCCGAAGAGCAAAATATCCGAACCGAAGCGCGGGAGAGCGCCGGCCGCCGCAGTGGCGTTGACGCCAAGGTATCCGAGGCGGATGCCGGGCTCGGCGGCGCCGAGAAAATTTTCACCGATCTCACCACCGCCCTTGCCGACCTCACCGCACAGCGCAACCGGTTCGAGAACGCGGGGCGTGAACAAAGTGAGCGCATTACCCGGATTTCTTCCGAAATTGTCGCGATCGAGCGTGAGCTAGCGACGTTACAGAGCGCCGACGCGACGCCCCTATCTGCGGCACTCGAAGGCACGCAAGCAGCGCTGACAGAGGCGGAGGCTGCTGCCATCGCCGCTGAAGCCGCGCATAACGTGGCCCGGGGCGAACTGGAGGCTGCGCGCGAGGCATCCGCTGAAGCAGAAAAGCGCGTCCAGCGCCTTGAGACCGAGGCCAAGACCCTTTCCAAGATGTTATCGCTCGAGACTCGCAGCCTCTGGCCGCCGGTGATCGACCACATCTCGGTGGAGAAAGGTTACGAAAAGGCGCTCGGCGCGGCCCTTGGCGACGATCTCGATGCCCCGGTCGATCGCTCGTCGCCCATGCATTGGACCGAGGTGGCGCGCGAAACCGACGACCCGACCTTACCCGACGGGGTCGACGCGCTGGCACGCTACGTCAAGGCGCCAGGCCAATTGGCGCGCCGGCTCGCGCAAGTCGGCGTGGTCGAACGCGATGCTGGCGTCCGCCTTGCAGGAAGCCTCAAGGCCGGCCAGCGGCTGGTGTCGCGCGAGGGCGACCTCTGGCGTTGGGATGGTTTCGTCGCCGCCGCGCATGCGCCGACGGGTGCCGCCCGTCGGCTTGCGCAGCGCAGCCGCTTTGCCGAGATCGACGGCGAACTTGCTAGCGCGCGTAGTGAGGTCGAGGCCAAGCGCCGCGCGCTCGCGGTGGCGCAGTCGGCTTTCGAAGCCGCCAGCAGCACAGAAACAGAGACGCGCACCCGGGAACGCGATCTCAATCGCCAGGCGGCACGGCTTTCAGCGCTTGCCGAAGCGCGCGCACGCCTGAACATGAGCCGCGATGAAGCCGCGTCCGCCAAGACCGAAGCCGAAAGTGCGCTCGGCGCGCTTGCTCCAGCTGCAGACCTCGAAACAAAACTTGCCCAAGTACGCGATGACATAGCGGCCAAACGTGCGAAGCTTGCCGAGGTACAGGCCGAGCAGCAGGCCATAACGCGCGAAGCTGAACTTGCCGATCGCCGGCTGGCGACCCTTGCCGCCGACAAGACCGGTTGGGTCGAACGCCAGCAAGGTGCACGCAACCACATTGCAACGCTCGAGCAGCGCCTCACCGAGGCCAAGCGCGACCGCGCCGAGCTGGAAAATGCGCCGCAGGTTTTTGCCGAGAGGCGCAGCGCACTGATAACCGAGGTCCAATCTGCGGAAACTGCACGGCGTGCACACGCGGACCGTTTGCAAGAGGCCGAAAACGCTCTAGCCGCAGCTGACCGCGACGCTCGTGCGGCGCTGGAAGCTGCGAGCGCAGCGCGCGAGGACCTTGCCCGCGCCGAGGAGCGTTTCGAGGGTGCCAAGCGCCGTCTCTCGGATATCGGCCGCGAGATCCACGATATGCTAGAGATCGAGCCGGCGGCGGTGGCAGCGCTCGCCGAAATCAGGCCGACCGACCCCCTACCGGATCTTGTTGAGATCGAAGAAAGACTTGAACGTCTTCGCCGCGAACGCGAGCGCCTGGGTGCGGTCAATCTTCGTGCCGAGGAAGAATTACGCGAGGTGGAATCCCAACACTCTTCACTGACCACCGAGCGCGACGATCTCGTGGAAGCGATCAAGAAGTTGCGGCTCGGCATCCAGAGCCTCAATCGTGAGGCACGCGAGCGATTGCTGACGTCCTTCGAACAGGTCAATAAGCACTTCCAGCATCTCTTCGCTCAGCTGTTCGGCGGCGGTACCGCCGAATTGCAGCTGATCGAAAGCGAGGACCCTCTGGAAGCCGGCCTTGAAATTCTTGCCAAACCGCCGGGCAAGAAACCGGCCACGCTGTCGCTGCTGTCAGGTGGCGAGCAAGCCCTGACCGCGCTGGCGCTGATTTTCGCCGTGTTCCTCACCAATCCGGCACCAATCTGTGTTCTGGACGAAGTGGACGCGCCACTTGACGACCATAACGTCGAACGTTTCTGCGATTTGCTCGACGAAATGATCAAATCAACCGACACGCGCTTTGTGATTATCACACACAATCCGATCACCATGGCGCGCATGAACCGCCTGTACGGCGTCACGATGGCCGAGCGCGGCGTTTCCCAGCTTGTATCAGTCGACCTGGAGGCCGCGGTGCGGTTCCGCGAGGCGAGCTAGCCGACTACGCTGCCGTAACCTTCGATGTTACTGCTTCGTCCACCACCCGCGGCTCACCCGCGAGCCAAGCGGAACTGACGGTCCACATGTGATCCTGCCCGCAGGCCGGACAGTGGATGTGGGCAGCGACCTTCGGCAACTTCCGGAACACGCTGGGCTCGGTCTCAATTGCGGTCGAGACGTCGCGGCCTGTAGCGGGACACCTGATCATCACCGAGCTCACGGTAATGCCCTCCGAATTCGCAATCCCCCCTTTGCCCACAAGGATGGAACTCTGGGATCGTGACGCCCTCAAGACCGCGCTACCCCCCGTGGATAAACACTCAGTGATCGCGTTATCGCTGGGAACCAACGGCGGCGGCCCGCGTTAATGGCGCGTGTAATTCAGCTGGGCGGCTCCCCCCTTACCCCCCGAATAGCCGTCTGGCGAATAGACCCCGGGTTTAGGCTCGGGGTCTTTTTTATTTCCAGACCCCAACCGCCTGATCTTTCAGCGGCTTCCCCGCGACTACCGGATTGCCGCAGGACGCCTCTCCCGGTTCCCGTTGGCTGCCCCTGTCCTATCTAGGATAGACTTACTTTTTCGATCTTCCCCGCTTTCCAATCTGGAGCCGCTTCCATGTCCACCACCGGCTGGGTCGTTCTTGGCGCTGTTGTCGTAATCGTGATCTGGGCGATCAGCATCTACAACAGCCTGGTCGGGATGCGGCAAAGGACAAACCAGGCTTTCGCGGACATCGACGTCCAGCTCAAACAGCGCCACGACCTCATCCCCAATCTGGTCGAGACCGTCAAAGGCTACGCCGCACATGAGCGCGGAACGCTGGAAGCGGTCGTACAAGCGCGCAACGCAGCGATCGCGGCGCCTGGCGTCGAACAGAAGGTGGCGGCGGAAAATGTGTTGAGCGGAGCATTGCGGCAACTGTTCGCGTTGTCGGAGAACTACCCGAACCTGAAGGCCAACGCGAATTTCCAGCAGCTGCAAAGCGACCTATCCGACATCGAGAACAAGCTCGCCGCATCCCGCCGCTTCTTCAACAATGCCGTGCAGGAATACAACACGGGCATCCAGCAGTTTCCCGCGTCCCTTTTCGCCGGAATGTTCGGGTTCTCACAACGCACGTTTTTCGATCTCGGCGAGACCCGCGCGCAACTCGAGCAGGCGCCGAGCGTCAAGTTTTAGGTTCACTGAATCACATCCGTTATGCCCGGCCTTGCGCCGGGCATCCACGTCTTCCTTAATTCCAAGACGTGGATGGCCGGAACAAGCCCGGCCATGACGCCATCAACGACGAAACGACAGCATGGCCGCCTACGGACTCTACACGCACATCCAGTCGAACAAGCGCCGCTCTATTGCGCTGCTGATCGGCCTGTTTTTTCTGGTCTATGTGATGGTGTTTGCCGGTGCACTGCTGGCCGAGGGGCTCAGCGTTTATTACGCGTATAACGCCCCGCCTATCGACTATCTCATCCGCGCGGCTGAATACGATTTTATCAAGGCGCTGCCGTTCGCCACTATCGGCACGGTGGTCTGGATTGTGATTGCCTACAAATTCCACCAGCAGATGATCGATGCCGTCACCGGAGCGCAGCCTGTCACCCGCCAGGAAGAGCCGCGGCTTTATAATCTGCTGGAGAACCTTTGCATTTCGCGCGGCATCACCATGCCGACTTTGCGCATCGCCGACGACGACGCACTCAATGCCTTCGCCACGGGTCTCAACCAGAAGCAATATTCGATTACGGTGACGCGCGGACTGATCAACGCGCTCAACGATCAGGAAATTGAAGCCGTGCTCGGACACGAGCTCACACACATCCGCAATGGCGACGTGCGCATGCTGGTGATTGCGGTCGTGATCGCCGGGGTGATTTCATTTTTCGGCGAACTCATCTTCCGCATCTTTTTCCAGAACGTAATGTGGGGCGGCGGCCGGCGATCGGGTGGCGATGACCGCAAGGGCGGCGCCGGTATCGCCATCATTATCGCGATCGCCATCATCGCAGTGGTGTGGATTCTATCCATCGTGATCCGTTTCGCGCTGTCGCGTCAGCGGGAATACCTGGCCGACGCCGGCTCGGTGGAGCTGACGAAGAACCCTGACGCCATGATCTCCGCCCTGCGCAAGATCGAAGGGCGTGGCGAAATACCCGGTGCCAATTCCGCCGTGATGGAAATGTGTATCGACAACCCGCGCGTGGGCTTTGCCAATGTTTTCGACACTCATCCGCCGGTCGAAGCGCGTGTCGAGGCGTTGGTGAAATTCGCCGGCGGTCATGATCCCGGGCCGCTGGCGATTGAAGCGAGCGAACCGCAAGCACAAATTGGCAATCAGTCGGCTGAAAGTATCGAAGCCGGCCCATGGGGTGGCGCGCCGCAAGAGCCCGCACAGCAATCGGGCCCGTGGGGCCCAGAGTCCGGCGCCCCGGGGCCTTGGGGTCCCAAGCGGAATTAGGTAGCACCAGGCCGACAGGTCATCGCACAAGCTCTCCACTATCATGTGCCCGGCGCATCGGCGTGCGAAAGTGCGCCGTCCTTGGACGGCTATGGGCGGGCATGACGCGAAGGCGTGGCCCGCCTAATGCCCCTCGAATGAAATCAACGTCCGCACCGGTACATCCATCTTGCGCAATTTATCGGCGCCGCCGAGCTCAGGCAGGTCGATGACAAAACAAGCCGCAAGAATATTGGCGCCGAGCTGACGCAACAATTTAACCGCCCCTTCCGCCGTGCCGCCGGTAGCAATGAGATCATCCACCAATATGACTCGCTCGCCATTCGACACCGCGTCTTCGTGCACTTCCATCTCGTCGAGGCCGTACTCCAACGAATAGGCGATGCTGACGCGCTTGTGCGGCAACTTGCCTTTCTTGCGGATCGGAATGAATCCCGCCGAGACCTGATGAGCAACCGCACCGCCAAGTATGAACCCGCGCGCCTCGATGCCCGCGACCTTGTCGATCTTCATACCGGCCCAGGGCTGTACGAGCTCATCGATCGCGCGGCGGAATGCGCGAGCGTCCCCCAATAGCGTCGTGATATCCCGAAACATGATCCCGGGCTTCGGATAATCCGGAATCGTCCGTATCGCCGCGCGCAAGTCCTGCTCGAGGGAAGGCGACGTCATCACTTCGGCTCCGGCAGCCAGCGCCGTGGCGTTTCACGCTTATCATCATAGGCCGCCTCGAACACCGGTGAGGCAAGCGTTGATTCAATGTGAAGGACGGATTTGCCGGTGTTTGAAAAGCCGTGTTTGCGACCGGCCGGCACAATAACCAGTTGTCCGCTCGTCAGCGTGACATGCTTATCATCAATCCAGACGTCAGCCTGCCCTTCACGAACGCACAGCACTTCCTCGACTGCATGCAGATGGTTTGGCGCGCCGTGTCCCGGGTCGCACCATTGCTCAAACAGGCAAAGCTGGGTCGCACTATTCGCCGCCGAGGCTCTCATGCGCGTCTTGACGCCCGACCGCCATTCTTCGCTTGCCTGTTGATTCACATCGACGATGCGCATTGGTTCCCCAAAAACTTTACTGCGATACGGTCACTTGATTGCTTTGCGGCTGAGACCGAGGCGATCGATCACCTTGGCATAGCGGTCGAAGTCGTCCTGCATGAAACGAACATAATTGGCGGTGCCATTTTCCTGCATATCCATGCCAAGTATCGCCATACGTTCGGCCATCGCCGACTCGCGCATGATTTTTGCAATCGCAGCCTGCAACCGCTCGACCACCTTGGGCGACATGCCGGCAGGGCCTTGCAGGCCCAACATGTCGGCAATGTCAAAGCCCCTTATGCCAGCCTCGTCACAAGTCGGCACGTCAGGCAATGACATGGCGCGCTTGAGCACGCTGACGCACAGGCCGCGCAGCTTGCCTGCCGTGATATGCGAGATCACATTTGGAAGGCCGGACCATCCGGCCTGAATTTCGCCGGTCAGCAATCCGTTCACCAGCGCAGTGCCCCCGCGGTAGGGAACGTGCAGCAGCTTGATGCCGGTGCGTTCGGCGAAAATTTCCATGGTGAGATGATGAATCGATCCGGCACCTGCAGAGCCAAAGCTCATGACGTCAGGCTTTGATTTAGCCAGCGCGATGAATTCGCTGATATTCTTGGCGGGAACTGAGGGGATAATCACCAGAGCGGTCGGCACGGTTGCGAGAGCCGTAATCGGCGTGAAGTCATTCAGTTTGTAGGTCGCTTCCGGACTCATGTTGATGTTGATCGCCAGGGCACCGGAATCGTTCAACATCAGCGTGTAGCCGTCCGGCGTCGCGTCGGCGATGCGCTTTGCCGCCAATATACCGCCCGCGCCCGGCACGTTTTCAACGACAAAGGGCTGGCCAAGAACTTCCGACAAGCGTTGCGACAGCAGGCGCGCCAGCACATCAGGATTGCCCCCTGGGGCGGCGGCGGCGACGATATGTACCGGGCGGTTGGGATAATTCTGGTCCTGCCCTTGCGCCGTCGTCGCAAACGCGGCCGCGCCGAAGGCGATCGTCAGGTATACCAAGCCACGCCGCATGCTCCCCCCTCGCTTTTTGGCTAAGCATCGCCCCAGATATCGCGAGCCAGCTCTATAACCAGGCGCAGCTTAGCGTCCTGCGCCTGAGGCGTCACCGGATTGCCGGTGTCGACGCTGGCAAAGCCGCATTGCGGGCTCACCGCCAGACGATCGAGCGAGACCTGCCGGCTCGCCTCTTCCACGCGCGCGCGCAAGGCTGCCCTGTCTTCCCGTGCCGGCGTCTTCGATGAAATCAATCCAAGCACGACCGATTTGTGCTTCGGAACGAAACGCAGCGGGGTGAAAGTGCCCGCGCGCGGCGTATCGAATTCGAGAAAATAGAACGGAATTTCCAGCGCATTGAACAGCCGTTCGGCGACGTCTTCGTAACTCCCTTCGGCATGCCAATGACCGCCGCGATTGCCCCGGCAGAGGTGCATCCCGATGTGGAGCGTCTTCGGCGCCGCGCGCAATACCCGGTTGGTGATTGCAATATATGCGTCGATCAGTTTGCTCCAGTCGTCGCCACGCGCCGCCAGCGCCGCCTGAACGTCCGGATCACCGAATTTTGCGAACGCAGTTTCGTCGATCTGAATGTATTGACACCCCGCCTCTGCCAACGCGACCAGCTCGCGATTGAAGGCCTCGACCGTGTCATCCCAGAATTGGCCAATGTCGCGATAGGCAGAGGCGAGTACGGCAGCATCGCCGCCCCGGAAATGCAGCGCGCAAGGACCCGGAATGGTGATCTTGGGGAGCAACTCCGTCTTGCTTTTGAGAAAGTTGAAATCCGCGACATTGATCGGATTGGTCCAGCGCACCCGGCTGTTGATGAGAGCAATCGGCTGCGCTCCGCGTCCGCTGCCGGATGGCGCGCCCCTGGCATCAGCACCTGCGACGCTATCGATGCTCAATTCACCGAGCTGCTGGTAGAAAAAGCTGTGATACGACCGACGGCGGAATTCCCCGTCTGTCGCGAAACGCAGACCGAGCCGTTCCTGCAAGGCGACGGCGTCTGAAATCGCCGCATCTTCCGCCGCTGTCAGATCGGCCTGCGAAATCTCGCCGCGCGCGAAACGTGCGCGCTGTTCGAGCAGAGCTTTGGGCCGCAACAGGCTGCCGATATGTTCGGCGCGAAAAGGGGGCTTTTCGCGCGTGACGGCGCCAGCGTGAATGATCATGATGATGAAGCTAGCGCCCGAGCACCCGGCCGGCAACGGCATCGAGTTTTTTGATCAGTTCCGGAGCGCGTGCCTCGGGCGCAGTAATGAGCGCGGTATCGAGCGCGCGGTCCGACCCGATCGGACAAGGTTCGTGCTCGCGCGGGAATTCACGCGCTAGACGTGCGACGAGACGTTTGGCCTTTTCGGCATTCGCCAGCAGCACCTTGATAATATCCTGCACGGTGACGGCATCGTGGTCCGGGTGCCAGCAATCGAAATCGGTCACCATCGCGACGGTCGCGTAACAAATCTCGGCTTCGCGAGCGAGTTTGGCTTCGGGCATATTGGTCATGCCGATCACCGAATAGCCCAACTGTTTGTAGGTCATGCTCTCGGCATAGGTGGAGAATTGTGGGCCTTCCATGCAGATGTAAGTGCCACCCCAATGCGGAGTGATGCCTTCGACTTTCGATGCGTCGCGCAGACGCGCGCGCAGAAGAGGCGAAACCGGATGTGCCATCGACACGTGGGCGACCAGTCCCTTGCCGAAGAATGTGCTTTCGCGCTTGTAGGTACGGTCGACGAATTGGTCGACCAGAACGAAGGTGCCGGGTGGCGCATCCTCCTTGAATGAACCGCAGGCCGATAAAGAGACAAGATCGGTAACGCCGGCGCGCTTGAGGATATCGATATTGGCCCGATAGTTGATGTCGGAGGGCGACAGGCGGTGGCCCTGATCGTGGCGTGAAAGGAACACGACCGGCAGCCCGTCGA
>Ga0075021_10001424_pt1 | contig 12258 bp, 10 predicted proteins | sample ColStrG_CSR_2012_FD_72749 | JGI IMG/M metagenome (GOLD analysis project Ga0075021, IMG submission 72749) | Freshwater sediment microbial communities in response to fracking from Pennsylvania, USA - Cold Stream Run_MetaG_CSR_2012 | ecosystem: Environmental > Aquatic > Freshwater > Creek >...
CTCACGTGCACGGAGTCCACCCCGGAGTGGATGACCTCGACGCCGCGCCGGTGGAGGCTGTCGATGACCCGGCCCACCGACCACTCGTTGCCAGGGATCGGATGGGCGCTGATCACCACCACGTCGCCGTCGCGGACCCGGAAGAAGCGGTTCTCGCCGGCGGCAAGCCGTGAGAGCGCCGACATGGGCTCTCCCTGCGATCCGGTCGAGATGACGCACACCTGGCCCGGCTCCAACCGGTCCACCTCCTCGATCTCCACCAGGGACCGGTCGGGGATGTGCAGGAGGCCGAGCCGACGGGCCAGGGCCACGTTCTTCTGCATCGACCGTCCGAGGGTGGCCACCGACCGCCCGCCGGCGATGGCCGCGTCGGCGACCTGCTGGACGCGGTGGATGTGGCTGGCAAAGCAGGTGACGATGAAGCGTCGGTCGGGTCGGGCCAAAAAGACCTTGCGCAGCGTCTCCCCCACTGTCGACTCCGACGGCGTGAACCCCGGCTCCTCGGCGTTGGTCGAATCGGCCAGGAGCAGGCGTACCCCCTGGTCCGAGGCCAGGGCTCCCATCCGGGCCAGATCGGTGCGCCGGCCGTCGACCGGATGCAGGTCGATCTTGAAGTCGCCGGAGTGGAGGATGATCCCCTGTGGGGTGTGGAAGGCGGTGGCGAAGGCGTGCGGCACCGAGTGGGTCACCGGGATGAACTCCACGTCGCAGGGCCCGATGCGCCGCCTCTCGCCGTCCCGGACCGGGATGAACTGGGCACGATCGGCCATGCCCGCCTCGTCCACCCGGTTGCGGGCCATCGCCAGGGTCAGCTCGGACCCGTAGACCGGCACCGGGAAGTCACGGAGGAGATAGGCCAACCCACCCGTGTGGTCCTCGTGTCCATGGGTGAGGATGACGGCGGCGACCCGATCGGCATTCTCGCGCAGGTAGGTGAAGTCGGGCAGCACCAGGTCGACCCCCGGCATGTCGGGGTCGGGGAACATGATCCCCACGTCGAGCACGATGATCCGGCCTTCGACCTCGATGCACGCGCAGTTCCGCCCGATCTCCCCCAGGCCGCCCAGGAACACCACCCGGACCGCTCCGGCGCCCCCGCCAGGAGGCCGCGTCGGGCGCTTCCCGGGCTTGGCCGCCTTCGTCGCCTTCGCCGTCTTCCCCTGCTCCGCCGCCTTCGCACCGCCGGCCGCCGTGCCGGCGTTTCCCGCCTTTCGGGCCTTCGTGGGCTTATCCGTACCCTGGTGGCTCTTGGCGGTCGCACTCCCCTCTCCGGTCGCCTGGCCCGGGCGAACGGTCGGACGGCGGGGTCGTCCGGGCTCAGCCAACCGACTGGTGGGCCGGGCTCAGCCGGCTCAGTCCCGAGATGACTGCCCGGGCCTGGTCGTCTAGCGCCTCTGGCGCCGGAACGTTTGGGAGGCGGCACTGCCCGACAGGCAGCCCAAGGGCCCGGCAGGCCGCCTTGGCCGGGACCGGGTTGGGAAACTCGTCGCTGGACTCGAACCGGTACGACTCGGCCAGGTGCTGGTTGATGGTCACGGCGCGATCGACGTCGCCGGAACGGTGGCAGCTGAGCATCTCGGCCAACATCCGGCCGGCCCAGTGGGCGGCGACACTGACCACGCCGGCTCCGCCGATCGAGGCAAAGGGCAGGGCCAGCGGATCATCACCGCTGTAGACGTCGAACCCCGCGGGGCTCTCGGCGACCACCACCGCCGCCCCCGCTACGTCGCCCGTGGAGTCCTTCACCCCCACGATGGTGGGGACGTCACGAGCCAGTTCGAGGGTCAGCCGGGGACCGATCCGCCGCCCGGTCCGCACCGGGATGTCGTAGAGGAGCACCGGGAGATCGGAAGCGGCGGCAATGGCCCGGAAGTGGGCCGACAGCCCGGCCGGGGACGGCCGGTTGTAGTACGGAGTCACCGCCAGCACGCCGTGGACCCCGCATGCCGTGGCCTGCTCGGTCAGCCGGACGGAATGGGCCGTGTCATTGGTGCCGGTCGAGGCGATGACGGGAATGTCGACCGCGGCGACGACGGCCCGGAACAGATCCATCCGCTCGTCGTCGCTGAGAACGGGGCCCTCCCCCGTGGTGCCCGCCACGACCAGCCCGTCACTGCCGGAGGCAGCCAGGTGACGGGCCACCGCGGCGGCCCCCTCGAGGTCCACGGCGCCTGCGCCGTCGAACGGCGTGACCATGGCGGTGATCACCGAACCGAAGCGAGGCATCGGCCCTCAGCCCCCCGAACGGGGCAATGGGTTCATGGGAGGGGTCACGAATGGGCAGGCTACCAGCAGCCACCGACCCGGCTGGTGGAGAGGGCAATACGGAGAGCCGCGTCCGGTAGCCACCCGCCCGTCTCGGGGTACGGGCGGGGCGACGGCGTCCGCTACGAGGACTTCAGGAGGCGATCCGGTCCTTCGGTGGCACCGAGGCCATGGCGTCGTACTCCTCGGTGGTGTCGACCCAGGACTCGAACTCGATCACGCCCAGCTCGGTGAACTTGGTCCGGAGCCAGCCGTCGGCGGCGTCCAGCAGGCCCAGCTTCTTGCAGTTGGGAACGATCTTGGAGAACAGGAGGGCCTGGAACTCGCCCCGCTCCGGGGCCTGCTGCACCACGGGGACGATGGCCTTGGGGTCGACGCCCATCCGGTCCCAGACCTCCTGTTGGAGGAACCGGTCCCGCATCCGCACGGCGGCCTCGAAGGCGAACTCCTGGCGCTCGCGCAGCTCCGCCGCGCTCAGCCCCTCGTAGTACTCCTGCAGGCTCAGGACCCCGAAGGCGACATGACGGGCCTCATCGGCCATCACGTAGCGGAGCAGCTGCTTGAGCAGCGGATCGGCGGTCATCTGGTGCATGAAGCCGAAAGCGGCCAGGGCCAGGCCCTCGACCATGATCTGCATCCCCAGGTAGGTCAGGTCCCACCTCGAGTCGGCGATGATGTCGTCGAGGAGCATGCGCAGATGGGCGTTGACCGGGTAGTGGCCCGAGAGCTTCTCGTCGAGGTACTTGCCGAATACCTCGACGTGACGGGCCTCGTCCATGACCTGGGTCGAGGCGTAGTACTTGGCGTCGATCCACGGCACCGACTCCACGATCTTGGCCGTACAGATGAGGGCGCCCTGCTCGCCGTGGAGGAACTGGGAAAGCGTCCAGTTCTGGCTCTCGACGCCGAACTGCACCCACTCCTTGTCCCCCCATTTCTCCACCGGGGTACCGGTGAGGTCGAATCCGGCCCCGAATCCGCCGGTGGCCTCTGCCTGGTCCCTGACCAGCTTCTCCTGGTCGACATCGATCTCCCACGGGAGGTCGGTCTCGCCGTTCCATTGAGCGCCCTTGGCCTTCTCGTAGAGCTTGTTGAGTTTGGGGCGGGAGCCCTTCTCGTAGTCCCAGGTGAAGATCGAGTCGTACTCGGAGTGGACGACGTGGCGCCCGTCGGCCTCCTCGGTGCCCACCACCGACAGGATCGTCTCGAAGTCGTCGATCTCGGATCGGCCGATGATGTCCTCGGTGCTGCTCATCTCGGTGGTCATGGCATGGCTCCCTTCGAAAGCGCGGTGGCGGTGGAATGCACGTACAGGTGCTGGTCGGTGGACGGGTGCTGGTCGGTGGACGGGTGCTGGTCGGTGGACGACCCCGGGGCAGAGAGGGCGGGCGGGTCGGACAGTGCCTGTGGCGACCCGAACGGGGTGATGTCGATGACGGTCGGGGTCCCGGCGTCGTGGAGCGAGCGGATCCCCGGCAGCACGAAGGTGGTCACCAGGTGGGCCGTCTGGGAGGGCTCGGTGAGATCCATGCGGTCCGATGGGGCGATGGCGTAGGAGAGCACGATGCGGGTGGCCCATTCGGTCACCCGTTCGGCCTCCCTCGGGCTCATCCACCGGGCCAGGAACGGCGCCGTGAAGTGGGAGGCGGCCACCAGCAGCCGGTCGGACTCGTCAAAGGCCAGGTGCCCGAGGACCATCTCGGGCTCGTGCTCGACCAGATAGGCCAGGGCGGCGTGGTTCCGGAGGCGCGTCGACGCCTCCACGATGCCGCCGACCAGCGCCTCGGTGAGATCACCGGCTTCACCCAGCCGCACCCCGAGGGCCGAGAACAATCGGGCCATCTCGGTGTCCACCACGGCTGCGAGGATCTCGTCCCGACCTCCGGGGAACACCCGGTAGACGGTGGCCCGGGACACGCCGGCCTGTCGGGCGATGTCGTCGACCGTCGTCTTCGTCGTGCCGTGACGGGCCAGGCAGTCGAGGGTGGCATCGATGATCCGGACCCGCCGGGGGGACCCCGGTGCCGTCGCCGGGGACACGGCGTCGACGGCCCCGTCCGCCACACTGTCCACGACCCTGTCCACGACCCCGTCGACGACACCGTCCACGACGACCTGGAACGCGCTCCCCCGAGTGTGCACATTTGGAACGCTAGGTCGGTATTTGTCTCATTGTCAACCACCTGGGCCGGTGGATCCCGGGGGGAGGGGGGCATCCGGGCCCGGGCCGGCCACCACGCCGGCCAGGAGCTCGGCGCGGACCAGCTGGGCCACCTGGACCGGGTCCTCGAGGTCCCATCGGCCCGGTGCCGACATGTAGGACAGCACCATCCGGGCCAGGAAGTCCGCCGCCTCCCTCAGATCGACCCCGGGCGCCAACCCCCGTTGCTCGAGGAAGGGAACCAGGAACTCGGCGATCCCCTGGCGGATCCGGATGCTCTCGAAGGTCAGGGTGGGGAGGAGCTTCTCCGGCTCGGTCTGCATCACCCGCTGAAGCACCTCGTGCTCCACGATCGACCGGTGGGCGAACATGATCCCCCGCTCCATCACCTGCTCGAGGCTCTCGGCCCCTTGCACCTGCTCGTACAGCTCGATGAAGAACTCGAGTGTGGCCCATGCCACCACTGCGCTGATCAGCTCGTCCCGGCCGCCCGGGAACGTCCGGTACACGGTGGCCCGGGACACCTTGGCCTCACGGGCGGCATCTTCGACCGAGGTCTTGGCCAACCCCCACCGGGCCACACAGGCGTAGGTGGCCTCGAGTATCCGCTGACGGGTGTCGCCCATCCGCCGCTACCGATCCCTCAGAGACCGAGCAGGGGCTCGAGGCCGAGGGTCAGGCCGGGCCGGCCGCCGACCGAGCGCACGGCCAGCACTACCCCGTCCATGAACGACGACCGGTCATAGGAGTCGTGACGGATGGTCAGGCTCTGCCCGACGGCGCCCAAGACCACCTCCTGGTGGGCCACCAGTCCGGCCAGACGGAGTGAGTGGATGCGCACGCCGGCCGGTCCCCCGGCCCCGCGGGCATCCTCCAGCACCTCGGTGACCGTGCGGTCGGGCGGGAAGTCACCCGACCCCGCCGAGGCGCGCCCCGCGGCCATGCGCTCGGCGGTTCGCATGGCGGTGCCCGAGGGCGCGTCCAGCTTCCCGTCGTGATGGGACTCGACGATCTCGGCTCCCTCGAACCAGGGCGATGCCATCTCCGCGAACTTCATCATCAGCACCGCGCCGATGGCGAAGTTGGCGGCTAGCACGCAGTTGGGAGCGCCGGCTGTCTTCCCGTCGAAGCGCCGGGCCAGCTCGGCGAGGTCCACCTCGGTGAACCCCGTGGTCCCCACCACCGCGTGGATCCCGGCGTCGGCGCAGAAGGCCAGCGTCTCCCGGGCCGCGTCCAGCCGGCTGAAGTCGACCACCACCTCGGTCCCGGCAGCGGTGAGTGCCTCGAGCCCACCGGAGACCACAGGCCCGCTGGGTGCACCCCCGATGAGCTGGCCTACATCCGAACCGGCGTGCAGAGGGTCGACGGCCGCCACCAGGTCGAGATCCGGTTGCGCCAAGACGGTGCGGCACACCGCTCTCCCCATCCTGCCCCCGGCTCCGACGACCCCGACCCGCATGGCGGCCACCCTAGGGCGAAATGATCTGGGAGTCCTCAGGCCCCGCCGCCGCCGGAGAACGCCGAATGACCGCCCGCGGGCGTCATCCGAGTCCGAGCTGGCGGGGATCGAAGTCGGACTCCTCGAACGGCCCGACGACCGACAGGGTCCGGGGCGCGGCCACCAATTCCGATGCGGTGGCGTGGACCTCTTCGAGGGTCAGGGCGTCGACCCTGGCGAGCACCTCGTCGACCGTGAGGACTTCACCGTGGAGCAGGAGCCCGGCCCCGATGCGGCTCATCCGGGCACCGGAGTCCTCACAGGCCAGGAGGGTCTCGGCGCGGAGGTTCCCCTTGGCTACGGCCAACTCCCGCTCGGTGATGCCCTCGGCCCCGAGCGAGGCGAGCTGGGAGGAGACGATGTCCAGCACCTCGGCCACGTGTTCGGGCGCGGTCCCCATGCCCACACTGACCGATCCGGCGTCGTGGTACGCCACTCGTTCGGACCAGACCGAGTACGCCAGCCCGCGACGCTCCCGGATCTCCTGGAAGAGACGGCTGGACACGCCGCCGCCCAGGGCGTGGTTCAGCGCCGCCAGGGCGTAGCGCCGTCGGTCGAAGCGGTTCACCGACCGGGAGGCGAGCACCACGTGGGCCTGCTCGGTCGTCTTCCGGGTGACCCGGAGCGGCTCCACCTTGTCGTCGGGCGGCCGTCGCTCTGGCGTGACGCCGCCGGCCGGGCCGGAGAACCGCTCCTCGACGCCGTCGGCCACCTCCTCATGGCGGAGGTCACCGGCCACGGCCACCACCATGTTGCCGGGCCGGTAGTGCACCGAGAAGAAGTCCCGTATCCGTTCCCGGCTCATGGACGAGACCGATTCCTGGGTGCCGAGCACCTCCCGGCCCAACGGGTGGTCGGGGAACAGGAGGGCCGAGCTCTGCTCCGCAGCCTCGTCGGCAGGCTCGTCGGCATGCATCAGGATCTCATCGAGGATCACCTGTCGCTCGGCCTCCAAGTCCGCGGCGCGAAGGGCCGGCTGCCACATGATGTCGGAGAGGACGTCCAAGCCCAGCGGCAGGTGTTCGGCCAGAAGGCGGATGTAGAACGACGTGTACTCCTTGGTGGTGAAGGCGTTGAAGTCACCGCCCACCTCGTCGACCACCTCGGCGATGTCGGACGGTGAGCGCTCGGCCGTGCCCTTGAACAGCAGGTGCTCGAGGAAGTGGGAGGCGCCGGCCTGGCTCGGCTCCTCGTCGCGGGCGCCGGTGCCCACCCAGAACCCGATGCACACCGAGCGGGCATCGTCCATCCGCTCCGTAACCAGTGAGAGCCCGGATGACAGCGCCTCGGTCCGGATCATCCGCTCCGACCCCCGGGGGCTCCGGTGGATGACGCCGCCGGATCCGGACGCATCCCGCTATGCCTCGGTCGTGCCGGGCGGCCCGGAGCGAGGCTCCACCGGGTGCCGGCCTGCTGGCCGGCCCCCCGGTGGACGCGAGCGCTCAACGGCGGCGGCGACCGCCCCTGCTGCCGCCTCCGCCACCTCCACCGGGACGATCGGAGGACTCGGCCACCGCCGGCCCCAGATCGCCGAATTCCTGGACCAGCTCGACCTCGAAGGCCTCCTCGAACGAGGCGGCCCGGGGTGAGGCGGGGCCGGTCTCGGCGGGCCGGCGGCCCCGATCGCCCCGATCGGCGCGATCGCCGGGGTCGGCGTGGTCACCCCGGGGGCGGCCACGCCCGCCGCCCTCGCGCCCTCCGTTGTCGCTGCGACCGGTCCGGTCGTCGCCACCCGAGGTGGCCGGCTCGCCGGCCAGGGAGAGGGACACCTTGCCCTGCGGATCGATGTCGTCGACCTTCACCTCGACCGGCTGGCCGAGCTCGAGCACGTCCTCGACCCGCTCCACCCGCTTGCCCTGCCCGATCTTCGAGATGTGCAGGAGGCCGTCACGCCCGGGGAGGATGTTGACGAAAGCCCCGAACTTGGTGATGTTGACCACCTTGCCCTGGTAGGTGGCGCCCACCTCGGCCAGCGGCGGGTCGAGGATGGTGGAGATCCTGCGCCGGGCCTCTTCGACGGCGTTGCCGTCCTTGGCGCCGATGGTGACCGTGCCCACCATTCCGTCGTCGTCGACGGCGATGTCGGCGCCCGTCTCCTGCTGCAGGGCGTTGATGACCTTGCCCTTGGGCCCGATGACCTCGCCGATCTTGTCCATCGGAATTTCGAACGAGATGATCTTCGGGGCGGACTCGGCGACTTCGCCCCGCGGCTCGGCGATGGCGCCGGCCATCACCTCGAGGATGGCCAGACGGGCCTCCTTGGCCTGGAGGAGGGCCTTGGTCAGCACATCCAGGGGCAGCCCGTCGATCTTCGTGTCGAGCTGGAGGGCGGTGACCACGTCCCTGGTCCCCGCCACCTTGAAGTCCATGTCGCCGAAGGCATCTTCGGCGCCGAGGATGTCGGTGAGGGTGACATAGGTGCCGCCGTCATAGACGAGTCCCATGGCGATGCCGGCCACCGGCGCCTTGAGCGGTACCCCGGCCGCCATCATCGACAGCGTGGAGCCGCATACCGAGGCCATGGACGTCGAGCCGTTGGAGGCCAGCACGTCGGACACCAGGCGGAGGGTGTAAGGGAAGTCCTCCTCGTAGGGAACGACCGGAAGCAGGGCCCGCTCGGCCAACAGTCCGTGACCGATCTCCCGACGCTTCGGGCCGCGCATGAACCCGGTCTCGCCGGTGGAGTAGGGCGGGAAGTTGTAGTGGTGCATGTAGCGCTTGTGCTCATCGGGCGTGATGGTGTCGAGGAGCTGGTTCATCCGGGGCATCCCCAGGGTGGTCACGTTGAGGACCTGCGTCTCGCCCCGCTGGAACAGGGCCGATCCGTGGGCGGTGGGGAACAGGTCGACCTCGGCAGAGAGGGGCCGGATGCCGGTGGTGGTGCGGCCGTCGATGCGGAGGCCGTCCTCCACGATGCGCTTGCGCACCAGCTTCTTGGTGAGCCCGCGCACGGCGGCCTTGATCTCACCCTCGCGGTCGGGGAACTCAGCGGTCAGGGTCGACACGATGGTCGAGGTCGCCTCGCCGATGGCGGCGTTGCGATCCGCCTTGGCCACGATGACGTTGGCCGCGGCGACGGCATCGGTGCCCACCGCCTGGACCCGGTCCCACACGTCGTCGCCGTAATCGGAGAGGGTCGAGTACTCGATGGTCTCGATCGGGCCCCGGGCGGCCACGTAGGCCTCCACCATCCGGCGCTGGAGGACGATCGACTCGCGGATCCACTTCTTGGCGGCCTCGAGCCCGTCGGCCAGCACCTCCTCGGTGACCTGGGGGGCGCCCTCGTCGTAGTACTGGAACGAACGCTCCGAGCCGCCGGCCTCCACCATCATGATGGCGATGTCGGCATCGTCGCCGTCGCTCAGGGCGCGCCCGGCGACTACCAGCTCGAAGGTCGACTCGTCGCCCTCTTGGAAGCTGGGGTGCGGGATCCACTGGCCGTCGGTCGAGTACGCCACCCGCACGGCGCCGATCGGACCCTCGAAGGGGATGCCCGAGATCATCAGGGCCGCCGAGGCGGCGTTGATGGCGAGGACGTCGTGCGGGTTGACCTGGTCGGCGCCGAAGATGGTGCCCACCACGTGGACCTCGTTGCGGAAGCCCTTGGGGAAGGACGGACGCAGGGGCCGGTCGATCAGTCGGCAGGTGAGAATGGCCTGGTCCGACGATTTCCCCTCACGGCGGAAGAAAGAGCCCGGGATCTTCCCCGCCGCATAGGTGCGCTCCTCGATGTCCACCGTCAGCGGGAAGAAGTCAGCCCCCTCCCGGACCGACCGGGCCGCGGTGGCCGTGGCCAGCAGCACTGTGTCGCCGATCCGGCCGACGACGGCTCCGTCGGCCAGCTGGGCCAATTTTCCAGTCTCGAATGTGAGTGTGCGGTCGGTGCCACTGATGGGCGCCGACACAGTTATGGCGTCTGACATGACGCTCCTTGGTTGCTCGGGGACTCCCCGAGCCAGTTCCCAGTTGTCGACCACTCCACGGCTGGACCGGTGCGGGGTGATCGGCAACTGGTGACTGACCTCGGTTGGAGCCCAATCTGTTTGATGTGTTCACGGCTCGCCACCGTGGTGGACGGCCGATCCTGTTGCGGGCCGACACCGTGCCGGCCTGCAGTCCGCCGACGACGTGCCGGCGGAGAAATTGCGCACGCCCGGCCGAGGCCGGGCGGAGCGAGTGGTAGGCGCCTAGCGCCGTAGGCCGAGGCGACCGATGATGTCCCGGTAGCGTTCGACATCGTTGTTGCGGACGTAGTCCAGCAGGCGCCGCCGGCGACCGATCAGCTTCAGCAGGCCGCGGCGGGTGTGGTGGTCGCCCTTGTGCACCTTCAGGTGCTCGGTCAGATGGACGATGCGCTCGCTCAATACGGCGATCTGCACCTCTGGGGATCCGGTGTCCGTCTCGTGGAGACGGTACTCGGAGATGGTGGCCTGCTTGTCTGGCATGTGGGGAATCGACCTCGGTGACTTCGCGACGGCCGACGGAACGAGCACGTCGACGGGCCAATGCTAGCAGCATCGCACCTCGGGGGTATCCCGCCCGGAGGCAACGGCCGTCCCGACGGAACGACCGGGCCGTCCCGAAGGGCAGGCCCGGTCGTTCCGTCGACAGCTCGGCGAGGGTGCCCGGCGGCGGCATCTGCCGGCCGCCTCCGCCCTGGTGGCGCTACCGGTTGGGTTGTGGGGTGACCCGGAGGTAGGGCTTGATGGTGTCGAAGCCCTTCGGGAACCGCTCCTTCGCCTCCTCGTCCGAAACGGCGGGGACGATGATCACGTCCTCGCCGTCCTTCCAGTCGACCGGGGTGGCCACCTTGTAGTCGGCGGTCAGCTGTAGCGAGTCGAGGACCCGGAGGATCTCGTCCACGTTCCGCCCCGTCGACGCCGGATAGGTGAGCGTGAGCTTGACCTTCTTGTCCGGGCCGATGATGAACACCGACCGGACGGTCAGGGTGTCGTTGGCATTCGGGTGGATCATGTCGTACAGGTCGGCGACCTTGCGGTCCTCGTCACCGATGAGCGGGAAGTTGAGGGCCTGGCCCTGCGTCTCCTCGATGTCGTTGGCCCACTTGCCGTGCGAGGCGACATCGTCGACCGAGATGCCGATCAGCTTGGTGTCCCGCTTGTCGAATTCGGCCTTGGCCTTGGAGAAGGCGCCGAGCTCCGTGGTGCAGACCGGGGTGAAGTCCTTGGGGTGGGAGAACAGCACGCCCCAGCTGTCCCCCAGGTACTCGTGGAAGTTGATCGTGCCTGCGGTCGTCTCCGCAGTGAAGTCGGGGGCTGTGTCGCCCAGACGAATGGCCATGAAATGCTCCTTCTCTGTCCTGTGTCGTCGGTCCTGTAGCGATGCTGCGAGCCGGTCCCTGACCGGCGGGAGATCTCGTCGCCCACTCAGGATAGACGAAGCCGTCCCAATTGTCGACCGAGTTGGTCGAGTTTCATCCGGTCCCCCTCCCCGCTGGCAAGCACCGCCCACTTCCACCATGCTGGGGTGATGGCCACCACACTGCGGGTCACCCGGGAGGGGCCGGTGACCGTGATCGCCCTCGACCGTCCCGGGCGCCGCAACGCCGTCGACCCGGCCACCGCCGACGCCCTGCTCGAGGAGTTCACGGCCTTCGACTCCGACGATTCGTCGTCGGTGGCGGTGCTGACCGGTACCGGTGGGACCTTCTGTGCCGGCGCCGACCTGCGCTCCCTGGCCGAAGGGGGCCGTCACCGGGTCGCCGAGGACGGACCGGGGCCGATGGGGCCCACCCGGCTGGAGCTGTCCAAGCCGGTGATCGCCGCCGTCGAAGGGTTTGCCGTAGCCGGAGGCCTGGAGCTGGCCATCTGGTGCGACCTTCGGGTGGCGGCCGAGGATGCCACGTTCGGCGTGTTCTGTCGGCGGTTCGGGGTCCCCCTCATCGACGGGGGGACGGTCCGCCTCCCCCGGCTCATCGGCCAGGGCCGGGCCCTCGACCTCATCCTGTCCGGGCGCGAGGTCGGGGCCGCGGAGGCACTGGCCATGGGACTGGTCAACCGGGTGGTCCCGAGCGGCTCGGCCCTGGCGGAAGCCGTGGCCTGGGGCCGGCAGCTGTCGGACCTGCCCCAGACCTGCCTGCGCAACGACCGGGCGTCGGCCCTGGCCCAGTGGGGGCTCCCGGTGGCCGCGGCCATGCGGGCCGAGATCCGCTTCGGACTGGTTTCGCTGGCGTCTCCGGACGCGGCCTCGGGCGCCCGTCGGTTCGCCGGCGGGGAAGGGCGGGGCGGGGCCGCCGCCGACGCCACCGATCGCTGACCCGGGAATCCGTGGCCGACCTCGCTGCCTTCGACTTCGACGGGACCCTGACCTCGGG
>Ga0075021_10001426_pt1 | contig 12256 bp, 8 predicted proteins | sample ColStrG_CSR_2012_FD_72749 | JGI IMG/M metagenome (GOLD analysis project Ga0075021, IMG submission 72749) | Freshwater sediment microbial communities in response to fracking from Pennsylvania, USA - Cold Stream Run_MetaG_CSR_2012 | ecosystem: Environmental > Aquatic > Freshwater > Creek >...
TGACTCCAGACTCGATACAGCAAAAATATGCTCAGACGGTCGTGTCGACGTCGATCGCTCCTGGTTGCGTGCAGTTTTTGGGGAAGGAAAAACGTTTTCACACGGCCTGGGCCAAGAGCAGACATTAACTCGCCACTCAAGGCACGAACACATGGGCGCCGAGGGCCGTGGGCCCTCGGCCGATGCGCATGTGACGTGCCGATCAGTTCGCGTCCTGTGCAGCGCGATATGCATCCGCCAGCTTCTTCTCGTCGTCCGGCGTCAGCTTCGGCGGCTCGACGGAAATCGTGAGCTTGTTGAGCTTGCCGGTGAACGTGAATGGGACCTGATAGTCGTGGTCATCCACCGGCGTGCCGGTTTTCGAGCCAATGTCGAAGGTCTCATCGACCGGAAGGATCAACGGCACCGTGCGCTCCATTTTCCTGGTCGAAACGACCTTACCGTCCACAGTCAAAGTTCCGGTGCCGCCACGGCCGATGCCGCTCATGTTGTTGAAGGCAAGCGTAGCGAAGCCGAGACCGTCGTACTTGAAGTCGAACACGATTGTGTGCTTGCCGGGCGAAAGCGCTTCCGGGCCTTCCCAGCGGATGCGATCGAGACCCAGCAGGTTCCAAGTGAGGACGGGCTTGCCCTTTAGAAGGTACATTCCGTAGCCGCCGAATCGCCCGCCTTGCGCGACAATCGAGCCCTCGCCGCCTCCTTGCGGCACCTCGACATCCGCCGTGATGGCGTAGGACGTATTGAGAAGCGACGGCGCCACGCTTTCGGGCAAACCGGTTAGCGGCGTCGAGTAGGTAAACAACTTCCGTCCTGCCGTTACCGAGGGCCGCGCGGAAGCCAGGCGCGTCGCCGCCGAAGCATCCAGTGGCAGCACCTGATACTTGGCGAACTCGCCGAACATCAGGTCCCTCATCTCCCGCACCTTGTTCGGATTGGCCGCGGCTACATCGGTGTACTGCGTCCAATCATGCCGTACATCGTATAGCTCCATTTTGAAGGCCGTGGCCGGGCTCTCGATCGCCTTGCCGGCCAAATCCCAGGGCGTACGAATCGGAACCGCGCTCAGCATCCAGCCGTCGTTGTACAGACCCTGCACGCCCATCATCTCGAAGTACTGCGTGCGGTGCCGCGACGGGGCATCGGCGTTCGCCTTGTCGAAGGTGTAGGCTAGGCTGACGCCCTCGATCGGCTTTTGCCCGATGCCGTCCACCATGACGGGTGCGGGAATGCCCGTAGCCTCGAGGATCGTCGGCACGATGTCGATCACATGATGGAACTGGTTGCGAATGCCACCCTTGTCGGCGATGCGCGCCGGCCAGGAGATCGCCATGCCGTTGCGGGTGCCGCCGAAGAATGACGGTATCTGTTTTGTCCACTTGAATGGCGTGTCGAGCGCCCAGGCCCACGGAACCGCGTAGTGCGGGTACGTTTCGTTGCTGCCCCAGGCGTCGTAGAACTTCAGATTTTCGGCAACCGTCGGATTGATGCCGTTGAACGGCACAAGCTCGGCGAACGTACCGTTCACCGTTCCTTCCGCGCTCGCACCGTTGTCACCGCTGATGAAGATGATGAGCGTGTTGTCGAGCTTGCCCATATCCTGCACCGCCTGGACGACGCGGCCGATCTCGTGGTCGGTGTACATGAGATACGCGGCGTAGACATCGGCTTGGCGGACGAAGAGCTTCTTCTCGTCGGCCGACAGCGTGTCCCATCTCTTCAGCAGATCATCAGGCCAGGGCGTCAACTTGGCGTCCTGGGGAATCACGCCGAGCTTCTTCTGGTTAGCGACAATCTGCTCGCGCAGAGCGTTCCAGCCGTTGTCGAACAGGTGGAGATCGGTGGCCTTCTTGATCCATTCCGGTGTCGGGTGATGCGGCGCATGCGTGCCGCCCGGAACGTAATACAGCAGGAACGGCATAGACGGATCGATGGAGTTCAATTCATTCACCCAGCCGATGGCCTCATCGGCCATGCCGGTGATCAGGTTCCACTGGGGATGCCCGACAAAGGGCGCAATCTGCGTCGTGTTGCGGAACAGCATCGGCGTCCATTGGCTGCTGTCACCCCCAATGAAGCCGTAGAAGTATTCGAATCCCATTCCGGTCGGCCATTGGTCGAAGGGGCCGGCTTGGCTGGTCTGATAGGTGGGTGTGTTGTGATCCTTTCCGAACCACGCGGTGCGGTAGCCATTCTCCAGCAGAACGCGGCCGATCGTGGCGGTGTCCTTCGGGAGGACGCTGTTGTAGCCGGGGTATCCGGTGGCCTGCTCCGAGATCACGCCAAAGCCTTCCGAGTGGTGGTTGCGGCCGGTGATAAGGGCGGCGCGCGTCGGCGAGCACAGCGACGTGGTGTGGAAATTCGTGTAGCGAAGTCCATTCGCTGCAATCCGATCCAGGGTTGGCGTTGGGATGACCCCGCCGAAGGTCGACGGGGCGCTGAAACCGACGTCGTCGGTCATGATCAAGAGGATGTTCGGCGCGCCCTTCGGCGGAACGACGCGCTCCGGCCACGCCGGTTTCGACTGCAGGGCGTTGAGGTTGATGTCGCCCCTGAACGGCTGGGGCGGCGGCGGCAGGTAGCGGCCGTCGATCGTCGTCGTGGCGTCGGGCGAACCCGGGACGCCGGTGGTCTGCTGCGCCATCGCCGGAACGGACGCGAGCGCGCACCAAGTCAGAACGGAGAGCGCCAATGCGGGGGTTTTCATCGACTGATCCTCCTTAAGATGCCAACAGGCCCGATCGTCCGACAGCGTCGTCAACGCTGTCGCGTTCCGGGTCATGTCCGCGTTCCGGGGGTTATTTACACGCCCCCTAACCGGACACTGACGGCCGATCGGCCCGAGCGATATTGGCCTTTGGTGCAATGTACGTGATAAGGGATTGGCGGTATGCAAAAGGGGTCGGTGCATGTCGGCTTGGGGTCAAACTCGGTAAGCCTCAGATCGAGCATATGTTTTCCGTTTTGCCCCCAATGGGCGACATTGCTCGGCACCGCCGATACGCACAAGGCGTTACCGGAAACCGCTGTCGGCAAGGCTGTTGGGCAACATCATTCGTGGATGGGGGACTGGCTAGCGCAGGCGTCGGCGCAAGGGCTCGTACCAATCGTGACGACCCGTTTTCTCATTTGCGTCTATCCATGCAAAGTCAAAGGAGTTCCTTGACACGTTGAGGTCCCGCATTGTTGCGCCACGCAATTCGCCTTTGGTCAAGAACTTCGGCTGATTGTCTTGCATAAATGGAAGCAGCCAGTCGCGGCATCGCCGCCGTTCTGCTGCGGCATTTTCCGAGAGTTCCTGGCTTCGGCTGTTCGTCATCGAACTCGCACGCCTGCAAGATGCGAAGAATAGGCTAGAGCGGGGAATCGAGAAATACGGCTCAACAAAGCCATTCTCGATACGTCGCACAACATTAGTTTCGCGACCTATGCAGCCGCGCGCGACCACGCCTCGCGGCTAAAAGTGAAATTGTAGAATATATTTTTTCGCTCGATCGACCAGCGATCGAGCGCGGTTTCAAGCCAAACGATTGAGAACGGTCGAGAAATGTTCTCAGCTCGTCATAGGGTCGCGCGCGTCGGCGCTGCTATCCGTCAGGAATTGTTGACACGCTAGAGAAAACGTCACTTTATTGGTGGGCTACCCGCCCGACCTCGGGACTTTCCCGAACGGCTCTCCCCAGAGAGCCGGAGGGCGAGGCCGCCCCAGCGGCCGAAGTCGGTGCGAAGCCCCAGCGCAGCGCCGAAAAGACACGAGGTCGGGCGGGTAGCCCGACGCGCGCGACCCGACATAGCTTGGTGTATAGCCAAATTCTCGGTGGGTACCCCGCCTTACCCTAAAGGCGGGGCGTAAGGCGGGGTTGTCTCCCCTACCCGGCCTGTTTTTTCCCTTCTAGGACAACACACCTGTGTTGAATTATATTAGAATATATTACAGAACCTGACGACGACCAAAAGAGCGAGCTTTCAAGCCATATTTGCCGATGGGCTGTTGAGCCAGAACCCACACCTTGTTGAGTCAAAACCCACACCATTTTGAGTGAGAACCCACATCGAAATTAATCGCACAAAAAATGGCTCTGTTGCTTGATATTGAGTCAGAACCCACACCGCCTTAGGTCAATTCCGGTCGGCTTCGTAAGTGGCCGCCCATTCCTCAAAGGATCGGATCCGATCATCATAGCGCTGTGCGACGAGTTGGTGCCGCTTGACCCGCAGCATAGTCTCGTACAAGGCGCCTTTGAAACCGGTTGTGGCATCGCGTGCCATTTCCTCGATCGTGCGCCGTTCGGGGGCCGGGAGGCTCTCCAAGATAGCTGCTGCCTCCGTGCGTCTGTAACCATCGTAGGCGATTCGCGCGTTTTCATTGCGCCGTCGAATTGCCTCTTGTTGACTGGTCGACACCCGCGAAGCCTGACGTGCTTTGTAAGGAGCAAGGTATTGTCGTAATCCGCCGAGGGTCCGCACATCGAAATTGGTCTCCCTGGCCGCGGCCAGGGCATAGTCCAGAAATTCCGGTACCTCGGCGAAAGCGACCTCCGAGAGGAGTTGCTTTGCCGTCTCCACATCCTTGGAATTGACATAGGCGATCGATGCGACTGGCTGACCGCTGCGCTTTTCTGCGAAGAGATAGGCGAACCTGAGAGGTTCGCCGATTGCGCGTCGATCCGGCGTTAAATCCGACTGCGTATCGGCCTGGCCGCGGCGTCGGTAGAACCGATCGTAATCCTCGAAAAATGTCCGACCAGGTTTGAAAGTAAGAATGAAGCCCTCGCGTCCTTTCGCTTTTGCGATGTCGTATCCCGAAAGGAATTCGGCACTGACCAGCTGCTTGAGGTGAACCCCAAGTTGGCGGCCCTCGATGAATGATCTTTGGCCGTGAACAGTGAGGCCTCCGAGCCATTCTCTGCAAACATCATCGTACCGTTTTTGAAATTCGAGCCGGCTGCCATTCACACCGGTGTACAGATTTGCGAAATGAAAAAACGTGCGCATATAGAGTGCCTGACCGATCGTCCCCAGCTGCATCATCAGGGCGTGGTTGAGACACGTGAAATGCTCGTCCTGAAGTGATGCGATGATCGGCTCTGCCAACGTGATCGTGCAGGCTTCGATTGGGTCGCTTGCGAACTCTCGTCGTTCGAGAAAAATCTCCGAAAAAATATTGAACGAATGCTCGACGTGGCGGCCGTCGGTATTCTTTAAATGCGTCTTGATGAACGTGTAGTGGATTTCGTGCAACGCTCGCGAAAGCTGTTCGCTATCCCGACCTCCCCACTCCTTGCGACCGATGAGACGGCCGATCTCGCGCCGCGTGAATGAGATTTCTTTTTGCACCGGACGACCGTAATCGGAATGTTTCTTGATAAGAGCCACAAAAACTTTGTGGGCGAGTTGGCCGGGTTGCCCAAGTTGTGGATCGGGGCGGATGACAATGTTCTTCTCAGCGGTGTCAAAATTAAGTTCGATTTCCTGGGTGCATGTTTGTGCGCGTTTTGGATCATGGCAAAACAGCGCGCCAGAGATTCGCAAGAGTGTGTTCTCCATGTAGAGCTTGTCTCTCTGCTGTGCGTCCTTCGGAGCGACGTCGAGTTGGTGCGCGTTCATAACGTGTACGTAAATTATACGACACTGAAACGAAACCAAATGCGGTGCGCTGTGGAGAGCCGGTCTGATGCGCCAAAAAAAATGTTTAGGCGCTTGTCCGATGTTCGACGGGCGGCTTCCCTTCGTCATTACGGTCCGACGTTCCGAGTAACGGCGAAAGCATTCGTTGCAGACCGCCGATGAGATGGTTTGTCTCACGCGCCCGCTCAGTCAGATCTTTGATCTGCTCGTCCTTGACTCCGATCTGTTGACGAAGAAAAACATTTTCGTTTTCAACGCGTTCGACATAGGCAGTCGCGACTTGTCGCGACAGGTCGGGGCTTGTCGATGGTGCTTGTCGCTGCTCGTCGCGCTTTTCTTCGGCCGCGACATCAGTCGCGATGTGCCGCGGCATGTCGCGACCTGTCGTCGCTGGTCGTACCTCTTCGATGTAGGCAATGTGCTTTGCGACTGATGCCGGTGTGATGAGATACTTATCGCCGAATGGTGTTTCGATACGGCGGCAATCGAGGTGGCCTTTCGCACAATAACGTTGGATGCTCCGGTCGGTACGGGGATGGCCGGCGTGCTCATAGCGCAAAGCCGCCTCCTCAATCGTGAGCGTGAATTCGCTGTCGGGGGTTGTCGCGACAGGTCGCGACTGGTCGTCGGTCATGCTTATGATGATACCGCGGCTCGTCGCACTTCTCGCCGGTTATCCCCATTGGGAGAGATGGGCGTATGGGCGGGAGCGAAGGCGTTTTCCGAAGCGGAGACCATTCGCCAGCCCTGAGACCGGTTAACAGGGCAGCCGTAGCGTCAGCATAGCGCCGCCGTCTTCGGCGGGACGCGGGACCGACTGCCCCCGGCGAGGGGTGCCGGCTTCGGAATCGAATCCGCCGCAATTATTTTACGGTAGCATGTCGCCAGTGACATACAGGGTGAGGACGCGGAGCGTCTGTTCGGAATCAGCGGGATCAGGCGAAACGCCCGTGCCATCTTTACCGCGGTACTCGACGCGCCACTCGAAGGAGTAACCGGCGAAAATAAAAACGCCCGAATCATGTTCACTGGATTTATCGAATTGATTATATCTCGACAACACACGCAGCGCCCGGCCGCGCAGCCGATCATCCAATTCATAGACGCTGGGCGTGACTTGGACCCGCCCGTGTCTGAAAGTGGTGCGAAGCTCGTCGTTGAGCTGAATGATCTTCGCGCGCTTGCTCACGACGTTCGCTTTCAATTGAAGGGGCCGACACCGATAGTGGTTTGGAAAGAAGTAGGAGCGCGGATCACCCGCGCTCCTATCCGGTTGAGAGCGGTTCAGCGAGATCAGCTCAACTCATGCTGAACGAGACGCCGGAAATCCCGTGCTCTCCGTACCTGCTTCGCCGATCGGTTCGTCGGGTTTTGGTTGTCTGCCGCGTTTTGCTTTCTCAGTGATGCCGAGAAGTTGCGAAAGCTCCCCGTCGATCTCCTCGCGCTTCGCGATGAGCTTTTTAATGCGAGCGAGTTTGTCGTCAAGAATTCAACTCACCTCCTTTCAGCGGTCGAGATGGAATGGGGGAAAGCCCGCACGGTGCCATGGTTCGGTCAGCATGTGGCCGCTGGGCTTCGGCGGTTTCTCCCATGATGTGAGCATGGGAAAAGTCTTGAAGAGAAACATTTTGGAGCCGCAACCGTCGGTGACCTTTTCGAGGAGGCGGATCATCGACTGCATGCGCGCCGCCGTCGTGGTGATGATGGGGACAAAGAAATTCGGAAAGCCGAAATGGGATCGATAGAGACCCTGCTCGGCAATGGCGCGATAGGCGCCGAATTTCTTGTAGATGGAAGACCGGTCGATGTCGGAGGTCTCGACGGGTTCCGTGCCGCAGTCGGCTTCGATGCCGGGAAAAAATACGTAGCTCGATTGCGTGCCGATTGTACGCTGAAGCCCGAAGGGCTGAGCGTCGGCGGTGACGTGAATGGAGACGCGTTCTCCGCGCAAATCGAATACGACCGGTATCGATGCAGGGGTGTTTGAGTTCCGTGTTTCTAGTGGGGTGCTTGGACTTCTCAATATCTGCGGCCAAGTAATGAGAGCGACATGTGTCTGCTCTCGCGTTCCAAGTTCGAGTGAGGCGGTGATCTGGGCCGCCATGAGCTCATGTTGAAAATTACGATGATAGCTTTTGGGAAGAAACGAAAGGCCACGCTCCTGGAGTATGCGGGAGCCGCGTTCACTAAGTTCATAGACGAGGCGGCGATGATTGGCGTCTGCGTTGAGGCGTTGCTGCTGCGGTCGCGCAAGATAGAGATTCGGCTTGCGCGCAAGAAGGTTGAGACGGCGGGTCAACGCGTTGAGACTGCCGCCAATGAAGGCATGGATGTAATCGCTCGGAAGGTAGCGATAGCGCGTCAGTAGCGTGAATATTTCGATGTCGCGATCGGTGATACGCGCAACGACGGGCAGTCCGGCGTCGAGGACGGGATCACGCGACCAGCGCGAGTTACGAGGTTTCCTCGGTACTGCCAGGGCGTCCATACGATGCGTCTAAAGCAAAATACAGAGCCAGAAAACGGTCGCCATGGGACGCTGTGAAGTACGATGCGTCAATGCGGGGAGGCATGCGCATAGCAATTTATTTTTACCAGGTGTCGGAAGGCTCTCCGGGATCCTTGTTCCGTGGATTCTGCTCCGGGTAGGGAGGGACGTGCAACTTGAGGTACAGATCACCCCTAGTTTTGTCTTTCCTGAAGTTCCCGTAGCCCTGCAATCGCATGACCGCACCATCTCTCGTTTGAGGCGACACTTTGACATTAATTTTGACCGGTTGGCCTCCGCGGTCGACGATTAGCGGAATCTCCCCGCCGGCTTCAGCAATCCTCGGGTTGATCGTAACCTCCCAGTGCAGAGCGCCCTCCATGTTCGGCCCTTTAGGAGTGTCTGCTCGATTAGGTTGAGGTGGCGGAGGTGGTGCAGCTGGTGGAGTTGCTTGAGTTGGTTGAGGTGGAACGTGACGCACAGGCGCAAACGAAAATTGCGCTTGCATCCGCTCCTTCAGTTCGCGCTCTTGATTTGCGGTCATTTGCGGTAATTTTGAGAGGTCATTGAAAGGCACTTGCATCGGAATAGTGGCCCCAGCATCGCGCATGTATGCGGCAAAGACACCACGCTTCAGAGAACGCAGGAATTCCGGTGTCGTTCGCAGCTTGTCAGCAAGATACTTGGCGTCATCATCGCTGTTAGCGTATCGGATTGCAGAGTTGGAGATAGCGCTCAATACGTTGTCCGAATCTATTTGGTCAACTCTCTGATGGCTGAGGATGAGCGAAATTTTCTGAGAACGGCACTCGTCGATAATTGAAGCTATCTTCTCGTCTCGTTTTATTACCGCATGACACTCGTCGATGTAGAAATAGACGGGTCGCTTGGCGTGGTCGGGAAGGCCAGAACGCTGGTCAGCGGCAGCTCTTATCATCGCGATAAAGAATCGCCCGAAGAATTCAGCGCCCTCATCCCCAAGCAATTTCTTGCTGTTGTTGATGATGATGACCTTTCCCGAATCCATCAGAGCGCCCATGTTAATTTTTGTCGTGGGAGAGCTGAACGTGTCGCGCAGAATGGGAATCTTGGTCATAAGGTCGCGGATGCGCCAGAGCACTTCCTGTCGTCTGTCCGCATAGAGTTTTGAATCAAACTCCCCATCGAAGAAAAAGGATTGGTCGTCAGGGTGAAGCTGGCGGATATGCTGTTCGTACGGCCTCCATCCTTTGACAAGAAACTCTCGAAAGGTAGCGAAAGAAGCGTTTGGAATTGTTTGCAGCGCGATGAGGATTGAACGGAATAGGAGCGCCTGCATCGGCGTCGCCTTGGTCTCCAAAAGAGACGTGAATAGGTGCTCAATGAAGCTGATTGTGTGAGTAGTCGTAGCGCCGATATTGAGTGGATTAAGCGCGAGCGGAAAATTCGCATCGGGCTCTAAAACCACAAGGCGGTCTTGAAGTGCTGCAAGCTTTCGTATTGGGTCTATCAAATCTCCCTTGGAGTCCATGAGAATGATAGAGGCATCGGTCTGAATGTCATTAAGAAACAGGTGGTGGAGAAGCGTTGTCTTGCCCCGCCCTTGTGGCGCGACTATCCACGTCGCTGAAAATCGTAAATAGTCGGGAGGCATCACGAATGGTCGCGGTGTGCGTGCCAGTTCCTCGGCCAAGCGTTCTGCCTCCTCAGCCAATCGCTTCTCTTCAACCCGGTCCGACTTCTCTTGTTCCTTGCGCCGTTCCTCTTCGACCTTTTCCAAATAGACGATATCTTCCGCATTTATGCGCGATGACAGTTTCGTTTCAGCATCCCACACTTCGTATGCTTTTCGTTCTTCCCATTCGCCCTTGAGTTCCAATAATCGCTCTTTCATGCGATTGCGGTGATAGTCATGCTCTTCTGAATATTGATCTACCTCAAAATCGAATTCATCATTTATCGTTCGGGTTAGTTCCGGGTCTGTCTTCCACGAATTATCGAAGTGATAGCGAGATGGCATATAGGACTCAAGCGCACGCTCGATACATTCCTCAGAACAAAACCAAAAAGCACTCGCGGGATAGCTGCCTGTGTGGTCGATGTACTTGTACTTGGATGAAAGATTATGCGGCCTATTGGGAGTGCCGCACACAAGGCAACGGTCGGGATTGAAACGCATGATCGCCTCAAAGGAACGCCCTGGTTTGGAGGCCAGGGCGTCGCTCCTATCGAGCTTGGTGCTCTAGGGCTTGGCGGGATTTGAAGAAGTCCGTCAGCTCATTCCGACGCCACACGGGGTGAGCATTCCTGGCATCCACGAGCTTGAAGCTGCGAGGAAAATGCCCGGAAAGCATCAATCTCCATGTCTGCGTACGAGAATAAGGCCAACCGTACTCACCTTTAAGTCCCTTCCAATCAACCACTGCTTCATCATCCATCGCAACATGCTCCTATTGGAGCCGTTGCAACGGCTGCGTTAGCGGCCGACGGCGGTAATCTACGGGGAATGACGCACAACTGCAAGTGTGCATGGTTCCCCGCCGTGCAACAAATGCGCCCCGAGGTGGAGCGCTAGGCAGCCTTTGTAAGCTGTAAGAGGGAAGTGAGCTTAGCCTCCCATACTACGACGGCGGCACGCATTTCCGGCAAGTAGCTGGCTAAGTTATAAATCTCAGCCACATCCGTGAGCATGCCGTCTGTCTTATTCGAGATTGCACCGAGGCGGTGATTGAGCAAGCGTTCGACCACATGCGGTAAGACACCGAGTTGAGCGAGCCTTGTGCCGAATGTGCGACGTAGATCGTGCAGCGTCCACTTGGTAACGCCGCAACGCTTGTCAAACGCCTTTTTGTCTTTGGACCAGCCGGCATAGGTCGTGGTCGGCTTGCCTCGGACATGCTGGCGATACGGTGGAAAGAACAGATCGCCTCCGAGATTTGAAACGCGGTTGAGCACAGCTTCGGCAAGTGTCCCGTAGGGAAATGTATGCTCCAGCTTGTTCTTCGTGATCGACTCGGGGAGCGTTACCAGCTTCTCTGACGAGTCAAGCCAGGTCCGGCGAAGCGATACGGTTTCCGTTTTCCGCTGTCCGCAGAGGACGAGCAATGCGACGATTTTCGAGAACGTGTCGAGGCCCTCGATCGCTGCTCGGAAGACGGCGGCAAGCTCAGTGTCGCTCAAAAGCCGCTTCCTGCGTTTGCGCTTCACTGGCACCATCCCTTCGCAAGGATTGTGGGCGATGTAGCGCCGCGGCGGCTTCTGGCACCATGCGAGAAATACCTTGACGGCGACCAAAGCGTGATTGCGTTCGGACGGTGCCTTGATATGCCCGAGCTTGCGCTCGATGTCCTCAGCCGTGATCTCGGCGAGCTGCTGGCGTTTGAATGCAAAGTGCCGATTGAGGAGGCGCTTGTAGTCGTCGACAGTCCGCTTTCGATTCTTCTGCTCGCAGGCAGCAAGATAGAGTTTCAACGCCTCATCCCATCTGACGGTGCGCGGTCGGTGCTTGCCGAGCGTCATCTCTGCAAGGAGGCGCTTCGCTTCGATGCGAGCATCGGCAAGCGAAATGATGGGATAGCGGCCAATCGTGATGAGCCGGCGATCTGCCCCGTGCTGGATCACAAAGCTTTTCGTGCCACCTTGCGAGACGCGGCAGCCGAAGTTTTCAAGGGTATCGTCCCAATGCGTTTTCTGCCCTTTTGTCGGAAGAGGCAGAGCACGGACGCTGATATCGGTGAGCCTCATTAGCCTCTCCCTAGCCTCTGAGAACAGTGGTGTTGGCAAGCATTGCCCTGCACCACAGTGTATCAGGCGAGAGGCAGAAAGCTCTGAGAACTCAATGGCTTATGGGGAACAGTGGTGAACCATGCTGCGGATGCGACACTAAGTCAGAGTCCGTAGTCCTACCATTGGACGATCCCCCAATAAGCCTCTGAATCTACTTAGTTTTTCTCCAGAGGCAGAGCCGCGTCCGGTGAGCCGGAGCGCGCGATGGGAGGCCCTGTATAAGGCAGCCGATATTCACGGTCCATCCCGCACCGAAAGTTTCAGCCCTGTCCGGTGTGGTCCTCCACAACGGCGAACGCGCGAGGCCTGGGAGCCGGTCGCGCCCGAGATCGCGACCCCGGAGACGGGCGCTGGAGGACGGTTCGGCGGCTCCCATGC
>Ga0075021_10001428_pt1 | contig 12255 bp, 10 predicted proteins | sample ColStrG_CSR_2012_FD_72749 | JGI IMG/M metagenome (GOLD analysis project Ga0075021, IMG submission 72749) | Freshwater sediment microbial communities in response to fracking from Pennsylvania, USA - Cold Stream Run_MetaG_CSR_2012 | ecosystem: Environmental > Aquatic > Freshwater > Creek >...
ATCCGGCCGGCGTTCTCGCGCTGACCGATTCGTCGATGCGCCTCGGCGGCCGAGAACCGTGGCAGCTGATCGGCGATGATCGGCGCGATAATGCCGCCGGCGACCAGATCCATCACCCGGCGAAGATCTTCCGCCGTCGCATGGCCGCTGCCGACAAAGTCGATTTCCTTGAGGACGGCAATGGCCGGATTAAAAGGCACGTTTCCGGGTTCGACGTTGCCGACGACCACCATCCGTCCGCCGGCGCGCAGAGACCGGACGCTCGAGCGGAATGTCGGCGTCCCGGTGATCTCAATGACCCCATCGGCGCCCTCACCGTGAGTCAGCGCGCGCACCTGCTCATGGAATTCGAACTGCGACGCGATCACGACGTGCGTCGCCCCCGCGCTCTTGAGCATGTCGACTTTCTTTTCGCTCGAGGACACCGCGATGCTGGTCAGGCCCATCAGTTTCGCGAGTTTGATCGTATGGATGCCCACGCCGCCGCTCGCGCCGGTGACCACCACCGTCTCCCCAAGCCGCAAGGCACTGCGGCGCAACGCATGGAATCCCGTACCGATCGCACAGCACAGAACCGCCGCCGTCGGCAACGGGATATTGTCCGGTACCCGCACCGCGTTGCGCGCCGACGCGACAACGAAGTCGCCGTAACCACCCGAGATGCCCTCACCGTAGAATCCAGGTCCGGACACGCACATATTCTCCCGGCCGGTCCGGCAGACATGGCAGATGCCGCAGGAGATCCGCTGCGTGAGGGCGACTCTGTCGCCCACGTTGAACTGATCGACGTTCGCACCCAATTGCACCACGGTTCCGGCTATTTCGTGCCCCATGACGAACGGCGGCTTGCTCAACGGAAAGGCGCCGGTGCGAGCCAGGACATCGTGACCGCAGACACCGCACGCCGCAACTTCGATCAGGATCTGGTCCGGCGCGGGGTTGGGCCGGTCAATCTCGGCGCGCGCGAGCACTTCAGGTCCGCCGTATGCCAGGGCAATGATGGCGCGCATCGCGTCAGGCTCCGAGTTTCAGATTGGCCAAAGTCTCTGTCATGACGCGCTCCCGATGAAATGCTGCGTCGCCCCACGCATACTCGAGCACCTTGGCGCGGCGCAGATAATTGTGCAGACCCAATTCCCACGTGAATCCCATGCCGCCGTGAATCTGAATGCCTTCATTGCAGACAAAACGCGCGGCATCGCCACAGAATGCCTTCGCCGTCGATGCGGCCAGGCCCCGATCGGCGGCATCTTCGGCAAACGCCCAGGCCGCATAGTAAGCCGCGGTCCGGCCCGCATCGGTCGAAACCGCCATATCCGCACAGCGATGCTTGATCGCCTGGAACGACCCGATCGGCTTGCCGAATTGGACGCGGTCGGTCGCATATTGAACGGAAGACTCGAGCATCTTGCCCGCAATGCCCATCATCTGCAGCGACGCAAAGGTGCTCGCGCCGTCGGCCAGGCGCAACGCCGCCGGGGACCCAGCCGCAGGTCCGAGTAGATCGCCCGCCCCGATGCCGACCTGATTGAGATGCAACTCGTGATAGGGACACGTCAGATCCAGCGTCGCATGTTCGCGCAGCGAAATACCGGGGCGATCAGGTTCGATCAATGCGATCGCGAGATCCGCGCCCGTTGCCATGCGGCAGACAACAGCAATGAGGCCGCATTTATCGGCTTCGGGCACGAGTATCTTCCGGCCGCTCAGCGTCCATCGGGCGCCTTTGGCGGTTGCACGCGTGGCCATGTTGGCCGGACGAAAGCTGTCGGTTTCCAAGGCCGCAAGACTGATGCGCAGCTCACCCGCCGCGATTTTCCCCAACAGACGTTGTTTCTGGTCCGCGGACCCGAAGCGATTGATCAGATCCGTCGCGAGCAAGGTGTCGCCGACGGACATCGGCGCAAGCGCGCGCCCGAGCTCCTCGAGCACCAGCGCGAGGTCCACCGGGGACAGCCCAAGCCCGCCCTGTGCAGCCGGCACCAGCATGGCAAATGTGCCGAGATCGGTGAGACCGGACCAGATCTGCGAGCGCAGCTGCGTATTCTTCAATGAAGCGCACGCCTGTGCGAGCGTATAGTTTCGCGTCAGGAAATCGCGGAACGCTTCCTGAAATTCCAGCTGCTGATGATTGAAGTCAAAATCCATGATGATGCTACTTGGGCAATCCGAGCAAACGCTCGCCAATGATGGTTCTTTGTATTTCTGAAGACCCGGAATAGATCGTGAAGGCGCGCGAGTGCAGGAAACTGAGCTGGAACCGCCCGCTTTCAGGGCTCAATGGATCCTCACCGGTAAACGGCGCCAGGGGACCCAGCGTCTCGAGCGCCGTCTCGAACATGGCCTGTGCGGCGTTGCTCCAATAAAGCTTCAACATCGAGGCTTCCGCACCGGGAGGACCTCCCTTCAACGACTTGCTGAAGCTGCGCAGACAGCTCAGCCGCATGACCTCGATCTCAATCACCGACTTCGCGAGCTTCTGGCGCAGCACCGGATCGTCGATGGCGTGCGCGCCATCGCGGCTGATTCGCGTGGCCGCCGCCAGCAATTGGTCCAGCTCCTGTTTGAACCGGATCTGCCGGCCAAGCGCATCGTCGGCGCCGCGTTCGGCGCCGAGGGTCGTCATCGCAATCTTCCAGCCGTCATTGATTTCGCCGACGAGATTCGTCACGGGCACACGGACATTCTCAAAAAACGTCTCATTGAACTCGCTTTCGCCGGAAAGCTGTTTCAGCGGTCTGAGACTCACCCCTGGCGAGCGCATATCGACCAAAAAAAGGCTTATGCCCCGATGCTTGGGGACGCTCGGATCCGTCCGCGCCAGCAGAATGCACCACTGCGAATACTGCGCGTAGCTCGTCCAGACCTTCTGACCGTTGACGACAAAGTGATCCCCATCGCGCTCGGCCCGGCAGCGCAGCGACGCAAGATCGGAACCCGCGTTGGGCTCTGAGAACCCTTGGCACCACACCTCTTCGCCCGACAGAATCTTCGGCAGGTAGCGCTCGCACTGAACCGAGGTGCCGTGATGAATCAGTGTCGAGCTGACGAGATTGCGGCCGATGATATTCAGACCTTCGGGAGCCCGCGCGCGCGCCATTTCTTCGGCGTAGATCGCGCGCTGGATCGGCGTGCCCTGGAGCCCGCCGAATTTCCTTGGAATGTTGATGCCGAGCCAGCCGCCTTTATAAAGCTGGCGCTCCCAATCCAGTCGAAAGCGCGCCCGCGCCTCCTCGTCCTTGGGCTCGAAAACCGTCGTCCCCCAGCCCGCCGGGAGATTCTCCTGCAGCCACTTGCGCAGCCGCATGCGAAATTCAATATCTTCGGGTTGGTAGCTGAAGTCCATGTTCTTCAATCAGTCGAATCGTGGAACTTGGGTACCCGCTTTTCCCGAAACGCCGTCACGCCTTCGCGATGTTCGGGCGTGATGTATGCGATCGTCTGCGCATAGCTTTCGTACTCCAGCATCTGCTCCAGCGTCGAGGTCGAGGACTTGTTGAGCAGATTCTTGATCATTGCGAGCGACGTGGACGGCCCCGTGGCGATCTCCGCCGCGAGCTTCTGAGCTTCGCTCAGAAGCTGCGCCGCCGGCACGATGCGATTGACGATGCCCAGGGCCTGCGCCTCGACTGCGTTGATCTTCTTCGCAGTAAAGCACAGTTCCTTGGCCTTGTTGAGCCCGACCACCCGCGTGAGCAAATACAGCCCGCCGAGGTCCGGTACGAGAGCGAGCCGCGTAAATATCTGGCTGAACATGGCGGCGTCACTGGCGAGAATCATGTCGCAGGCAAGCGCAATATTGAATCCCGCGCCCACGGCCGGCCCATTGACCGCGGCGATGACGGGCTTCTCCAGGTTCACCAGCGGATACAGGACGTCGCGCAAGATCCATCGGTGACGCTTCCGCCGTGCCAGCGTCTGCATGTCGGGATTCATCGACTTGACGTCGGCGCCGGCGCAAAAACCCCGCCCAGCCCCGGTCAGGACCACGCTGCCGATGGCGTCGTCGTCGCGAATCGTCGTGATCAGACCCGCCAGCTCGCGATACAGCGTGTCGTTGGTCGCATTCAGCGCATCCGGTCGGTTAAGCGTGATGGTTGCGACGCGCGCCTGCACGGAGAATTCGATGGTTTCCAGATTCATAATTCCTCTCCCGATGCGCGGTTATGCATGACTCTTCGCGTTGCGGTTCCAATCCGACGGCGGCGGCGGCTCATGCCCGAGATCACCGGCGGTCGATTCTGGAATTGCGAACCACTCCGCCGGCATATGCCGCGGGATTCTGAAATCATGGGCCGGAATGACGATGTCGGTGTTGTCGATCACACGCTGCATGGAAGCAAGGTATTCGCGCTCGCCGGTGACGCGGATCGGACTCGGCAGGTAGCCGCCGCTCAGAAAACGCATCGGCCGGTCGCTGGCACGCGGATCGGCGGGAAACCAGTAGCGGTAATGATCGCCGAGATCGGATACGAGGGCCGCTTTGCCGCGCTCCGTCGTCACGATGGGTATTTGCATTCCTTCCGTGTGTGACGGAAGCTTCAGGATCGAGAAGCCGTCCATCAGCGTCAGGTCGCTATCGATCAATCTCAGCTGCGAAGGCCGTTTGCGGTTGATCAGCTCTATGACCGTGTCGCGCCGATAGTAGATGCGCTGGGTCGGCACGGGATCGACAGCGGCGAACAATTCGTTGCGCTGCAGGACGACGCACGCTTTCGGGAACAGATCGAGATTGTGCCCATGATCAAAATGCAGATGCGTGGGAACGACGAACTCGATGTCATCGGGCCGCAGCTTGTGTGCGGCGAGCGCTTCGCGCAGCGCCTCGTGTCCCCCGCCGCTGCCGTCAATATTTAAGCTGCGGCGCACTTCCTCGATGGCAGGCATGCCGCTATCGATGAGAATGCGCGTTTTGCCGTTGTCCACGAGCCAGCAGTGCACGGGGTCGCGCAGAATTCCACCGCCGTGAGGCACATAGAGTTCGCCCACCCGCAGGGAATGAATTTCGAATGCCATCGCAACCCCCTCAACGTCCCGACACGGCGCTATTTCTGCGGTTCGTCGAGCAATTCGAAATGCGAGATATCCTCGAGTGAGCCCGTACGAGTCTCCCGCCATACGGCGCGCACTCGCGTACCGGGCTTGACGAGTTCCTTGGCCCGCTTCATGTCGAATCCCGCAACCGTGTGGATCAGACGCGTCGAGGCGCCATCGAGCTTGATCTCGGCGTAGATGTACGGTGGCGGCTGCTTCTGGCCGATAAACTCCAGATTGATGATCGACATCGCCAGCACCGTACCCGTCTGCTTCACTTCGAGCCAGGTTCCCGTCGGCTGATGGCTGATATCGTCGATTTCGCGCGGTGGCAGCAGCGCGCCTTCGCCATCCGAGGAGCGCACGCCCATGATGCGCCGGTTGGTCTTGATTTCATCAAAGAGCCGCCCATAGAAGGGGCCGAACGCATGCTCGTAATGCAAGTCGAGTTTGTACGGGATGACTTCGATCGGCGCGCGCGGATTGGCCAGCGGGCGAACCTGGCCCATCGGGGCGTTCGGTGCGCGCTCAAAGCCCGCAAGCGCGAGAACGCTGTTTTCGATGCCTTCGGCCCACACGGCCTTGAGCCGATCGCCAACACGCAATTCCGTGTAGCCTGTGCCCAGGATCCGATGCGCAAAATCGAAATCCGAACCATCGACGCGCACCAGGGCGATCAACCCCTCAGCCGTCTCGGTATACGCGCTGAGCGTCGCCGTCGAGGGCGCTTCAACAAAATCGAAATCGGCATCACCCGACTGCGGACAGAAATCCACCGCCGGAATGGCGACGAGGCCGCTTTTCTTGAACCGGCATCCGACCAGCCGATGCTGACCGATTTCCGCGAGGAACGTCCCGACGGCTCGGCCTGGAGTGAGGGTGTAGGGCATCGACAGATCGCTCGATAGCGGCGCCATGTCGATGGGAAATGTATCCGGTCTTGCCAACACGCTTTAGCTCCTTATGCTTCCAGCACGGCTACGCCGCGCAGATTCGCCCATCCGCCGCCGGACTGCACGAGCGCCCGCTTGGCGTTCGGAATCTGAATGCCGGCGGCCTTGCCCATGACCTGAGCCGCGCCCTCGATCAGTCGAATGAGGCCGGCAGCACCAATCGGATTGGCGCCGGCGCAACCGCCCGACGGATTGACTGGAATGTCGCCGTCCGACTGAGTTGCGCCCGAGCGAATGAGCTCCGCCGCCTGACCCGGCGGGCAAAGGCCGAGGCTCTCGTAATAACTCAGTTCGAAGCAGGTGTAGGGTTCCTGGACTTCGACGACATCGAATTGCCGGCGCGGGTTGGTAATCCCAGCAGAGCGGTAGATGCGGCGCGCGGCCATCGCGAGCGGCTCGGACAACAAAAGCGAGCGCATGGCCGCGTTGTCTGCTTCGCAGAAATAGCCCATGCCGCGAATCCATGCCGGCCGGTCCGTCGACTTGGCCGCCAGCCGCTCCGAGGACAGCACGACGGCCGCGGCGCCGTCGGAAATCGGCGGAACGTCGAGCACCTTGATCGGCCAGGCAAGGGGCTTTGATTTCAGCACCTCTTCGACCGTGACTTCTTTCTTGACATGCGCGTACGGATTCTTCATCGCATTGCGGCGGTTCTTCACCGCCACCATCGCGGCCGCCTCTTCCGTGTGTCCGAGCACATCCATACGGGCCCGCCAATACGCGGCCGAAAACCCCATGATGCCGACGGCAAACTCACGCCCCCAGAACGGGTCGTACAGCGTCGAAATTGAATACTGTAGTGCGCCCTCGGAGAGTTTGTCGTAGGCGACGACCAAAACCCGATCGGCAAATCCGCCGGCAATCTGGTAATAGCCGGTCAGCGCACCCGCCAATCCCGTGCCGCCGCCGCTGGTGACGCGGACCAAGGGCTTCAGGTGCGCGCCGATCGCATCGGTCACCCACTTTTCCGGCTGATTGACCGCCGCAAACAGCACCGGCCCCGAAGCGACTACCACAGAGTCGATGTCATCGATCGTCAGGCGCGCATCGAGCAACGCTCGATCGACCGCCTCGCGCACCAGGCCCGCCTGGCTGACATCGGTACGCCGGCGCGAATGATGCGTCTGGCCGACCCCAACAATGCCGACATGTGACCCCATAGATCAAACCTCCAGCGTGACGACGCAATGTGTCTGCATACCGACGCCGCCCGCCCCATGAACGACCGCCGTCGAGGGAGTTTTCAACCGATATTGCTCCGGTGTTGACAGCTGCTGCGCCGCTTCGGCGAGGCGCACCAGACCGGTTGCCATGATCACGTCGGCCGGCAAGGCTCCTCCCGAGCGGTTGACGGTCACCGCCGCATCGTCCGCAAGCAGGTCGAGCCCTTTGCCGCCGGCCGCCAGCCCCAACGACTCGAGGACCATCAATTCAGTGACAGCGGAAGATGCGCTTACCTCGGCGACCGCGGCCGCAGGCGTTGCCCAGCCGGCGCCCCGGTACGCCTGCCGCGCCGCCGCTTCACACGCTTCGAGCGCTCCGGGCTTTCGCGTCGCAAACGCATGTCGATCCGCCGACATGCCCATGCCGGTGATCCACACGGGCCTGCGTGCAACACGCCGCGCTACTTCCTCACTGACCAACAGCACCGCGACAGCGCCATCGACGGGACGCGCCATCATGAGGTGCTTCAGAGGCTTCGCGATATCGGCTGACCCGGTCACCTCGGCGACGCTCGGCACTTTGTCAATTTGAACCTTCCCGCAGGCGGCGCCATCCGTCCAGCGCTTGGCGACGATACGCGCCAGATCGCCGGCGGTGCACTTGTGCTGCGCCAGGTAGCGTTGCGCCTGGATCCCGGTCGCAGCCCGATGGTCAAAGCCGACCGGCCGCTGATAGAAAGGCTCGCACTGGCTGGAATAAAAGACGTTGACGTCGGTTTCAGAAGGCTTGCTGTACGCGATGATGAGTCCGACATCCGCCCCGCCGGCCGCGATTTTCGTGGCGCCATAGACCGCCGCCCAGAGGCCGTCTTCCTCGATACGCGATTCTTCCTTATGGTGCGCGCCCATCGCACCCAGAAAGCCGCAGTTCGAAATGCTGCGCCCGTCCAACACATCGCTGCCCGAATCGATGACAAAATCGACATCGCTATGCGTCAAGCCCGTGCCTTTGAAGACGGCGGTGGCTACGGCCGAGATCAAGTCAATATGTTGCGCGCCACTCCACATGGGGCGCAGCTCGGTTTGCGCCGAGGCAACAATGGCTACCCGTGAATGTTTCATGATAATTGGGATCCGATAATTAGAACCAATCCCGCCTCACACGATGGCCGACGGCGTCGCGACTTATGCTTTTTGTGCGACGGCAGATCCACCATGTCCGGCTCGGTTTCGATGATACACGATTTCTGACAAAAACCGAACATTTATCGGTTCCGGTCGGCGCAAGGCAGTCGCGGTGGCGATCCACTCCGGCAGCATCCGTTTTGGCAATGTATTTGTTGCAATATGACCCGCCGTCGTATCGAGGCCATGCGATTCATCGATAAGCGCATCGCACCCGGTCGGCCCGGAACACCGCCGGCTGCTATGCAACGGCATGCGAACTACCGGCGGGCAAGGCAAGCGCACCGTCTGCCCGTAGTGGCCGTCCGCATAGGTGAGGACGGCGTGGCCCGATCGACGAAGAACGTGCTCCGCGCGGCCAAGGAAAATTAAATGCGTGGAGATCCGGATGTCACCTGCGAGCACGCAGTCAGGTGTTGCAGCCGCACTTTGAAGGGCCAGCGCTCCTGGGGGCGTTTCGAGCCAATCACCGGCATCGAATCGACTCTCCACGTCGCCGGTGGAAAAGTGCTTTGCGATCGCCATCGCTTTCTCGCATCCAGTGCTCTTTCAACGACCGGACCAACCGCATCCGTATGCATCGCCTCTTTTATCGTATCCCAAAAAGTCGAGGATATCTCGGTATTAGAGGGATGCACAAAGCCGCCGACGGGGTCTGGGCGGACACCATGGAACGATGCGAAATCGCACCCGCAGTCATCACCGTTTGCAGGCTTAGAGGATTCGCCCGCAATCCGACCTTGAAAGCGCCGATCGTGAAATTGCGCCGGCTCACAGATTCGGAACGACCGGGAACGCGTACGGACCGTTTCAGCCGCCGGCCACGCCGACGGGATTCATCGGCCCAAGCGCGCTATGCAGACTTATAAATCAAGTGCTTACCGGCCACTGAGCCGAGCATGAAACCGGCTTTTGCGCATTTCCCATGACCGCCGGATGCCGCTTCAGCGAGCCGGCTCCTCGCGTACTTCCCGCCGCTTGCGACACGGAGAGCTGTATCTCCTAAGATATTTGTCGGCGTCAAACAAGTGGAATCACCGACACGTTGCGGCGTATACTTTTGCTGTTGCCGGTCCCGGCCGCGTGCATCAGGGGCTGTGTTTGACCCGGCATCGAATCACGATCGGACGCTCTCATTGAGCCGACGAATGCGCCCGGAGGAATCAAGGTGCCCGTTTTCGAATCGACCATCGACCGCAGTTCCGGCGCTTTTATTCAGAATCGCGAATACATGACGGGCCTGGTCGGACAGCTCAATCAACTGCGCGATCGGGCAGCGGCGGCGTCCGCCAAGGCTGCGCCGAGGTTCGCCAAGCGGGGGCAATTGCTGCCACGCGAGCGGCTGGGGCTGTTGCTTGATGCCGGCGCCCCATTCTTGGAACTGTCGGGTCTGGCGGGGTATCTGCTTGACAGCTCCGAGCCTGAGAATTCGGTCCCCGGCGCCGGCCTGTTGGCAGGCATCGGCAGCATCAGCGCCAATCGATGTGTGGTCGTGGTTGATGACTCGGGAATAGAAGCCGGCGCACTACAGCCGATGGGGTTGGAGAAATTCCAGCGGGCGGAACAGCTCTCGCTTGAAAACAAACTGCCCTTTGTGCATCTGGTCGAGTCCGCGGGCGCGAATCTGCTGCGCTATCGAGTCGAGGATTTTGTCTACGGCGGCACTCACTATGCACGATTGGCGCGGCTGTCCGCGAGCGGCATCCCGGTCATCACGCTGGTGCACGGCAGCGCAACTGCTGGCGGCGCCTACATGCCCGGACTTTCAGATTACGTGGTCATGGTGCGCGATCGAGCGAGGGCCTTTCTGGCCGGCCCACCGCTTCTGAAGGCGGCCACCGGCGAAATAGCCGGCGAAGAGGAACTCGGCGGCGCGTTGATGCATTCCACGATTTCGGGAGTTGCGGAATTCCTGGCTGAAGATGATGCCGACGGCATACGCATCGTGCGCGAACTTCTGTTGCGCCTCGGCTGGCATCGCTTCGAGACGGCGCTGCCAATGGCGCCTGAGCCCCTCTACCCGCCGGGCGATCTGCTCGGAATCATGCCGAAGGATGGCCGCAAGCCGGTTGACATGCGGGAGGTCATCGCCCGACTCGCCGACGGCTCGGATTTCCTGGAATTCAAGGCGGGATACGGACCGGCAACCGTATGCGTCCACGCATCGATCTATTCGATGGGTGTCGGGATCATCAGCAACAACGGGCCTCTCGATCCGGCCGGCTCCAATAAAGCAACGCAATTCATTCAGGCGTGTTGCCAAAGCGCTTTACCGATCATCTATCTGCAAAACACCACGGGCTACATGGTTGGCACGGAATCCGAGCGCGGTGGAATGATCAAACACGGCTCGAAGATGATTCAGGCCGTCGCCAACGCGTCGGTGCCGCAAGTCACCGTCCATTGCGGCGCCTCCTTCGGTGCGGGCAATTTTGGGATGTGCGGAAGAGGGTTTTCGCCGCGTTTTCTGTTTGCCTGGCCGAATTCGCGTACGTCGGTGATGGGATCTGAGCAGGCTGCCGGGACGATGGCAATCGTGATGGAGGAATCCGCGCGGACGCGCAACAAGCCGGCGGACCGGAAGCAGATCGATGCCATGCGTGAGGCGATCATTGATACCTTCGAGCGGCAGACCTCGGCCTTCTACACATCGGGCCGAATGCTGGATGACGGCGTGATCGACCCGCGCGATACACGTCGCGTACTCGGATACGCGTTGTCGCTGTTCGAACGCACCGACCGGGTTCAGTTGCGCCCGAGCAGTTTCGGTGTCCCGCGCCCGTAGTCCGCACCCATCGCAATTCACCATGACACGAACGCTGTGAGCACCGAAACCGAACCTCCGACCCTTGAAATCGACTGCCGAGCCGGCATCTGGTTCGCGCGCCTCAACCGACCCGAGCGGCGCAACGCTTTGTCGGAAGAAATACTCCAGAGCATGCTTTCGCTTTGCACACGTATCGAGCAAGAAACGCAGTCGCGAGCGCTGGTGCTCTGGGGTGCGGGAGGTCACTTCTGTGCCGGGGCAGACACGTCCCGACTGCTCGGTATGCTCGAGCAACCGACCGATCAGCGCGGGGATCCGCTGGCTCGTCACAATCGAACATTTGGGACTGTCCTTGAGCGGCTGCGCGCTTTGCCGGTACCGACCATCGCGGTCGTGCGCGGATCGGCGATCGGAGGCGGATGCGGTCTCGCCGCCACCTGCAACCACGTGCTCGCGACGGAAGATGCTCTATTTTCAATGCCCGAAGTGACGCTCGGCGTCGCTCCGGCGCAAATCGCGCCATTCATCGCCGAACGCGTGGGTCAGGCCAAGGCACGCTGGCTCTTGATTTGCGGTGAGCCGATGAACGCGCGCCGGGCACAAGAAATCGGCTTGGCGGATGTCGTCGTGCCGACGGCGGAACTGCATGCCGCTGTATCGTCGGCACTACGCAGCGTGCTCAAGGCCGAGCCAGAAGCAGTTCGAGCCACCCGCGGGCTGCTGCGTGCGTTGGACGAGCACGTGCTTGCCGCGGTGCTTGATCACGGATCAGCCGAGTTCGCAAGACTGGTGCGGTATGGCGCGGTCCGCGCCGGGCTCGCGGCGATGCGCGAACGCCGGACCCCCGCCTGGGTCGTCGATCTGCCGGACCTGCCGGAGTTCTTGTGAAGGTACTCAATCGTCTGCTGATCGCCAATCGCGGTGAAATCGGGGTCAGGATTGCGAGGTCCGCCCGGCAACTGGGAATCACCACGATCGCGGTCTTCTCCGAGGCCGATCGCGACGGCTTGCATGTGCGTGCCTGTGACGCATCTGTGGCGCTCGGCGGCAATGCGCCGGCGGAATCTTATTTATGCATCGACAAAATCCTCCGGGCTGCAAGCTCCAGTCGCGCCGATGCTGTGCATCCTGGCTATGGCTTTCTCTCCGAGAA
>Ga0075021_10001429_pt1 | contig 12253 bp, 7 predicted proteins | sample ColStrG_CSR_2012_FD_72749 | JGI IMG/M metagenome (GOLD analysis project Ga0075021, IMG submission 72749) | Freshwater sediment microbial communities in response to fracking from Pennsylvania, USA - Cold Stream Run_MetaG_CSR_2012 | ecosystem: Environmental > Aquatic > Freshwater > Creek >...
AGACGCAATCACCCTCGCCCCCTCGATTGGCAGGTATGCTTTCCACGGGCAGTCCTGGTCGACGAGCAACTTCACTCCCACCTGATTCTTCTTGATGGCGCCGGTATTCATCACCCATACCACGGTGCAGCGGGTCTTCTTGTCGTCGCACTGGACGCCAATGACGTCGCCCACTTTCAATTCGTTTTCGACGCCCGAAAGCAGCGCGCCTTCCGAACTGATGTTCTGGGCTCGGGCGTGCTGGGAAAATGGCCGTCCCTCGGCACTCATTCCCCACACCCGCACGGGCAGGTCGACAGTAACTCGGGGTTCGAGCTGTTTGTCAGTCATGAAAGAATCCCTGGCCAACGATCATGCAGATCATACAGCCACTCAACTATTGAGGATATTGCAAAGTATACCGGGTGTTCCTTTCGAAGCACCTCGGGCAACTGCCGCCATCAGTTATGCCTGCCCGCAAACTCAGGGTAGGTAGTCAAGCGAATCTTTTGCTCATCCAGGAACGTCCGCAGTTCCTTTGACATCAGCAGTCGGCGTTCCTGCTCACGGGATTCGGTCAGACGAGTATGGGCGGCGCGCAAGTCGCCGTCGTCGTATCCCGGATGACAGACCAGTTCCCATGTCCCTTCCGGCAGATTCGCGAGCGACTGCCGGAGCAGGGAAGAGTCAAAGAACCCTGTCTCGATCACTCCGATGATGCCGTCAGGCGCCGTTAGACCAGCGCGGCGCACCTTGTGGTGGAATTGTCCGGCAAAAGTCCTGAGCATGCGCACCTGGCCATAGCGCTTCCAGAGACCCGGTCTGCCTGCGAACTGGACGGCGGTGACCGCCGCAACCGAAACAAAAGGATTGCGTATCGCGGGTATGCCGCAGATGCGCGCAGCACGCAGCAAGGCGCCGAGAATTTCCGGGAAGATATGCGTATGCTTGTGCGTGTCGAGGTGCGTGAGCGTCAGGCCCGCCGCCTGAACTTTCCTGATTTGTGCGGTGATCTCTTCCAACAGTTGATCGGGATCAAAACCGCCAGAGACGGCACGAGCCGCAACCGCCGAAAGGTTGGAGTGAAACCTGCCGGGCTCCGCCGACCGGATCGCAAGCAACGTGTCCACAGCCTCAGGTTCGGACACGGGTGCCCCGTCGACCAAGACAATGTGACATCCAATCGAGAGAGTTGGCGCAGCTCGGGCTCGCTCCACGGCGTTGTCGAACGCGGCGCCATTGGCCATGAGTGTGGCCGAAGAAACCACACCGCCGCTATGGGTTTCGACAATTGCCCGATTCACCCCGGCCGTCAGTCCAAAATCATCGGCGTTGACAATTAACTGTCGCACGCAGAGAGTGTAGCAGCCCCTCTATCCGCCATCATCCGCCAGGGTTTGACCCTGGATTCACCGTCCAGTATTCTCAGCAAGAGTCCAGCGGGAGCCCGAAAGGTTCCGCCGGCCGCATAAGCACAGCGCGGGCGGTTAGCTCAGTTGGTTAGAGCGCCTGCCTTACAAGCAGGAGGTCGCAGGTTCGAGTCCTGCACTGCCCACCAAAACAACGCGCCGGAATGCAGGTTCGAGTCCTGCTACGGGGTATGTTCAATCGAGCACGCCAGCGGCCGCTCGGACAAAGGAAACATTGCACAGACAACAGTCGCTCTTTTCTGCTGCTGCGTTGAGCTGCGTGCTTTGGTGGGCCGCCACCGCGCGCGCGCAGTGGAATGAATTCAACCCCGTCGAGTCCGTCCAACGCTTGGCCGATGGCGCCCAGTTTAGTCGACATTCCGGCACGCTGAAACTGCAAGTCTGTTCTGATTCGATCGTCCGTGTCATCTATTCTCCAACCTCCGCGGTTCCCTCTTTGGAGAACCCCGTAGTTGTGAAGCGAAGTTGGGCGGCCACGAAATGGACGATGGACTCCAACGCCGATTCCATCACGTTGACGACGTCTCTGCTCAAGGTCGCAGTCTTGCGCAAGGATGCCAGCGTGACTTTCAGCGACCTCAATGGCAAGCAGCTCTTCCAGCAGACGGAACTCAGTCTGACTCCGGTGGTCGTCAACGGTGAGAGTACCTATCACGCGGAGCTCTATTCCAGGCTGTGGGGCTCGTACGAATCGTTTTACGGGCTCGGCCAGCATCAAGCCGGTGTGTGGAATTATCGTGGCGAAGCGGTTGACATCTCGCAGGACAACACCAATATCAGTATCCCGTTCCTTGTGTCCACCAACGGTTATGGAATCTTCTGGAACAATACTTCGCGCAGCCGCTTCAACAACCGTTTTCTGAGCGCCCTTTATCTCAGTTCCGAAGTTGCGGATGCGGTTGATTACTATTTCCTCTACGGCCCTGAGTTCGATCAGCTGATTGGCGGGTACCGGGATCTGACAGGCCAGGTCCCGATGTTCGGCAAATGGGCCTACGGTTTCTGGCAGTGCAAAAACAAATACAACACGCAGGACGAACTGCTCGGCGTGGCCCATATGTACCGCGAGTTGCAGATTCCAGTGGACAACATCGTGCAAGACTGGTTCTGGTGGTACACGATGGGGGAGCCGGTGTTCGACAAAGCCCGTTATCCCGATCCCAAGGGGATGGTGGATGAGTTGCACAAGAATCACATGCACCTCATGATCTCGTTTTGGCCCAATTTTCTGCCGGGCACGAAGACCTACGAGGATATGGACCGGCGCGGATTCTTCATTGATAAGACAAAGGTGAGTGGTTTTCATCCGGCAGGCCAGGCGCTCTATGACGCCTTCAATCCCGACGCTCGCAAGTACTATTGGAACTTGCTAAATAACAACTTATTTAAGATCGGCGTGGATGCCTGGTGGATGGATACAACAGAACCTGAAACCGAAGACCGAGAAACTAATATCCTCGTTACTAATAAAACTTACCTTGGCAGTGGCGCACGTTTCGTTAATATGTTTCCGCTCATGACCACCGGCGCCGTATACCAAGGTCAGCGGGACGAGTCTAGCCAGAAACGAGTGTTCATTCTTTCGCGCTCAGCGTTTGCCGGGGCGCAACGTAACGCCGTGGCCGTCTGGTCGGGCGACGTCAACTCCGACTGGGTTTTCTTCCGCAAGCAGATACCGGCGGGACTGAACTACTCTGTCTCCGGGCTTCCGTACTGGACCACCGACATTGGCGGCTTCGTTTCGGGAGACCCGAACGATCCGACCTACCGCGAGCTATTCGTACGCTGGTTTCAGTTTGGCACGTTCAACCCGATTCTGCGCGTGCATGGAACGCGAAGTACCGGCCAGAATGAATTGTGGTCGTATGGCGCAAATGCGCAACGCATCTTAGTCAATTTTGATCGTCTTCGCTATCGGCTGCTGCCCTATACTTACTCACTCGCATGGATGACGACCAACCAGTCTTATACTCCGATGAGGCCGCTAGTGATGAACTTCCGTTCCGATGTTCAGGCCGCCAACATCGGGGACCAGTTCATGTTCGGGCCGGCATTCCTGGTCAAGCCGGTGACGGAGCCGGGCGTAAGTACGACACGTCTGTATCTGCCACAGGCGAAGTGGTACGACTTCTGGAGCGGTACGGCCGTCGATGGGCCTAAGACGCTGGAGGCCGCAAGCCCGCTGGATCGAATGCCTGTCTATGTTCGCGCCGGGTCTATAGTGCCCATGGGTCCGCTGAAGCAATGGTCCACGGAAAAACCCGAAGATCCGATCGAACTGCGTGTATATCGAGGAGCAAACGGTGATTTCACACTCTACGAGGACGAGAACGACAACTACAGCTACGAAAAGGGAGTGTACGCCACCATTCCATTCCGCTGGGATGATGCCAAGCAAACGCTCACCATCGGAGCGCGCAACGGCGAGTTCCCCGGCATGCTGACCGAGCGCACATTCCGGATCGTATTTGTGCGGGACAACCGCGGCGCCGGAATTCTACCGGAAGAGAAGCCGGACAAGATTGTGCAGTACTCTGGGAAATTGGTGTCCGTCACTCTGTGACGATTCGGAACGCAAAAGCGTGCTTGCCCGGGGCCTGGGCCGGCACCTTAATGTGCAAGCCGTCGGTTTGCTGCGCGAATTGGAGTTTGGCATCGGAGCCCAGGAGAGAAACCGACACAACTTTGATGTTTCCGGTTCCGTTGCTCGCAAGAGCACGAATGACCGCCTCGCCCTGTGACGGCCAGCCAAGTTCGATGGCGTACAGCGCGCTCCCCTTGGTTGTGAAGCGAAAATCCTCCGCTGTATAAGAGGCCGTGTCGGTGTCGTGGAAAGGTCCTGCTGCCACCTTAGTAGGACCCTCGCCGTAGGCCTTCCATGGGCGCGTGCCGTAAATGGCGTCGCCATTGACGGCTAGCCACGACCCAACCTCTCGTAGAACCTGTTGAACCTCTTCGGGGATAGTCCCGTCCGAGCGCGGACCAACGTTCAGCAGTAGGTTGCCGTTCTTGGATACGACATCGATGAGTTGGTGAATCACGAATTGCGGTGACTTGAACGTGTCGTTCTTGATGTAGCCCCAGGATTTGTTGCTGACCGAGGTGTCGGTTTGCCAGTAAAGAGGGCGAATGTCGCCGAGTTGACCGCGTTCGACATCCAACACGGCGGAGTGCTCCTCCAACGCATATAGCTTATAGTTGATGACCGGGACCTGTCCGCTGTGCTTAAGCGTTTCGTTGTAGTAGTACGCCGCAAAGCGAGTCAAGTTGGGGCGAACCGACGGCTGCCCGATCCACCAATCAAAATACAAGATTTCGGGATGGTATTTTTCGACGATCTCGGTGCATCGCGCCAGCCAGTCGTCGGTCCATGCGGAAGAAACAAAAGAAAAATCGTTGGCGAGGGGCGTATCGTTTTTGTTCTCCACCCAGGTGTGCGCCGGCCCGTAGAACGCCGCATAGTTCGGATCATTGATGTCCGAAGCAATGGTTCGGCCAACGCCAAGAAAGAAATTGTGTTCGACGCGGTGGGAGGAAACTCCGAAGTGCAGCCCTTCCGTCCTCACGGCGGCGGCGAGGTCGCCAATTACATCGCGGTGGGGGCCCATTTTGGCAGCCGTCCAGTCACTAAGGCCGCTATCGTACATTGCAAATCCATCGTGATGCTCGGCCACCGGTACCACGTACTTCGCACCGGCATCCTTGAAGAGTCGCGCCCACGCGGCTGGGTCGAAGTGTTCAGCCTTGAACATGGGGACGAAGTCCTTGTATCCAAATTTGTCCTGCGAGCCATAGGTCGCCACGTGATGCTTGTATTCCTCCGACCCTTCTCGGTACATATCTCTCGGGTACCACTCGCTGCCGAATGCTGGAACTGAATACACGCCCCAATGGATGAAGATGCCAAACTTGGCGTCCTGGTACCACTCCGGGGTCTGGTAGGTCCGAAGTGATTCCCAATCCGGCCGGTATGGACCTTGCCTTCCGATCGGCTCGACGTTCTTAAGTACGCTTGCACGCGCGGCGTCGTATTTGTCGCTCGCTTTCTGCCACGCTCGGTCAATCGCGGCAGGGTCTTCGGATGCGGTGGGGAGGGTGACTTGTGCATGGATCGCAAGGGAAGCGAACAAAACGCCACCCATGCCGGCAAACAAGTGTCTGAGGAGTCGTGAGAATGAGAACATATGGTCGCCATGGTCTCATAAAATCCTGTGGCTTTCGGGAGAAATCCTGAACTGCGCCAGGGACGAGCTATCATCAGTGGGGGAACGCACCACGGAAGGAGCTGTCCTATGGGCGTGTTGCTACAGGCTTTCTATTGGAACTGTCCTTTGCTGGAAGGCTGTGAAGGACGCTGGTTGCGAACCATCAAAACGTATCTTCCAAGTCTCGCTGCGGACGGGTTCACCGCCTTGTGGCTTCCGCCGGCTTCGAAAGCTGCCGAATGGAATTCCATGGGCTACGATCCCTACGACTACTTCGATCTTGGGGAATACAACCAGAAAGGAAGGACCGAGACTTGGTTCGGCACAAAACAAGACCTTCTGGACTTCATTGCGTCGGCGCACGCCAACTCGCTTCAGGTTTACGCTGATGTCGTGCTGAACCACAATTCGGGCGGAGATGGTCAAGAGACTAACCCGATTGACAATCAACTGCGCTGGACAAAGTTCACTCCTGCGAGCGGCAAGTTCGCTCGCGATTGGACCTGCTTCCACCCCAGTGTTTACGAAACCATGGAAGGTTTCGCTAGCTTTGGGGACATGCCCGACCTCTGCCATCGCAACCCCGATGTCTACAAGTCTTTGATGGAGTACACGCGTTGGTTGATCGAAGAGATTGGCTTTGACGGCTTCCGGTTCGACTTCGTGGAAGGCTACGGCCCGTGGATGGTCAAGGGCATTGCCGAGTACCGCTATAGTCGCGCCGGCAAACTGTTCCGGCCTTTCGACGTGGGCGAATGCTGGGACTCCGATCGCGTGGTCGATGAATGGCTCACTTCGATCAATAACGCCGCCATGGACAACCCCGTGTCCGCCTTTGATTTTCCACTCCACTACAAGCTCAAAGGACTCTGCGATCAGTACGGGTTCGATGTGCGGGGCCTGAGCGATGGCACAGTGGTCCAAAAGTTTCCGTCGTGGGCGGTCACGTTCGTCGACAATCACGACACGATCCGTGATTCCAGCAATGCCGTCGTGAATGACAAACTCATGGCCTACGCGGTCATTCTCACCAGCGAGGGGTATCCGTCCGTCTTTTGGCAGGATTACTTCAATTTCGCACTCGCCGGACGTGGCACGGCCAACGGAATTGCGGCTCTGATCGGGGCCCACGAGGGGTATGCCGGAGGTACGACCTCGGTTCTCTACGCCGACCATGATCTCTACATCATGCAGAGGAATGGAGTTGCCAATCAACCTGGGTTGATTCTGGTTCTGAACAACCGAGGAGGCGGCTGGAATGGAAACTCGGCAACTACGGCGTGGCAAACCAGGCGTCTGACTCCGATTGCATGGTGGGGACGGGACGACTTCTCGAAACCCGCCGACCAGTGGACGGATCTGAACGGTGTGGCCGATTTGTGGGCGGCCGGGCGCGGCTATGCCGTCTATGTTCCCTCCTAAAAAGCCGTCAGCACTCAATCACATTCACGGCGAGCCCGGCCAGCGACGTTTCTTTGTATCTCGACTGCATATCCATGCCGGTCTGGTACATCGTCGCGATGACCTGATCCAAAGAGACTTTGTGCTCATCGGTGTCCCGCATCGCGATCCGGCAGGCGTTGATTGCCTTTACCGATCCCATCGCGTTGCGCTCGATGCAGGGGATTTGCACCAGGCCGCCGATGGGGTCACAGGTCATTCCGAGGTTGTGCTCCATCCCGATCTCGGCGGCATACTCGACCTGCCGATTGGTTCCGCCCAAGGCAGCCGCCAACCCACCCGCCGCCATCGAGCACGCCACACCAACTTCTCCCTGGCAGCCGACTTCGGCGCCCGAGATCGAGGCGTTTTCTTTGTAGAGAATCCCGATGGCTCCGGCCGTCAGGAAATAGCGCTCCAGTCCTGCGTGGTTCGCGTCGGGAACAAAGCGGGTGTAGTAGTGAGCGACCGCAGGAATGATGCCGGCAGCGCCGTTGGTCGGGGCGGTGACTACTCTGCCGCCAGCCGCGTTCTCTTCGTTGACAGCCATGGCGAAGACGTTGACCCAGTCCATGGGCGCCAGCGGGTCGGAAGCGCCAATCTCCCCAAGCTTGCGGGCCAGCTTGGGCGCCCGGCGGCGGACATTCAGGCCTCCCGGGAGAATGCCTTCCGTCTTGAGTCCGCGCGCCACGCAGTCCTGCATGACGAGCCAGATCCGTTCGAGGTATTTGCGAACCGCCTCCTCGCTGCGCCACGTCTTTTCGTTTTCGAGAATAAGCTGCCACATGGGGAGCGACCGTTCGTCCCCCATGCGAAGAAGATCCGCCGCGCTCGAAAACGGGTACGGCGGAGATTTCACCGCGTTCCTCGCCGACGGTGGTTCCCCTTCCCGGGAGATGAAGCCACCTCCCACGGAGTAATAGACAGCGGTCTGCACCTGCTTGCCTGCGGCATCGATGGCCGAAAAGCGCATGGCGTTGGGATGGCCCGGCAGGATCTGGTCCTTGTGAAACAGGAGGTCCCGCGCCTCAACAAATGCGATCTCGCTTAGGCCCAGCAGGCGAATGCGGTCGTCCGTACGAATCCCCTTGATTCTGCCTTCGATGGATGCGGGATCGACTTCATCGGGAACCTCGCCCAGCAGCCCCAGTAAGATTGCCCGATCCGTGCCATGTCCGTGACCCGTGAGAGCGAGCGAACCATACAACTCAACACGCACTCGTGCCACCTGGTCCAGGACCGCTTGGCTCTGAAGCGTCGCTGCGAACTCCCGTGCTGCTCTCATCGGTCCAACGGTATGAGAACTGGACGGGCCAATGCCGATCTTGAAAATCTCAAAAATGCTTGTGTTCACCCGCTAACCCCCACTCTTCTTGAAGGATCTCAATTCAAACAGCCCTGCCTCCAAGGTACACGAGCCGCCGCATCTTTAGGTGGGTTGTGCGCGTTCCGGCAGTGTCGGGACGGATCGCAGGAGCAAACATCGGGCACAAATACGACGAGCCTGTCAGCCGTCCTTAACCCGGACGTCTGGCAGACTCGGTTGGAAGCAAGTTTGTGAGTTAGCGGCCGGCTGCCACAGCCATCGATTTCGGCTGCGTCTGTTCCGCTCGACCCGCATACGTCTTGTAGGACTGGTACACGCCGAACAGCACTGACATCAGTGCCGCCACCGTTGCCAGGCCCGTCACCGTACCGAACGCGGAGGCAATTGCGGTCAGTCCCGCCCCGACTACATAGTTCGGGAACGACCACAAAAAGACCTTATGCCACAGGGCAAAAGGATTGCCACCTTCGGTCAGCCCGATGATGCCCGCGACTGGAGCCGTATTCGCCAGGAAGTAAGCCGCCGCTGCCAGCACCAGTGACGTAGTGTGCATAGCCGTGTGAGCTGCCGCCACCCGGCTATGGTAGGCCAGGTAAGCGATTCCAGACGCGTTGAGCAAGGTGCATGCGTTAAACACAAACTGGATCGGTTTCGTTTTATTCCCGCCGGAAGTGTAGGATTGCGCGAAAGCAGCCACTGCTGCTACCAGCAGACTGCCGAACAATCCCAGTTGCGTAACTGCCAGTAAGATGATGGGCAGGTTTCCCGACATCGAGCTCGTCATCCCCGGGATCTTCACCCGGAGGCGCGAACTCAGAGCCGCTGCCGCTAGCAGGAGCGCCAACTGTGGCCAGGCTTGCGTTTGCCAGTTCACTGCACTGAACGACAGTGCGAACAGGCTAGCAACGGCCACCATTCCGATCATGACTTTCGCTTTGATTGGTAAACTTGTCATGGGTATCTCCGTTATGGTTTGGTCCGTTGCTTAGTTCTCTCCGTCATCCCCATCGCTGAAGGCCGTTATTGGCGAAGCGGTCACAGCGGTGGCGCCCCAAACCACGCTGAAGCCGGAGTAGGAGCTCGCACCCCAAACAACGCTGGTGCCTCCCCAAACCACGGAGTTGGTCGTCATGGCGGTGCCGCCCCAGACCACGGAGTTGCCCCACACGACCGAGGTTCCACCCCAGACTACGCTTGCCCCACCCCAAACTACGGAGTTAGTGTTCATGAGACTAACGTTGCCGGTCGTTGCGTCGTAGGTTGCCGTTGGAGAAAGCGCAATCCCCGTCGCAAGATCAGTATTGCCCAAAGCCGCGCTTACATCCAGACAACCTGCGCCGTAAGTGAAGATGTCGTACTGATTGGAGTACACGGTCCCGCTGCTAGCGGTCGCGCTGCTGTACTGAGTGAAGCCCTTCCATGCCGTTTTCATCAAGCGCGCTTTCACTTGATCGGGTGTCAGCGCGGAGTTCTTTTGCAGCATCAGAGCCACTGCACCGCTCACCAGCGGCGTAGCCATGCTCGTTCCACTTAGGCGGAAGTATTTGCCGGTGCCGCTGCTGGGGTTGACCTCGAACCAAGGATACTTGGTGTCGAGCGTGCTGCCTGTCGCACGCAACGAAACCAGGCGGTTCCCAGGCGCCACCAGATCAGGCTTCGCGAGGTGGTCGATCAGGGTCGGTCCTCGTGAGCTGAAGCTGGCGATCAGGTCATCAATCCGCGTCGCCGTACGAATCGTCCTTGTCGCTCCTACCGTAATGACGGCGGGATCGTTGGCGGGGGCTCCGATAGTGGCATAGCCGTTGGTGCCCATCGAGTTGTCACGGCCGGTGTTTCCCGCAGCAACCACTACCACAATGCCGGCCTTCCAGGCGGACTCTACGGCCTGGCAAACCGGGTCCAGGGTGTAACTCTCGAACACCGGACGTCCGAGCGACATGTTGATCACGCGGATGTTATAGGTGTTCTTGAGCGCGATCGCCTGTTGAATGGCCGCGATCACCTGGCTGTCGGTGCCCGAACCGTTCTGATCCAGCACGCGCAGGTTGATGATGTTGACGTTGGGAGCCATGCCGGCATACTTGGCGGCATAGCCGTTCGCCACGCCAGAGGCGGCGCCCGTGCCGCCGATTAGGCCGGCAACATGCGTTCCATGGCCGTACTTGTCGGCCGTCGAGGTGTCGCCAGCAACAAAGCTCTGGCTATACACCACTCGGCTGGCCCCGGCTGCGTTGTGCAGGTCCGCATGGTCTGAGACGCCGCTGTCGATGATTGCAACGCCCACGCCCGTACCATCCTGGGCATACGTGGCAGCGGCAACGTCCGCTTCAACCGCTGTGGTGTAGTCCTCGCTCGAGGATGTCAGCGAAACCGGGCGATCCGGCGTGACGTAAGCCACGTTCGGATTGCTTTCGAGTTCCGGCAGCATGCTGACGGGAATCCGCATCGTGACCGCGCGGATCGTGTGCAGCTGCGACTTAATGGTCGCACCGCCATCACGCATCGTCTTCAGGTGCGCACTGGCGGGCATCTGGCGGTACTGAACGATGACGGTCACCATCCCGCTGGCAGACACGCGCTGATGGAGATCTCCAGAAAATCGGTGTGCAGCCATGCCACCCCAAACGACAGAGGTGGGGCTTTGCGTAGGTGGACCTGCGGGCTTCGCCGGGTCCGTTGGCGTCGTGATGCGGTTGGTGGCGGCGAAGGACGATACTGCTGAGAACGCCAGCAGTGCCAGTCCAAGCGCGCGGCCCCAAGCGGCACCGAAAGCGGCAGATTTGCTGGGAGGACCTTCCCGTCCTTCTAGAATCTGCAGGCTAATTTTATTAGTCATAGTTTTTGTGCTCACGTTGTTGTGAGTGGGCGAGGCATACACCCGGCCCGTCACACCTCACCCCTTACTTGGCAATCGACGCGCCATTCCTGATGACCGTAAGTTATTGTTTGTAGAGCTAGTTAAGTGCGGAGCCCGCAGGGGGAGGGAGGGGACAAGTTGGCCCATTGGGACGGCCCGCGGTCATAGTAGCGCAGCTAACTAACTGAAAACACAGGTGGGGCGACGAGAATGCGTCGATTCGGGACAAACTGTCCCCTTCAGGGAAGCTCAAATCGAGTAGGTAGAGGCCGAAGCGCGCCCGGGGGCCGCCTCCGGAAACGTTGTCCAGGGCCCTGGGAGCACCCTGTGGGCGCGCCAGCCATTCCTTGCCTTATGCCCGCGCAAGATGCAGGCCGGGCACCAGCACTGGCCGGAGGGGGGTGCTCAAGCCCCGCATCACACGCTCAAACTGGGGGATGTCGAGCGACTGGGGTCCATCGGAAAGGGCGCGTTCCGGGCAAGGATGTACTTCCACGATGATGCCATCAGCCCCGACCGCAATGGCAGCCCGGGAAACAGCGCCGATCAAACTCTGCTTCCCCGTGCCGTGCGATGGATCAGCAATGACGGGCAGGTGCGAGAGCTCCTTGGCAAGCGCGATGGCCGCAAGATCGATGGTGTTGCGAGTGGCCGTCTCGAAGGTCTTGATCCCACGCTCACAGAGCACAACCTGGCTATTCCCGCCGGACAGCAGGTATTCTGCCGCCAGCAACCATTCCTTCACGAGCGCGGAAGGTCCACGCTTAAGCAGGACCGGTTTATTGGCGGTAGCCAGTCTGCGAAGCAACGCAAAGTTCTGCATGTTGCGCGCGCCGACCTGGAGCATGTCGGCGTATTCGCAGATCAGGTCGACGTCCTCGGTACTCATAACCTCGGTTACGACCGGGAGGCCAGTGAGTTCACGCGCCTCGCGCAGAATCTTCAGGGCCTCGATCCCCAGACCCTGGAACTCATAGGGAGAGGTGCGGGGTTTGTAGGCTCCGCCGCGTAGCAT
>Ga0075021_10001431_pt1 | contig 12240 bp, 9 predicted proteins | sample ColStrG_CSR_2012_FD_72749 | JGI IMG/M metagenome (GOLD analysis project Ga0075021, IMG submission 72749) | Freshwater sediment microbial communities in response to fracking from Pennsylvania, USA - Cold Stream Run_MetaG_CSR_2012 | ecosystem: Environmental > Aquatic > Freshwater > Creek >...
GTACCAGGAAATGACGCGCGTGCCGCTGCTGCCGCCGGTGATTCGCGGGCTCATCAACCTGCGCGGCCAGATTATCACGGCCATCGACCTGCGCCGTCGCCTGGGCATGCCCGACCTGGCCGAGAATCGCCTGCCGATGAACGTCGTCGTTCGAACCGAGGACGGCGCCACCAGCCTGCTGGTTGACCAGATCGGAGACGTTATTGAAGTCGGCGACGATACGTTCGAACCGCCTCCCGAAACTTTGCAAGGGACGACGCGCGAGGTGGTGCGCGGCGTTCACAAATTGCCGGAGCACCTGTTGCTGGTGCTCGACATCGAGCGCGCCGTGGACGTTGGCGATGTGACCACGCGCCTGGCGGCCGAAGCGGCCTGATACAGCAACGCCGCGGCACGAACGGCCCGATTTCATTTCGCCCACGCTTGGGTACCGGAACTTATCCGCAATGAAGGAGCGCACATGCCAGTCTTGACGCAGCCAGCTCGACGCACGAAATCAGCGGCCGACCGCCACAACGGACACGCCGCCCGCCAGCAGGAGCAACAACAGACGCTGGATTCCAAGGGCCAGCTGGAGGCGATTGGAAGGTGGATGGCGATCATCGAACTCAGCATGGACGGAACCATCCTGCGGGCCAATGACAATTTCCTCAAAACCACGGGTTATACCTCCGAAGAAATCGACGGCAAGCATCACAGCATCTTCGTAAGCGACGCGTACGGGCGCGGGGCGGAGTACAAGGATTTCTGGGCGCGGCTAAATCGGGGCGAAGCGCAGTCCGCCGATTTCAAACGCGTGGCCAAGGGCGGCCGCCCGATCTGGCTGCGCGCCTCCTACAATCCGATTCCGGACGTGAACGGCAACCCCTACAAAGTGGTGGCATACGGCTCCGACGTCACCGAGCAACACACCCTGTCCGACCAGATTGCGGAATACCGCGTAAAGATGGAGATGGCCGACGTCACCAGCATTATTTCCGAAGCGGACCTGAAGGGCGACATCCTTACGGTGAACGACAAATTCGTGGAAGTCTCAAAATACAGCCGCGAGGAACTGCTGGGCCAGCCGCACAACATCACCCGCCATCCGGACATGCCCAAGGCCGTGTTTAAAGAAATGTGGTCCACGATCGGATCGGGAAAGACTTTCCGCGGCATCATCAAGAACCGCGCCAAGGACGGCAATCCATACTACGTGGACGCGGTGGTAGCCCCGGTTCTCGGCGAAAACGGCAAACCCAGAAAATATATAGGCGTCCGCTATGAAATTACCAAAGCCGAGATCGAACGCCAGGAAATGAAGGGTCTGGTCGAGGCCATCAATTCGGCGAATGCTTTTGCCGAGTACGCGCTGGACGGCACGGTGCTGCACGCCAACGCGAATTTCCTGGAGACGCTGGGCTACAAGCTGGAGGAGATTGTCGGAAAGCCGCACCGCATTTTTGTTGAGCCGAACTTTGCGCGCACGGACGCCTATGCCCTCTTCTGGACGGACCTTAAGGCGGGAAAAATTCAGCGCGACGCCTACAAGCGAATTGCCAAGGACGGCCGCGAATTGTGGATTCAATCGACTTACGCCGCGGTGAAGGATGAAATGGGCCGGGTAACGAAGCTGATTGAAGTGGGAGTCGATATCACCGCGCAGAAACTGGCCAACGCCGATTTCAGCGGGCAGCTCGCGGCCATCGGCAAATCGCAGGCGGTGATCGAATATCAGATGGACGGCACCATCCTGCAGGCCAACGACAATTTTCTGAGGGCCATGGGCTATACGATGGACGAGCTCAAAGGCCGCCATCACAGCATGTTCGTGGAGGAGGCGATGCGGACGAGCCCGGAATACCGGGACTTCTGGGCGCACCTGAACCGCGGCGAATACCAGGTGGCGGAATTCAAGCGGATCGGCAAGGCCGGCAACGTAGTCTGGCTGCAGGCTTCCTACAACCCGATTCTGGACCTGAACGGCAAACCATTTAAGGTCGTGAAGTACGCCACCGATATCACTCCGCAGAGAAATGCCGCGGAAGATTTGAAGCGGAAGGTCGACAGCATTCAAACCGTGGTGGCCGCTGCGACCGCGGGTGACTTGACCCAAAGTGTTACGGTAAGCGGCGAAGATTCCATCGGGCAGATGGGCACGGGCCTGTCGCGGTTCTTCGGGAATTTGCGCATGAGCATGGGCAAGATCGGGCAGGCGGCGGACACTCTGGCTTCGTCGTCCGGCGAAATGACGGCGGTGAGCCAGCAGATGAGCGCCAACGCTGAAGAAACCCAGGTGCAGGCCGGCGTGGTCTCGAAAACTTCAGAAGACGTGAACAAGAACCTGCAAACCCTCGCCACCGGAACCGAAGAGATGGGCGCGACGATCAAGGAAATCGCCAAGAACGCGACGGAAGCGGCGCGCGTGGCCAGCGAGGCGGTCAAGACGGCCGAATCCACCAACACCACCGTGCAGAAGCTCGGGGAATCCAGCGCGGAAATCGGGCAGGTGATCAAAGTCATCACGTCCATCGCGCAGCAGACCAACCTCCTGGCCCTGAACGCAACGATCGAAGCGGCGCGCGCCGGAGAAATGGGCAAAGGCTTCGCCGTCGTCGCCAATGAAGTGAAGGAACTGGCCAAGCAAACGGCCAAGGCCACGGAAGACATCAGCCAGAAAATCGCCGCAATCCAGACGGACACCAAGGGCGCGGTGGACGCCATCGGCACGATCGGCGCGATCATCAACCAGATCAGCGACATTTCGCACACCATCGCCACGGCCGTCGAAGAGCAAAGCGCCACCACCGATGAAATGGCCCGCAACGTGGGCGCCGCCGCGCAGGGCAGTGGAGAAATCGCGCGCAACATTGGCGGCGTGGCCGAAGCGGCCGAGAGCACGGCGCGCGGTGCCAACGACTCGCAGAGGGCATCGGAGACGCTTTCCAAAATGTCCGCCGAGCTGCGCGAACTGGTCGGCAAATTTAAATTCTAAGCCGTAGCTAACGGCAACCGTCGAGCCGTACTGCCGGGCGAAACTTCGAGAGACTCATTTCCATGCCACCCATCCGCGTGATGATCGTGGACGACGCCATTGTGGTTCGCAAGGCGCTCACCGACGCACTTTCACACGTCGCGGAACTGGAAGTTGCCGGCACGGCCAGCAACGGGCGGCTGGCGCTGGCCAAACTCAACACACTTCGCCCGGACATTATTCTTCTCGACATCGAAATGCCGGAGATGACCGGGCTGGAGGCCATTCCCGAAATCCGCAAGATTCTGCCGCGCGTGCCAATCATCATGTTCAGCACGCTGACCGAGCGCGGCGCGGAATCCACGCTGGACGCGCTATCTCTCGGCGCCACCGACTACGTCACGAAACCGAGCAACTCCGACATGGGTTCGACCGCTGAAAGCATTGCGCGAGATCTAATTCCCAAGATCAAGGCGCTTTGCCGGATTCGATCCGCAGCTCCGGGCGCGGCCGCCGGCGCGCCGCCGCACGCTCCCGCGCTCGAGCGGATTGCGCTGCGCCCGCGGTCGGCGTCCGCGCACGCGCGCATCGGAATCATCGCCATCGGCGTTTCGACGGGAGGACCCGACGCGCTCGGAGTGCTGCTGCCGTCGCTTCCCGCCCGATTCCCCCTGCCGATTGTGGTGGTGCAGCATATGCCTCCGATTTTCACGGGCCTGCTGGCGAAACGGCTGGCGACAAAATGCGCATTGCCGGTCCGCGAGTGCCAGCCCGGCGACGCGCTCGGTCCCGGGTGCATCTGGATCGCTCCTGGCGACTATCATATGGTGGTGGAGAAGGAAATGGACCGACGGCTGCTCTGCACGACGCAGGGGCCGCGCGAAAATTTTTGCAGGCCATCGGTCGACGTTTTGTTCCGATCGGTGGCGGAAGTCTACGGGGCGAATTCTCTGGGAGTGATTCTGACCGGCATGGGACAGGACGGATTAAAAGGATGCGAAGCGCTTTGCGCGGCAGGGGCGTCCGTGATCGTGCAGGACGAGGCCACTAGCGTGGTGTGGGGCATGCCGGGTTACGTGGCGCGGGCGGGGCTGGCGGAAAAGGTTCTGCCGCTGAATCAGATTTGCGGGGAGATTACCCGTCGTGTTGCGGCGCAGCCGATGCTGCAACCGATGCATTGAGGATTCCCGCTGGAGATTTAATTTCGCTGGTGCAGGCAGTCGGGAATTGGGGGAAAAAGCACCGGGTCTTGTCATTCTGAGCGGAGCGAAGAATCTCTCTCTTTCGGTCTTGCAGCCAGCTGGATCGAAGAGAGATTCTTCGCTCCGCTCAGAATGACAACGGTCATTTTGTTTGATTCAGATTCCTTGGTGCCTTCCAATCATTTTGTTCAAAGCTTCAGCAGGTTGCGCGCGTTCCTCGTCAAAATTCCATCTACTTCGTCTCTTGGCACGCCCGCTTCACTTACATAATCCACGCACAGTTTGAACGCATCGTCGCGCCAGAACGGATAGTCCGTACCCAGCAGCAGATGATCGATGCCCAGCGTTTCCCTGGCGCAGCGCAGGGCCGCGGGGTTTCCATTCACCGTGTCATACCAGAAATATTTGGCCTGAACGCTGGGCGCGGCGGCCAAATCCGGCAGGAAGTGATCCTGCAACTGATCCAGGCGGGCAGCGAGGAACGGCGCGAAGCCGCCGAGGTGCGGGATGATGATCTTAATATCCGGAAACCGTTCGGGAAAATTGGCCTGCATGAACTGCAGCAGGCAGACGGTGTCCTCAAGCGGCGCTCCGACGGGCCAGACCAGTTTGGTCGTTTCGATCAGCGGCGAGCCGAGCCCGCCGCCGGTGGGGTGAATGAAGAGCACCGCCTTGCGGCGATTGAGCTCCTCGAAAAATCCGTCGAATGCTGCGTCGGTAATGCTTTTCCCCAAGACCGCGGTGCCCGTGGTGACGCCGGCCATGCCGAGTTCATCGAGCGCCCGCCGCGTTTCATCGATGGAAGCCCGCACATGCGGCAGCGGCGTGCAGGCGAAGGCTGCGAATCGCTTCGGAAATTCGCGCACGACGCGGGCGTAGATGTCGTTGCCCAGCCGCGCCGCATCCACTGCGTCGCTTTCCTTTTGAAAGTAAGGAAGCTGCCCGGAGACGGAAAGCAGTTGCAGGTCGACGCCGGAGCGATCCATGTTGCTCAGATGATCGTCCAGGCCGCGGAAATCCGCGGACGCCATGTTCATGCGGCGAATCAAGCCGGTGACGTGGCTCGCGCCATACGCATCCAGCCGGTCAAGATATTCCACGGGAAAAAAGTGCGCGTGAACGTCGATCATCGCTGGGTACCTTCCCGCATCTGGTTAGGAAAGAGTCGATTCGCGGGGAAGAATATCCGCAGTCGCCTAAACAATACAACCGCTCGTTTGCCCGGCTTCCGTAGGACAGGCTTCAGCCTGTCTGGTTTAGATTTATGCCAGGCAATCATCTAAACCTGACAGTCTGAAGCCTGTCCTACGCGTTCTGGACAGCCGAAAAGGTTGAGGAAACTTTTGAATTTGCCGATAGGCAGGGTGTGAAGGAAAAACGAACTGAAGTGCGAATTCCGCTGATGGCGCTGGTCGATATCCTTTGGACCGACGGCGTGGGCAGCCCGCGCGTGTCTCCGGCGAAGCTGGAGGACAAATCGCCCAGCGGGCTGAGCGTGCGGATGAAGGAGCCGGTGGGCGACGGCTCGCACGTTACCGTGCGCTGGGGGACCGAGCAGGTCCAGGGCGTGGTGACCAACTGCCGGCGGCAAAAGGATCACTACATCGTGGGCGTGAAGCGCGAGATCGGGGTTGAGCAGTAGAGAACGACCGTGCGCGATATCCGCGCACGCGCGCGCGAACTAAATGTCGCGCGCTCTCCCGCCGGAAGCGCCCACACTGCAACCGGCACTACTATTTCGTCAAATAAAAATAGCCGACCTTATTGTTCGGCGCGGTGCCATACCACATGCGGCCCTGCGCATCGCGGAAAAATTCCCGGATCGCCGGCTCGGGATGCGGGAATGGGTATTCGATTACCTTCTTCGTTTTCGGATCGAACCGCCCGAGCAGATCCATGTTGTGCGAGTCGTACCAGATGTATCCGTCGCTATCGATGCCCAGGCCGTACGGGCTGGGATCCGGGCCCGGCAATGGAGACTCCTCAAATGTCTGCGTTTTGGGATCGAAGCGCATCATTTTTCCGCCCAAAAATTCGCCTGAGTAAATCGAACCGTCGGAAGCGATCTCCATGCGCCGCGGGTAGGAGGGCACGGTCGGCGGGCTCCACTGGGTAACTTTCGAAGTTTTGGCGTCGTATTTGCCGATCTTATTGACCAGCGGGCTGGTGAACCAGACGTCGCCGTTCTTGTCCGGCTTCACGTCATACGCGTATTCGCCTTCGATGAAGCGATCGAATTTCCCGGTCTCGGGATCGAAACGCGTCAGCGGCACGCCGCTGGTCCAGACTTTTCCGCTGGGGTCGATGCGCACGGTGTGCTTCGAGCCGCCGTTTTCGTGGCCCTCTTTACCGGGAATGTAGGCGTCCTGATACTCGGTGATCTTTTTCGTGACGGGATCCCACCGGCCGATGCGGTTCGAACCCTGCTCGGCCAGCCAGACGGAGCCGTCCGCCGCGGGCACCGCGGAGTGGACGCCGCCGCTTCCGGTGAACGGGATCTGATAATCCGTCATCGCTCCGGTTTTCGGATCGAGGCGCGTAATCTTATTGGCCAGTCCAAAATCCGGAATCCAGAGAAATCCGTCCTTGTCCGGCGCAGCGCTGAACGGCATGCGGCTCGGCTCAGGCATGTCATATTCGACGTAAACGATGTTCATGGCCTCGCTGGCGAAGGGGCGAACCGTCTTCGCGTACGCGGGCATGTCCGCGGGAGACTTGGGCAGCGTGGAATCCGGACCGAAAAGGCTGTCGAGATAGGTTGCGACGGCCTCGGCGTCCTGATCGCTGAAATTCGGGCCGAGGAAAATGCTGAAGTGCATGGCCTGGCGCATGAAGGCCACGCGGTCTTTCCATCCGTCCAGGTCGCGCCCGGTGGAAGCGATGCGGCTTTGAAACTGGTGGCAGATATTGCAGTGCGTGAAGAGCAGATCGCGTCCGCGTCCCGCGGGCCACAGCTGCGACGCCTGGTATTTGGAAATTTCATTCCAGCGCACCGGGCTTTTCTGCAGGGAAAAATCGAGCGCGGCGTTTTGATCAGCCGCGAGAGTCAGTGCCGTTCGTGGATCGGCGCGAAAACCGGTGGCTTTGATCTGCACACGGTAGTCGCCGGCAACGAGGTCAGGGACTTTGTAGTGGCCGCGGCTGTCCGAGAGCACGATGGTCGTGATCTTCGATTTCGTGTTTTGGGCTTCCACGAACGCGCCCTGAAATGGCGCTCCATCCGCGCCGCTCACGGTACCGGTGATGGTTGCGCCGTAGCAGCAAGCCCCCAGCAGGGCGATCAGTGTGAGCACGGCGGGAATTTTATTGAATGCGCGCATCGAGCGTTCCTTAGGAAAATTTCGGGATGTGATATCCGCGGCACGCGCTGAATCCCGTGCCACTTCACCCGCCATCGTAACGTCTTTCCAGTGTCCATTCATCACAAAGTTTAGGCGCAATCGGCTACAGTACCGGGTGTGCTCTCCACCATGAAGCGCAGCGCGCTGCTCGTCACGATCCTTCCGATCGTTTTGACGCCTTTTCTGGTGTTCGAATACCTGCCGGCGGTGTGGAGCGCTGCGCGAGTCGCCGGCCTGGCGATTCTGATCATGGCGATGGCGCTGCTGGTGCTGGCACGGGTCCAGCTTGGCAACTCTTTTTCGGTGGCGCCGCAGGCCACGCAACTCGTTACGTATGGCCTGTACTCGCGCATTCGAAATCCCGTCTACGTGTTCTCGGCACTCGCGCTGGCTGGGTTTATTTTGTACCTGGGACAGCCGAATCTGCTTTGGATCTTCGCGGTGCTGCTTCCGCTGCAGATTCTTCGCGCGCGGGCCGAGGCGCGCGTCCTCGAAGGACGTTTTGGAGAACAATACCGGCAGTACAAGGCCTCGACGTGGTTCTGAGCATTTCGAATTAGGCTCTGGTCACTCGACGTAATTCCCGAAGATCGCAAACGTATGTCCCGTAGCGGCACAACGCCGCGCGCGACATTGCCGCTTCCCTCCATAAAGCTTGCCCGCGCACTGCCGATGGAGATGTCGACAGGCTTCGCGGAGGCATGGCGTGAAGGAAACCACAATCCGGCCGATAGCGGTCGAGCGAACTTTTGGCGATGACGAAATCATCGTCAGCAAGACCGATCCGAAAGGAATCATCTCCTACGCCAACCGCACCTTCCTCGAAGTGTCCATGTATTCGGAGGACGAACTCCTCGGCCAACCGCACAGCATCATCCGCCACCCGGATATGCCGCGTTGCGTGTTCAAGCTGCTGTGGGACACGCTGGAGGGCGGCAACGAAATTTTCGCGTATGTAAAAAACATGGCCAAGAGCGGCGCGTTTTACTGGGTCTTCGCGCACGTCACTCCAACCTTTGGCCCAGGAAAAAAGATTGTGGGATACCACTCCAACCGCCGCCTGCCGGATCGCCACCAGGTGCAAACTGCCGAGGGGCTATATCGCCAGTTGAAGCAGGAAGAAAGCCGCCATGCGGACTGGCGCGAAGGGATGGCGGCGGCGACGGACATGCTGCTGCAAACACTGGCCTCAAAGAAAGTGCAGTACGACGAGTTCGTGCTTTCCATCTAAATTCCGGGAGCATGCATGCCCACAACTCAGGAACTGACCGCCGTTGAAAACCGTGCTGGAAATGGTATTTCGATCGCAGAGGCCAGCGGCTTTCCCGGTTCACAAGGCGCCGATTCCGATCAGCAAAAGCTCGAGCAGTACCGCCAACTGGTGGCCATGGCCACCAACACCTGCGAACGCGCCGCCAGCGGCGACCTGGAAGCCAGGCTGTTGCGCTGCCACGCGTCACCCGAAATCGAGCGGCTGGCCAACGCCATCAATCATCTGCTGGACATGACTGACGCATTCCTCCGTGAGGTGGGCGCGTCGCTGGAGTACTCCAGCCGTGGAAAATTCTTCCGGCGCGTGATTTTGCGCGGCATGCGCGGTTCCTTCCGCAAGGCCAGCGAACAAATTAATGAAGCGAATCACGCCATGGAGCGGGACGCCGCTCTGAAGGAATCGGTCGAGCACCGGAGGCTGTTGGCGGACCAGTTTGAGGACACCGTCAAAAAAGTATTTTCGGGACTGGCAGCCTCCGCAAACCGGGTTGAGACGGCTTCCATGACGCTCTCCGTAGCCGCGGGAATCGGCGCACAGGAATCCTCCGGCACTGGCGCGAAATCGGGGCACACGTTGGGCGCCACAGGACCTGCTTCCGGCACTACATTAGAAAAACAGGAAAAAAGCCGCACGCTGAATCAGGTAACCGTGGCGCTCACCGGCGCCTCGCAGCGCATCGGTGGCGTGGTGAAAATGATTTCCCAAATTGCCGGGCAGACCAATCTGCTGGCGCTGAACGCCACGATCGAGGCGGCCCGGGCCGGTGAGGCCGGTAGAGGTTTTGCGGTGGTGGCTTCGGAAGTGAAGTCGCTTTCCAATCAAACGCGCGGCGCCACCGAACAGATCGGCAACGAGATCGCGCGCATGCGCTCCACCGTCGACCAGACGGCCGAACTGGTGAGCGCCATGTCCCAGAGTATCGGCGAGATGCAGGAAATTTCCGCCGTACTGTCGCGGCAGACTGAGGAACTCTCAGCGTCCGTCGACGCGTTCGTGCAAATGATCCGCGCGTGATCGTGTTTCTGCTACGCTTGCCGCGCCTTCTGCGTCATTTCCACCAGCACTTTTCTGGCGTCCAGCGGGCTTTTCACTTCAGAGGTGAAAGCAATTCGCGCGCTGCGAATGCCCTCCGCCGTTTTCAGCCGCACATGAAAGCCCAGGCGGTCGACGGAAGTCATCACCGCTTCCACGGCGTCCACTCCAGCGAAAGCGCGCGCCAACAAGATCAGCGCATCGCCGTGATCGGCGTTCATATGTTCCAGAATCGATGCGGCGGAATCGGCCAGCGGATCATGCTGCGCGCCCGAGTAGTCCGCCGCGGAAACCCAGCCCATTACTCCAAATCCTCCCACGTAGTAGACGTCCACAATTTCCACCCGGTAAAACGAGAAGTCGTCGTAATCCACCCAGTGTTTGCTGTTGGGGTGGCGTTCCAGGTACATCGCGCGGGCCGCAGCCACATCCGCGGCGGGAACAGGAGCGGCCGTTCCCACGACCGTGACGCGCGCCGCTCCCAGCGGATCGCCGCTGGCGTCGGGCTGCATCACCAGCAGGCTGGCGCGCGGGTCAGACCGCAAATTCTGTGTGTGCATGGCCATGGTGCTGATCAGAAAAATCGGCCGGCCGGCGGCGTCCAGCGCGTACGGCATCACCGAGCCGAATGGAAAGCCGGGCTGCTTTTGCGAATGCGTGGATAACGTGCCGATGCGCGACGAGTATGCCAGCGTGCGGGCGCGCTCCGCATAGGTAGGTTCGGGGATGGCCGGCTGGTCGCCGCCGGTTCCCGGGCCCGCGTGTTTTCTGGTTGATCCGGTAGAGATGGCGTGCTCCTCGTCGGCGATTGCGGCCTGAAGTTTTCGACACTGGAAATGAAGTTATCACGCTGCGGCGTTTCCAGCGCGTCGAAAAGGAAACGGCGAGCGTTTCGGCGGCGGTAAGGCACAGCACATTCCTGGTCTCGCGTTTCCTCGCTCGTTGGTCCCGCCTGTACGCGTGTGCTACAATCCGCTCCACGAGCCCCGCGCATGGAAAACGTTTCAGACTCCGAGCAGACAGCCCTTGAAGTAACCAGCCCAGACAAGTCGCATCGTATTGTGCCGATTATCGAATCGCCCTTTAACATCGGGCGCGGAGACGTGGGCAATCACCTGGCGCTAGTCGACGTGCGCATCTCTCGGCAATGCGCCGCCATCGTCAACCACGATGGAGTGTTTCACCTCGAAGATCGCGGCCATCGCCGCGGCTTGTTTGTAAATGGAAAAAAAGTCGAGCGCTGCGAGCTGAAGAGCGGCGACGTCATTACCTTTGGTTTGGATGATTCGTACCAGATCGTCTTCCGCGCCGCCAACGCCGAAGCCTCGATTCAAAATATTCTGGATCGCATCGAAAGCGTTCCCGGCGGTGAGACTCATGCCGGCGGGCTCGGCAAACTGAATCTTCTGCTCGCGGCCACTTCCCTGCTGCATTCGCAACTGCCGCTCGATTCCGTGCTGGGCAGCATGCTGGACCACGCCATCACGGCCACCAATGCCGACCGCGGACTTTTGCTGGAGGCGGATGAGACCGGCACGCTGCGCGTGCGCCTGGCTCGCCAGGCCGGGGGGACCAACCTGGCGATAGAAAACCTGCAGCCCAGCCAGACGGCGCTGCGGCAGGCGCTGGAACACCAGTCCAGCGTGATCACCGAGGATCTGGCCCAGGCGGACATGGAACTGCAGGCGGCCATGAGCATCGTGGCGCAACGGCTGCGCGCCGTGGTGGCCATTCCTCTGTATGCCATGCACCGCACGAATCCCACGGAGACTTCCACCGAATTTCAGCGCAAGGATTTGCTGGGCGTGCTGTATCTGGATTCGCGGAAACCCACGGCGTTTTCCAAACTGGATCGCGAGATTCTGGACGTGCTGGGCGTGGAAGCCGCCAGCATTCTGGACAACGCGCGCCTGGTGGAGCGCGAACGCCAGCGGCAGCGGCTCGAACAAGAACTGGATATCGCGCGCGAAATTCAGCAGGCGCTTCTGCCGCGTGGCTTTCGGGATTTTCCGCACCTTTCGATCTCGGGTATCAACACGCCGTGCCACGCGGTCGGCGGCGACTACTATGACGTATTCACGATGAGCGAGGACCGCACGGCATTTGTAATCGCCGACGTCGCGGGCAAAGGATTGGGCGCGGCGCTGGTCACCACCATGCTGCAGGGCTCGCTGGCCGGCGTAACGCTCGGCGCGGATCCTCTGCGCGTTTTCCAACACGTAAACGATTTTCTCTGCGACCACTCGGAAGTCGGCCGCTACGCCACCGTCTTTTTTGGAATCCTCGATCGCGCCGGCAATCTCGAATACCTGAACGCCGGGCATCCCTCGCCGCTCGTTGTGCGCAGGGGAGAAGTAAAGGAGCTCTTCCAGGAAGGCTCCTTCCCTGTCGGTCTCATTCCTGAGGCCACATTTTCGCTGGCGCACGCCACGCTGGAAC
>Ga0075021_10001432_pt1 | contig 12234 bp, 10 predicted proteins | sample ColStrG_CSR_2012_FD_72749 | JGI IMG/M metagenome (GOLD analysis project Ga0075021, IMG submission 72749) | Freshwater sediment microbial communities in response to fracking from Pennsylvania, USA - Cold Stream Run_MetaG_CSR_2012 | ecosystem: Environmental > Aquatic > Freshwater > Creek >...
CAGCCCTTCGACATGCAGAAGGCCATCGACGAGCGGGCCACCTACGTGCTCTTCAACGGCTCGGAGGGCGCCCTGGTGGGGGACAAGGCGCTCAAGGCCAAGGTCGGCGAGCGCATCCGGATGTTCGTGGGCAACGGCGGCCCGAACCTCGTGAGCAGCTTCCACGTCATCGGCGAGATCTTCGACCGCGTCTACACCGAGGGCGGCTCCCGCTATCAGGAGAACGTCCAGACGACGCTGATCCCGGCGGGCGGCTCCGCCATCGTCGAGTTCAAGGCCGAGGTGCCGGGCACCTACATCATCGTGGACCACTCGATCTTCCGGACCTTCAACAAGGGTGCGCTCGGCATGCTCAAGGTCGACGGGCCCGAGAATCGGATCGTGTACTCCGGCAAGGAGGTCGACGTGGACTACATCAGCGAGAAGGCCGGGCCCTCGTCGCCCGCCATCGCGTCCGCCGCCAGCGCGCTCGAGAAGGGCACGCTCGACATCAAGACGCAGATCGCGGCCGGCGAACAGCTCTTCAGGGGCACCTGCTCGGTCTGCCACCAGGCGACCGGTCAGGGGCTCCCGAGCGTGTTCCCCCCGCTGGCGAAGTCCGACTACCTCATGGCGAACAAGCAGCGGGCGATCGAGATCGTGCTCAAGGGACTGATCGGGCCGGTCACGGTCAACGGCAAGCCGTTCAACTCGGTCATGCCGCCGATGAGCCAGCTTCGGGATGACGAGATCGCCAACATCCTGACGTACGTGCGCAACACCTGGGGCAACCAGGGGGATCAGGTGACCGCCGCCGAAGTGACGGACGCCCGCGCCAAGATCAAGCTGCCCCCGGGGGCGGCCCGCTGAGCCATGCGGCAGCTGGCCTTCGTCACGCTGGCGCTCGTCCTCGCGGGCGCCGGCGTGCCGGCGGCGTCCCCGGGCGACATGGCGCGAGTGGGCCCAGGAGTGCTCCATCCGGTCTACGCGCCCGCGCCCGGCGTGACGACCGTCGACGTCGCTGCCTTCGCGCTGGACCGTCTGCCCGTCACCAACGCCGAGTTCCTGCACTTCGTCACCGGGCACCCCGGCTGGCGGCGTGACCGGGTGGCCCGCGTATTTGCCGACGACGGTTACCTCGCCCATTGGGCGGGCCCGACGGAGCTGGGGCCTGACGCCGGTCCCGAGCAGCCGGTGACGCGTGTGAGCTGGTTCGCCGCCCGGGCCTACTGCAGCGCCCGGGGCAAGCGGCTGCCGACGGAGGTCGAGTGGGAGCTCGCGGCGGCGGCCGGAGATACGAGCCCGGACGGCGCGGCCGAGCCCGGGTTCCGGGAACGGATCCTCGCCTGGTACGCGAGGCCGGCGACGGGAGCGCTGCCCGACGTGGGCGGCGGGCCGCCCAACTTCTGGGGGATCCGCGACCTCCACGGACTGGTGTGGGAGTGGGTCCTCGACTACAACAGCACGCTGGTCTCCGGCGACAGCCGGAGCGGCAAGAACGCGGATCGTATCCCGTTCTGCGGGACGGGGGCGTTCACCGCCGGGGACAACGAAGACTACGCGGGCTTCATGCGGCTGGCTTTCCGCAGCTCGCTGGAGGCGCGGTACACGACGCGCGCGCTCGGGTTCCGCTGCGCGAGTGACGGCGAGGTCGCTTCACGATGAAGGTCAGGGCAATCGCGGTCGCGGGCCTCCTGGCCGCCGGGGTCGCCGTCGCGCCGCCGGCGGCCTCCCAGGATCATCGCCACGAGGCCATGGAGGCGGCTCCGCCGCGGGGAGACTCCATCTACGCGCTCTCGGCGTCGCTCGTGGACCAGCGCGGCCGGCCGGCCGGCCTGGACCTCTTCCGCGGCCATCCCGTGTTGATCAGCATGTTTTACGCGACCTGCCCCGACGCGTGCCCGCTCCTGATCGCCGATCTGCAGCGGATGGAGCGCGAGCTGCCCCCCCGTGTCAAGGCCGATCTCCGGATCGTCCTGGTGAGCCTCGACCCGGAGCGAGACACCCCGGACGCCCTCCAGGCGCTGGCGCGAACCCGTCAGGTGGATGAGTCCCGCTGGCGGCTGCTCCGGGCGCCGGAGGAGACGGTCCGCGACGTCGCCGCGCTACTCGGCGTCAAGTACCGCCGGTTGCCGGACGGGAGCTTCAACCACTCCTCGGTCATCACGTTGCTCGACCCCGACGGGGCCATCGTGGCCCGCGACGACGCGATCGGCGGCCCGCACGAGGCGCTGCTGCGTCGTCTGCGGGGTGCGCGGTCGACGTCGGGCCGCTAGGGTCGCGCCGCGCCGGCGGCCGCCCGCACGTGGGGCGGCCGGCGTCCTACCGGGCGACGAGGTTCTCGCTGTCGTAGGTGACCAGCACGACGCGCCCGCGGTTGAAGCGGACCCTCTGCTCGAGCGACAGCAGCTTGCCGGCACCGCCCACCTCGTGTGGCGTGAATGTCACGCGCACGTCGTGATCGCCCGGAGTCACGCGCAGGTCCTCCTGCACGTTCAACGGCCGATCCGCCCGCAAGCCCGGCGATCTCACCGTCTTCTCCGCCATGATCTGCCCATCGACGACGGCCTTCAAGTCGTAGGACAGGACCTCGGTCACGCACTCGCGCGGCACGCGCATATGGACCGGGCGCCTGGCCAGCTCCTCGGGGGTGAGATCGCGGCACCGCTCCTTGACCTGGCCGGTGAGGCGCCATCCCAACCTCAGGAGGGCATGCTCCGGGGCCGCCCCCTGGGGCCACCGACTCCCCAGGGCCACCCCGCCAAGGAGGAGGGCACTGAGCCCCATCGCGAAGGCACCGCGCGAGCCCCGGCCGAACGCCCCGAGGCGGCGCGGTGACGACGGCCTCGGCAAGGTGTCGAGCAGCGCGGCGATCGCGGGCCATTCGCCCATCGAGTAGTGATAGACGCGAACGGGCAGGCGCGCGATTCGCCCCGGGACGGCCGGAGCCCGCTCTCCGAGGATGCGCGCGTCGGCGAGGATGGCGCCCTCCCGGTGGACGCAGTTCTGCGGGGGGCATCCGAGTACCGCGGTAGTGCCGAAGTGACTGCCGAGATAGGACACGGTGGCGGGATGGAGCGTTCCGACGCAGTCCACTTCGAAGTGCGCCATCGAGTCACTCTGTTCGAGCCGGTCCCGCAGCCTCGTGGGGACGCCGCCGTTGTTCCGGCAGCTGACGACCAGCGCTCTCTCTTTAGGGCTCGCGGTGCCGGCCACGAGCTGCCGCGCTGAGGCGAGCTGATGTGCGGCCGTCCGCCGGTCGGGGCCGATCGCGAGGGATGCGCACGAGCCCGCGCAGATGCCGCAGCTCACGCAGAGGTCCGGAAGAACGTTGGCGAGGAGCGGGTGCACCTCGGGGTGCTTGCCGGGAATCATCTGGATCGCGTCATACGGGCAGTCACGAAAGCACTGCTGGCAGCCCTCGCAGCGCTCCGGGTCGACGAAGGCCGCCGGCGGCCGGGCGTCTTCGCGGGGCCCGACCAGCCACGGCAGCGACAGGAGCAGGCTGGCGAGAAGCGCGAAGGTCGCCAGGCCGGCCGCCGGTGAGCTCTGCACCAGGGGAATCCAGAAGCCGTAGAGCCAGTCCGTGTTCACGCGGCCGGGAATGGCCAGCAGATCGGCCGCCGGGGGAAGCGGAGCGGGGCAGAGCAGGGAGAGGAGAACGAGCCCGGTGAGGGCCCACCACACCACTCTCCGCTCCGGGAACCACGCCGCCCGGGCGAGCCTGGACGTGTGGAGCCACAGGAAGCCGATCATCCCCAGAGGGACGGCCACGTGCAGAAAGAGATTCATGAAGAAGAATTGCGACGGGACCGGCGTGTCTCCGACGAAGGCCCGGTCCGGGGGCTCGGGGAAGAGGGGGAGGAGCCGGAGCATCTTGGCGCCCGCAACTGCCAGCCTCTGGCCGAACTCGTCCCAGACCAGGACGAAGCCGGTCAGACCGGACACGAACATCATCCCGGCGAGCAGGATCCCGGTGATCCAGGCCAGCGCTCTCGGCCCCCACGTCTTGCCTTGGACCAGCAAGCGCAGCGCGTGAATCAGCATGGCGACGACGGCGGCGTCGGAGACGTATCGGTGCAGGGCCCGGATCCACCGCCCGAGATAGGGGTCGCCCTGGATGCCGGTCATCGACTCGTAGGGGCGCCCGACCTCGTAGACGAAGATCAGGTAGACGCCGGTGACCAGGGCTACCGTGAGGCAGAGCGCGGCCAGCGTGCCGGTGCGGTGGAGCGGGTTGTACTTCGATGAATACGTCCGATCGAAGATCCGGTCGATGCCCTCGATGAGGTACGCGAGCCATCCGGTGCGGATCGGCCGCCAGTAGTCGTAGCGGACGAGGGGTTCAGCCGGCATTGGCGGCGGTCCGGTCGAGCCGCGCGAGCCCTTCGCGGATCCACGCCGGCGGGGGATTGTTGAAGGTATAGGCGAGCCGGCCCTGGGCGTCGATGAGAAAGACCACGCCGGGATGGACGATGTCTCCGGTCTTCTCGTTCCGCTCGAAGGGCACCTGGTAGGCGCGGACCACGCGCAGGACCTCGGCCACGCTCGGCGAGGAGAGGACGTGGAAGTTGTTCGGGACGTCCCACTGCCGGGCGATGCCGGCCAGCGAGCTCGGCGTATCCCGCCACGGGTCGAGCGTGACCAGCAAGACCTCGCTCGGCGGCACGCGGGGCGAGGCCTGCTTGATGTTCTCGACGAGGAGCGGGCACATGGTCTGGCAGTGCGCGAACACGAAGGTCAGCAGCACCGGTCGCCCCTTGAAGCGGTCGAGTGAGATCCTCTCCCCGCCTTGATCGACGAGAACGAAGTCCGGGGCCACCGCCACCTGGCGAGGGTAGGTGCCGGGGAGATCCGACGAGTCCGGGGCGCCCGGGGCCCACGCCGCGGCGGCCAGCCCCACGCGGACCTGCGTGAAGATCCAGACGCCCTCGGTCGTCAGGCCGGCCGCGATCACCGCGAACGCGCACGCGCCGACCGGAGATCGGGCCAGCGCGGCCACCGAGGCTCCAAGCTCCGAGCCCCAGATCGCGAAGATCCCGACGAGGAAGCTCGCCGGGCCCAGGACGAGCAGCATCCAGCCGTATGGGGCCGGCAGTCCACTCTCGAGCGAGCCGAAACAGACGGCGCGGGCCGCGGTCAGCCACTCCGGAGGAGCCGCCGACATCGGCATGAAGGCGAACCCCCACCAGAGCAAGGTGGAGATCAGCCACAGGACGAGGACGAGCGCGGGTAGCCTCGAGGGACGCATCCCCTATCCGACCTTCCACACGAAGGACAGGATCTTCCAGTTCGCGAAGTAGTACAGCATGAAGCACGCGAGGAAGATGAACACGAGGATGAGCGTGCCCGGGGTACCGCTCTGGTGGACGGCGACGACCGGGGCTCCCTCGTGCGCCTGAAGAGGGAGCTTCCACACGCCCTGCGGAACGCCGGACAGATCATGAGAGTCGGCCAGCCGGAAGGGGCGACCGAAGAACACGCTCACCACCGCGATCAGGATGTACGCGAGCCCCCCGACGATGGCGAGGAGTCCCCCGATGCCCATGGTCGCCTGGAAGAGCTGAACCACGGGATGATACTCGATCTGGAAGACCGCACCCGGGGCGGAGATGTCCCAGTTCCGGCGCGGAACGCCGAAGATCCCCTGGAAGATCATCGACATCCCGAGGATGACGATCCCGATCCCGAACAGGTAGGGCTGGATCTTCGCCAACCCCCAGAACGCGACCCGCTTTCTGAAGATCAGAGGCAGCACGTAGTACGTGACGGCCATGAAGGCGAGGGCGGTGCCTCCGACGACCGTGGTGTGGAAGTGGCCGGGGACGCGCAGCGTGTTGTGGGCGATGATGTTGATCTGCTCCGTCCCGATGGTCACACCGGTGACGCCGCCGAGGAAGCCAAAGATCACGATCGACAGCGCGGCCCCCGAGAACCCGGGATCGCCCCAGGGCGCCTTCTTGAGCCACTCGAACGTTCCCCGGGTGTAACCCCGTAGCCGCTGGCCCATCTCGATCCCGGCCGGCACCGTGAAGCCGTGGACCATGCTGGCGAGCACGGCCAGGTACATGGCATAGCTGGTGTTCCAGATCTTCCACGCCGGCCCCATCCCCGGATCGACCAGCAGGTGGTGAGCCGACGCCATCGAGATGAAGAGGATGTAGAGCGCGAAGGCCATGCGGCTGACCTTCTCGCTCACGACCACGCCCCCGACGGTGAGGGCCGCGAGCAAGTACCAGACCGAGACGTGAGCGGCGACGTTGATCTGCTGGGATGAGTGTCCGAGGCCCCACCACACCATCCGGTAGACCTCGGGATCGATATTCATGTACCCGAGGGACCACAGCAGCGTGGGAATGTAGATGACCGCCCCGTGGAGCAGGGTGATCACCGCGATGATGGCGGCGGTCAGGGCGCCGAAGCTCACCAGCGGGATGGACCCTTCGTAGGTGTGCTCTCGCTTGGCCACCACGAGGGTGGTGAAGAAGAGGCACGTCACGATGAGGGCGCCCACCGCGAAGAAGATGATCCCGACGTAGTAGAGCGGATCCGCCTGCAGCGGCGGATACGAGGTGAAGAGCACGTCGGCCTTCCCCTGCAGCACCATCGCGTTGGTGACCGCCATGCCGAGGACCATCAGGCCGAAGGCGAGCCAGCCCACCCGTGGTGCGGGCAATCTCGAGCTCAGGAGGATCGGCCCGGCAAAGTAGAGGATGGCCATCTCGAAGAAGATGATGAAGAAGATGAGCATGTTCAGGCCGTGGAGGGTCAGAAAGCGATAGAAGAGGTCGGCGGGCAGGAGGTGGACCGCCTGCCAGCGGGTCATCACGACCCCGAACGCGGCGATGAGCCCGATCAGGAAATTCACGACGGCCACCACCGCGTTGACCTTGACGAGTGTCTCCGCGTGCCAGTTGACCTTGAGGCCCGTCACCTCGCAGGTCCGGAATCGGGTCGCCAGTCCGTGGATCGCGGTAGACATTGTGGGGGGCTCCTCTCGCGCTACTCGGTGACCACGACCTTGCCGACCATCATGTGGTGACCGAGCCCGCAGAACTCGTTGCAGATGATCCGGAAGTCTCCCGACTTGTTGGGCACGATCTTCAGCCCGTAGTCGTAGCCGGGGATGACCTGGAAATTCAGGTTCACGGGATACAGGCTGAAGCCGTGGTTCAGGTCCACCGAGGAGAGGTGCAGCATGTATCGCACGCCCTTCGTCAGTCGCAGGACGGGATACCACCGCCACATCTGCGCCATCAGGTAGACGTCCGCGCCCGGGGGAGGCGCCACCACCGGGACGCCGTGATCCTCCCCGACCTTGTAGTCGGCGATGAACTTCTCGACCCGTGCCGAGAAGTCAGCGGGGTCGACTCGCGAGCGGACGCCGGACGGGTTCTGACCGCCGCGGAAGTGCCAGAACGGCATCATGGCGAACAGGATCAGGCACCAGACGAAGGCGATGCTCACCCACATCTTCTCCTGCTTGCCGGCGGGCCGCCACCAGGTGCCGCGCGGAGACACGATCGCCGAATGAGCTTCATGCTGTTCCATCTGCTCCTCCTCTCGAGGGCCGGGTCATGGCAGCACCGCCTTCGGCAGGGTCAGGATCTCGTAGAGGCCCCAGAGCGTGTAGAAGCCAAACATCACGACCAGTCCGGCCCCCAAGAGCAGGAAGGGGCGGTCGAGCAGTCGCTGGCCGAGCGGGGTCGGGTTCTCATCGGGTTTCGGCGTCGGCACCATGGAATTGTCTCCCCGGTCTTCCTGCGTCACGATGGTGAAGGCATCACGGGTCAAGTGAACGCCTCTGCGAGCGGTGGTGGGTATGATCCCGCTCATATTCGCCACGCGGCCGTGGGCGCCGGTCCCGCGGCCCGGGCGGGCTCCGAGGGGAGCGGCTCCGGGTGGGCCGGACGCCTAGGCTACCTGAACAGCGACAGGCCGAGCAGCACGATGACCAGCGCGACGAGGACGTTGAGCCGGGCCAGCCACGAGGCCCGGGCGCGCGCCCGAGGGCCGGCGGTGGGGAGACCGGCCCGCGGCCCCAGATGGAAATCGTGGGTGGCGCTCAGGATGAGCGCCAGAGCGACGAGCGCGAGCTTCCACTGCAGTCGCGGCGAGTGAAGCAGGAAGGGGTGGACCCACAGATTCACGAGCCCGGTCGCGATCAGGATGATGAGCGCGATCCATCCCACGGAGCGAAAGCGCCGGCCGGTGTCCTGGACGAGCCGCGTCCGGAGCGCGCGATCGTCCAGCCGGCGCACGACGGGCACCAGCACCAGCGCGATGAAGAGCATGCCGCCGATCCAGGTCACGGCGGCGAGCACGTGGAGCCAGAGCACGAGAAGCGGCACGCGCGGAAGAATACCACGCGGGCTCGCGGCGCACTCAGTCGGCCGGTGGCTCGTGCACGCAGCCGGGATCCTCGGCGAGCGGATCTCCGGTGAGGGCGTAGGCGCGGGCGCGGCTTCCGCCGCAGCGCTCGCGCCACTCGCAGCGCCCGCAGCGCCCACCGAGGCGGGCGGGATCCCGCAGCGCGACGAACAGGGGATCCTCGCGGTACACCGCGACCAGGTCGTCCCGGCGCACGTTGCCGGCCGGCAGGGGCAGGAAGCCGCTCGGGCAGATGTCGCCGACGTGGTCGATGAAGACGAAGCCGTTGCCGTCGGTCACCGCGCGGGTCGCCCGCATCGCGCGCGGCGACCGCGGCCGGCTCGATTCCGCACCCCGGGCCGCACGCGCGCCGACCACGCGGTGGTAGTGGGGAGCCTCGGTGGTCTTGATGCCGAACGGCACCCGCCGCTGCAGATCCGCGGCCCACCCGAGGACCCGCTCGATGTCGTCGGCCGGGAGCGCTTGATCGGCCTGGGCGCGGCCCACCGGGATCAGGAAGAAGAGCGCCCACAGGACCAGGCCCCAGCCCGCGACCTGCTCGGCCAGCGCGGGCAGGTCGGCCACCGTCTGGCGGCACACCGTGGTGTTGATCTGCAGCGGCAGGCCGAGGGCGCGCGCCTCCGCGACGATGCGCAGGGTGTGGCGGTGCGAGCCCTGGACGCGCCGGAACGCGTCGTGGGCGGCGGCGGTCGCGCCGTCGAGGCTCACGGCCAGCCGCGCGAGCCCGGCGTCTCTCAGCGCACTCATCCGCTCCGCGGTCGCGGCCCCGGTGCCGCTCGGGGTGAGCGACATCGTGAGGCCGCGGCGCGTGCCGTGGGCCACCAGCTCCGCCACGTCGGGGCGCCGCAGCGGATCGCCGCCGGTGAGTACCACGAGCGGCGGCGGCTCGCCGAAGGCGGCGATGCGCTCGAGGAGCGCCCGGCCCTCCTCGGTGGTGAGCTCGCGCGGATCGCGGCGCGGAATCGCCGAGGCCCGGCAGTGCACGCACGCCAGCGCGCACGCGCGCGTGGTCTCCCAGATGACGATGAACGGGCTCCGATCGAACGCGACCGCGCCCGGGAGGCCGGGGCGCGCATGCACGGCGGCTGCCTGGCTCACGATCGGCTCCTCCGCGCGGCGCATGGTCCCCGGCTCCACTCGAGCAGGGTAGCGCCGGGTCGTCGAGGGCCATATGACCCTCGTCATAGACCGAGGAGCTAGCGGGGCGCGGCGGCGGGGGGCATCCGGACGCGCCGCCACATGTTCAGCACGAAGAGCGCGGTGCCGGCGAGCTGGCCGAGCCCTCCCAGCGCGATGAGCCCGCGGAAGCCGAGCACGCCGGTGGCGGCCACGAGCACCTCCGCGCCGGCGCGTGCCGCGGTGGCGACGGCCATCGTCCAGTAGACGGCCTCGGCGAGCCCGGGCCGGTAGCCGGTGTCGTCGCGGGCGGGGCGGGGGAACATCCAGGTGGCCACGCCCATCACCATCATCAGCATGAAGCCCACCAGCAGCAGGTGGGCGTGGGCGGTGACGAGAAGACGCGGCGGGTAGCGGTCGAGCCAGAACTGGGCCACCACGATGTACGCGCCGAGCGCGAGCCCGGCCATCAGGAAGACGAAGCTGGTCTTGATGTACCGCCGGACCAGCGGGGTCACGTCGACATGTCCCTCGACAACATCGCGGGCAGGATAGCACGGGCTTGGTACACTCCGTGGGTCTGGAGGGCGACTCGACATGCGCGTCGTGCGGCGACGATCCGGCTGGGCCCTCGGCCTCACCCTGGCCGTCGCCATCGGCGCGTGCGCGATCGGGGCGCACGCGCAGTCGGGAGAGCCCCCCGCGGAGAGCGCCGGCCCGATCCCGCTCGCGGAGGTCGCGGCGCGGGCGGCCGAGATCCGGAGCCTGCTCGAGGCCCAGGACGCGTCGATCAGGCCGAGCCGGGAGATCCAGGCCATCCTCGAGCGCCTGCCCGCGCTGGCCACCGACCTGCGCGCCCGCCTCGACGAGACCACGGCCCGGCTCGAGGCGAATCCGCCGCTGCCCGTGATCGAGCAGCTCGGCAGCGCCTGGGAGGCGACGCGCGCGCGGCTCCGCGGCTGGAGCGACGCGGTGACCCAGTGGACGAGCCGCGTCGAGCAGGAGCGCGCCCGGCTCGCGAGCCTGCGCGAGAGCTGGCTGCGCTCGCGCGAGGCGGCCGCGGCCGCGGGCGCGCCCAAGGTGGTGCTGGACCAGATCGACGGCGTCCTGGGCGGGCTCAACGCGGCGCGCACCCGCGTGGAGGCGCGTCTCTCCGAGCTCCTCGCCGCCCAGTACCGGCTGGCCGTGCTCCAGCGGCGGAGCGACGAGGGGCTCGCGCGCATCGCGCAGGTGAAGGCGGACCGGACCCGTCGGCTCGGCGAGCGGGACGGGCCGCCCCTCTGGAGCGCGGTGCTCTGGAAGGGCGCGATGAGCCAGGCTCCCGAGGCGGCGCGCGACGTGGCCGCGGCCGAGCAGGCGGTGGTGGCCGAGATCGCCCGCGAGCACGCCACCCGGGTCCCGCTGCACGCGTTCTTCTTCCTCATCCTGGTCGCGGTGCTGTGGCGCGGCCGCCGCGCGGCGCGCCGCTGGGTCACCGACGACCCGAGCGCGGGCTCGGTCGCCCGCGTCTGGAGCCGGCCCATCTCCTCGGCCCTGGTGCTGGCCTGCTTCGCGGCGCCGTGGATGTATCCGGCGGCCACGCCGACCCTGGTGCGGGTGGTGACCCTCCTGGCCATCGTGCCGGTCGCGCGCCTCATCCGGCCCTCGCTCGACCGCGTGCTCACCGCGGCGCTCTACGTCTTCGGGATGCTCTTCCTCGTCGACGGGATCCGCTCGGTGCTCACGACCGCGCCGCTCTTCGAGCACATGCTGTTCCTGGCCGAGATGCTGGTCGCGAGCCTGGTGATGATCCGGGTGCTGACCACCGCGCGCCGGCCCACGCCGGCCTCCGACACCGACCTGATGGCAGCGGCGGCCCGCCGGCTGGTCGGGCGCCTCCTCCTCGCCGCGTTCGCGGGCGCTCTCGTGCTGGGCGGGACCGGCTACGTCGAGCTCGGGCGGCTGATCGGGGTCGGCGCGCTCGGCAGCAGCTACTACGGCCTGGCCATCCTGGCCGCGGTGCAGGTGGCCCGGGGCCTGGCCGGCGTGCTGCTCCGGAGCCGCGTCTTCGCGCTCCTGGCCTCGGTGCAGCAGCATCGCGCGGCGATCGAGCGGCGCACCGTCCGGGTGCTGCGCTGGGCCGGCGTGCTCGCCTGGATCGCGGCGACCTTGAACGCGCTCACCCTCCTGTCCTCGACGGTGACCGGGGCCCGCGCCGCGCTCGCCGCCCAGTGGGGCTGGGGCGCGATCCGGATCTCGCTCGGCGACGTGGTGGTGTTCGCGCTCACGATCTGGCTCTCCTTCGTGGCCGCGGGCGCGCTCCGCCTCCTGCTCGCCGAGGACGTGTTCCCGCGGGTGCGCATGGCCCGGGGCATCCCCCTCGCGCTGTCGGCGGTGATCCAGTACGCGATGATCTTCGGCGGCTTCACCCTCGCGCTGGCCGCGCTGGGGGTCGATCTCACCAAGCTCACGATCCTTGCCAGCGCCTTCGGGGTCGGCGCCGGGCTCGGACTGCAGAACCTGGTGAACAACTTCGCCTCCGGGCTCATCCTGCTCTTCGAGCGGCCGATCCACCTGGGCGACGTGGTGCAGATCGCGGGCATCGGGGGCGAGGTGCGCCACATCGGCGCGCGCGCGACGCTCGTGCGCACCGCGGACGGCGCGGAGGTGTTCGTGCCCAACTCGGTGCTGATCGCCCAGGCGGTCACCAACTGGACGTACTCGGACCTGCGCCGCCGGATCGTCCTCCCGGTGCGGGTGGCCTACGGG